>Ga0075418_10010358_pt1 | contig 10440 bp, 5 predicted proteins | sample SoiMetdeltSBSDD2_FD_81776 | JGI IMG/M metagenome (GOLD analysis project Ga0075418, IMG submission 81776) | Bulk soil microbial communities from a Populus tree surrounding site in Tennessee, USA - Soil MetaG P. deltoides SBSDD2 | ecosystem: Environmental > Terrestrial > Soil > Tree plantation...
CGGGATGATGTAATTCGGAATGTGCCCTATTGCATTGCACCGTTCGGCATGTTGGACGTGTTCATAAGTGACTTGTTTGCCGATGACGGCGTCGAAATTGTCAAGACCGACAAATCGAAAGATAGCAGCGGCGAGTTCGTCACAGTCCACTTTCGACGCACGAAGATGCCGGATGAGAAGGCCGCGACCGCCGCCGCCCAGGGTTGGATCAAGTTCCTGCCCGCCAGACACTGGGCCGTTGTGGAATGGTCCTTCGGCAAGAACTTTCCGGTACGCGGCAAAGTGGAATACAGCGACGACGACCAACGGATCCCGCTCATCAAGTCGTATCAGGTCTGGACTGAAGTCGCTGCGACTGGAGTCGCCTACGGCATCGAAGACTATGTGATCACGAGCATCAAGCCCGCGCATTTGCCGAAGACGACGTTTCAGCTGCAGTCGTTCGGCCTCCCGGCGGTCGCGCCCTAGCGCTCCGGCCTGAAGGAATCCGTATGCCGGACCAGGTAAGACCGGACGCCTTGATCATCGGGGCTGGTCCGACCGGCGCGGTCGCGACCAAACGACTCGCCAAAGCGGGATACGCGTCGTTGTCTTGAGCAGGCAACTGGCCCGACTGCCCCGGCCACTGGATGGTGATGAACGGCGAGCTGGTGGTCGATTGATGCGGCCTACCGAATCTGCCTCGCAATCTTGGGGATGTACTCGTCCATGCTGTGGTCGCTGATGCTGGGGAAGAAGCCTTCCAGCGCGGGCGTGGGAAGGAGCGATTCGCGGGCGCCGGCTTTGCGGCTAGCGCGGGTGGCGAGCAATTCGGACCGCAACTGGTCGAACTCGGCGTCGGTGAGGGGCGGCAGCTCGGTGGCGGTAAGGCCGGGGGCTGCGGACTCGAGGGTGCTTTCGAGGCTGCCCTGGGCGGTGAAGTGAAACAGCCGCCCGACGTGCTGATAACCGGGCGGAATCCGCGGCACGATATCGTCGTCGTTGACAAATCGGTACAGCTTTGTGCCAAAACGTTGATTGAAAAACGAGACGAAGCTGCTGAAGCCAACGCGCGGCTGCCCGTAGGTGTAGATGCCGGCGATTCGCCAGCGATCGTGAAGCTCGGCGGCGGCGATCGTCGCCAGGGCCGCGCCGAGACTGTGGCCCGTCAAAAGCAACGGCCGGGAGCCGACCGCGGCCAGCGCCTGCTCGAGCTGCGCCTGGATAACCTGGTAGGCGAAATAGAAGCCGCGATGGACCACGCCGTAGGGGCGGCGGATGCTCGCCACGTTCAGGTCGGCCAGCCAATCGCCCAGGCTTTCCGTGCCGCGAAACGCGACGAAAGCAGCCGCGGGCGTTGAAGCCACAAAGCACTGCGTGTCGGACTCCTCAAAAAACGCGCAGGTCGCCAGCCGCCAGTCGCTCAGCCCCGTGCTGTGGACCAAGGCTGCCGGCGAATAGGCGAGTTTGCTGGCCAGTGCCAGCGAGAGGGCTGTTTCCCAGCTGAATTGCGTCGCTGCCAGCGAGTCGGCGGAAAATCGCGCGGCCAATTCGGCCAGCGGCACGGACGGACCGAAAAGGCCTTCCTTAGACGGAGCGCCGGTAATCCTGGCAGACGGCGTCGGCTGGCCCAGGCTGATCGTCACTTGCAGCGGGACCGTCCAGCTGTAGACGCCGGAAGCCGCGGACGCGGTCACCTTGGCCACAGAAGGCGCGGCGCTTACGGACAGCGCGGGCACGGGGGACGGCGCTGGCTCAGCAGGCATCCGCTCCTTCATTGGTGTAGCGAGGCCTGGCGTCCGCGCTGCTTCCCGCGGCGCGGAATTCCCGCCATCGAGCACCTCGACGCCGCGCTGCCGCAGAATTTCGCCCAGCGTTTGACTGCGGACGCCGTCGGTTTGTCCCAGCACCAGTCCCAGGACGTGGCCCCAGTTTGTCCCCGGCTGCGGGCCGACTTGCGGCAGGCCACCGTAATGGAGGCCCGCCGCGACCATCTCGTTTCCCACGACCAGCAGCGCCGACCCCGAGTTGCCGCCCAGCGTCGTGGCGTCGTGGCCCAGCGTCCAATCGCTGTAGGTCGATTCCCGTGGCAGCAATTCACCGGGCGCCAGGCGCTTGTGGCCGAACGTGGATTGAAACAGTTGCTCCAGCAGCGTGGCCGGATAGGCGTGCCGCGGCGGCGCGCCGGGATAGCCGACGGCGAAGATCGCTGTCTGCGGCTGGTCCCAGGCCGGCATGGCCAAAACCGACAGCACGCGCTGCGGCGCGGCGGCGGGGTCGCCCGGCCCCAGCTCGATCAGCGCCAAGTCGAGCCTGCCGTGGTCCATGCTAAAGCGGCTGATCGGCAGCTTACCCGCAAAGATCACCCGCGCTAATGCGCGGCGATTGACCGAAGCGCGGCCCCGGTGCTCGTGGCCGAAGTCGATCCACGCGCCGGGCGGCCTGAACGTCCAGGTGCCATTGCCGGACGGGTCGGCAATCTCCTGCAGGACGTGCCGATTGGTCACGATCAGGTTCTCTTGAATCAAAAAGCCGGTGCCGCGGTGCTCGATTCCCAGGTTCACCCGCCCCACGCAGGCGATCGCCTGACGGAGCGATTCCTCGCGCTCCGCGAGCCGGTCGGCCCAGGCCCCGATCGGGCTCGACGCGGGATCGACCTGGCCGTCGCGAATCAGGAACGAAGGGCGCGAACCATCGGTGCGAGCGATGGCCTCCAGCCCGGCCATGAGCTGCGGATTGCGGTCCAGCTGCGACTCGTCATCGCGGAGCGCTCGCAGGGCCGCATCCCCTTGGCGTACGATTTCATCGACGATCGACTGGAGCCGCGGATCGCCCCCCAATTCCTTGCGCACGAACTGCGACAAGCTGGAGCCAGCCTGGCTCAGCCGGTCCTTGATGGCGGCATCGCTCAAGTCGGCGTCGGTGGCGACCTCGAGCGACTCCAGCCCACCGCCGGCGCCTTCCAGCGCGATGGGCGGCCGCTCACGCGCTTGCAGGAGGCGGCGGTAGTGGCGGCCAGCGGAGGGCGAATTGGCTGGTTGAGGCAACGTAGCGACTCCTTTAAAGGAGCAGAGGAGATGAGAAACCCTCGGGGCGGACGGACACGTGCCGGACGTGATTGTTGCGGCCACCGGACCAGATGCCATACCCTAATCTGGGTACGGGGCCGGCGCAAGGAAAACTCCAAATTCTTTTTTAGACCCGCGCGCCGGGCTGAATTACGACTAACCAGGGTGTGGCCGTCCGCGCAAATCCGCGACCGGGAGTTGAATGCGAGGGGTGCCATGTGGCTGGTGAGCACAGCAGCCGTCGGCGGCAACTTGCCGTTCCGACTCGAAGCAGGCGAGTATCTGGTCGGGCGCACCAAGGCTTCGGCCATCGTCATCCGCCATGCCACGGTGTCGCGCCGGCACGCCCGGTTTCAGCACACCCGCGGCAAGCTGATCCTGACCGATTTGGACAGCTGCAACGGCACGTACGTGAACGACCGGGCCGTGGCCCGCGCCGAACTTCAGATCGGGGACCGCCTGCGGTTCGGAGGCGTGCCGTGCCTGCTGGCCCAATCGCCGCTAACCGGCAACAGCGTGGAAGATACGGAACCTACCTATCGCCTCTCCGAGCCCGCGGCGACCACCCGCATCGACGGCTTGACCGCAGTGCAATCGATCGTGGCCACTTACCTGCTGGAAGGCCATAGCGAAGCGGAGATCGCCGCGAGGATGAATAAGAGCCGACACACGATTCATACGCACATGAAGGCGATCTTCGCCCGCCTAGGCGTTCACACACGCGCGGATTTGATCTTGCAACTGCTCAAGCCCTCGGACCGCGGACCGCTGCCGCGCGAGCGGATACCCTAGCGAGGGTATTGTCACCTGCGGCTGGCGGGCGAGAATCGCCGCGCCGCGCTCGCGCGCGGGTCGCAGGCGTGCATGGAAGCGGCTGATTCGCGTGGCGGCCTTGTCAACCCCTTCCATCCTGGAGTCCGCTATGAATCTCGCTCCGGAAGTCCCCTTTGCCCGTCCCGCTCAAACCACCACGGCGCCGGCCGGCGGCCTGGAGTCGGTTGCTCCTTCGTCCCCTTCACCGGCCCAGCAGGCGCGGGCCACCGACCTGTTCCTGCGCGGCGCGCTAACGCCCGAGCAGCTCGCCCAGGCCCGGGCCAGCCGTGCCGGCTTCGAGGTGGTCATCGGCAAGTCGAATTTCCTTCCGGCCGCTTTCCTGGAAATCGGCGCTGCAACCAGCCGGGCGACCTGCCAGATCCGCACGTCCGGCGTTGATTTTCGGGGGCGCTCGGGCTCCTGGACGGGCTCGGCCTTTCTGATCGGCCCGAACCTGCTGCTCACCAACCATCACGTGCTCAACAGCCCGGCAGTGGCCCGGGCGGCGCAAGCGGTATTCAACTTTCAGCTCGGGTCGGACCTCCGCCCGCTGACGCCCAAATCGTTCCGCCTGCGGCCGGATCGGCTGTTTGTCACCAGCCCGATACAGCGCGGCCTGGACTACACGTTTTGCTGGATCGATGGCGAGCCCAACCGCGAGTTTGGCCGCGTGGTCGTCGATCGCCGCGCGTTCGCCATCGCCGAAGACGAGTTTGCCAACATCATCAGCCACCCCGACGGGCGGATGAAGGAAATCAGCATTCAGCAGAATGAGGTGCAGTGGCAGGACGACATCGTCCTGCACTATTCGTCCGACACGCAGCCGGGCAGCTCCGGGGCCAGCGTCTGCAACAACAACTGGCAGCTGGTGGCCCTGCACCACGCCAGCCAGAACTCGAACGTGCCCGAGTTCCAACTGCTCAACGAGGGGATCAAGCTCTCGGCGATCGCCGCCGACCTGGAGCGGCGGGCGTCGGCGGGAAACTCGGACGCCCCGCTGGCCCGCGAGCTCGTGGCGCTGTTTCGCGGGACCGACGAACGGCTGGGCTTTTTCGGCGCACTTGGTCGCCGCACCGAGTCGCAGGGGCTGGAGGCAGTCGTTGACGCTTACCAAGGAACCGAGCAGGACGTCGACATCGGCTTCTGGAACGTAGAATGGCTCACGAACCGCTACGACGAAAAAGCACAGGCGGTCGCGCGGGTGATGAAGGAATTCAACCTCGATGTCTGGTGTCTGGAGGAGTCGTCGCCCAACGCGGCCGAGGCGGTCGTGGCCGAGCTGCGGAACCTGGGCCTCGATTTTGCTACGCTGCCCGCCGAGCCCGCTTCGGCCGACGGCAAGCAGAGCTGCACGCTGCTCTGGAACCGCGCCACGCTCAACTGTGTTCAGGAAGAATGGGGACAGCCGATCGAAGAGTGGCTGCGGTCCCGCAGCACGGAGTTTGACGACCTGGGCCTGGAGGCCGTCCACGGCAGGATTTTTGACCGCTACCCGGCGCTCTTCAAGCTCACGACGGTGCAGCCGGTCAACGGCAATCCGGTCGCCTTCCATCTCGTGCCGGTGCACCTGAAAGCGATGGAAGAGGGCAGCCTGCGGCGGCAAATGGCGTCGAAAATCCTGGCGGCCGCGGCGGCGCGGAAAATTGCCGACGGCGCCGGGGAGGACTGGATTTTCGGCGGCGACTTCAATGCCGAGCTGGCCACAGACGATTTCGACGCCCTCGTGACAGGCGGCATGGTCCCGATCAGCGCCACCGACGAGGCGGGCGGCGCATTTTCCTATATTAAGGGGCCGCGTTCGCTGATCGATCACATCTTCCTGTCGCCGAATCTTGCCGAGCGGTATGGCGCCCAGGACTTTTTCATCGTGGCCGCCGACCGCACGCTGCCGGATTACGTGTCCGACATCAGCGACCATCGGCCGGTCCTGTTTCGGATGAGCTTTCAAGGCGGCGGCGAAGCGGCGCCTCCCGCTCCGCCGCTCGAAGCCGCAGTCAGCGAGTCGCCCGCCATCGCCGAGCTCAAGCGGATGCTCGCGGCTGCAGCGCAGGAACCAGCGGCCGAAGAAGCCCTGGATCTCGAAGCCAAACGGAAGAAAAAGCCGAAGTCGGGCGCCGTGCGCGGCGGCGAGCGGCGGGCCAGCGACTACGACGATCGCGACGGCTATGATGCGGCGTTTCTCGGCAACGGCTCGCACCGCGTCCCCGTTCCGGAGTTGTCGTCCACGCTGTCGTCTCACGCCGTTGTCGTAGCGCCCGGGGCGGCGGGGAGCGCCCGGTACCTGCTGCCTTACACGCACTTTTCACTGGTCATGCACGGCCAGCGGAAGCTGCCAATTCTGACGGCCGTGAACATCGACGGCACGCAGTCGCTGAAGATCGCCCGCGAGGGCGACAAGTGGTATCTCGATCCGCGGATCCCGACCGAGGCCCAGATCGGCAACGAACTGTACACGAACAACGATCTCGATCGAGGGCACATGGTGCGGCGGCTGGATCCGGTGTGGGGACGCCGTGCGGTCGCGACCGTGGCCAACGACGATACTTTCCACTACACCAACGCTTGCCCCCAGCACAAGGACCTCAACCAGAAGGAATGGAGCGAGCTGGAGGATTACATCCTCGACAATGCGGGGGTGCACGGCCTGCGGGTGTGCGTGTTCACCGGGCCGGTTCTGCGGGCCGGTGATCGGCCGTACCGCGACTTGGCGCTGATCCCGGAAGACTTCTGGAAAGTGGCGGTCATCATCCGCGAAGATACGGGGCGGATGTCGGCGACCGGCTACGTCCTCACGCAAAAGGACATGATCTCGGGTTTGGAGTTCGCGTTTGGGGCGTTCCGGACTTACCAGGTTTCCCTGCGCTCGATCGAGCGGATGACCGGGCTCGACTTCGGCCGGCTGAAGGACGCCGACCCCAAACGGCGGCGGGGAGGCCTCGAAGCCGCGGGCGGACCGGAGGACGAGCCACCGACGGAGGTGGCGGGACCGGGGTCGCTGGTGTTCTAGCGGCACGGCCGACAGTTAGCTGTCTCAGGAGTAGCTCATGAAAGGCATCGAATTCGCTGAGGTCCGCGACGCCATCACGCGGGCCTTCAACAGCGACGAGTTCGACATGTTCTTGTTCGAGCGTTTTGACTTCGACCGGGCCGTCAACGTAGCCGACGGCCCGTTTCGCGTCGTCGTGCAGAACGTGCTCAAGGACTTCATGCAAAAAGGTCTGGACGCGGTGCTGATCGCCGAAGTGGCCGCTCAGCGTCCACTCAAGACCGACGTCCAGGAGGTCTATCGCAAGTACGCCAAGGCCCTGGTCGGCGAGGCCCGCCAGGAAGAAATCGATACCGAGCGGCTGCAAGCCTTGGAGCGGTACGGCCTGGCCACGAAGGTCGTGTTGCAAAAAGCCGGTCAGGCCCAACTACCTTCCGCCACGACTCCGGGCGAAGGGTTTGAGCGGACGGTCAAAAAGTACTTGCCGTTCTTGAATCCGGGACAGTGGCGGAGGGACATGTTTCGGAGGGAATGCTGCGTTTGCCGGGTCGAAGTCGGCGGGGGCCAGATGGGGACAGGCTTTCTCGTCGGCCCGGACGCCCTGCTGACCAATTACCATGTGCTGCAACCCGTGCTCGAGGGCCAGTCGCCAGCGGACAAAGTTCGCTTTCGCTTCGACTACCACGTCCAGCCTAATGGAGTGGAGTCGCCAGGAATGCTGGTGGAGTTGCACCCCGCCGAATGGAACATCGACCACAGCCGCTTTACGGCGGGCGAGAAGGCGGGGAATCCCGACCAGACGCTACCTACGACGGACGAGCTGGACTATGCGCTGGTCAGGCTCAGCCGCTCTGTGGGCCAGGAACCCGTGGACGGCGAGACCGCGAACGGGCCCCCGCGGGGCTGGATTCAGCTACCCACTGCGGCTCCGGCCATCGTGCCGCAGATGCCAATCTTGATCCTCCAGCATCCTCAGACCGAGCCGCTGAAGCTGGCGATGGACACGGAAGGCGTGCTGATGGTCAACGCCAATGAGACCCGCGTCCGCTACACCACGAACACCGAAGGCGGTTCGTCGGGCTCGCCCTGCTTCGACATGAAATGGAATCTTGTGGCGTTGCACCATTATGGCGACCCAGCCTACCAGCACCCTGTCACCTACAACCAGGGCATTCCCATCGACGCGATCCGTAAGCGCCTGGTCAAGCAACACAAGGAAAACGCCCTCGGCGGTCCGCCCCCGTTCTAGTGCCGCCCTCCGCGGCGTGTGGCCAACGTTGCGAGCTTGAATCGCCATGACTATCAACCAACTCATCGTCAGGCTGGCAGAGCTGATCTGCGATGCCTTCGAAGAGGAGCAGTTCAGCATGCTGCTCTTCGAGAATGTTGAGGAAAAGGAATTCGACTATCTGAGCGATGCCAAGGGAGATACTTACAAGGCCCGTGTCTTCTTCACCGTCCGCTGGGCCAACCGCACCGGCCAGGTCAACAAAGTGCTGTGGCTGGCTCAGAAAGTGGCCGGCCTGCGCGCCGGCCGGGCCGATTTGCACGAGTTGGCGGCGCAAATTGGTGCGGCGGCGGCGCCTGCCGCCGCGGCGCCGGGAGCAAATGGTCTGCCCAACGAATTGTCAGTGGGGATTACTTTGCTCGAGCAGCAGTTGCCCAAGCCGCTGGACCATGCCCGCGATCTCCGCGACCTGCTCCGCAAGAAGGATTGCCGTGCGATCGACTTGCCGGGCCGATTTCATCTGAGCGACCGCGACATCGAGCGACTGGTTACCGTCCTGGCGCTAGAGGCGGCCCCGACCATCAGGTACATCCGCTGGCTGGCGGAGCGGCTGGTGGTCGAGCCTCCATTCATCGCTTTTATGGCGGCCAAGGCGATGACGACCGCCATGCTTCGACTCGGCGGCGACGAATTGCAGCGGGCGATCTCCGCAGCGCGGAATGCCGAAGACTTGCTCGACGGCCTGGTGGACGCCGACGATGCCACGACGACCAGCTTCGGATTGGCGGCCCGCAAGGAGCAACTCGCCTCGGCTTTGATGCTGGCCGAGATGCGCACCAAACAAGGAAAATTCCTGCTGCCGGCTTCCGATCTGGAAGCATTCTTGAATGAGCTGATCACATTGTTCAACCGTGACACGTTCGACCTGATGTGCCGCAACGGCTTGCAAACCGCCTCGAAGTTCTTGGGAGCGCACCCTCACGACCCGATGGAGTTGATTGCCATCCAGGTATTTCTTACGTGCCGAGGAAAGTGGGAGCGCGAACTGATTCAAGCGGCGCAACAGGCGCAACCCGCCTCGCCCGTGTTTCAGAACCTCCGCCAAAAGTTCGCCGCGGCCGCGGCCGGATGAGGACTCCTATGCTGACATCGCCACAACTGCGCAAGTTGCACAAGGCGCTGCTCGAAGCTTTTTCGCTCGACGACTTTGAGAGCCTGCTGCAATGCCGAATCGGCGCCCGGCTGGAGCTGCTCGCCACGCCGGGGTCCATGCAATCACAAGTCAGTGAGGTCCTGAAAGTTGCCGAGCAGGCCGGCTGGACGCACGAGTTGATCCGCGCCGCTGCCGACGCCCGGCCGAACGATCCGTGTTTTGCAGCGCTTTCGGAGGGGCTCGGCTTGGGAGCGGAGATTCGCGTCGGTGGCGAATCCGCGACGCCGAATATTACAGAGTGCAAGACAGGGGCGAAATTGCCGGAGGGCTTTGCCGCTGAACCCTGGCGCGAGGAGTTGCCGGCGATGGAAGCCCGCGTCTGTCGCGTGGAAGTCGGCGGCGGAATCGTGGGCACGGGCTTCCTCGTCGGTCCCGATGCCGTGCTGACTTGCTACTACGTCGTCGAGCACGTGATTCAGCAGGAGGTCTCGCCGACTGCGGTGCGTTGCCGGTTTGACTTCCGCCAATTGCCGGACGGCCGTACGGAAGGCCTTTCCGTCCGCTTGCATTCGGATTGGCTGATCGACCGCGAGGGGCAAGAGCCGGGGGAGCTGGACTTCGCGCTGCTGCGGCTGGAAAGGCCCCTCGGAGCCGAGCCGCTGAACCCCGCGGCGCCAGCCGAGGTAAAACGGGGTTGGGTTCACCTGCCGGCAGACCTGCCGCCGGTGCCAGTCGGCGCACCGCTGATGGTGTTGTCGTACGCGCTGGGCGGCCCGCTGCAACTGGCCCTCGAAACCAATGGCTTCATCGGATTCGTCGAGAACGATCGCCTCACCTACCGGATGTCCACGCAACCCGGCGCGGGCGGAGCGCCCTGCTTCACTTCGGACTGGAAACTGGTGGCCTTGCACGAAAAGCGCGCGAGCGCCGATTCGGATAATCCGGAGCGCTTTGGCATCTCTGCTGCGGCGCTGCGCCGAAAAATCGAGAAGGATGGGCACTCGGCCGCGCTCGGCCACGCAAGCTCCAGTGAGTCTGACACGGGCTCCGTCCTGGCAACCGCCAAACCGCCCAAGCCGAAGCGGGTGCGGAATGTGGACGACCCGCAAAAGGATCGCTGGGGCGGGAAGTCCAAACGGAGCGGCCGGGCGCTCTGCGTCGAGGACTTGCTCGCGGCCAATTCTGCGTTCACCTTCAATGCCGTCGTGGCCTC
>Ga0075418_10010359_pt1 | contig 10440 bp, 9 predicted proteins | sample SoiMetdeltSBSDD2_FD_81776 | JGI IMG/M metagenome (GOLD analysis project Ga0075418, IMG submission 81776) | Bulk soil microbial communities from a Populus tree surrounding site in Tennessee, USA - Soil MetaG P. deltoides SBSDD2 | ecosystem: Environmental > Terrestrial > Soil > Tree plantation...
ACCGAATTCGCCGCATGGAGGACAGCGGCAGAACGGCAATCGTCCGGGCCCCGGCGGCGGTCAGCGCGGCGGACGTCCCCAGGGCCAATCGCGCGGCCCTGGCCGCAAACGCGGCCGCTGAGTCGCGAATTCCGCGCTCGATTCCCCTCCACGTTCGAATTCTTATGACCGACTTCACTGGCAAGTTCGGCCTCGTCGTTGGCGTCGCCAATAAGCGATCGTTGTCGTGGGCAATTGCACAGGCGATGGCGAGCGGGGGAGCGCGCCTTGCCCTCACGTACCAGGGTCGCTTCGAAGAACACGTCAACGAGCTGTCGCAAGGACTCGCACAGCCGCCGCTCGTGCTGCCGTGCGACGTCGCGTCGGATGAGGACATTGCGTCCGTGTTCGCCAGTATCGAGCAGGAGTTCGGCGGGCTTGATTTCGTCGTGCACGGCGCTGCCTTCGCACCACGGGAGGAGCTGTCGTGTCCCTTTTCACAGACGACCCGCGAGGGCTTTCGCGTCGCGCTTGACATCTCCGCGTACTCGCTCATCGCGCTGACGCGCGGCGCCGCGCCGTTGATGGAAAAGCACGGCGGCGGCAGCGTGCTGACGTTGAGCTATCTCGGAAGCGCGCGAGTGTTCCCAAACTACAACGTCATGGGTGTGGCGAAGGCCGCGCTTGAGGCGACCGTCCGCTACCTGGCGGCCGACGTCGGACCGCGCAACATCCGTGTGAACGCAATCTCCGCCGGACCTGTGAAAACACTTGCCGCGGCTGGGATATCCGGCTTCTCCAGCATCCTGAACGTCTATCGCGATCGTGCGCCGCTGCACCGGAACATCGACACGGGTGAAGTCGGCGAGGCCGCGGCGTTTCTTCTCAGCGATGCGGCACGCGGCATCACCGGCGAGGTGCTGATGGTTGATGCAGGGTTTCACATCACGGGCATGTAGGTTGCAGCCCCGCCTCCACGTGGAGGGCTGTGATGCAAAACCTCGGCTGTTGGAAGATGACGCTGCTGGCTACGATCCTCGCTGCGCCGCTCGTCGCCGGATGCGGCAAGACAATCGGCGAAACGATCGACGACACCACGATCACCACCCGCGTGAAAACCGCGATGCTCAACGACCCGGCGGTCGGCGGCTTGAGCATCGAGGTGGATACTTATAAGGGCGTGGTGACGCTGTCGGGGCGCGTGAAGAGTCCGGCGGAACACGATCAGGCGCTTGCGCTCGCGCGGAAGGTGGACGGCGTGACTGACGTGAAGGACGCGATGCAGGTCATCCCATAGTTTTTCCCCCTGCTTCGATTCGAATCAGCGCGTCGGGTACGCCGAGCTCGCGGAGTGTGGCGGCCGATTCGCTGACAAGTGACGAAGGACCGCAGACAAAGCAGAGTGTCGAGGCCGGCTCATGCAGCACGGCCTCGAAGTGACTACGGCCAATCCGCCCGCGTTTGCCATCCCACGCCGTGCCGTCGTCGCGCGTGACCGTCTGATGCAGCTCGAGCCGTCCTCCCCGTTCGTGCGCACGGAGTTCGTCAACGAACGCGAATTCGTCGCTCCTTCGTGTGCTGTACAGGAGCGAGATTCTCTGAGCGGGATGCACGCGAAGCGCGTGGTCCAGCATCGCCCGCACGGGAGCGATGCCGGTTCCTCCAGCGACAAACAGCAATCGCGATTGATCGAGGGTTGCCGGAAACGTCAAGGTACCGACCGGTCCATCGATATCCACGAGGGCTCCCGCCGAGGCCCACTGTAAATCTTCCGATCCGCCCTCCGTCGCGATCAGCAGTTCGAGCGTGCCCGTTTCGGCGGCCCGTTCTGGTGAACAGGCAATCGAAAACGGACGCCGAACGGCGGCGCCATGAGGGCCCATCATGACGGCCTGCCCGGCGACGTACTCGAATCGTTGGCCGGAGATGTCGATCGAGAGCAGGCGCGAGCGCGGCGAGGCGTTATCGACACGCGCGAGCGGTACGGTCAGGAGCGCCACGAAAGGCCAGTTTAGCGGAAGGCTAACTTTGAGCTTTGAGCATCGAGCTGAGAACGCCGGGCCTTGGTCCGCCGACGGCACCGATCCGCGCAGCTCTCCGCTCGCTCTTGTCGCGGTACATCCGGCTGTCGGCGGTTGCCAGCAGCGCTTCGTAGCTGTCGCCATCGTGTGGGAACACCGCCGCCCCGGCACTCATCATCATCGGGATGCGGACGTTGGGCTGCACATCGAGCCGAATGCCGTCGACCGCCTGCTGCAGCTCGCGCCGCTTGCTTTCCGCTTCTTCGCGGCTGCAACCTGAGATCACGACGATGAACTCATCGCCTGCGTAGCGCACGCAGATGTCGTATGGACGAATCGCGGTGCGCAGAACCCGCGCCACCTCGCGCAGCGCGCGATCGCCAATATGGTGCCCGAACGTGTCGTTGATTTCCTTGAAGTCGTCGAGGTCCATGACGATCAGCGAGACCTCCGCCCTCAGCCGATCGGCACGCGCGAGCTCACGCGCGAGGTGCACGAACATGAAGCGCGTATTGGGCAGACCCGTCAGCGGATCCGTCAACGAATCTTCCTGCGCCTGTTCGAACACGATTGAGTTGTGAATCACCGCGGCGGCCTGTTCGCAGACACGATCGAGCAGACGTCGGTGATCGTCCTCATAGAAGCCTGGTTCCACGTGGTACACGCACAGGGTGCCGATGAACCGATCGTGAAACATCAACGGACAGACCAGCGCCGATTGCAGCGTTGTCGTTGGTGGCAGGCCCGCGGCCTCGAAATCGGTTGCAGGCCGTGCATTGACCAGCGAGCGTCTTTGCCGCGCCACCCAGCCGCTCAGCCCCTCGCCATTGCGTACGGAGGTGCCCTGGAGCAGCTCTGCATCGGCGCCTACGGCAAAGCGGCAATGCAGCGTTTCTGTTGTTTCGGTATGCAGGAAGAGGGCACAGGTCGAGAACGGGACGAGCCTGGTCAGCTTTGACGAAATGACTGCCATCGTATCCGCAATGCCAAGGCTCGTGCCCATCGTCTGCGCGATCTGATAGAGCGCGTAAATCTCACTGTGGGCGAGCGCGATGTCTTCGAACACCAGCGCCGCGGCCGGAGCGGCAGCGGCATCGAGGCCGAGACGCCGAACCTCTCCGCGCAGCTCCGGAAGGATCCGCACGAAGGTGCGTACCGCTTCGGGATCGAGCGCTCGGCCTGCTTCCTGCTCGAGCAGCGCCACTGCCTTATCCATCGGCATCGCGTGGTGATACGGACGCTGCGATGTCAGCGCATCGAAGTAATCGACAATGGACAGGATGCGCGCGCCAAGTGGAATCTGCCGCTCGCGCAGTCCGTCCGGGTAGCCGCGTCCGTCCCAGCGTTCGTGATGGTTCAGGATAAGAGGCGCAACGGGATAGGGGAACGGGACGTCGCCAATGATGGCGGCGCCGACGCGCGGGTGAATCCGCACCTTCTGGAATTCTTCGGGAGTCAACGCGCCCGGCTTCGCGAGGATGTGCTCCGGCACTGCGAGCTTGCCGATGTCGTGCAGCAGCGCGGCAAGTTTCACGCCTTCAATGTCATGCGGCGACATCCCGAGCGCCCGTGCGAGACCGCTCGCGTACACCTGAACGCGCCGGATGTGATAGTGAGCCGTTTGATCCTTGGCGTCGATGGCGAGCGCGAGCGCCTCGATCGTCGCAAGGTGTGCGGCGGCGATCTTATTGGCGCGCCACGCGAAGCCGCAGGCGATGTAGACGGCGTACAGCGTACCGGGCAGAAGCCAGAACAGCGAGTGCGCCAGCAGCCACGATGCCACGATCGCTTTGACGGTCAGAGCGATGCAAACGGCCCTGCTCCAAAGGACACGATTCAAAGAATCATGCAACCGGATGCGGCTCCTCAGGGGAGCCAGATGATGGTGATGCGGGCTCTCATATTTGTCTCGTTGATTGGCAGGATCGACCACCTCAGGCGCAAAGAGTTTGCCGCGCGTCGCGCGTGACGACAGGCGCGTGAGTAAGCCGTGGAGACTTTGGGTGTTACCGCGATTCGACTGGATGGCATCGCGTTTCCCGCAGCCCAGATTCTTGTGCTGAATCGGGACAGCGTGTTCTACTCGGGTGTTCTATTACGGGACGTCCTCGTTTCGGGCTCGAGGTTGTACTCGACGATCTTTCGATACAAGGTCCCGCGGCTGATCTCCAGCACGCGCGCCGCCTCCTTCTTGTTCCACGAAACGGCGTCGAGCACGCGAACGATGTGCGCCCGCTCGGAGTCGCGCAGGGTCGGCAGCCGCGGCGGTCCCTCGGTGACGGGCATGGAGACGCCGGCGTGAAGAAACTCGATGTCCGTATCGCGGATGACGCGTCCAGGCGCTGAGAGCGCCGCACGAGACACCGTGCTTTCGAGCTCGCGGATGTTGCCCGGCCACGGGTACGACTGAAGACGCGTCATCGCTTCCGCCGACAAAGTCTTTGCGTCGAGTGGCAGACCGTTGCCTGCGCAATACCGTGCAAGGAAGCGGTTTGCGAGCACTGAAATGTCAACGGGCCGCTCGCGGAGGGACGGCAGGCGGATCGAGAACGCGTTGACACGGTAGTACAGGTCTTCCCGGAAGCGCGCGTCACGAACAAACTGGTCGAGCGGCCGGTTGGTCGCGGAGATCAACCGGAAGTCCACCTGCAGGGACTTCTGCCCGCCAAGGCGTTCGAAGCGGCGGTCCTCGAGGACGCGCAACAGTTTCGCCTGTGCAACGAGCGAGAGGTCGCCGATTTCATCCAGGAACAGCGTGCCGTGATCGGCCAGCTCGAGTCGTCCGGGTTTGCGGTCGTGCGCGCCGGTAAACGCGCCCTTTTCGAACCCGAAGATTTCGGATTCAAAAAGTGTGTCGGGCAGCGCCGCGCAGTTGACGGCCTGGAAGCGTTCGGTGCCGCGGCGGCTCAACTCGTGAATCATCCGCGCGACCACTTCTTTGCCCGATCCGGTCGGACCGAGGATCAGCACGGCGATATCGGACTTGGCCGCCGTACGAATCCACTCGAAGACGATCAGCATCTTCTCGTCACGGCCAATCATTTCGCGGAATCGCTGAACCGATGGCGCCTGGTCTTCGGTGCTGATGGCCGCGCGACGCTCCAGGAACGTATCGAGGAGGATTGCCGACTCTTCGTCATCTGGCCGCGCCGCGGCAAATCGCGGCGGCGTTCCGGCGATCCGTCGCGCGACGCCGAAGACGACCAGCTCATTCAGGCAATTCTCGACGTCCAGACGGAGGCGGCCGAACGTGGACATCAGCCCATCGACGTCGAAGTTCTCGTCGGGACGAGCGCTCAGGAAGCGAAGAAGGCCTGCGCGGAGGGGTGACTGGACGAGGTTGCGGAACCGCGTCTCGGGGTCAGACGGCTCCGGCGTCTTCGGATGCGACGAGACGGCGCGCCGAGCGGCAAATGTCAGTTCATCCACGGCTTGAGACGGGCCTGCAGGTGTCTGAAAAGCCCACCTGGTTATCGGCGCGTCTCGTTCTAAGCCACAGGGGGAGGCGGAGACGGCGGCTGCTGGCGATAGTAAGTGGATTGAAACTGCTCAATAAGGCGCTTCATTTCCAGCGCGTCGCGTTTCCCGTGGCCGTGACACTTCACGGGGCTGGCGCCGCCCGACGTTTCAATATAGACATCGCTGAAGATCATCCCGGTATCGACCCGGACCGAAGAAACGTGGGCGACATGGATCGAGTGCTCGCTCCGGCCGATGAAGCGGGGCGTGTGATGGACAATGGCGGTCGGCGTGATTTGAACCTGCGTGGGAAACAGGTGGTTTCCCGAACTGAGTCGACTGGCGCGAAAGACGTGCCCCGGCGCGAACGGCCGGCCTTTTCTCCAAATGACCGCAATCAAGATAGCGACTACGGCGATGAGCACAATCGCCGCGATGACCCAGGGAGAGTGGAAGTCGAGCTGATTCATAGCGTTTCGGCCCGCGTTCGCCGAGGATGCTAAGCTAGCCGCGAGCCGCGACACAAGCGCGGTGACGACGTCTTATGCCGCACCGCGCGCCAGGATCCTCGGGCAAGACACGTCAGGATTACCTTTCCGGCAAGCCCATTCGCTACTACCGTCCGCGCGGCAGCGCGGATATCCGTCATCTGCTTGACGAAGGATTCCAGGCCTTCAATGCCGCGCGTCTCGGTGAAGCGTGCCGTATCTTCACCGACAAGATGCTGCTGCCGGAGCACGACACGACGATCGCCTTGACCGTTGCAGGTGCGCTCACTCCAGCAGGTCTGGGAGGTTGCATCGTCGAACTGATGGAACGCGGGCTGGTCGACTTTGTGATCAGCACGGGCGCGAACCTCTATCACGATCTTCACTACGCGCTCAATTTCACGCTGCATCGCGGTTCCCCGTTCGTCAACGACGTCGAGCTGTACGACGAAGGGGTGATTCGCATTTACGACGTCCTCTTTCCAGCCGACGTGCTGCTGCAAACCGACGCGTATATCCGGGAGTTTCTCGTCCGCTCGGGAATGGATGGTCCGGTCTCCACCGCCGAATTCCACTATGCGCTTGGACGCGACCTGATGGCCCGGCAGCCGGGATGCGAAGCGCACTCGGTCGTCGCCGCCGCGGCTGCGGCCGGCGTGCCGATTTACACCTCGTCGCCCGGCGACAGTTCGATCGGCATGAACATCGCGTATCACGAACTGATCAACGACAGCCGTCTGATGATCGACCCCAATAAGGACGTCAACGACGTGTGTGCGTTCATCCTTGCGGGCAGGAAGAACGGCTGCGTCATTCTGGGCGGCGGTTCACCAAAGAATTTTTACCTGCAGGGCCAGCCGACGCTGTGGGAGGTGTACGGGATTCCAAAAGGGGGCAACGACTATTTCATCCAGCTGACCACGGATCAGGTCGTGTGGGGTGGACTGTCCGGCGCGACGCCAGCGGAGGCGGTCAGCTGGGGAAAAGTGAACCCGGGCGTTCTGCCGGATACGGTTGTTGCGTACTGTGATTCGACGATCGCGTTTCCGCTGTTCTGCGAGTACGCGGTCGGATCGAAGTACGACCGGCGTCCGCGAAAGGAGCTCGTGCACAAGCGCGATGCGCTCGTCGCGAAGCTCCGCGAGGAAGCCAGGAACGCGACGCGCACGCACCCGCATCCAAACGACAAGGCGGAGACGATGCCGGACCTGGAGAGACATCGATAATTCAAAGTGCAAAATGCAAAATTCAAACAGCGCATCCATGCCGAAACGTTCTTCGCTCATGACAAGCCACAGAGACACAGAGACTCAGAGAAAAAAATTGCCCTCTGTGTCTCTGCGCCTCTGTGGCCCGTGTCGCGACGACGGCGAAAAGCGCCGCGCTTTCACCCCAACGCTTCGAATCGCCTCCAGTTTGCATTTCGCATCTTGAATTTCGAATTCCAGCGAAGATGGGAACACTGGCGTCAGAGTTAGGGCCCCACGCCGATCGGCTGACCGAGCATCCGCGCGTTTACGTGGACGCGAATGTGCCGGCGGGGCTCGTCGCGTTCATGCGCGATGTCCTCCACTGGGACGTGCTGTTCGTCATCGAACACGACGACCTTCGGCGCGCGCGTGACGATGAACATTACCGGCTCGCTCGGCAGCTGCGCCGCACGCTGATCAGCTTCGATCGCGATTATCTCGACGATCGAAAATTTCCGCCCGCGGAAAGCGGCGGCGTTGTGATTCTGACGGCGCCGGAGGAGCGCGGCTACGCGACGCTCCTCAAACGCCTCCACGTCGAAGTATTCCAACCATCGCTGAATGCGTCTCTCCTGCCGTTTGAAGGTCGCAAGGTGCACGTGCACGTTGACTGGCCGGGCGATACAATCCCACCGACGCCGTGATTCTCGGAGTTGAAGTTCGCGAAGACGCGGTCCTCGCCATAGCCGCCGATGAAAGCGGCGCGATTACGAGACGCGGCAGGCACGATGGCGCACACGGATCGTCCGTTGCCGCGGCGGTCCGAGTGGCGTTGGCCGACGCGGCGCCATCATCGGTTGGTGTGGCGGTTCGTGATCCTCTCGAACCGGGCGTGGTCGACATGGTGACCGCCGTTTCCACTGCAGCGGGATCGTCAGGCCCTCCGCGAATCGTCACGCGCGGTTGCGCGGTGGCGCTCGGCGAGTCTTGGCACGGCGCTGCGAAGAACGTGCGTCAGGTCATTGCCCTGATTGCCGCAGACACCGTGCATTCCGGCCTCGTCATCGACGGTGTCCCATTCGAGGGCGCACATGGCCTTGCCGGCGCTGCAGCGTGGCTCGCGCTCAACCCCGTGGAACGCGAAGACTATCGTCGATTCGGCTCTCTCGAGGCGGAGATCGGGGCCGCTGGAATCGTCCGCCGACTCGTATGGCGGATCAAGTCGGGGGACCAATCGCGGGTGCTCGACATGGCGGGCGGTGATATTGCGGCCATCAAGGTTTACCAGATTTTCGACGCCGCGAGGAATGGCGACGGCGTGTCGATCTCGGTGATTCGCGACACGGCGCGTTATGTCGGGATGGCTGTGGCCAACCTGGTGGCCATCGCTGATCCGGATGTTGTCGTCCTCGGGGGACTCATCGCGGATGCCGCCGATCAACTGCTGCAGGCTTCGCAGACGGAAGCCCTTCGTCGCCTTCCGAAGAACATGGCCGACTCCCTGACGGTCTGCGCGGCAACGCTTGGCGACGACGGCGGACCGCTCGGCGCCGCGCGTGCAGCGATGATCGCACGATGATCGTCCTCTCCGGCGGCGACATCGTCCTGCCGGATCGCATCCTGACCAACGCATCGCTGATCGTCGACGGTGACCGCATTGCCGCTATCGAAACGACTCGGCGCACGCCGTCGGCTGCCTCCATTATCGAGGCGCGTGAGAATTTCGTAGTTCCGGGTTTCGTGGACGTGCATGTTCACGGCGTCGAGGGGCACGACTCGTTGGACAGCGCGGGAGCGATTGCGGAGATCGCAACCCGTCTTCCGCGTTATGGCGTGACGGCGTTCTGCCCGACGACGGTGGCGTGTGCGCCGGAGGCGCTCGAGGCCGTTCTCGGTCAAGTGGCAGGTGCGCGCGTGAGCCGCGGCGCCCGTGCAGCCCGTGTCCTTCCCGCTCATCTCGAGAGCAACTTCATCAGCCCCGATTACAACGGAGCGCAGCCGAAGGCGTGTCTTCGACTGCCGAATGACGACCGGCCCGAAGGCCATTTCAGCGGGCTCGACATCCTGGATGTCGTCCGGCGACGCGCGGCCGATGTCGGCATTGTCACTGTGGCGCCGGAAATCGAGGGCGTACTCGAGCTCATTCCGGCGTTCGTACAGACAGGACAACGGGTCTCACTCGGTCACTCCGGCGCGGATTTCGAGCGCTCGGTAGCCGCGATCGATGCGGGTGCGCGTCAGGCGACGCATCTGTTCAACAGGATGACGCCGATCACGCACCGCGCGCCGGGGCTTGCGGGAGCCGTGCTTTCGCACGATGCCATCACCGCCGAGCTGATCTGCGATTCCTTTCACGTGCATCCGGCGATGTGCCGGCTGGCGATTGCTGCCAAGCGCGTGGACGGCGTGATGGCGATCACCGACGGAACGGCAGGCTCCGGTCTGAGCCCAGGCTCATTGGCGCGGCTCGGTGGACGGACGATTCGCGTGTCGGATCGGGCGGCGTTGCTCGAAGACGGCACGTTGGCGGGAAGTACGCTGACGATGGACCGCGCATTTCGCAACATCGTGACAATGTTTGACATGTCGATCACCGAGGCCGCGATGATGTGTTCGACGACACCTGCGCGGGCGATGGGCCTTACGCGCTTCGGCGTCATCGCCGAGGGAAATATCGCAGACCTCGTCGTGCTCGATCGGGCGTTTCGCGTCACGCGGACGCTTATTGCTGGCGAGACGGTCTACGAACGAGCTTCATCGCGAACCTAGCGGATCGGCTGAACCGCGTACCGAGTCGGATCCTCGATTCCGGCCTCGTTGAAGGCGTCACGACGCTCGCGGCATTTGCTGCACAAGCCACAGTGCTCTACCGTTGCAACCTGACCGCGGTCGCCTTGGCGAAGGCGGGGATTCATGCATGACAGCGTGAGTTCCAGGGGAACGCCGAGCTCGATTCCCATCTTGATGACATCGGATTTTTCCTTTCCTGCAAACGGTGCATCGATGCGGATTTCATGGGCCAGGCCAAGCGACATCGCGTGCGCCATCGCATTAAAAAATTGTGGTGTCGCGTCGGGGAAGGGATTGCCTGCAAGCGGCCCCAGCGCGAGTCGCCCGATCCCGTGCTGAGCGCAGTAGATCGACGCCTTCGAGAGCAGGATCACGTTGCGGCCGGTCAGGTACACATCTTCGTCGGGGGTGTCGAACGCCGGCGGCTGGCCGAGCAGTGCCCAGTGCGTCGGCGGGTAGAGGTCGCGAACCGTGAACGTCAGATGCGCGAGCGGTGCAAGCGAGGCAAATGGC
>Ga0075418_10010360_pt1 | contig 10440 bp, 6 predicted proteins | sample SoiMetdeltSBSDD2_FD_81776 | JGI IMG/M metagenome (GOLD analysis project Ga0075418, IMG submission 81776) | Bulk soil microbial communities from a Populus tree surrounding site in Tennessee, USA - Soil MetaG P. deltoides SBSDD2 | ecosystem: Environmental > Terrestrial > Soil > Tree plantation...
TGGGATGCATACGACCTATTTGCTTTCAGTCAGGATATCAAAAGGAAACAGCACCAGAAATTGGATCTTGCGAAACAGCCGGAAACCGAAAAGGCTGCTGACGCCCTTACCCGTCCCACGCCCCCCTATGCAGATCAAACCTTCGGTCTCGGACACGACGGTCAACCGGCTCTGTGCATTACCTGGCACGCCGCCATGGAATTTTGCAGGTGGCTCTCAACCAAGACAGGCAAGACCTACCGCCTGCCAACTGAAGCCGAGTGGGAGTACGCCTGCCGGGCTGGCTCAAAGACTGCATATTCCTTTGGTGACGCCTCCCAGCTGAAGGATTATGGTTGGTATACGCAGAATTCGGACGGTAAGCCACAGAAAGTCGGCACGAAAAAACCGAACGCATGGGGGCTGCATGATATGCACGGAAACGTTGCTGAATGGTGCCTGGATCATTACGACGCAGCGTTTTACGGCACCTTCAAATCTGGAACGCCAGCGTTGTTTCCTGTTCTCTTGCCCACCGACAAGCGCTATCCGCACGTTGCAAGGGGCGGTTCGTGGGATGATGATGCACCACTGCTTCGCTCGGCAGCGCGGCGCGGTTCTGAGGAAGACTGGAGCATGCTGGACCCGCAGCAGCCCAAAAGCATCTGGTGGCACACCAATGCGACATTTGTCGGCTTCCGGGTGGTGCGTCCCTTGGAAGAACAGGACAATCTGAAGGGATTGAAGTCGAAGGTAATCAAGAATTAGTGCGGCGGACACTAGTGGAATGACGAAGTTCGAATCACTAAAGAATGACTAGGGCAAGTGTTTGAGTCTACATTTTCGGTTTTCGTGCCCAGGGTTTCCTTAGTCATTCGTGCTTAGTCATTAGGCATTTCAGACGCTCAAGTTACAGCTATAACATTAATCACACTGGAGGGTTGGTTATGAATCAAGACAGTCCGAAGAACAAGCCGTCATCCCGTCGTGACTTCATCAAGAAGTCCAGTGCTGGGGCGGTTGGGGCGTCCATTGCTTCGCGCATCGGCAGTATTCCAGCCGTGCACGCAGCAGGCAGCGATCAGATCCGAGTGGGCCTTGTCGGTTGCGGTGGCCGAGGCAGCGGCGCTGCCGATCAGGTGCTGCGGGCAGCACCCAATGTGAAGCTGGTGGCAATGGGAGACGCGTTCCGCGACCGGCTGGATTCCAGCCGCAAGCAGTTGGAGACCAAGTACAAGGACTTGGTAGACGTTCCTGCCGAGCGAAGCTTCGTGGGGTTTGACGCCTATGAAAAGGTGTTGGCTTGCGACATCAACTACGTCATTCTCGCAACACCGCCGGGATTCAGGCCACAACATCTGAAGGCTGCGGTCGCTGCCGGCAAGAATATCTTCACTGAAAAGCCGGTGGCTGTGGACGGTCCGGGCATTCGTACCGTTCTGGGACTGTACGAAGAGGCAACTAAGAAGGGATTATTCATCGCTGCCGGGACGCAACGTCGCCACCAGGCCAGCTATCAGGAAGCCATGCGTCGCGTCCATGACGGGGCGATTGGCGATATTGTCGCGGGACGGTGCTACTGGAATCAAGGTTCGCTTTGGAACCGGGGACGTAAGCCCGAGTGGAGCGACATGGAATGGCAGTTGCGGAATTGGCTCTACTTTACCTGGCTTTCCGGCGATCACATCGTCGAACAACATGTCCACAACCTGGATGTCATCAATTGGGCGACCAAAAGCCATCCGGTGCGGGCTGTAGGCATGGGTGGGCGGCAGGTGCGCACTAGTCCGGAATACGGCCATATCTTCGATCACTTCGCGATTGATTATGAGTTCGAGAGCGGAATGCACGTATTGAGCATGGCCCGGCAGATTGAGGGTTGTCAGAACAGCGTGTCTGAAGCACTTGTAGGAACGAAAGGCTCGGTGGATTTGGTTGATCGCCAGTTGTATCGAATCAAAGGTCCCGACAGCTGGCAGTTCAAAGGCAAGGAACAGGATTCCTACCTGCAGGAGCACACGGATCTCATCGAGGCCATCCGCGCTGGTAAACCACTCAACGAGCTCAAGAATGTTGCTGAGAGCACGCTCACCGCGATCATGGGCCGGATGTCCGCCTACACGGGCAAAGCCGTGACGTGGGAACAGGCGTTGAATTCCAGCGAAGACCTCATGCCAACTCAGTTGACGTGGGGCAAGCTGCCCTTGCCGGCAGTAGCGACACCGGGGCAGACCCAGTTGGTGTAACCGACTCGGAAGAGGTGCTTCTGGCACCTCTTCCTCCTTATCTTTTTGAAGCTCCTTTCTACGAAATCCAGTTGACAACCGCTACCCTCCGTCGTGACGAGCTCTCCGAAGTTTAGGTTCAATTTGCAGGAGAGCGACCCAGCCCTCGCGGGGTGTGTCGCGGTTAAGGAAAACCCCGTCCAGTAGGCAAGCTCGGACCTAGCCCAAGTCGCGACATCATTCCCACGGAACACACGAACGATTCGTGAAACGCCCTTAAACAAAGCATGAGGTGAATTGTCGTGATGATGCCAATAACCGTCATTTTCCATCGCATCACATTGCAGGGAATTGTATCGGTTCTTTTCGCTCATTGCCTGCTGGCTGCTGATGTTCCGCGCCAAGAACATCCGCGACCCGATATGGCGCGGGCCGATTGGCAATCGTTGAACGGCACGTGGGAGTTTGAGTTTGATGACGCGGACAAGGGCCAGGCGGAGCGCTGGCACGCAGGCAGTCGGAAATTTTCGAAGAAGATCCTGGTGCCGTATTGCTTCCAAAGCAAGTTGAGCGGCATTGCCGACCCTGCATTTCATGATGTTGTTTGGTATCGACGCTCTCTTCAGATTCCAGAGTCCTGGCGCTCGAAACGCATTCAGTTACACTTTGGAGCGGTAGACTACGAAGCCAGAGTTTGGGTAAACGGGGATTTTGCTGGGAGCCACCGTGGCGGGCACGTTTCCTTCTCCGTGGACATTACCGATCTTGTGAAGTCGGGCGGGAACACGATCGCATTGCGCGTGTCGGATCCGTCAACTGATCGCACAATCCCCCGCGGCAAGCAATATTGGAAGGAGAAATCGGAACGCATCTGGTACACACGAACCACCGGTATCTGGCAGCCTGTGTGGATCGAGGCTGTGGATGCCGTTCACATCAAGAGACTACGGATCACTCCCGATGTTGATCGCTCGCAAGTAGGGATGGAAGTTCTTATGAGCCGGGTTGCGCCGGAGCTCAAGCTGCGGATCTCAGCCAAAAAAGATGGCGCGCTGCAGGCACGAGCGGAACTTGATTTGTCTCAGACGCGTTCAACTGCAACCTTGCCGCTGGAGAACCAGCAGTTGTGGAGTCCGGAGCGTCCTAATCTTTACGATCTCAGCATTGAAGTGATTTCCGGAGATAGGGTCCTCGACAAAGTGGACAGCTACTTTGGCCAGCGGAAAGTGGGAGTTCATGCGGGCAAGTTTTATTTGAACAACGCGCCCTACTATTTGAAGTTAGTGCTCGATCAGGGTTATTGGCCCGACAGCCTGCTGACGCCGCCTACTGACGATGCCATTCAACACGACATCAAGATGACGAAGGCGTTCGGCTTGAACGGTGCACGCAAGCATCAGAAGGTGGAAGATCCCCGTTGGCTTTATTGGTGCGACAAGATAGGGTTCATCGTTTGGGGGGAAATGGCGAACGCCTATGATTTTAGCGAGGAGTATGTGGAGCGATTTGCGCAAGAATGGCAGGAGGTCATTGCCCGCGACTACAACCACCCTTCGATCGTCGCGTGGGTTCCGATCAACGAGAGTTGGGGTGCGCGTCAGATTCTGACAAGCGCGGTTCAGCAGGAGCACGTCAAGAGCCTCTATCATCTGACGCGCTCGCTCGACCAATCCCGGCTGGTGGTGGACAACGACGGCTGGGAACATACCGATGCAACGGATTTGTTTACGTTGCACGACTACGCCCGCACGGGTGAAGAGATGGCAGCAAAGTACAAGATCCTGGAGACTGATCCTGCACGTATCCCGCGTAACGGTCGCGAGGCGCTTGCCTTTGGTTACAAATACAACGGCACCCCGTTCATGATGACGGAATTTGGAGGCATTGCGTACCGCGTCGGGACGCCTCTGGCGGAAAACGAATGGGGGTATTCAGGAATCGAGCCGACCAAGGAGAAGATGCTGGCGCGTCTGCGTGGACTTATCAAGGCCCTGCGTGCCAACTTTGCGATTGCCGGTTATTGCTACACGCAGTTAACCGACGTCGAGCAGGAGATCAATGGCCTGATGACCTATGATCGAAAGCCAAAGGCATCGCCGGAAGAGTTCGCAGAGATCTTCAACTTGCAGTGAATCTGCTGCCAGCAGGTTTAGCAAAGCTACTGAGAAACGATTGATGCTGAGCTGAGCGACGTGAGACTTTTAGGACCTGAATCCCTAGAACGGCAGCGCGCACAAACGACTTACCGAAATACAATCCAACAGGTTAGCGCCGTAACTGCCAGCAGTGCTCCCCAGAATCGAGAACTGCCCAGGAGTGGCGTACCGCCGCCCGACTGATTGGTCGCCCATTCAAAGCAGACACCGTCGACCTGTTCTCTGCGTGGGGGCTTGGTATACAAGCTCACCAGCCCCATTACAGCGACGCTGACGAGAAATGCGAGAAACGAACGGTGCATGAATGATGTCATGACTGGCGTTTGCAGAAATGGAATCAGACCTCCCTGTGCTGCCCTCATGCTGTCAAGCAGCATGACGCCACCCAACACCACACCAAATCCCATCGCCGCTAGCGCGCCGGCGTTTGTGGCCCTCTTCCATAAGATGCCGCTCAACAGCGCCGCCGCCATCGGCAGTCCCATATAGGCTGAGACAACCTGCAGGTACTTCCATAAGGTGTCGGCTTGTCCAATGACGGGCGCCCAAAGAATGCCGGCTGCCATGACCACAGCTGTGGTTGCACGGCCGATCCAGATCTGCGTGTCTTGTCCAGGCGGCGTTTTGCTGAAGCGAACGACAAAATCATGCGTTACCAGAGTCGCGGCCGAGTTAGAGATGCTGGAGAGGGAAGACATCAAAGCGGCCAGTAGACCGGCCAGAATCAAGCCGCGAAGGCCTGCTGGGACGAGTTGACTCACCAGCGTTGGATAGGCAGCATCATGGGCGATGTTAGGATAGAGTGCTGCGGCGATCGCGCCGGGCAGAACAAAGATGAAGACGGGCAAGATTTTGAGAAAACCTGCGAAGATTGCACCCTTCTTGCCCTGTTCGATGTCGCGTGCCCCTAAAACCCGCTGGACGATGACTTGGTCCATACACCAATAAAACATGCCCCCAAAGTAGTTGCCAAAGATGAAACCGGTAATCGGGTAGTCCGGATCGGTAACCGGCTTTACCATGTGCAGAAACCCCTCCGGCACACGGCTTGCGACGCCTGACCAACCTCCAGCCGCGCTCAACGCGGTAATTGTTAGAAACGCAGAGCCCGCCAAAAACACAACAGTCTGGAAAGCGTCGGTGTACACGACGGCCGAGAGCCCTCCGGCTGCGGTATAAATTGCAGTGAAGATGCCGATGCTCCACATCACGGTTTGCATATCCCAACCGAACAGAGTGTGGACGACCAATCCGCCAGCCCACAACGCGATGGAGATTTTTGTCAGAACAATCATGACCAGGAAATAGCCCGATAACACCATGCGTGCAGTAAGGCTGAATCGTCGCTCCAGGAACTCCGGGATCGTATAGATACGAGTGTTTAGGTACTGAGGCACAAAAACAAGGGCCAGTGTGAGAAGACAAAAACAGGCCATCCATTCAAAGCCCCCCACGGAAAGCCCTACGCGGTGTGCTTCTCCGGCCAGCCCCACCAGATGCTCAGCACTGATGTTGGTAGAGAACAGGGAAGCGCCCAAGACGGGCCACGTGAGGCGACGGCCCGCCAGAAAATAGTCTTCGCTGGTTTCTTTCCGCTTCGCAAAGGAGAGGCCGATGAGAAGCGTGACGAGCAGATAGCCCGCGATCGTGATCAGGTCGAGCGTGTGAAGAGAGGTCAATGTGCAGGTCTCAAGAGAAAAACCCGTCGCCGGTAGCGGCGGGAGAATGGGTAGGACCGCCGGGAAGCTGGCGTTGCGCGCAAACTATTCTCTTGGCGTCATCCACAAGAGCTGGAATCCACAGCACCGACAATGCCTGGATTCCCGCTTCGCGGGAATGACACAAGGTGTTGCTGCCCTCCGTTCGGCGGCCGTCACTTGGTGTGCTTTTTCAGAAAGGCAATGGTTCTGGGCCAAGCGGCCTGTGTGGCCTTTAGATTGGCCCCGTCGCGGCCACTTTGGGCGCGCAGAAAACCATGGCCAGCGCCTTTGTAGATCTCGACTTCATAGGTCTTGTTCAGCTTCTTCATTTCGGCTGTAGCTGGCTCTATGGTGGCGTTGACCCGGGCATCATCTTCGCCATAAAGGCCAAGCACGGGCGCCTTGATCGCCGCAAGAGTGGGTGTTTCCGGTGAAGTTCCGTAGTAGACAACAGCTGCATTCAGCCCAGGCTGTTTTGTCGCATACTCATAGCTTCTGGCGCCCCCCCAACAATAGCCAACGGTAGCGGTCTTCTTGTTCCCGGCAGGGATCTTCACAGCATAGTCTCGTACCGCATTCATTCGTGTCAGCACCTCTTCCGGCGTGAGTGCTCGGACCGCCTTCACGACGTCATCGCGGCTTGCGATCGAGTCAGTACAACCCCCTTCCGGCCCTTTGCCGCAAATCAAGTCCGGCGCAACGGCGATGAATCCATCTTCCGCAAGCTGATCGGCAACGCCGCGAATCCAGTCACTCAATCCAAAGATCTCATGAATGACGATGACAACCGGAGCCTTATCCTTCCGCTCTGGATAGACGACCCAGGTACGAATCGGTTTCTGATCTCCCGCCAGTTTGATGTCAATGTACTCGCCATGTCGCGGCGATTTTTCGAGCGAAGCTTTGGCGTTTTCTTCGCCCGGCGGCAGCTTCTCGTCCACAGGAGCCGAAGAACCCGATGCCGCTTGAAAGTGCATGGCCGCATGCTCGGCGTGAGGGTCCTTCTGATCCTTGGCTTGGAGCGCAAGCGTCAGAAACAGAGCAGAAAATGTGGCGATTGTTGTTCGAAGATTCATTCTGACTCTCCTCTTTAGAGACAACACAGGATGCAGTGTCGTTTGAGCGCCACCGCAAGTCTTGACAGTTTGAAGTACAGGCGTGACTGACTAATTAGTTTCTATCGCGAAAGCCGAAAATAGGGGTCCCCTCCTTGGATAAGGAGGGGAAGCCGCGGCCGCTGGCCGCGGCGGGGTGGTTCGAACGGTCGCGGAAAGCCAAGTCAGTAGCGGGATCGCAGAGAGTCGCACCACCCCTGTGCCGCTGCGCGCCACATCCCCTCCTCAACCGAGGAGGGGAGTTTTGCTGCAATCTTTCAGTTTCGCAACAGAAACTATTAGATCCGAACCAACCTGACCCGTTCATCGTACAACGCTGCACCTTCCCCAAGATCGGTGGTGCGAGCTTGCAGAAGGGCATTGGCGCAGCGTCCATCCCGGTAGTGTCCACCCTTGGGGATGATGGCAACATCCCGGCGCTGCTGCGGATCGTGGCGAACTCGCACAGTCATCGAGCCAATGACTGATTCCAACCGGCATAGCGCACCCTCGGCAATACCGCCCGCTGCATCCGGATGCACGGTAACAGTGGCGGGTCCCTCCTGCGGCGCTGCCCAGTGTGACGACTGAGATTTCTCCGTGGAAAGAGACATCATGAAGAGTGGAAACTCAGGACTGTCCGCAGAGCGTGCAGGCTCCTCGATCACCAAATTCACCTTGCCATTGGCCGTCGGGAATTTGCGATCGGCGAACAGCACCTTCTTGGGAAGCGGATTCCGCACTACCCCGGCCTCTAGCGTTTCCAGTGTGATACCGTGAGGAGCCAGTTTCGGGGCGATGAAGCGCCGCTTCCAATCGCGGGCAGTTCCAGCCATAGTCTCCGCCAAGCCCAACCGTTTGGCGAGTTCCTGGGCTATCTCCAGATCGCTCTTGACGCCATCGGGTGGCTCCACAACAGGTCTGGCGACGCCAATCCAGTGGTGGCCGTATGCTCCCAACAGATCGTCCGCTTCCAGCAAAGTGGTAGTTGGCAGTACCAGATGAGCCAGCTGGGCGGTGTCGGTCAGAAAGGAATCGACGACGACTACGAAATCGCGGGTGCTCAGAGCCTTGATGGTGGTTTCTGACTCCGGGAGCATCACCACGGGATTCCCTGCGGTGACCCAGACCGCCCGAATCGGAGGGTCAGACAGTCGGAGAACTTCAGGTCCAAATAACGGTTCGCACACCGTGCGCGGCGCGGCCTGCTTGCCGCGAATGAAGGAAGCATCAAACGCCCCGCGACGCTTGAAGTAGAACGAGACGCCGCCGCCGGGGATGCCGATGTTTCCCGAAATGGCACATAGTGCATCGAGAGCCCGAACGATCGCCGCGCCATTAACCCGCCGACCCATGCCCCAACCCACCAGGATGGCGGTGGGTTTCTCCGGACCAAAACGCCTTGCCAGATCATAGGCGGCTTCCTCGTCCACGCCGGATTGCAGGCACCAGTTCTCCACGCTCTGCCTCATCGTGAGGCTGCGAAATTCGTTGAGATGGTCGCAGTAGTCTGACGCCTGTGCGTCGATCCAGTTCCTTTCAAAAAGAATTCTCGCCACGGCCATCGCCAGTGCAAAATCACCGCCAGGGCGAGGCTGGACAAAACGCTCGCAGAGAGCAGCGGTCTTGTGATGCACCGGGTCGATCAGCACCAGCTTAGTGCCTTTGGCTTTAGCGTCCATGAGAATGGGCGCGGTGTGAGGGCTCGAAGTGAAAACGTTTTTCCCCCACAACAGAATGTTCCTTGAGTTCAGCAGGTCGAAGATGTCATGGCTTTCTTCCTCCCCAAAGTCGAGCGTCTGCGCCGCATCCCCCGCACCTGAGCAAATATCGCCTCGCTTAGTAGTGACGGGACCAAACTTCTCAAAAAAGTAGTCCGACACATGCTTCACGAGACCCAGTGAACCGCCACTCCGATAGTGAAATATCGCCGCTGGTCCTGATTCTTTGCGAATTGTCGATAGTCGGTCAGCCGCCAAATCCAGAGCCTCCTCCCACGAAATTGGATGAAACTCTCCGTTGCGCCTCAGTAGCGGAGAAGTGAGGCGCTCGGGCGAGTACTGAGTGGAGAGGAAGAGACTGGTCCGGTAGCAGAGAAACCCGCGAGTGACTGGATGATCCTTATCGCCACGGATTCTTGTGATCCGTCCATCTTCCACGGTGGCTACAATCCCGCAGGCATCCGGGCAATCACGGTTACAAAGGGTTTTTTTGGTTTCAGTCATGTTGCGGAGAAGTATAGCACTGGTCAGTTGTCGGTTGTCCCACGGCGACAAAGGTCTGCTCCGAGACACGGAGTACTGACACCGAAGAGGTTACCGCGTTCACGGATACAACAAGAACTTCTGCCTGGCGATTTCAAACTCCTTGAGGTCATTCTGCCAGGTTGCGATGATCTTGGCCGCAGGATCGTTCCGCTCCATCGCTTTTCGAACCGCGTCGGTCCCGGCCAGCCGGTCAAAGTAGGAGCTCTTGAATTGAAACTGGTCCGGATAGTTCTTATGGATGTCTTCGATGATGGCAAGAGCTGTTCCCACAGGGCGGAACAATTTGCGATCGGCGACATGCAGTTGAACTCCCTGGCAGGTTTCTCCGGAAAACTTGGAGAGCGTGGGCGTGAAGGAGACGGGACGAAACAGGGCTCCAGGAAGAGCCAACGCATTCAGCCGCTCAGCCAGCTTAATGCCATCGATCCACGGCGCTCCGACGATTTCGAACGGTGTCGATGTTCCACGGCCTTCCGAGAGGTTCGTACCTTCGATGAGGCACATTCCCGGGTACACCACCGCCGAAGCCATTGTGGGGATGTTAGGGGAGGGCGGAACCCAGATGAGGTTTGTTTCTTCGTGCCACTGCGCGCGAGTCCAATGCTTCATCTTCACAATGGAGAGTTCAAGATCGAGCTTTCGATCGGACTTGATCCAACCTGCCAGCTCGCCCGGGGTGAGACCGTAGCGAATGGGGAGGGCATACGCTCCGACAAAGGAGCGAAAGGCAGGGTCCAGCAGCGGACCCTCAATGGTGTCTCCTCTCAGCGGGTTGGGGCGGTCCAGCACAATGAAGGGAATCTTTCCTTCAGCGGCAGCCTGCATGCATTCACCCAGAGTCGAGATGTAGGTGTAGAAGCGAGTGCCAATATCCTGGATGTCATAAATCAGGACGTCGACGTTTCCGAGCATGTCATTCGTCGGGCGCCTCGTCTCTCCGTACAGACTGTGTACGGGAACACCGGTTTTGGCGTCGAGGGAGCTGTGAATCTTCTCGCCAGCTTGAGCAGCGCCACGAA
>Ga0075418_10010361_pt1 | contig 10440 bp, 8 predicted proteins | sample SoiMetdeltSBSDD2_FD_81776 | JGI IMG/M metagenome (GOLD analysis project Ga0075418, IMG submission 81776) | Bulk soil microbial communities from a Populus tree surrounding site in Tennessee, USA - Soil MetaG P. deltoides SBSDD2 | ecosystem: Environmental > Terrestrial > Soil > Tree plantation...
AGCTACGCGACGCGCACCGATGCGCTGCAGGAGAACGAGCAACGGGTTGCCAGGGACATGACGCGGCGCGATCTCAAGCTCGTGCCGCCGCCGAGCCTAACGGGCGACTCGCTGGCGACATGGCTGGCGACGAAGCCCGACACCGTGACGACGGCGTGGGGCGGCGCCAGCGTTACGCTGACGGGCGAGGCGTTGGCGCGCTGGAAGTACCAGCGGTACATGCAGGATTACCTCGCAACGGTGCAGTCGGTGGACGACAACGTCGGGCGCGTGCTCGACTACCTCGACAAGAGCGGGCTCGCCAGAAATACGATCGTCATCTATACCAGCGACCAGGGGTTCTTCCTCGGTGACCATGGGCTGTTCGACAAGCGATTCATGTACGAGGAGTCGCTGCGAATGCCGTTCCTCATTCGCTGGCCGGCAGTGATCAAGGCCGGATCGCGGAGCGACGCGATGGCGCTCAACGTGGACTTCGCCGAGACGTTCCTCGCAGCGGCCGGGCTGCCGGTGCCCAACACGATGCAGGGGCGGAGCCTGATGCCCGTCCTGCGCGGGCGGGTGCCCGCGGACTGGCGGACGTCAATGTACTACCGCTATTACCACGACCCGGGCGACCACAACACGCGCGCGCATTACGGCGTGCGCACGAAGACGCACAAGCTGATCCACTTCTGGAAGAAGGACCAGTGGGAGCTCTACGACCTGGCGAACGACCCGCTCGAGATGAACAACATCTACGGCCAACCGGGGCAGGAGAAGGTTACCGCCACGTTGAAGGGAGAGCTGCTGCGCCTCAAGCAGGCCGTCCGCGACGAGGACCAGCTGGCGAACGAGCAGCTGCCTAACGGCGTGGACGGGACGGTGGCCAGGCTCCGCGGGAAATGACGCGCTCGACGAGCTCGGCGGGCAGCGCGGCCAGACCTGGCACGACGAGATCCGCAATCGCGAGCGCGGTGGGCGGGTACGTCCCGACGATGCCGATGGACTGCATGCCCGCTGCTCGCGCAGCCTCCAGCCCGGGTGGCGCGTCCTCGACCACCACGCATTCCGCCGGCGTCTTGCCCAAACGCTCGGCCGCCGTGAGGTAGCCCTCCGGGTCTGGCTTCCCGCGCGTTATCTCGTCGGCGCAGACGAGGACGCGCGGCATCGGCAGGCGCGTGTGTCGAATGCGCAGTGTGGCAACGGACCTGATGCCCGACGTGACGATGGCCCAGGCGTCGGCGGGCAGCCGCTCGAGCAGCTCACGGGCACCGGCGACCTCGTAGATGCCCTCGGTCGCGTGGGATTCGGCCCCCTCGAGCGCCGCAACCTCGTCCGCGACCACGAGATGCGGCGCGACAATGCCCACGGTTTCTACTGTCCGTCTCCCGTGAGCAATTCGAATCACGTGATCAGCGTCGAGCCCGTGCCGCGCGGACCATTCTCGCCACGTGCGTTCGACGCACTCGGCGGAGTCGACGAGGACGCCGTCGAGGTCGAACAGGATCGCCGTGGTAGGCATCGCTGTGACGTCAAGCCTTGGTCTGAACTGCGATGATGCGGAGCTCGCGGAAACTGCCGGATACTGCCCAACGGGCTGACTCTTCACACCTCGAGCCGGAATTCGTTGAGGTCGACCTCGGGATGCATGAGCTTCCGGAGGTCTTTGTCATCAACGATCCGGGCTCGTTGCCGCGTCACTGCAAAGTCGGATCCGGCTTTTCCCGCGCTCTCCGCCCAATCGCAGTTCCGACAAAGACTTGACGACAGAGCCTATTTGTACATTCGCACGTAGTCCACCAGCATGGTGGCGGGGAGGATCGCGTCCGACTGCGGATCACCGTCGAACATCCCGCCAACAGCGAGGTTCAGGATGATGAAGAACGGCTGGTCGAAGACCCAGTTGCCGCGACGCTGCACCTCGTCACGCTGGATGACGTAGTGCTGCTTCCCATCGACGAAGAACATGACGCGACTCGAATTCCACTCGACGGCGAACGTGTGAAAGTCCTCGGCGAAGGTGGTCGCCGCGAGCTGGAACTTGTCCACGAACGGTGTGTTGCCCGAGTAGCCCGGCCCATGCACCGCCGAGCTCGTCGATGTCACGTCGCTACCGTGGTTCTCCATGATGTCCAGCTCTCCACACTGTGGCCAACCCACGGTGGCGATGTTGCTGCCCAACATCCAGAACGCCGGCCACAGCCCCTGACCCGCCGCAAGCTTGATGCGTGCCTCCACGCGGCCATGCGTGACGGTGACGTTGTCGCGCGTCGTGATCTTCGCCGACGTGTACCGGCAGGCGCCGTAATAACACGTTAGGCCCGGTGCCGCCTTACGGGCGACGATCTGCAGTTCCCCCGCACCGTTGAGGGAGATGTTCTCCGACGCCGACGTATAGTACTCCTTCTCCTGATTGCCCCAGCCGCAGTTTCCCGACTGGCAGCCGTCCCCGAGATCGTAGCGCCAGTTCGTGCTGTCGACACGGCCACCAGCCGGCCCGTCGAACTCATCCGCCCACGCGAGCTTCAACTCGGGCGCCGGGCCGCTGGTCGAAGTGATCTCCGGCCGTGGCGCAGCAGAGCTGCTGCTGCACGCGAGCAGCGCAGCCAGCGTGGTTGGACCGACACGCTGCCACACCTGGCGCCGCATGAATGTGGACGTCACCGCCAGCTCCCGTAGATTGTAGACCGGTTCACCTTCCCCCGCCGAGGACGACCAATGACAATCTTCACGTCGACTCTCGTGATGGCGCCAGTCGCGGTGTGCCTGTTTGCAGCGCGCATCGAAGCGCAGGGCCAACTCGTCGCCAGCGAGCCGGCTTCCGTGTCCCAGACCCTGGATGGAACGAAGGTCACCGTCACCTACTCTCGGCCGCGAGCGCGCGGCCGCACAGGCCTGTTCGGCACGCAGGTGAAGTGGGGCAGCACGTGGACGCCCGGCGCCAACATGGCTACGCGGCTCGAGATGTCGAAGGACGTCACCATCGAGGGCCAACAGGTACCGAAAGGCGCGTACTCGGTGTGGGTCGTCGTCGACCGCGCACAGTGGCAGATGCTGCTCGACCGTGACACATCGCGATTTCATACCCAGCCGCCGAAAGCACGAGCCGGTCAGGTGCGCTTCAACGTCACGCGCGAGAAGAAGCCGTTTGCGGAGGCACTCACCTGGTCGATTCCCGAGATGAGCAGCATGGGGATGACGCTCGCGTTTCAGTGGGACACGGTGTATGTGCCGCTCCGCATCAAGGTGACTCCCTCGTACAGCACGACGGTCGCGGCCGACGTCGCGCGCCGGCTCGTGGGGCGTTATGAACTGCACTTCAAGCCCATGCCCGATCCGCCCAAGGACTCCACGACAGTCGAGGAGGAAGTCGAGAAGCCGGCGATGGACGTCACGTTTACCGTTAGGCACGAGGGCGGCGAGCTGCGCGCCGTCATGGACCCGCCGATGTACAAGACCGAGCCCGGGTACAAGGATTACATCCTCATCCCGGGCAAGGGCGACTGGTTCAAGGTCGGCCGGTTCCAGAACGGCGAGCTGGCCGAGGTCATGGACTTCATGCAGATCCAGTTCGACGCCGCCGGCGATCGCGCCAAGGGCTTCGAGGTTCGCCTGACGAACGACATCCTGATCGCCACGGGGAAGCGGCTGCCGTAAGTCATCCCGACTTACAGGTTCTTCACCTCCGCCGCGGCCGCGAGCACGGCGTCGATGTCGTTCGACAGTGCCCTCGCCTCCTGCGTGGCCGTCGATACGTCCGACAGCGCCGACTGCAGCCCGGACGAGCGGACCTTGATCAGGTCGAGCCGGATGCTGCCTAACGCCAAACCCGCGCTATCGAGCTGGCGCGCGAGCATGACCCGCCGCTGAACGAGCTCGTCCAGCGTCGCGCGTTGGCGGCGCAGCAGCGAGAGCTGCCGTTCTGCCTCCGGGGACGGCGTCTCACGCTCGATCCGCGAGATGCGACCATCGAGCTCGTGAACCAACGCCGGGTCAATGCTCTGGTCGAGGCGGTGAAGCGTCTGCGCCAGATGCGCCACGCGATCGACGAGCAGCTTCACGGTCGCCGTGAGGTCGGGCAGACTCGCGCGATCGGCTCTGGAGAGCTTCTCGAAGATCTGCAAAATGGCGGAGCGGTCTTCGACCGCCTTCCGGATCGCCGCACCTTCGGGCGTCTCCAGCACCTCGGGCGGCGCCAGCTTCGCGAGCTGTTCCTCGAGCAGCGGTTTCTTGCGCCCGATCCTGAAGTGCGGAGCCGGCAGCAACTGACGCAACCTGATCCCGGCCTCGCGCAGCGACTGCCGCCGGAGCCACAGCTTCCGCGACATGTACATCGGCACGAGCGGCGCGAGCACGAGCGGTGGGGCCTCGTTGACGCCGACGACGAACGCCGCGATGCCGCCCGCCGTCGCCGCGAGCGTGAGGAACACGTATCCGCGAATGGCCTTGATGCGTTCGGCGTACGTCACGCGGCCATGCCACAAGCGCAGATCCTTCCGCTGCTCGGGCGTGAGTGCGGCGAGGTGCGACGGCTCCGAGGGTATTGGCCTGGGCGTCGGCCTCGACGACGCGCGCACCGCGGCGACCTTGCGCGACCCATCCGGCCTGGGCGACACGTACTTCACCGGCTCGCGCTGGTCCGCTCGCCACGCCGGCCCTAACGATTCAGCCGACACCAGCGCCTCGCGCAGCGCCGCGGCGGTCGGCCACCGGTCCTCTGCCGCTTTCATCATCGCCCGCTCGACCGTCTCCCTCAGTCCCCGCGGGGCGTCCGGTCGAAGCTCCGCGATCGGCTTTGGCCGCTCCGTCACGTGCTTGAGCAGGAGCGCCATCGAGTTCCCTGCCTCGAACGGCACGCGGCCGGTCAGCATCTGGTAGCCAAGGACGCCAGTGGAATAGATGTCGCTCCGGCCGTCGAGCTCGCGCTCGCCGATCGCCTGCTCCGGCGACATGTAGGTCGGTGTACCAACCGCTATGCCGGTGGCGGTCAGGCGCGCCCCGGCTTCCATGGCCCACGCGATCCCGAAGTCCGTGACCATCACGCGACCCGTCAGACGGTCGAGCAGGATGTTGTCCGGCTTGATGTCCCGATGGATCACGCCGCGCAGGTGGGCATAGGCCAGTGCATCCCCCACCTCCGCCAGAATTCGGCGCACCTCGTCGAGCGGCTGCCTCGGCTCGCGCATCAGGTGCGTCGCGAGGCTGCCACCGGTCACGAGCGCCATCACGAAATAGGCGACGCCGTCGCGCTCCCCCACATCGTAGATGGGCACGATGTGCGGGTGCGAGAGCTGGGCCGACGTCTGTGCCTCGCGCGTGAAGCGGGCGCGGATGGCCGCATCGTGGGCGAGCTCGGGGGGCAGCACTTTGATCGCGACGGGCCGGTTCAGCCGCAGGTCGCGCGCGCGGAACACGACCGACATGCCGCCACGGCCAATCTCATCCTCGAGCTCGTAGGCCTGTCCGATGGCGGCTACCAGACGGTCGTGCAAAGACTCGGTCATTCCGTTCTCCAAGGTCTAAATCAGGCGGCGATCGAAGCGAAAGGGACGGGTGCCAACCGTACGGACGTCGGCCATGCGCGGGTGTCGCGGATTCACCAGCACGTTATGCTCCTCGGGTATGATAGCGGAAGGGACTGCCAGCCAGAGGAACGTGGCGTCCTCGATCCAGAGGTCGCCGAGCTCGGCCTGCCACTCAGGCGCGGGGTATGTCCGCCAGTCCCCAGCCGGGAACACCGCCGGATCCACGACGGCGCCTAACGCCGGGTCATCCGGCAGCTCGATCTCCATGGCAACGAGATCGGCGGGGATGAGCGACGGCTCGACGTGGACGAGGTATTCGAGGACGGCCAGCGACAGGGACGCCGAGGCGTAGATGACGGGGACGCTCTCCGAGTTCCATCGGCCACCGTTGAGTCGCGCACCTTCTCCGTCGAGCGCTCGATGTCCGTCGCGCGCGAGGCGCCAGATGACCACTCCGGCGCGCCTTAGCTGATCACTCCGTGCTCGATGCGACCGAGTATGCGCTCGACCATGCGCGCGCCGATGTCGGTGGCGAGCAGTGCCATGGGCGTCTCACCGCGCAGTGCGGTGTTCGCCGTTCGGAGCCACGTACCGGCCTTGTCGGTATCGCCGAGTACGTCCACGGCGCGGACCACGGCGCGCACGACGCGAAGCAGCCGGTCCGCCTCAATCACGGTGAGGGGCTGCTTCTCTTCACGACGACGGTCCAACGTCCGGCGGGGGATGACGAGCTGGTAGAGCTCGTCGCTCGACAACAGACCGCTAGCGACGACCTTGGCTGCGGCCTCCGCCGGCAGCCCACCCATGGCCGCGGAGGCAAGGTCGAGCTCCGACTGGATGTCGGCCTTGAGGACCCTCTGACCACCGAGGGCTTGTGCTACGGCTGCGGCGGGCGTCATGACGGCTCGGTGGCAAATGGCAAAAGAAATATGCGCATTTGCCATTCCCGTGACAACGACCGATGTCACGATCACTATAAGTTGTTCAGCACCAAACACTTAGACGGCGGCGAACTAGCCCTCTGCCTTCCACCGGCCCGTCAATTCCTGCCACATACGGTCGATGGCCGAGCCCTTCATCTGCGCGTCGAAGTTCGCCTTGATGAAGGCATCACCATGCGAGAACCGGTCGCTGAACTCCGACAGGTCGATCTTCTCGCGCAGCTGTTCGGCGGTCATGCCCGGCTGGTACGCGGCCTTCGCCTGACGTGAGATCGACTCGAGCACCCCGGCCACGTCTCGCACGTACGCCTTGTCGGTCATCACCGGGCCGTGACCGGGCACGATTTGCGTCAGGTCCATCCCCTCGATCCGACGCATCACGGCCGCCCACTCGGTCACGTACGGCTGTGTCGCGAACGGGAACGGAAAGACCACGAGGTCGCCCGTGAGCAGCGTCTTCGCGTCCGGCAGGTAGGCGACGAGGTCGCCCGCCGTGTTGCCGCGCCCGAGGAAGCTGAGCTCGACCCTCCTGCCGCCGAGATCGACCGTCAGCACCCTGTCGATTCGCCGGTCGACGCCGCGATACTCCATCGCATCGCACTCCGACATCTGGGCGTCGAGCGCCTCGGCGAAGTTCTGAAGGCGGTGCCGCGTGGAGTCGGTGATCGGCGTGCCGTCCGCACGCTTGCCACTTGCGAGGATATCACGCAGCGGCTTCGACGAGTCCACGATGTCCTTCCTGCACGCGTCGCCGCGGAAGCTCTCCTTGCGGCTCTCGAGCATCTGTGCCGTGAAGTCGTGCGCGATGATCTGGACACCAGGATACGCCTTCGCGATCTCCGCGTTACCGGTGAAGTGATCGTCGTGCCAGTGCGACACCACCACGTAGCGCACCGGCGTCGTGGTGAGCCGCTGGATATCGCCGACGATCTGTCGCGTGATCGTGGGATGATGACCGGTATCGAACACGAGCACCGCATCCCGGCCGATCACCGCGATGATGTTGCTGCTGACGATCGGGTTGAGCCGCTTCTCGAAGAACCCGTAGACGTTCGGCGCGATCTCCACGGTGTCGTAGTCGAAGGGCCCGGGCACCGGTGTGGCGCCCGCACTCGCGAGGAAGACGAGCGCGAGCGCCGCACTACCATAGATGTGCGTTCGCGCGTGAGGGAGTCGACCAGTACGCATGCCCGAAGTTGAGCCGGCGCGCGCTGCCGTGCTTGGACGATATTGGGCCGGCACCGGACCAGTCCCTGACTTTGGTCAGGTCCTGTTCCTTCTCTCGGGGCAGGTGCGCAACCAATCCATCACACCACTCAAGTCCAGCCAACTGCCCGATCCCGTACGAATTCGGTCTTGCGATCATTCCGGCGTAGGCAGGCAGCATGAAAAATCCCTAATCGCCATGGATTGGTATGAGTCGCAAGCTAACTCCGCGCGCCCACGCTCTTGGGGCCGCGCAGCTCGCCATCGTTCTATCCATCACCGGCGCCTCAGGCACCGAGACCCTAACGCTCAACGCAGGCGATGACTCGGTAGCGTCCGTACCGGCGCGCATCGAGACGAGTGACAACAGGCAGTCGGCAGGCAGGTTGGAAGGTGGAACGCTCACCGTTCGGCTGGAAGCCCGGAACGGGATGTGGTATCCGGAATCACAGAGCGGCTATGGCGTGTCGGTCGCCGCGTTCGCCGAGGAGGGCAAGCCACTGCAGAACCCGGGTCCACTCATCCGGGTGAAGTCGGGAACCGAGGTCCGCGCGTTCGTCCGCAACTCACTGAACAAGCCGCTCACCCTGTTCGGGCTCGCGGAAAAGCGCGGGCTGGCAGCGGACACCTTCGTGGTCGAGCCAGGCGCCGTGCGGGAGATGCGCTTCCGGGCGACTGAGCCCGGCACGTACTACTACGCCGGAAAGACGAGCAAGGGACGCCTGTTCGGACGGGTCGGCGATGACAGCCAGCTGAATGGCGCGATCATCGTGGACTCGGCCAGCGCGGCCGCGGTGCCAAACGATCGCGTGTTCGTGATCTCGTGGTGGGCGATCGTCAACCCGTCGAGCCCGACGGGACTCGAGCGGGCCACGCTCGTGATCAACGGCCGCTCGTGGCCCTACACGGAGCGCCTCGACGTCACGCAGGGCGACTCGCTCCGCTGGCGCTGGATCAACGTCACCGGGCTCGATCATCCGCTGCATCTGCATGGCTTCTACTTCCGAGTGGACGCCGTCGGTAACGGGGCAACGGACACGACGTACGCGCCCGACGAGCAGCGGCGCGCAGTCACCGAGGTAGTCCGTCCGGGCGGGACGATGGCGCTCGCGTGGTCGCCCTCAAGACCCGGAAACTGGGTGTTCCACTGCCACTTCGTGAGTCACATGTCGCCGCTGGTGTCGATCGGCACCGAGAAGGGCGTGCCTACCGCGCCTGTGGCCATGGCCGACGAGGAAGATTCCGGCGCTGAGGACATGCCGACGAGCGCGTACGCGCACCACGCAACCGGTGGTCACATGCAGCACAACATGGCAGGGCTGGTGCTCGGTATTCGCGTGGCGCCACGTGGCCGGCTCGCGACACGGCCGACTCGTGCGTATCGACCGATGCGCCTGATCGTGCGCTCCAGGCCTAACGTCTACGGCGGTCTCCCCGGATATGCCTACGTCCTGGGCGGGACGCCGGCCGAGCGCGATTCGAACACGCTGACAGTCCCGGGGCCCACGCTCGTGCTGGAAAAGGACCAGCCGGTCGCGATCACGCTCGTGAACCAGTCGCCGGTGCCGACGGCCGTCCACTGGCATGGCATCGAGCTCGAGAGCTATCCCGACGGCGTGCCGGGGTGGAGCGGCTCGGGGTCCTCGATCCTGCCGGCCATCGCGCCTAACGATTCACTGACGGTGCGGTTTACCCCGCCGCGCGCCGGCACGTTCATGTACCACTCGCATTTCGACGAATTCGGGCAGATCGCATCCGGGCTGTATGGATCAATCGTCGTGCTGGACCACGGCAAGCGTTACGACAGCGACACCGACCGCGTGCTGCTGGTGAGCGACGATGGGCCGACGCAAAACGTGATCGTCGGGCCATTTCCGCGCGCACTCCTCAACGGCCAGTCGGAGCCAAAGCCCATGGAGTTACGGTCGGGCGTGACATACCGCTTCCGGCTGATCAACATCCGCACCGACTATCCCGCAACGCTGTCGATCCTCCAGGACGAACAGCCGGTGCGGTGGCGAGTCGTGGCGAAAGACGGCGCGGACCTGCCGGCATCGCAGGCGACGGAGCGACCGGCAACGTTGACGTTCGCTGCCGGCGAGATCTACGACGTGGAGCTCACGCCGACGGTGCGTGGCAACCTGACGCTCCGGTTCGGGGCGCCGAAGCAGGGTCCGATTCCAGGACAGGCGACGGACGTACCTGTCTCCGTGCGCTAGGACCCTCTATCGGGGCCCTGAGGATCCCTCGCCTGACGGCTCGGGATGACACCCGGCCTGCCGGCACGACAATGCCGTCAGGCTGGCTCGGTGAGCGGCGCGAACCGCTGCCGCATCATCTCGTCTCCGCGCGCGCGCAGCACGGCGTTGCGCGCGGAGACGGGCATGCGAAGGCTCTCGCCCGCGATCCGGCTCTGCTCGCCGTTGAACCTGGTGAAGGCGATAAGCGAGCCGTCGGGCGACCAGGCCGGGCTATCGACCTTCGTCGTCACCAGACGAGATTCCCCGCCCTCCAATCCCATGGTTCGCAAGTCCGGAAAACCCGTCCGGTTGGCGGTCGAGCACGCATGCTTCTCCCGGATGAATCCAACGGTCGACCCGTCCGGCGACCAGACGGGCCCGCCATCCCACGTTCCCTCCGGCGGGTCGCTCATCGCAATGCGCCGGCCCGTTTCGTCGAGGATCACGACCCGGCCTTCGACCACGCAGGAGTCCTGTACGGATTCTCGGACTCGCAACTCGGTCAGTGCCAACAGCCGACCATCGAGCGACCAGGACAGATCGACT
>Ga0075418_10010362_pt1 | contig 10437 bp, 8 predicted proteins | sample SoiMetdeltSBSDD2_FD_81776 | JGI IMG/M metagenome (GOLD analysis project Ga0075418, IMG submission 81776) | Bulk soil microbial communities from a Populus tree surrounding site in Tennessee, USA - Soil MetaG P. deltoides SBSDD2 | ecosystem: Environmental > Terrestrial > Soil > Tree plantation...
TCCAACAGGCTACGATCTACGTGCGTTTCAGCGGCGATGTTCGCGATCGCATCGGGCGTCTCAGTTTCAAAAATCTGCTGAACCAAAGAAGAATCCGCAATATCCCCTCTGATGAAACGGTACCCCGAGCCATCCCGAGCTAGGTTCAAGTCGGCCAGGTTATCGAGATTACCGGCGTACGTTAGCAGGTCAAGGTTCACGATCCGCCACTGCGGCTTCTCACGGCGTAGTAGCCGGATGAAGTGGCTTCCAATAAATCCGCAACCACCGGTAATCAACAAGGTCTTCATGCGAGTGAGCTAACTTTGTATTGCCAACTGATATCAGACAAGAACCTCTGAATCGTCTCCGATCATCAACCGGTAGGCCTGATGGTTTCCACGGTTCCTAATAACGGACGAACCTTTCCCGACCAGGCTGTCTTCCAAACGATCAACATGTTCGATCCTAGCGCTTTCAAGAAGCACGCAATGCTCCATAACAGAAGAGAGAATGCGGCATCCATTCCCTATGGAGGTAAACGGCCCAATGAAAGAATTCTCGATTTGAACGTTATCTCCGATAACCACAGGTCCCCGGATCGTGCTCCTGATCACCTTACTGTCTTTTCCCAAGCGAACCCGCCCACTCACCTGACTTTCTTCGTCGATCTCGCCGAGAAGTTGCCGCTTGACCCACTCGTCCAGGACAACACTGTTGGCGGTCAAAAGGTCGTCCTTTTTTCCGGTATCCAGCCACCAACTCTCCAACTGATGGCTCAAAACATTGCATCCTTGCTCCAACAGCTTTTGGATCGCATCGGTGATCTCCAGCTCTCCGCGCCCTGATGGCCGAATGCAATCGATTGCTTTATGAATCTTAGGTGAGAAAAAGTAGATTCCTACCAAAGCTAGATTGGATCTCGGAGCTTGGGGCTTTTCGACGAGACGGCATACTTGTCCCTCGCCGTTGACTTCGGCGATGCCGAAACTCGAAGGATTGCTCACTTTTTTAAGCAAGATACTGGCATCGGCATTCGATTTCTCGAAAGTTTCACGAAATCCACCGATCCCCGACCCGATCAGATTATCGCCGAGATACATGATGAAAGGGTCGGTTGACAAAAATGGACGGGCAACTTTCACCGCATGGGCTAACCCTAATGGCTCGTCCTGCAAGATATACTCGAACTTCATTCCCCAAGTAGTGCCATCGCCGACCGCTTCTTGAATCGCTTTGCCAGTTTCCGGAGAGATTATGATTCCCACATCACGGATTCCAGCTTCTAACAGATTATCCAATACGTAGTACAAGATTGGCCGATTGGCCACGGGAACGAGTTGTTTTGCCGCCGTATGCGTGAGAGGTCTAAGTCGCGTGCCCTTTCCTCCAGATAAGACCAAACCTTTAGAAACCTGGCTCATCATTACTTTAATATCATATCCATCAAATCAAATCCTAACCAAAGATATTTGAAAATGGATGAAAAAGAGATCGGAAAGACTGTGTCTCGCGCAAAGGTGCAAAGCATGTCCTGAGCGGAATCGAATGGGCGCCAAGTTCGAAGAAAGAAGAATTTTCTTTGCATTCTTGGCGTCTTGGCGCGATAGGGTCTTTTGTCATCACTGTTGGCGGATAATAACATGTTAGAGATAAATCCTCACACTTCGGAGATTAAGAATATAGCAAGCAATACTGTGTGTTGATCCGGAGTCCGGCACGTATTATGCGCTTCAACGAACAAGACTGCGAATTGTCTGTCACAGATCGGCACCGATTGCTGGTTGTGAAGGTTCGTAAAGTTGCTGAAAAACCTGCTTGCAGGCCGCTCCAAAGGATCCCAGAACCATTAATCGCGATCACTCAGGGGAAAAGTCATCGACCAGCACTTTGATGATTCGTTTTGCGGCATTGCCATCCCAGAAACGAGGTGATCGATCCGATTTCCGTTCGTTACAATGGACTCGGCCAAATTCCCTGATAATCTTTTCTGGATCCGAGCCCACTAAGACGTTTGTGCCATGCTCAAGGGTGACTGGCCTCTCGGTGCTGTCCCGAAGGGTGATACAAGGGACCCCAAGGATAGTCGTTTCTTCCTGGATCCCACCCGAATCGGTGAGAACGACCCTCGCTCCGGACATCAGATGCAGAAAATCAAGATAGCCGAGCGGCGGAACCAATCGGATTCGCACTCGCGAATCCCATGGCTCTGGGCCCTGAACAAAATGGTCAACGAAATAATCACCCAAATCCTCGTCTTGGATTCGCTTGAACGTCCGCGGATGTGCCGGAAAAATGACCGGTATACGCTTTGAAATATCGAGAAAGGCGTCAAGTATGCGCGACAAAACCTGCTTATCGTCAACGTTAGGAGGTTTATGGAGAGTGAGGACCGCATAGGACTTTATTCCATCTCTACCCAACAGCTGCAGATCTTGCAAGATAGTCGATTCCTGTGCTTTCGAACGATGTCGTAGCAACGTATCAATCATGACATTCCCGACAAAAAAGATGCGGCCCGCTGGGATCCCCTCGCGACGCAGATTTTGATTAGCGCTTTTTTCAGTCGTGAAAAGATAGTCGGAAACGCAATCCGTAACGATGCGATTGAGCTCCTCAGGCATGGTCCGGTCGAAGCTACGTAATCCCGCTTCAACATGTGCAAGCTTTGGAATAAACCCTTTTGCTCCGCGGTTCCCCCGGCACCATGTCTTTTTGGCCACCAGCGCGCATGCCGCCGTGGAGTTTACATCTCCTACTACAAGCACGACGTCTGGCTGCTCATTCTGAACCACACTTTCAAACCGCTCCATAATCCTAGCGGTCTGAATGGAATGAGAGGCCGACCCGACTCCCAGGCAAAGATCTGGCTTAGGAAGCTCCAAATCGTTAAAAAACGAATCCGACATGTTGCTATCGTAATGCTGCCCGGTGTGAACCAGAACATGGTGGATTTGCTCTGCAGCCCCTAGGCTATTAATCCCTTTTATGGCCTCGCAGATGGCTGCGATTTTGATAAAGTTCGGTCTTGCTCCCACCACCGATAGGATTTTGAGTGCCATTATAAACCTTTTTTGCAGAAACTACTGGAGCAAGCCCTGGGCTAGCACATCTTCCATCGGTGCCCACGAAAAGTCATCTAGCAATTTTAGACATTTTGTTTCGGTTGAATCTAAGTTGTTGTAATGCCGAAAACGCGATAACCATGACGCAGCAATGCGCGGTTGATCCGGATCGATTTCCCAAGGGTGCAGATACACCATCGCTGGTTGCCGTTCAGCTTTATTGAGATGATGTATGGCCCATTCAGTTAATTGATAAGGAAACAACCGAAGGTATCCGCCGCCTGCAACCGGTATGTTGTTTCCGAGGAGCCGAAACGTTGAAGGAGGAAACTCACGAATTTGTCGCCCACATTTCAGCCGTTTAATATAGGGGAAACGCGGAGCGTCAGGGATGCCGTAGTTGTCGTGTATGACAGGAAATATACTAGAGTCGTATTCAAATCCTTCTTCACCGAGGACTTCAAAAGCCCACAGGGTCTCCGATGTGATCGAATAGCTCGGCGCGCGGAAGCTGGTTACCGGTATCCCCGAGATATCCTCTATAATTTGCCGCGCTCGCCGTACGTCATTGCGAAAGTCCATCTCATCGCCTTCGTAGATTACCCGATGGGCGTATCCGTGACATCCGACGCGGTGGCCGGCCTGGCCGATCGCTCGAACTAGCCCTGGAAACCTCTCTGCTACCCAACCTAAGACAAAAAAAGTCGCTTGAACCTGCCGGCACGCAAACATTTCCAACAATCGGAGCGTATTTCGCTCAACTCGACTTGGATAACGTTCCCAATCGCGACGATCGATTACGTCGGCGAAAGCCTGTACGTGAAAATAATCCTCGACGTCCACAGTCAAGGCATTCAAAACACCCAACGCTGGCCCCTCTCTATCGAGCTCCCCTACCCAATAAAACAACCTTGAAGCTTTCAAATATGATCTGCAGATCGAAAAGCGCCGACATATTTTTCATGTAGTACAGATCGTACTGGAGTTTTTCTATTGCATCCTGCTCACTGTCCCCGTACGAGTAGCAGATCTGAGCCCAGCCAGTGATACCCGGTTTAATTGAATGACGGAGGGAGTAGTAGGGAATCTTTTTATTCAACGTCTGCACGAAAAATGGGCGCTCGGGTCTTGGTCCAACCAAGCTCATCTGTCCCTTCAACACGTTGATCATTTGGGGAATCTCATCGATCCGCAATTTGCGGATAACTTTTCCTACTTGGGTGACCCTGGGATCATCTTGTGCGGCCCAAACCGGACCAACATTAGCTTCCGCGCTTTGGGACATCGAGCGAAATTTATAGATGATAAATGGTTCTTCATGCTGCCCCACCCTTTCCTGACGATAGAGGATCGGACCAGGACTATCCAGTTTAATCGCGGCTGCTGTGAGTAAAGTGATCGGGGCGCTCAATAGCAATCCAAGAGTCGATACGGTCACATCGATCATCCGCTTTACGAGCATGATCAGCCAATCACGCCGGAATCCTTTGCATCGAACAATCCACTCCGGAGAAAGATCAGCAATCGCAATCTTACTTACCAGTCTTTCGTAAAAAGAGTGGCAGTCTTCCATTGCTACTCCGCGGCTACGTAAATTCACCAGTTCTTGGCCAAGGGTATCGCAGTAGCCTTCCACCCCGGCAAGAAGAATGCGGTTGACTTTCTTCTCCTGGAACAAATCCATTAACGACGAGGACTCGTAGACCGGTAACGACACGCGGACTGGATTCCCGTAAGAAAGTGTGAGTTGCCCCGCAGATTGGCCCACAAAGCCCACCACTTCCATGCCCAATTTCTTTTGTTTAAGCAGCTCTTCCGCCACTACCTTGCCGATGCCCTGCAGTCCAACCACCAATACCCTGGCATGAATCCGCGCCCTCGCGATCACTCGCATGAAACCAACCCGCCATACGCAAAGAATGAGTATCATCAGAAACATTTGACTGGCGTAAAGCGTCTTCCCGAATTGCGGTATCGGATAGCTAACGATAGCTATTAGAATGCAGGCGAGTCCGACCCCACTCATGAGACGGAGCAATAACTCTCGAATGGATAAAGTTTGGTCGATGGCATAGAGATCAGAATAATAGAAGGAGACAACTACAATAATCGTCACAGCCACTGCTTGAAACGACCAAAAGACCCACTCAGGACTGGACAAAATTTGGAAGAAATATATTGCCACACGAACAACTAACGTGGCGAAAAACGCTAGGGTGACATCGACTAGCACCAGTATGAAATCGTAAACGGAAAAAAACCGATTAAATATACGCATCGGTGATTAGGCACCGTTGGTCGAATAATAGTAATACTTAGAGGAGATACCCTCCGCGCCGTTCAACACAACGCCCATAACCTTGGTCGAATTCAGGGTTTGCAGCGCTTTTGTCAAATAGTCACGCGGAGTTTTGCCTGCCCGTACTATCAGCAATACCCCATCAACGTGGCGGGCGATTACCATGGGGTCGGGTGTAGAAAGTATCGGCGGGCTATCGATTATGATGTGATAACCGGGGAACTCGGCCCAAGCGGCCTCCATAACCTGTTTCATTCTGTCCGTGGCCAAAAGCTCCGATGAGAGATGAGACGGTTTTCCTGAGGGCAAAATACGTAACCCGGGCAGAAAGGTTTCCTGGATCAGGCTCTTCACATTGATTTTCGAGCCGGCGCCAAGATAATCGGTAAGCCCCGGCGATTGAGGTGCGTTAAAGCAGCGATGGATACTCGGAGCCCGGAGATCACCGTCAATCAGCAGAACCCCTTCCTCATAGTCTAATGATAGGACCGCTGCCAAATTGACGGCGACTGTCGTCTTTCCATCTCTCTTAACCGGGCTCGTTATGGAAAAACTCCTAATCCCGGATTCTGCACGCAATCGTTTGATCTGCTCACGCAGAATTTTATATTGTTCCGCTGCCGGAGATTCCGTTTCCAAAGCAACGATTGGATAGCTGTTATGGCGCCCCAGGCCCCAGCCAAAAAGCCATTCTTCGATTTTTTCGCGCCATGGCTTCTCGCCGGTTATGACCCCGGGGTACAGTTCATGCGTTTGACTGCCCGTACCGCTGTTGACAGTACCGTTTCCTCTAAAGTATTGTTCGGGAGTCGGCCTTTCTCCTTCAATGCCGGCCTTTGCAGGGACAATGATTTCACGGTCTTCCACTGGCCATTCGGATTGATGTCTCTTTACTTCGCTCGCTTTTGCTAATGCTTCGAAGACCCTACTCATGCTTTCACACTCCTAAGCAAGCCGCTGAAAAAGTCTCATATGCTTCGTTGCGCTCAATTGCCTCGCTCAAACGTGGTAAAAGACTGGAGCACTAGAATGATGGAATAGTGGAGAGATGCATTCAAAATCCAATACTCCCATACTCCAACACTCCATTCTGGTCAGACACCTCGCCTCTGAGATCTTTTTGAGCAGCCTGCAAGCAGATTCTCTAACAACTGCTAGAAGGAACTGAGAAACTTTCATACGGGCTTTCCGTAAATGTTCCAATTAGACTCAGACGATAATCTGCAACTCTTTGCCAAAAAACCGTTGCACCTTCAACTTGGAATTGATCTTGAGCACTATTTTTCCATACCAGCCCAAATCTCTTCGGCCTCTGAAGCATGTTCTTTAAATTCTTAACTACGAGGCTTGTAGTGTCCTGATTTCTTGCAGCATCTGCTGCCTGAACCGCCCCCGCATTCCGTCGTCTAGGATCTCGCGACTTACCGATTCAAGAAGCATCTCGACTTTTGAATTAGGGAACCGGTCGGTAGACTCGCCAAAGGTCTTGATCTGGTCGCGGAGCACAATCCTGGCCATCGGACCCATAGCATCCGTGAGAGCGGCAACCAGGGCATCTAAAAAACTTAACGGCACAAACGCCGTGGAGGACGCACTTTTAGGAGGCGGCTTCACGGCCGTTGGCTTGGGCTCCAAGCGGGTGATCGCTGATCGGGCTTCTACAGGTCCGCCGGTAAATCCCTGCGATAAAGCATTACCGTTCGCGTTATTGACCACTTGACGAATAGGCCTAAGGCGCGCCTCCGCTTTGGCTGTTATGTTGAGATCCTCTGCCACTTCTCGTATGATCCCTGTGTCGATTGCTTTTCTTGCCAACGCATAACCAGTCAGCAACGCGTTGTCGCACAACACGTTCACAATGCGGGGGATACCACCGGAGTACGTATGAATGCTTTCTACAGCATCGGGGGTGAAAATTGTTTGCTCTCCCCCAGCAACTTTCAAGCGATTGGAGACGTATTCGCAACATTCCTGTAGCGAGAGAGCGCGCAAATGGTGTCGCAACATGACTCGTTGCTTTAGCTGACGTAGTTCAGTCGAGTTGAGCCGAACCGCTAATTCAGGCTGTCCAACTAATAATATTTGCAAAAGTTTGTCCTTTGAAGTCTCAAAGTTAGATAACAGCCGGATACTTTCTAGCACCTCAGCCGAAAGATTCTGTGCTTCATCAATAATAAGCGCGCAGTTCTCGCCCTTTCGATAGCTCTCTAGAAGAAAAGCATTCAAAGACACAAGGTAATCATGGATTTCTTTAAGAGGTCGCTTGGGTTCGACCAATCCGAATTCTTCACATACCGACCGAAGCAAATCCGCAGGGCTAACGATGGTGCTAAAGATAAGCGCTGTTTGAGCACTTCCGTTGAGCTCGTTCAACAGTGCGTGAATCAACGTGGTTTTCCCTGTACCCACTTCCCCGGTTAAGACGACAAACCCTTTCCGGGCTCTAATTCCATAGGAAAGTTGCGCTAACCCCTCACGGTGACTCACGCTCAAGTACAGGAAACTGGGATCCGGGGTGATATTAAAAGGAGCCTCCCGGAGCCCGAAATGTGTTTGATACAATAGATGATCCATTCTTTCTCTTCTTTCCTAGAAGTACATAGGGCCTAAAATTCGGACGGAAACGACTCCGACGGCGAGGATACCGATCGAAGCCATTACAAGCAGCCCTTGAGCCCGGCGCTGTTCCAAAACGGTATCCCGTGTTATCAGAGCGGGAATGGCCACGAGCAGTGGCAGATTCACATAAGCACTGATTTCTTCGCCTCTCTTAAAGGAAGTGTCCATGTAATCCCATAGGAACGCCAAAGCCACGCCACCTGCCAAACCTGACGCCAATCCCACCAGAACAATCATGAGACGGTTAGGGCGGGCGGGCCTAAGCGGTAAGTTGGCAGGATCGAGAATCCGGAATTGTTCACCCTTTTTGTTCTTCTCCATGTTTTCGGACAACTCGGACTCAAGGCTTTTCGCCAGCAGATCTTGATATTTTTTTAGTGTGATCTCGTATCCTCTGCTAACCCTGGATAGCTCTATCGCTCGAACTGGCGCGTTATTAACGCGCGCTTGAAGAATGCCGATTTGATTGCGAATGCCTTCGGCTTGAGAACGGAGAGCTTGGATCTCCGAATCAATGTCCGTAACCTGTTTCTGCAACACCTGCTTTAGAGGACTGAGAACCGTAGCGACTTTTGCCGAATTCGCCGTTTTACTGGAGCTTGTATTCCCAATTTCAGCTTCTAGGCTTTGGATCTCCTTCTGCAAACGAATGACATCAGGATGCCTGCTACTATATCTTTGTAGCAAGGAATCCAGCTCCTTTTTCTTCACCTCAAGCTGAACACTTTGAGTTATGCCATCCCCCTGGACCACGACTGAACCACTTAGTGCATCCACCTTGAGAATGTCGGATTCAACCGATTGTTTTTGTAGAGTCCCTTTTCGCTCCTGTAGCGTAGACAGTCGTTGATTGTTGGCCTCTAGTTCACGACGAAGTTGTTCTAAAGTGCGCAAATTCGTGTCGAGTTGATCGGGAAGCTCATAGAGATGCCCAGCCTTGTATTGATTCACCACCGTCTCTTGCTGTTCCAGTTCCTTCCGAAGTCTCTCAACCTCTGAATTCATGAAGGCCTTGGTACCGATCGCTTGTTGCTCTCTTACCTGCAAGTTTTGGTCGATAAACAGCGTGGCAAGGCGATGGGTTACCTGTCTAGCTTTTTCAGGATTCCCCGATTCAAACGATAGCTGGAAGACTGTCATAGAATCGCGCGTGTTGTTTCGACGAAAGTCAACTTTAATGGATTTGCGCAACTTTTCGACGCGATCGCGCAGATTTGATCCCTTTGTATCGGAAGGATACAGGTTAAATTCCTGAATGATCTTGTCCAATTGGGTCACACTCAGAATCTCCTGAATGATAGACTGCATACGCTCCTCAAGATCCATAGTGACTGTAGAGGTGACAAAGGAAGCGGGGAGTCTCTGAGGAGTGACAACAATGAGCGTGCTCGAGCGGTAAATGTCCGGTAAGATAGTCGCCAGATACGCGGCCAATAGAGAAACTACTACGAACACGGCTATGATGAGCCCCTTCTTTCGATAAAGGTTACTCAGGATTTGCGCAACATTGAAATCCGTCGCCGCGTTCATGCAAGCCCTCCAAGCTCAGCTGCTTCTCATCTTCCGAAAGAATGACCGTTACCTACGGCACGATGATCCGATCCCCAGGTCTTAGCAAAATATCTTGCTTCAAATCCCCTTTAATAATTCCGTCATAGTCGGCGATATACTCGGTTACCTTGTTACCCTCTCGCCGCACCACCCGAATGTTACTGCGGTCGGCAAAGATGGTTAACCCGCCGGCACGGGTCAGGATCTGAAGCAATGTTTCGTTTCCGTTCAGTGGGATTGCTGCAGGGCGATTCACCTGGCCGACCAAGAACACTTCGCTCGAAGCGATAGCCTCGAGCCGAACCGTTACAAAGGGATCAATCGTGAATTCCTTGTACTTATTTTCAAGCACCCTTCTCAGCTCCGCCGTGGTCATACCCACGACCTGAATCTCATTGACCAAAGGCACGGTCACGAATCCGTCAGGACGCACCTTAACTGTACCCGAGAGGCTCGGCTCCTTCCAAACATTGATATTGAGCACATCGCCAGCGCCTATAACGTAAAACTCGTCAGGAGGTTTTCCCGGATCCGGAGTCCCAGCCGCTACGCGGAATTCTTGAACGCGAAGTTCTTTTGGACCGCACGATGCGGCGCTTATGATCAATATGAACAACAATAAGATTGTTTTTTCCATATCTATTACCCGCAGGTATCACAGCGAAAATGGTAAGGAAACAAGGCCCGTTACCGCAATTCTCATACCAAGAGAGCCCGCGAGATGTAAGTCACTGAAGAAACGTCAAAGACCCTGAAGGCCTTGGAATCACAATAAGAAATGTTTACAACACAACGTGGAAGCTAATTGGGGAATTGCCCTAAAACAAATAGCCGTCGAATAGAGTGGGCATATTTGCCCGCCATTCCCTTTAGCCTAAGTCAAATAACTACCGCGCAAGCTGATGGGGTATCAGAACATACCGA
>Ga0075418_10010365_pt1 | contig 10436 bp, 9 predicted proteins | sample SoiMetdeltSBSDD2_FD_81776 | JGI IMG/M metagenome (GOLD analysis project Ga0075418, IMG submission 81776) | Bulk soil microbial communities from a Populus tree surrounding site in Tennessee, USA - Soil MetaG P. deltoides SBSDD2 | ecosystem: Environmental > Terrestrial > Soil > Tree plantation...
CGCTGCGCGCCTGGCTGTCGCAGTGGTCGCCGGACGACTCCAACGCCGATGGGCCGCGCTGCGCACGCGAGGTCTCGGTACCCATGCTGGCGATCGAAAACTCAGCCGACGACGCCGTACCGCAGTCGCACACGGGCATCATCCATGGCGCCGCCGCCAGCCGGGACAAGACCATGCGCGTCATCAAGGGCGCGACCCATTACTACCAGGGCCAGCCCGAACTGCTTAAGCAGGCGGTCGATCTTTGTGTAGGATGGATGGATAAACAACGCTTGCTGAACTAGAGGAGGGGGCCAATGAGATTTCTGGGGCTAGTTGCCTGTCTGTTGTTCGCGGGGAGCGCTTTTTCCCAAACCATTAAGATCGGCGTCATCACCGACCGCGTAGGGGTGTCCAAGCCCTACTCGGAGCCAGCCACCGAGGGCGTGATCTTCGGCGCCAGTGAAATCAACCGCCGCGGCGGCGTGCTCGGCCGCAATATCGAGCTGCTGATCGAGGACGACCAGTCGCGCCCCGACATCTCGGCGGCGCTGGCGCGAAAGCTGGTCGACCAGGGTGCGGTGTTCATCCTCAGCGTTTCGCTCAGTCCCGCCACGCAGCAGCAGCAGACGGTGACGATGGAGGCGAAGACGCCGCAGATGACGCCGATGAACTCGGCCGACTACCTGACGACGCAATTGCAGAACCCGTACTTCTGGCAGACCGGGCCGCTCGGCTCGACGCAGATCGCGACGCTGCTGGCGCACGCGCGATCGAAGAACTTCAGGCGCGTCGCGCTGATCACCGACAATTCAGAGCTCGGCCAGGCGATCGCCAAGGCGTTCCGCGGCACGCTGGAGAAGGCCGGCATCCAGATCGTGGCCGATGAAGTGGTGGCTCGCGGCGCCACCACCGCGACGCCGCAGATGCAGAAGATCCGCGCCGCCAATCCGGAGGCGATGTTCCTCGCCGGGGTGCTGACGGCGGAGAACGTGCTCATCTTCCGCGCGTACAAGGAGCTCGGGGTGAAGTTCCCGATCCATTCTTCCTACAACCTGTCGGTGCCGATCTACGAGACGGTGGCCAAGGGCCTGATTGACGGCATCACTTTTGTCGACGCCTATGACCCCGACAAGCCGGAGGCCAAGGCTTTCGAGGCCGCGTACAAGAAAGCGACGGGCAAGGACTCGGTGAACCTGCACGGCTACGGCTACGACGGCATCATGCTGGTCGCCGATGCCATCCGCCGCGCCGGCTCGACCGATAAAGAGAAGATCCGCGAGGCGATGCAGCAGACCAGCTACGCCGGCGTAATGGGCGCGAAGGGGATGAAGTACAGCTTCCCCGAGGGCAAGCGCGCGGGCTACGACCCGAACGGCATGGTGGTGCGCGTCTACGAGAAGGACAAGCAAGGCCGAGTGGTGCACGTCGGCCAAAAATAGGCTAGACGCCTCAGGTCCTTTTGCGGGACTTCCTCGAGCTCGCCGTCAGCGCGACGGCGTCGGGCTGCGTCTATGGCCTGATCGCGCTCGCCTACCTGCTGATGATCCGCCCCACCGGGATCATCAACTTCGCCGTGGGTGAATGGGCCATGGTCGCGGCCTTCGGCGGATATGTTTTTCTGACCAAATACGAACTCCACTATCTGCTCGGGATGGGGATCGTTCTGGCGTTCATGCTCGTCGTCGGCTGGGTGAGCGAGCGCATCGCGGTGCGGCCGCTGGTGGAGAAGGGCACCGCGATCCTCGCGCCGATCCTGGCGCTGCTCGGCGTGCTGGTGATCACGCGCGAGATCATCTCGATCAGCTTTCCGCCGGATCCGCTGCCGGTGCCCTACCCATTCGAGCTTCAGCACCAGAAATATTTCATCATCGGCGTGACGGCGGTGGTGTTTCTCGGCTTCTGGGCTTTTTTCGAGAAAACGCTCTGGGGCAAGAGCTTCGAGGCCGTGGCCCTGAACCGCCGGGCGGCGGCGCTGATGGGCATCAATCTCTCGCGCGTCACCGCGTTCTCGTTTGCCGGCGGCGCGGCGGTGGCGGGCCTCGGCGGCCTGCTCGTCTCGCCCAACATCTCGGCGCACTACCTGATGGGCGTGCCGCTCGCCATCCAGGGCTTCACCGCCCTCGTCATCGGCGGGGTCGGGCGCGTTGAAGGCGCCCTGATCGGCGGGCTGCTGCTTGCCTTCGCCGAGCAGCTCACCATCCGCTACGCGCCGATCCCGTCCGGGTTCGCCCAGGGCGTGCCGCTGCTGTTCCTCATGATCTTCCTCATCGTGCGGCCGACGGGGCTGTTGAGGGCGCGCGCGTGAGGTGGCTGGCGGCATTCGTCGCTCTCGCCGCCGCAGCGTTCTTTCTCGGCGACTACCACAACGACGTCTATCGCAAGATGCTGCTGTGGGTGATGCTCGCCCTCGGCTACAACTTTCTCTTCGGCATCTGCGGGCAGATCGCGTTCTCTCACTTCGCCTTCTACGGCATCGGCGCCTACTCGGTGGTGATCCTGCTGTTCCAGCTCAACGTGCCGCTGCCCCTCGCCATTCTGCTCGGCGTCGCGGTCTGCGTCGTCGTCGCGCTCGCCGTCGCCATTCCCTCGACGCGCCTCGAGGGCTTCTACCTCGCGCTCGCCACGCTGGCGCTGGCGCAGCTGTTCGTCGTCGTGCTGAACGAGGGCGGCGCGGTGACCGGCGGCACCGGTGGCATTGCCAACTACCGCCTGCCGCCGATCTTCGGTTTCCAGTTGCGCGGCCCCTGGTACACGGCGGTCATTGTTTTCGTCTTGCTGATGACGCTCTGGATTCTGATCAAGCTCGACCGCTCGTGGTTCGGCCGCGCCTGCCGCGCGGTGCGCGACAACCCGGAGGCCGCGGCGGCGATGGGCATCGACGTGGCGCGCACCAAGGTGATCGCCTTCACCGTCACCAGCGCCCTCGCCGGCGTGGCCGGCATGACCTACGCTTTTGTCGACAACACGGTGAACCCGCCGATTTTCGGGCTGGACAACGCGTTCCTGCTCCTCTTCATGGTCATCGTCGGCGGCAGCGGCCGGCACGCCGGCGCGGCGATCGGCGCCGTGCTCCTCTTCCTGCTGCCGTTCTGGCTCTCGCCGCTCGTCGGGCACCACCATGTGCTGGTATTCGGCGTGCTGATGTTGGCGGCGATCCTGCTGCAACCCAAGGGATTGATCGGACTGTGGGACCGATACTCGAGGTAAGGGGGCTCAGCAAGCGCTTTGGCGGCCTGACCGCCGTCGCCGGGCTCGACTTCGAGGTCCGCCCGGGGGAGATCCTCGGCATGATCGGGCCGAACGGGGCGGGCAAGAGCACGACGTTCAACCTCATTGCCGGCACCTATGCGGCCGACGGCGGCGAGGTGACGTTCGGCGGCGAGCCGCTCCTCGGCCTCGCCCCACACGCGATCGCCGCGCGCGGCGTGATGCGCACCTTCCAGCACAACCGGCCGTTCGCGGGAATGTCGGTGATCGAGAACGTGATGGTCGGGGCGCACACGCGCTTCAAAACCGGCCTCATTTCGGTTTTCACGGGCAATGCCGCGCGGGAGGAAGCCGAAGAGCGCAAGAAGGCCGAGTCGCTGATCGAGTTCGTCGGGCTGCAGGGCCTGCGCGACGCGGACGTGACCACGCTCTCCTTTGGCCAGGGGCGCCTGCTGGAGATCGCCCGCGCCCTCGCGGGCGAGCCGCGGCTCGTTCTGCTCGACGAGCCGGCGGCGGGGCTTACGCCGGACGAGCTCGAGCGCATCGCCAGCGTCATCCGCGGCATCGCGGCGCGCGGCATCGCAGTGCTCCTCATCGAGCACGACATGCACTTCCTGCTGCCGCTCGCCCACCGCGTGGTGGTGCTCAACTTCGGCGCCAAGATCGCCGACGGGGAGCCCGCTGCGGTGCGCGCTGACCCGGCGGTGATGGACGCCTACCTTGGCAGCCATGCTGCAGCTCGCTGACCTTCACGCCGACTACGGCGCGGCTCCGGTGCTGCGCGGCGTGAGCCTGCGCGTGGACAAGGGCGAGACCGTCGCGCTCCTCGGTCCGAACGGCGCGGGCAAGTCGACGCTGATGGCCGCAATCACCGGGACGCTGCAGAGCCGCAAGGGCACGGTTGCCCTGGAAGGTAGAAATCTCGTGCAGAAGAGCAGCCATAATATTGTTTCACAAGGCGTTTCTCTCGTCCCCGAAGGGCGGCAAGTGTTCGCGCCGTTCAGCGTGGAGGACAACCTTCGCCTGGGCGCGGTGCGTCTCCAGGGTGATCTGCAGGAGCGCTTCGATTACGTCTACGCGCTTTTCCCCAGACTGCTCGAGAGAAAGAAGCAATCCGCCGGCACGCTCTCCGGGGGCGAGCAGCAGATGCTGGCCATCGGCCGCGCGCTGATGAGCGCGCCGCGCCTGCTGCTGCTCGACGAGCCGTTTCTCGGCCTGGCGCCCATGCTGGTGCTCGAAATCAGGGGCGCCCTGGAAAAGCTGCGCGAAAGGGGCCTCACCATGCTGATGGTCGAGCAGAAGCTCGACATCGCGCTCGGCTTCGCGCAGCGCGCCTACGTCCTCATCAAGGGCCAGGTGGTGCTGGAGGAAACGACGGCGAGCCTCGCGCGCCGCGCGGACCTCGCCGATCTCTACTTCGCCCTCGCTACTTCTTCTGCATCCGCTCGATCCAGGTCTTGAACCCGGCGAGCAGGTCGGTGAGGAATTTCTTCGTCGCCTCGTCGGTGAGCTTGCCGTCGGCGAATTTGCCCGGCGCCGCGCCGATGAACACCTCGGGGCGCGGCAGCACGTGGCCCCACAGCTGGCCGAGGATGCGGCGCAGGTCGTACTGAACGCGCGCGCCGCCGAGCGGACCCTGCGAGGCGGAGAAAATGGCGATCGGCTTGTCCTGCCAGGACTGGTTGGGCGGGCGCGAAGCCCAGTCGATGGCGTTCTTCAGCGCCGGCGTGAGGGAGAAGTTGTATTCCGGGCTGGCGATCAGCACGCCGTCGGCCTGCGTGATCTCGGCGCGCAGCCGCTTGGCCGGCTCCGGAATGCCGGCGTCGAACACGTCCTGGTTGAACATCGGGATGTCGTCGATGCGGGCGACGGTGAGCTTCATGCCGGCGGGCATGAGCTCGCTGCAGGCGCGCAGCGCCGCCATGTTGAGCGACGCCTTGCGCAGGCTGCCGCAGATACCCAGAACATTCATGTTTTTCTACCCTTTGTAGGCGACTGCGGGACGCGACATCCAGGAATCGAGGAGGTGGAACACCATCTGCCAGTTCTGCGAGCGCAGGCTGGAGTGGGCGATGCCCTGCATCACCGTGAGCTGCTTGTCGGGGTGGGGCAGGCGTGAGAAGAAATTGATCAGGTCGGCCATGGCGGCGATGCCGTCCCACTGGCCGCGCATGATCAGGGTCGGCACGTTGAGCTTCGCCGGGTCGACCACCGGCAGGTTGGCCGACATGTCGACGTAGGTACCCGTCGGCATCGAGCTGTCGAGCGCGAGCACCGCATCGGCGAAGGCCTCGACCACCTTCGGGTCGTAGGCGTCGCCGTGCCCGTCGCGCGTGAAGATGGTGCGCACGAAGGCGCGGTCGATCGGCCGCCGGTTCGACGCCCGGTACTGCGGCAGGCGCTTCTTGCGCTGGGCGAGGGTGGGGCTGCCCTCGCCCGTCCAGACGAAAGCGTCCAGCGCGAGCCGCTCGACGCGCTCCGGGTGGCGCTCGGCGAACAGCCCTGCGCGCAGGGCGCCGGAGGATGCGCCGTAGAGCAATAACTTGTTGCCGGTGATTTTCTGAATGTAAGCGGAAACAGCGGCAAGGTCGTCGGCGCCTGTCGCGATGTCGGCGTTCACGGCGCGCGACTTGTCGGAGCGGCCGTAGCCCTCGCAGTCGAAGCACCAGGTGTCGTAGCCTCGGCGCGCGAACCAGTCCATCACCGAGTACTCGGGCTTGCCGGCAATCTGCAGGTCGAAGGTCGGGCCCGACTGCACCGACGAGCCGTGGGTGAGGACGAGCGTCCCCTTGCTCGCATCAGCGGTGCGCTTGCGCCACAGGAACAGCCTGACCTCGCCCTGGGGCGTCTTCTTGACGGTCCAGTGCTCCTGGCCTTGCGGCTTTTCTTCCGCTTTTGCCGGAAGCGAAGAAAGCAGCAGCGCCGAGGCGGCGACTCCCGCCCCGGTGCCGAGGAACTCCCTACGCGTGTTTCCGGATGTACCCATAGGCCAGGTTGCTGCGATCGCCGCCGTGCTTCTCGTAGAGCTCTTTCCACTGCGCCAGCTTGTCGGTGGCGAGCTCGGCGCGCTTCGCCGGGCTGAAGCCATAGAGGCGGGCGTTGTTCTCGCCGAAGATGGCGCGCTTCACCGGGCCGTCGGCCGGCCCCATCGGCGCGAGGCCGTATTTCTTCTGGATCTCCTCGGGGATCTCCATGCGGCGCAGCGCCTCGATCTGCCATTGCGGCGAGCCGGTCCACAGCGAGTCCGTGCCCCAGCAGACGTGGTCGGCGCCCATGCCCTTGATCATCGTGCCCAGCATGAAGGCGGCGACGCGCGGCTCGGCCATGTTGCTGTGGGCGAAGATCTGTCCCAGGTCGGCATACACGTTCGACACGCCGTACTGTCCCGGGATGTCGGCGAGGTCGGTGACCCAGTCGACGCGCCCGGTGCGCTGCAGCTGGTCCCAGGCGTTCGCCGCCGTGCCGCCCGGGCCCGCGACCCAGCGGTAGGCCGAGTGGTAGATGACGAAGTTGAGCTGCGGCCAGTCCTTCGCCGCCTTGCCCACGTCGTTGACGTTGCAGTAGCCGAGCAGGTGCGGGTATTGCAGCTCGACGGAGGGCGGGAACAGCCCCTTGTGGATGCAGACGTTCTTCAGGCCGGGGCGGTCGGGGTATTTCTTCGTGAACGCCACCAGCTTCTCGTAGAACGGGTACATCACCTTCTCGTCGTCGAGGCGGAAGGGGAACTTGGACAGGTGCTTGTTGGTGTTGTCGCCGATGGTGTAGCCCTTCCAGGAGTCGGGCCGCAGCTTCTCGTTCTCCTCTTCCACCTTCTCCAGCCAGTTCGGCCAGCCGGGGGTGAAGATGGCGTGCGAGAACATGCGGCGGGTCTTCGACTCGCTGTTGACCTTGCGCCGCGCCTCGAACTTCATCTGGTTGGTGAGGAAGGAGAACTTCTCGTCCACCGAATAGGAGCCGCTGATGCAGGCGACCTTGGTGTCGCTGTCGAGAAAGATCTCCTTCACGTAGTTCGGGAACATCAGGTCTTCGATGGTCTGCGGCCTCCCGACCAGCGTCGGGTTCCAGCCCGCCTTGCCCACGGTTTCGCGCTGCGCGACGAAGGCGCGGATCGGCGTGCCTTCGCGCAGGAAGTGGGTATGCATGTCCATCACGAACTGGCTCTTCAGCCCGTCGGCGCGCGCCTGGGCGACGTCCATGTCGACGTGCTCGTTCTTCTCCAGCTGGTAGACCGGCTGCGCGCCCTTGGCATGGACCTCGTTCATGGCGGCGAAGGCGGCCGCCATGCCGCCGGCGCTCTGGAAGAACTTGCGCCGCGACATGCCGTGCTTCTTCGCCAGCTCCTTGCCGACCTGCTTGATGCGCGCCTCGAATTCCTTCTGCTGCGGCGACTGCAGCCCCGGCATGAACTCGTCGCTCGATACGTACTGCACTGGAATGGGGGACGGGAACAGGGTCTCAGCGCCGGCCAGCTTCTCCAGCTCTTCCGGGGTCAGCATGCTCATGGGTTCCTCCTCAGGATGAAATGAGCGACGCAGGATGCTATTCCGCCTGCGCAAGTAGGTAAACTGTGCAGCGCGAAATCGCCGGGAGGAGGCATATGACCAAGTGGCTGCTGGCAGGGTTTGTCGCGCTTTTCTCGACACTTGCGCTGTCCCAGGGGTTTCCCGAGCGCCCGGTCAGGATCATCGTGCCGCTGCCGCCGGGGGGGTCGCCCGACACCATCGCGCGCACGCTGTCGCAGGGGCTGCAGGCCGTATGGTCGCAGCCGGTGGTGGTGGAGAACCGCACCGGCGGCAGCCAGAACATCGGCGCCGACGCGGTGGCGAAGAGCGCGCCCGACGGCTACACCTGGCTGCTCTCCCCCGACAACGTCTTCGCCGTCAACCCGCACATCGCCAAGCAGCCGTTCGACCCGCTCGCCGACCTCGCGCCGGTCATGCTGCTCGCGCGCATCCAGTTCCTGCTTGTCGTGCACCCCTCGGTGCCGGCGAACTCGGTGCAGGAGCTGGTGGCCTACGCGCGCGCGCGGCCGGGCGAGCTCAACTTCGGCTCCTCCGGCACCGGCAGCCCGCAGTTCCTCGGCGGCACCCTGCTGCAGCAGCTCACCGGCACCAGGATGAATCACGTGCCGTACAAGGGCGCCGCGCCCGCCGTGGCCGACCTGCTGCCGGGACGCATCCAGGTCTGGATCGGCGCCGCCAACTCGCTGCTGCCGCACATCCGCGAAGGCAAGCTGCGCGTGCTCGGCACGGCGGCGGCGCAGCGTTTCTCGGTGCTCGCCGACACGCCCACCATCGCCGAGGCGGGAATTCCCGGCTACGCGCTCCATCCGTGGCTCGGCATGTTCGTGCCGGCAAGGACGCCGCGCGATGTCGTGGCGCGCATCAATGCCGAGATCGCCAGGATCATGACCTCGCCCGAAGTGCGGGCGCGTCTCGTGCCGCAGGGGATGGATCTCGCCGCCGGCTCGCCGGAGGATCTCGGCAGGATCGTGCGCGAGGATCACGCCTACTGGGGCAAGGTGATGCGCGAGGCGGGGATCAAGAGTGAATGAGTCGCCGGTAGCCGTCCCGCGGCGCGAGCCCGTCTGGGGCAGCGACGCGATCGCGGCGATGCTGCGCGCGCTCGACATCCCGTATCTCGCCCTCAACCCCGGCGCCAGCTTCCGCGGCCTGCACGACAGCCTCGTCAACTATCTCGGCAACGAGCGGCCGCAGATGCTGCTTTGCCTGCACGAGGAGTCGGCGGTCGCCATCGCGCAGGGCTACGCCAAGGCCTCGGGCCGCATGATGGGCGTGGTGCTGCACTCCAACGTCGGCCTGATGCACGGCACGATGGCCATCTTCAACGCCTGGTGCGACCGCGTGCCGATGCTGATCCTCGGCGCCACCGGCCCCTGGGACGCGGCGCGGCGCCGGCCCTGGATCGACTGGATCCACACCGCTTCCGACCAGGGCGCGCTGGTGCGCGACTACACCAAGTGGGACAACCAGCCCGGCTCCGTGCCGGCCGCCTACGAGGCGCTGCTGCGCGCGGCGCAGATCGCCGATACGGCGCCGCGCGGGCCGACCTACGTCAACCTGGACGCCGCGCTGCAGGAGACCAAACACGAGGCCTTGCCGCGGTTGCCGGACGTCGCGCGCTACAAGGCGCCGGAATCGGTTCTCCCGGGAAAAGCTCTCATCGAAGAAGCGGCGAGGCTTCTGTCGACGGCGAAGAACCCGGTGATCCTTGCCGGTCGGGTCGGGCGCAGCGAGGCGGGCTGGAAGGCGCGCGTGGCGCTGGCCGAGAAGCTGCAGGCGCGCGTGTTCACCGACATCAAGTGCGGGGCCGCTTTCCCCACCGATCATCCGCTGCACGCCGCGCCGCCGGGCGCTTTCCTCGACGACGCAGGCAAGAAGGCGCTGCGCGAGGCGGACGCCGTGCTCGCGCTCGACTGGGTGGACACCGCCGGAACGCTGCAGCAGGCGCAGGCCGATCCGCGCGTTATCCTGGTTTCGCCCGATCAGCACGTGCACCGCGGCTGGAGCATGGACTACCAGGGCCTGCCCGCCGCCGATGTCTACATGCTGTGCGAGCCCGATGCGGTGGTGCCGCTACTCCTGGACGCGGTAAAGGCGCGGCCGCCTCGTGTTTTTCCAGTTGAAAGCCGGTCCTCCGAAAAAAGCACGGCACTCTCGCTCCGCGCCCTCGCCGAAGCGTTCAACGCGGCGACTGCCGGCATGGACGTGTGCGTCACCCATCTGCCGCTCGGCTGGCACGGCTCGGGACGCCACTTCTGCCATCCGCTCGATTACATCGGCGGCAACGGCGGCGGCGGCGTCGGCGCCGGGCCGGGCATCACGGTCGGGGCGGCGCTCGCGCTCAAGGGCGGCAGCCGCCTCGTCGCCGGCCTCGTCGGCGACGGCGACTTCCTCATGGGGGCGACCGCGGTGTGGACGGCGGCGCACTACCGCGTTGCCTGCCTGCTCGTCGTCGCCAACAACCGCTCCTTCTACAACGACGAGATGCACCAGGAGCGCGTAGCGAAGGAACGCAGCCGGCCGGTGGAGAACAAGTGGATCGGCCAGCGCATCGACGAGCCGGATATCGACCTGGCGATGATGGCGCGCGCCCAGGGTGCGATTGGCATCGGTCCCGTCACCAAGGTTTCTGAATTGAAATCCTCTCTGGAAAAGGCTATCGGAGAGGTGAAGAACGGCAATGTATGTGTCGTCGACGTCCGCGTCCTGCCGGGCTACGACACC
>Ga0075418_10010367_pt1 | contig 10435 bp, 9 predicted proteins | sample SoiMetdeltSBSDD2_FD_81776 | JGI IMG/M metagenome (GOLD analysis project Ga0075418, IMG submission 81776) | Bulk soil microbial communities from a Populus tree surrounding site in Tennessee, USA - Soil MetaG P. deltoides SBSDD2 | ecosystem: Environmental > Terrestrial > Soil > Tree plantation...
AGCAACCGGCGGCACGCAGTTCGAAGTGATCCCCTGGGCAGTGGAAGGCAAGAAACTGCCAGAGATCGAAAAGGACGCCCAGGCCCGCGTACGGGCGCTCAAGCCTGATCTGGTGGTGGTTGCCGTCCCGCGCAGCTCGGCCGCCGAATCGCAGGAGCAGTTCATCCGCAGCTACGCCTGGATCATGAACTGGTCGCTGAGCTTCGGCACTGCCGAGTGGGATTGTGTCGTCGTCCATCCAGCGGTGATCGAACCGGACAAGACTGGCGAGCGTGACAACCTGGTGCGTCACCTCGTGCGGGCGCAGGACTTGACGCTGATTGATCGCGGCAAAGACGACCGGCGGCCGGCGAGCGAGATTTTGGCCGCAGGGCTGCGGAAATAGGCCCTTTGCCCTCCGACCTCTGCTCTCTGCTCTCTGACCTCTGACCTCTACGCGTGCGCCATCCCCGCGTGCTTGTGGAACCGGGCGATCAGCTCCCACGCCTCCTGCGGCGACTCCGCAAACTGGATCAGGTTCAGGTGCGAGTCGGCAATCACACCCTCGTCGGCAAAGAACTGAAAGTCGATTGCCCGCTCCCAGTACTCGCGGCAATAGAGGATCACCGGGATTTCCTGCATGCGGTTGGTCTGTCGCAGCGTGAGGACTTCGAACAGCTCATCCATCGTGCCGAAGCCGCCAGGAAAAATGACCAGCGCCCGGGCGCGCAATAAAAAATGCATCTTGCGGAGGGCAAAATAATGGAACTGAAAACACAGCTCCGGCGTGATGTACGAGTTAGGCGTCTGCTCCTGCGGCAGGGTGATATTCAAACCGATGCTTTTGGCGCCGATGTCGTGCGCGCCGCGATTGGCCGCCTCCATGATTCCCGGACCCCCGCCGGTGACAATCACATAATCGCACTGGACATTCCCCTGGCAGGCCTTTGCTGTAATCCGCGCGAACTCGCGGGCCGCATCGTAGAACCGGCTCTTGGCCGCAAGCCGCTCGGCACGCTGGGCCGACCGGCGGCAGGCCGGATTGTCCGGCTCGCGGTCGAGCGCTTCCTTGGCCGCTGCCAGACGCCTTTGGGCTTCCACCGGCTCGACAATCTGCGTGCTGCCGAAGACGACGATCGTGGAAGTGACATTCTCCTCCGTCAGGATCATTTCCGGCTTGAGCAACTCCAATTGCATCCGCACGGGCCGCAGTTCGGCTCGCCGGAGAAATTCTTCGTCTTCGTATGCCAGCAAGTAGCTTGGCGATTTCTTCTGCGGCGTCAGATCGGACGGCGTAGCGCTGAAATCCCTCATCGGTCTCCCCTCCAGGGCAAAATTTCGCTTCGGGCGGTTGAAATAATCAGCCGGTGCGATGGCAGCGGCGATGAATGCCAGCGGCACAATCAAAACGGTCAAAACGCACAGAACGGGCATCGAAAATGCATATCGAGCCAGGCCGGGTGCAAGCGGCACAACCAGCATCGCGACCAGATACAGCAGCACGACGGCCGCCGCCAGCGGAACGTGCCGAAAGGCGATTCCCATCCGTCCCGCAAGCAGCACGATCAGCCAGCAGGCCAGTGCACCGGCGGCAATCAGCACGGCCCACTGCCAGCCCATCACCAAGCCAACGCTTGCCAACAGCGGCACAGGGGCAAACGGCGGCCACCTGCGTGCCGCCGAACCGAACCGAAATGCGCTGGCGATAAGCGCTCCGGCCAGCGCTCCGGCGGCCAGTCCGACCGCGCCGTCAACGAAACCAGCCAGCGGACCGGGAAGATTCAAACCAGCCAAAGCCGGCCAGCGCCGCACCTCCGGCCAGACCAATGGCACGATGAAACCAACCACGAGCACGGGAAGGAACAGCCGCCACGGGGTGCGGTGTCCGTCGTAGTCGATAAGTGTCGCCGCGATCAGCGTCGCCACGAGCAGAGCGTGCAGGCTGTACTGCGCCCATAGCGGACCTTGCTCCCACGTGGTGAGCACCTGCCGAGTGCCGGCGATTGCATTGGCCCTGCCGGCATCCACGAGAAACACTTCCGCCACCGCCACGAGCACGAAGGCCGCACCGACGAGTATCTCCACCAGCGGGTAACGAAACGAAATTGGCGCGCGACAATCTCGGCACCTGCCACCGAGCAGGAACCAGCCGACTGCCGGCAGATTGTCGTAGATGCGAATGGCCCGTCCGCAGTAAGGGCAATGGGACGAGGGCCGGACCAGATTCATCCCTAGCGGCAGGCGGTAGGCGACGACGTTGAGGAAGCTGCCCACGCTGGCACCGACCCCGAACAGCCAGATCAAAAGCAAAGCGCCCCCGATCGCCAGCAGCAACTCGAGCGATACCCTTGCCGACCGCAGATCGACCTCGACGAGGGCCAGGTGCATCAGATGCATCATTCCCCGCTGAGATAGGGCCGCAGGAAGACGACCAGTTGGGACTTTTCCAGGTAGCCCTCGCGGCGCGTCTGGATTTCTCCCTGTTGAATGACGATCAGCGTGGGAACGGCGGTGATGCCGTACGTCCGCGCCAGGGACTCGCTTTCCTCGACAATCACCTTGGCGAACACGACCTGGTCGGCATGCTCGCGAGCGACAGCCGCCAGGTGCGGCTCCATCGCCGCGCACGGGCCGCAGCTCGGCGAGGAGAATTCGAGCAGCACGGGCTTGTCGCTCTCGATGACGACCGCCTGGAAGTTTTTCTCGTTCACGCGAATGAGAGGTGACGGACCGGTTGCGCCACCGTCGCAGCCGCAAATTAGCAGCGTCGCCCCCAGCAACACCCAGTGCCAGCGAGTCGTCATGGCGGGGACTCCACTTGCTTGCGGAATTCGGACCGGTAGACCGGCAGTTGGTTCAGCCTCATCCGGCGTTCGAAATGCGTCTGATAGTCCAGGTCGTGCTCGGCGGCTCGCTCGCTGACCGCCAGGGGACCGGAGAGGGCCGTCGTCTGGGCGATCAATTCTAGCGTGCTCTGAAAATACTCTTCTACATCGGTCCAGAAATGGAGGGCCCCGCCGGGGATGAGCGTGCGCTCGATATCCCGCAGAAACGGCGCATTCATCACCCGGCGGCGGCGGTGCTTCTTCTTCCACCAGGGGTCGGGGAAATAGACGTGCACCGCCGCCAATGACTCGCTCGGCACCCAGGTTGCAAACAGGGCCTGGGCGTCGGCGCAAATCACGCGAGCATGGAAAAACTCCTGCCGCGCCAACCGCGCCGCGGCAAAGCGGGCATATTTGTACGCCACTTCGATCCCCAGGAAATTCCGCTCCGGATGGGACTGGGCCGCGCCGGCTAGAAATAGTCCCTTGCCGCTGCCGACTTCCACCTCCAGCGGGGCGGCGCGGCCGAAGAGCGCTTGCTGATCAAGCTGCGGCGGCAATTGCTCCGCTTCAAAGAAATGCCGGCTCAAATCCAGCGTGGGATCGATCTTCTTCAGAGCGCGGCGACCCATCTTTGATTAAGCACCAAATCCGAAGCACCAAATTCGAAACAAATTAGAATGAGCAAATCGCTAACAGCTCGCCGCCATTCAGCACATTCGAGACTTTGAGTAGTGGATTTGTTTGAGAATTGGTGCTTGTGTATTTGGATTTTGGACGTCACGCTTTTTGGCCGCTCCGCAGCTTTTGCAGTGCTTCGACCGGAATCGGTATGCCTTTGAGGGTTCCTTCCACGACCAGTCGGTCCTTCACCGCCCCTTGAAACTGGCAGACGATCATCCGGCCCCGGCGCACTTTGTCCAGGCGGCACATCACGATCAGCCGGTCGCCCGGCAGGACCGGATCGCGGAACCGCACATCCTCGAGCCCCCCGAAGCCGACCATTGCCGACCCCAACAAGTCGTACTTCTGCGTCACGAAGCTGCATAGCTGCGCGATCGCCTCCAGCATCACCACGCCTGGCATCAGCGGCATTCCCGGCATGTGGCCGCGGACCCAGAACTCCTTGTCGGTAACGTCCTTGTACCCGGCGCAGGAATAGTCCTTCTCATTCACGTACACGACGGCCGAGAGTTGCTCCATCTCGAACCGCTGCGGATTGTACTTGCGGATCTCCTCCTGGTTGAACAGCGGGCGGCTGAAATCAACCTGCGAAAGGTCCACAAGGAAATCTTTGTCGGGCACGGGCGGCAATCCTGCGAAGGTCTCCGGAAAAACTGGCTGCAAATGCCGTCGCTCGTCCGCGCGGCCTACGTCCGGACAAGACGCCGCTTGGCGCGCTTGGCCCTGGCGTTGGCGGGGCGTTTGCCGTGATTGGCTTTGGTGTGCTTGCGATGTGGCTTGGCCATCCGTCGATCTCCTCAAGTGACTGTCGCATGAACTGTGCCGTCCGAATCCTTGAAGTTACCAAGTTTTTGTGGAGGCGAGAAGGTGAAGCTTGCCATGCCTGTGCCCCCCATCGTGGTGATTCCGCCCGCGCGCAAGAGATTACTCCGGAGGTGGTCTACGCTTCACTCGCGCCGAGCACGTTTTCGACGCTGTCGGGGACTTGGATCTAGCGCCGCTGTACCATGCGGCCGGATCGACGTGATAAAAATGGCTCAGGATTTCGTACAGCGCGGGGTGATCCGACAGCATTTCACCCGGGCGCTCGAAAAACGTCTCTGTGGCCACGGCAAAAAATTCCGACTCGCTCTCCGCCCCATAGGGATCCAGCAGCGTCGGCTCACCCGTCCGCAGCGCTTGGACGAGCCGGTCGTACTCCGCATGAATTACCCGGTCCCATTTTGCCGCCGCCGCTCGCGACGGCTGCGGCGGATGGCCCCCCGCCTCGCCATCGAGGCTGTCGAGATGGTGAGCGAACTCGTGCAATACGACGTTCTGACCATCGTGCGGGTCGCGGCCGCCGGCCAATGCCGACTTCCAGGACAGGACTATGTTTCCCCCTTGCCACGACTCGCCCAAAGCGCTGGCCTCCTCGTCCACCGTCAGGTCGTCGGACGAGTGGGGACGCCTGAACGCGCCTGGATAAATCAGGATGGCAGGCAGCCTGTCGAAATAATATCCTTCCACCCCCAAGAGGAGGATTGCCGCCTGGGCCGCGATCGTCGCCTTGACCTCGTCGGTCACTTCCAGGCCGCGGCAGCCGACCCAGTGGCGCTCCGCGGCAATCACCCGCGAGGCGGACAGCAGCCGCTGCTGCTGCGGCGCGGGGAGCAGCGCGAAGATGCCGACGTTGCGGCTGACGATTTGCCGCCAGTCGTCAGGAACCGGTTCAGCGAGCAGCTTGCGGCGGCGGCGACCGGAAAAGAGCCAGGAAAACACGATAGGGCACTACAGCGACGGTTGGAATGGAATGGCTGCTGGAGTCATTCTATCCACCGACCGCAGCCGGACAAAAACCTTGTCGGCTACTACGGCCGGCGCTCCTCGTAATACTCCCGCAGGATTTCCAGCCGCCAGACCTGGTAACCAACCGCAAACCCAGTGATCGACAGCACCGCTTCAAAGAGCAGTGCATAGTGCCAGGGCTGCAAAAGTTCGCGCCGCAGCAGGAACAAAACCAGGCTCGCGAGCACCGCGATAATCGTCGTGAACGCCACCAGCCGCGTGCGAAAGAACAGACCGGAAGCGCAAACCAGCAGCACGTAGCCGCTCAGTAGTGGTCCCAGCGGAGCGACGACCTGCGCCAGCAGCGCCGTGAGGAATCCGGCATCGGCCGCCGACCAGACGTAGTGCGACAGATCGCGCCAGCGCTGCCGCTCCAGCAGGGCCTGAAAGCCGAAGCAGGCGATCATCCATGCCGTCAGCGTTCCACTGACCCGCAGATGGTAGGCAACGTCGCTGTGCGGATGGGCCAGGAAAACGAATTGCACGAGCACGAACACGACCAGCATTCCAATCAGGTGCCAGGCCAGCACCGGCTGCCGGCGGATCCAGCGGCGCACGAACTGCCACGGCGTTGCCGAACGCGCCTCGGGCGGCTCGTGACGCAGAAAACGGTCCAGATCGGCTGCCAGCGCGGCTGCCGACGGGTATCGATCCTCCGTTCTCTTTTCCAGGCACTTCAGGCAGATCGCCTCGAGTTCCCGCGGCACACCGGGTACGTACTGCGTGAGGCGCGGCGGCTCGCTCTCCAGGACCTGAAGCAGGACCTCGACCGGGTTCTCCGCCACAAACGGCGGCCGGCCGCTCAACATGGCGTAGAGGATGGCGCCGAGCGAATACACGTCGGCCGTTTCTCCCACCTCGTGGACCCTGCCGGAGGCCTGCTCCGGCGGCATGTAGCTCGGCGTCCCGAGAACTTGCCCGGTCGCCGTGAGACGGCTGCCAGCGCCGATTCGCTTGGCCAGCCCGAAGTCCGTGATCTGCGGCTGGCAAGAATCTAGTGAGATCGCGTCTCCTCCGCCCCAGTTCGAACCGTCGCCGCAGGCCAGCAGCACATTCGCCGGCTTGAGATCACGGTGAATGACGCCTTGGCTATGTGCGTAACAGACCGCATCGACGATCTTTCTTAGCAGCCGCACCGCCTCCAGCGGTGGCACCGGCCGCTGGGCAATGCGGTCGGCCAGGCTGATGCCTTCAACCAGCCCCATTGAAAAATAAGGCAGGCCCTGGCATTCCCCCACTTCGAAGATGGGCACAATTCCCGGGTGGAGCATGCCTGCTGCCGACTGCGCCTCGATGCGGAACCGCTCTAGCTCCTCGGTAGAAGCCAGGCTGCCGGCCACGACCATCTTGAGCGCGACGATGCGGTGCAGCCGCGCGTGGATCGCCTTGAAGACGACCCCCATGCCGCCGCGGCCTAGTTCCTTCAGCAGTTCGTAGTCGCCAAACGTTCCCAGGCGCGGAAGCGTTGCCGCCTGGTTGCCCGCTGCCGCCAGTTTCGCGGCCGGTTCGGCGGCGTCGAGCGTCGATTCACTGGGAGCGCGTACGGGCAAGCCGGCGGGCGGCGCCAGCAACTGGCGCACTGGATCGGCCAGCGCGCGCATCCGATCGTGATTGTCAAGAAATGCTTCCAGTTCCGTCCCGATTGCCGCGTAACGTTTCAGGAATTCATCGCGATTTGGCGCGGCGCCGCTGGATTCGGCCTCGAGATACTCGGCAATCGCGCTCTCCAGGGCGTCGGCATCCGTAGACTGACTGGACATGGCTGCACGCACCAGAGACGCGGCTACTCGGTCATCGTAGGGTTCCTAGTCGCTCTCCATCAGCTCCCGTATTTTCGCCAGGCCGCGGTGCACCAGTCCCGCGACGCTGGCGACCGTGCGCTTCTGGTGGGCGGCGATTTGCGCCAGCGTCCACCCCTGCCAGTAGCGCAGCTCCACGGCCTGACGCTGCTCGTCGGGGAGCTTTTCGAGCGCCTCCGCCACGCGCAGCAATTGATCGTTGCGCTCCGCACGCTGGCTCGGCGACGACTGGTCGTCGGCCAGCCACGCTTCCAGCCGGGCCGATGATTGGTCGAGCGTGGCCGCAATCGAGACCTCCAGCGCGGCATTTCGCTTCTGCCGGGCGAAGTCGCGGGCGGCATGCGCCAGGTTGCGGGCCAGAATCTGCCGCAGCCAGGCTGCCATTTCCTGCGTTGTTCGCCCGCGAAATCCGGGCATCGCCTTGTGCGCTTGCAGCAGCGTCATCTGCACCAGATCGGACGCGTCGATCTTGGGGTTTAGCCGTGGCGAGAGGTGCAAGCGGGCCATCAGTCGCAGGTAGGAACGGTAGCGTTCCAGGTCCAAGTCCGAAGTCGCGGGGACATCGCTCACAGCGGGAAAACTCGTCGCGGGAACCAAAGGTCAGGGAGTAGAAATGTCGAAGGCCGAAACTCAAATGTCGAAGAAAACCCGAAGCTCGAAATCCCAATGACGAAGGGTGCCACACCCACAGTTTTCGTCATTCGTGCTTTGTCATTCGAGCTTTGTCATTCCTTCGTCACTGGGCTTTCGGCATTCGACATTGTGACCTGTAATCTAAATCGCCGCCATCACGTCGGCCTTCTCGAGCGTCGCATCGAGCTCCGAGCAGATGATCGACAAGGTCACCTGGTCCAGTCCCAGGATGCTATAGACCTCGTCGGCCGGCGGCTGCACGTTGGCGACCCCTAGCGAAGTCCGCCCCGCGCGGCAGCAGAGATAGTTGGCCAGCGTCACCACGTTGACCAGCTCATAGTGCTCGCCCCGATAGCCCAGCGGCAAATGGTGGAAGGTGATGGCGTCGGCGATCGGCTCCGGAATGTTCCATTTCCGCGCCACGAATCCTCCCAGGGCCGCATGGTCGAACGAGAGGATGCGATTTTCCACGACGCACGTCGGTACGCTCGGAGTCAGTTCATCCAGGACCCGCGTGAAATGCCGCGGCAGTGTCTGGTCCACCAGGATCAGCCCCAGGTCGTGGAAGAGTCCCGCCAGATAGGCCTCCTCCGGCGTCCCCAGGCCACAGACGCGCGAGATCAGCCGCGACGTGGCCGCGACGCAGACGCAGTGCGACCACAGCATTTCGCGGCTGTAGCTGCCGTGCGAAAGCGGAGGCTCGCACAGTTCGGCCAGCAGGACGGTCAGCGCCAGATTGCGAATCTCGCGAAAGCCGAGCAGGCTTACCGCTGTGCGGAAGTCGGCCACTTTGTGGCCCAGGCCATAGTAGGCGGAATTCAGCCGCCTGAGAATGCGGGCCGCCAGCAGCGGGTCGCTTTGGATCGCCTCGCGAAGGTCGTCGCCGCAGGCCGCATCACTGTCGGTCAGTTGCAGGATCCGCTGGCCGATTCCTGGCAGCGGCGCGACCCGGCTGATCCGCGTAAACAGCCGTTCCAGCGCACCGCGGCGCTCGGCTGGCAGTTCCCGCGCCAGCACCGGAGCGCTGGGATTCGAGCTGATAACGGTCGTAGCCACGGCATCGGCTGAAATGGGGTGGCGTATGGCGGCCGAACTGCTGCCCCGGCCGATGGGCAAACCTAGGTTGGGGATAACCCATCTCCCCGTGCTGGCGGCCCGGAACGGAGCAACTCAGTGACGCGACGGTGGCAGCACCCTTACGACCGGTTTCATCGGCGTCTCCCTCCTGTGAACTGCCGGTACGATCTGCACCGATTGTGCGACTTGCGTTTGACCGGCTGACGGTGCGAACTAGATTTTTCTGGTCCGTTTCGGCCCGCTGGGGGCCTGGTCCGGAACCGACGAACCGACTCTGCGAAAGACCGAAATCCATGCCGACGCAAAACGACGGTGAACTACTGGAAGTCCTCTCCGGCAAACGCGGAAACGCAGCGGACAAGGACCCCTGGACACAGCTTACGGCCAAGCCGCCGGCACACGAGGCCTGGCAGGAGGCCCAGGATGCCCACCTGGCCGACATGCTCTCGCGCATCAACAAGCTCACCGCGGGAGAGCAGGCGGCGACCAGCGCCTCCAATACCCAGCCGCTGGCGGCGGTAACACCGCAGGAGTCGGGCGAGCCGGACAACTGGGTGCCGCAGGAGCCAAGCACGATTCGGGAGGCGGGGCTGATCGAATCCGAAGTGGAGTCGCTGGCGCTCAAGTATCTGCTGGCGCGCGGCGACGTTTCCGGCCGCGAAGTTGCCGAGCACCTCAAGCTCCCCTTCGTGCTCCTCGATTCCGTGCTGCGGCAGCTTAAGCTGGACCAGCTTGTGATCTATCGCGCCGCGGCGCCGGCCAACGACTACGTCTACCAGCTCACCGATCTGGGCCGCGAACGGTCCCGCCGCTATCTCGACCACTGCACCTACTACGGCGCGGCGCCCGTCGCCCTCGCCGATTACATCAAGGCGATCGAGCTCCAGTCGCTCACCAAGCAGCATCCAACCCAGGACGACCTGAAGCGCGCTTTCAGCGATATTTTGATCAACAAGCGCATGCTGACCCGCCTGGGACCGGCCATCAACTCTGGCCGCGGCATGTTCCTGTTCGGCTTTGCAGGCAACGGCAAGACCACCATTGCCGAGCGCATCACCCGCTGCTTCGGCCAGTACATCTGGATTCCGCGGGCGATCGGCATCGACGGCGAGATCATCCGCTTGTTCGACCCGGTCAATCACGAGGAATGTCCACCTCCCCCCAACAGTTCGCTGTGGGACCAATCCAAGATCGACAAGCGTTGGGTCCGCGTCCGCCGACCCACGATCGTCGCCGGTGGTGAGTTGACCATGGACTCGCTGGAAGTCACGCTCAACCGATCGACGGGCATCAGCGAAGCGCCCCTCCAGCTCAAGAGCAACTGCGGGACGCTGGTGATCGACGACTTCGGTCGCCAGAAGATGAGCGTCGATACGCTCCTCAACCGCTGGATCGTGCCGCTGGAAAAGCGATACGACTTCCTGAACCTGCCCAACGGCAAGAAGATTCAGGTGCCGTTCGATCAGCTAATCATCTTCTCCACGAACCTGGAACCGCGCGACCTGGTGGACGAGGCGTTTCTCCGCCGTATTCCGTACAAGATCGAGATCATCGACCCGACGGAGGATGAGTTCCGCGAGCTGTTCAAGATGATGTGCCCGCGTCTGGGCT
>Ga0075418_10010368_pt1 | contig 10435 bp, 10 predicted proteins | sample SoiMetdeltSBSDD2_FD_81776 | JGI IMG/M metagenome (GOLD analysis project Ga0075418, IMG submission 81776) | Bulk soil microbial communities from a Populus tree surrounding site in Tennessee, USA - Soil MetaG P. deltoides SBSDD2 | ecosystem: Environmental > Terrestrial > Soil > Tree plantation...
CGACCACGTGATCCCGGGCAACGACGACGCCCTGCGCGCGATCAAGCTCTTCGCCGGCCGCATCGCGGACGCGGTGCTGGCCGGGCGCGGCATCCGCGAGTCGCGGGCGGCGGAAGCCGCTCCCGACAAGGGCGCGGACAAGGGTGAAGACGACGCGGCGCGCCGGCGGCCCAAGACGCGGCCGATGGCCACTCCCGTTCCCATGGCCTAGGCGGGAGCCCGCGGCGTCGGACGTCCAGGGGGCCGCTGCGCCGCGGCCCCCTGATCATTTAGGAAGAAACGGAAGAAATATGGCGGAAATAACCGCAGAGATGGTGCGCAAGCTCCGTGAGGAGACGGGCGCGGGGATGATGGACTGCAAGAGCGCGCTGGTCGAAGCGGCCGGCGATGTCGAGAAGTCCAGGGAGATCCTTCGGAAGAAGGGCCTCGCCAGCGCCGCCAAGAAGGCGGGCCGGGCCACGAGCGAAGGGATCGTCGGGCACTACATCCATCCCGGGGCCAAGATCGGCGTCCTCGTCGAAGTGAACTGCGAGACGGACTTCGTGGCCAAGACCCCCGACTTCCAGACCCTGGTCAAGGAGATCGCGATGCACATCGCGGCCTCGAATCCCCTCTACGTGACCAAGGACGAGGTCCCCGGCAACGTGCTCGACAAGGAGCGCGAGATCTACAAGGCCCAGGCCGCGGCCGCGGGCAAGCCCGCCAACGTGCAGGAGAAGATCGCGGAGGGCAAGCTCAAGCAGTACCTCTCCGAAGTGTGCCTGCTCGAGCAGCCGTTCATCCGCGAGAACGACAAGACGGTCGGGCAGCTCATCCAGGAGAAGATCGCGCTCATCAAGGAGAACATCGTGGTGCGCCGGTTCGCCCGCTTCAAGGTCGGCGACGAGGCCCGCACGGAGACGGCGACGGCGGCTCCGGCTCCGGTCCCCGTCGGCTAGGGGCGCCCGGGACGGGTATCATGGCGGCCGTGGATGAAGGTCACCGGCCGCTCCGCGTCCCTACCGATCGCATCGAGGCGCTCGTCCGGGTCGGCGACCAGCTCATCGTCGGCCGCCTTCACGCCGAGCCCGGCAAGCGCCTCAAGGACGAGATGAACCACAGCAGCACGCGGTTCATCGCCATCACCGACGCGCGGGTGTACGACGCGACCGGCCGCGAGCTCCTCTACACGACCGATTTCCTGCTCGTCGCCAACAGCCACGTCGTGAGCGTGACCCCGCGGCAGTCGGTCACGTCCGGCCAGGCTCCGTGGTGCGAGACCGCCCCGACCTAGCCATCCCCGCGCTGCGGGGCGCGAGCGTAGATCGACTTCATCATCGTCACCTGCTCGCGGGCCGCCACGAACTGGCGGCTGGCGAGGACCGCTTCGGGATTGTCCGCCAGCGAAGCGTAGACCTCGAGCAGGTCGTCGGCATCGATGCGCTGCACGAGAGCCTTGACTCGCGCCAGGTCCCCGTCCAGGCGCACCCTCAGGTCGCGCCGGTGCTGGCCGTCGCCGGCCGCCCGGGGCAGGGGGGAGAGGCGGCTCGTCACCTCGCGCAGGTGGCGGTGCACGGTCTGGCTCACCAGGAACTCGAGCAAGTCCAGGGTCCCCATCCGGCCGAGGGCCAACGTGAGGGCGAGAGAGGGCCCTTCCGCGCGCGCCGCGTGCCAGCCTCCGGCCGGGATGTAGAGGACATCGCCCGGCTCGAGCACCACGTGCATGAACCGCTCCGCATCTTCGACGTCGGGACGATCGAGGGTGATCCAGGGCAGCGCGACGCGCTCGCGGCCGGGGGGGAAGATCACGTTGAACGGCGGGTTCACGACGGCGGGCTCGTGGCTCACCGTCCAATGCTTGCGCCCCGCGACCTGGACGATCCAGACGGGGTGGGTATCGAAGTGCAGGCCGTAGCCGCGACCGTCCGGCGAGTAGTAGCAGTTGACGTGCGGGGGCGCTGCCGTGACGACGTCCGCCCGGTAGGCGTCGATGAGCCGTCCGGCCGGGCCCTTCTCGTCGAGCACGGACGCGCAGATGGTCATGCCGGCGCGGAAGAGCTTCTCCGCCTGCTCGGGCCGGATGGGCACCTCGACGTTCCAGCCGTCCCCGTCCCGGGTGCTCGCCTTGAGGTGCTGGCAGCGGCCGATCTCGCGCGCGAAGAAGCTCTCGTGGGACACGAGGTCGGCAAAGCGGCTGGCGTCGCCGTGCCGGAGGTGCAGGCTGCGCCTCTCCCAGTGGCGCGCGAAGAACAGATCGCGGTCGAACTCGCCGAGCAGCAGCGACAGCCCGGTCGTCGTCGTCCCTTCCGTGACCGGCGGCCCGGTCGTCACGCGTCCCGTCGCCAGCATCTCCGTCGTCGCCATGGCACACGCTCCCACACTGCGGGTGCGGGCCGGCCGCTCAGGGCGGGCCGGCCGCGTCCGACACCCGGAAGAAGAACTGCAGCCGGCTCGCGGCCGCGGCCATGGGCTGGAAGCCACGCGGCCGCAGCCATTCCCTGACCTCGGTGGTGGTCGGCGCCCCCGCGTAGCGCGAGGCACCCTCCGGCTCTCCGTCACAGAAGATCCACCGGATCGGCTCCAGGTATTCGCCCATCCCGCGTAGCACCAGGAGCTCCGCCCCCTGCACGTTGAGGGACAGGTACTGGAAGTCCGCCGGGGCCAGGCCGCGCCCGCGCAGCGCGGTCGCCACCGTGATCGAGCGCATGGCGCGCACGTCGAACGTCTCGAGCCGCGACAGCAGCGGGTCGCGGGCGACCGCGCCCGGATCCCAGGGCAGGGTCGAGCAGAAGCCACGTTTGTGCCCACCCGGGAAGCGGTGGCGGTAGAACGCCCGCTCCTCGTCGTCGCGGTCCGCGGCCAGCGCCTGGATGCAGTAATGACCCGGGAGGTGGGCGACGCGGCGCTGCAGGACCTCGAACGCGTCGGGCTCCGCCTCGATCCAGGCCACGGTGCGCGCCCCGTGCGCGCCGTAGTAATCGGCCTCTTCGCCGTGGTGTCCGCCGACGTGGATCACTCCCGTCGGGGCCACGGTTTGGCCTCCCACCTCGAGCCCGAGCCCTCGCCCCGAACCGCTCTGGGAATTCATGAGGCCGGGTCCAGGACGAGGAACTGCCTTCGCGTGAGCCAGAGGCGGAGCCAGCGCGCGATCAGGGGCCGCCATCTCCACCGGGCGACGGCGTCCACGCTCTGGAGGACGTGGTGCCAGCCGAGGGCGCGCGCGGCATGGGCCAGCCAGACCGCGGTCGCGACGATCTCGCCGCGTGAGGCCGCGGGCACCACATCACCCCAGGGCTCGAGGTAGGCGTCGCGCAGTCGCGCGGCGTCCCGCGACCCGTGCCGGCAATCCGCGCTCAGGCCCAACATCTCGTAGACGGGCAGCAGCGACGCGAAGGGATGGCTCAGGCTGGCGTCACCCCAGTCGAAGAACCGGTACTCTTCACCGTGGCGGAGGACGTTCGCGGCGTGCAGGTCGCCGTGGTCCAGGGCCGTGGACGCGGGCATGGCGGCGAGCTCGCGGCAGCGCCGCCGGAGCTCGGGAACGAGCGCCCGCAACAGCGTCCGTTCCTCGGAGGCGAGCCCGCCCGGCCGGCCGAGGCCGATCGCCGCGTCGTCCCCGAGCAGGTCTTCGATCCTGTCCGCAAGGACGTCGAGCCCACGGTCCGGAACTCCGAGGCGCCGCCAGTCCTCGATGCGCTCCGCGGACGCGACCTGTATCTCCGCGTAGAGAGGAAGGAGGCGCTGCCACAGCTCGAGGCTGCTGCCTTCACCGGGGCCCGCCGCCAGCGCTTGTCCGTGATCCGCGAGCACCATCCAGCCGCGGGCCGCGTCGCAGGCCACGGGCGCGGGCACGCGGTCGCTCCACACCCGGGAGAGCTCGGCCATTACGGCCGCCTCGTGGCGCCCCGCTTCGCCCGACGCCTTGAAATAGACGAAGCCCTCGCGCGCCCGAATCCGGAGCACCAGCGACCACGGGCTCTCGCGCACCCACTCGATGCCTCCGCCGGGGGCTCCGCCGTGACGCTCGACCACCTCCCGCAGCCAGCCCTCGGCCTCCCGCCGCCACGCGGTCTTGCCGTCGCCCCTCCCTGTATCGAACGTGGCCGCCCTAGGCGATGCGCTCAAGGATCTCCCTCCCCACCATCTCGTCCACCAGCCGCTCGAGCTCCATCACCGGCCAGCCGTGCCGGCGGGCCAGTCCCTCGTCCAGGACGAACGCCTCCTCGTCGAGCAGGCTCCATACCGTGGACTGCCAGCGCGGCGGGACGACGAGAGGGGCCAGGCGGCCATCCGCGAGCACGACCTGCACGCGCGGATCCTTCTGCGCGTCGCATACGGCGCGGGGGCCGGGACGGAAACATCCCCTCAGCATCGACCGCCGGCTCAAGGGCGGGGGCGTCGCCTCGAGCCTCTGACAGTCCTCGGGACGGAGTGACCGGATGGACTCGAGGAGGGCGGGCAGCGCATCCGTGAACGTGCGATTCAGCGCGCCTCCCCCGCCGGTCACGCCAACCGCAAACGCGCGCCCGACCGGCTCCGCGGCCAGGCGCCGCTGCACCGCGGCCAGCACCACCTGGAATGCATACGGTGGACGCACCGCGAAGCTGATGGAGACGGAGTCCTCCAGGCAGCGGGTGGTGTGCCAGAACGAGCGCGGCACGTATACGAGCGCTCCCGGGCCCGCCTCGAAGGTCTCGAGGCGCGGGAGCGGCGGCTCCTGGCCGGAGGAGAGCCCGATCTCGCGGAACAGCGCCGCTCCCCAGAAGCTGCTCTTCAGCGGGTCCTTGACCAGGTCGTTCGGTCCGGTGCGCCATACCTTCCGCCCCGAGACCTGCAGGCTGAAGTTGTCGTCGTGGTCGAAGTGGAGGTCGAGCCCGTGACCGGCCCGGGATGCGAAGGCCTGCGCGCTGACGCAGACACGAGGGACGCCGAGGGCGTCGGCGATGCCGTGGCAGGCGGCGGCGAGCTCAGGCACTCCCTGCTCGACCTTGCCGAGGTAGAAGCTGCAGCCCTGCTCGTATTCCGCGAGCGCCTCCGCCGGCGGCAGCTCGCTCACCCGCGGGAGCCAGTTCTCGTGGCGGAAGGAGAAGCACTGGCCCTTGGCCGGCAGCGCGGCCAGGGCCTGCGGGCTCCGCAACGCGGGCACTCCGGCAAGGGCGCGGAAGGCTTCGGCCGCCGCCGTCGTGTGGAGGCAGCGTTGCCCGAAGTGGGTCGCCAGAAAGCTTGCGACGGACACCGGGGAGAGGAGCGCTTCCAGCATCGGTTCACGCGAAGGCGCGCCTGAACCGCATCTTCTCGATCAGGTAGCGCGCCATGTCCACCTTCCCCACCGCGGCCTCCGCCTTGGGCGGCATCGGACGGCGCGCGGGACGCGTCGGAAGGGCGACGCACTGCGAGCTGGAGCGCCAGACGAGCCGGCGCGCGGCCAGCTCGCCCAGGGCCAGCGACAAGTCCGCCTCGCTGAGCCCGTCCGCCCCTTCCCGCGCGAGGCGCGCCGCCAGGCCGGCCGGCGAGGCCGGCGACTCCAGGGCGCGGAGCACCACCGCGGAGGCTCCCCTGAGCTCGTGGCACTCCGCCGCCGCGCCCGGGCGCGTGTCGCGGATCCGCATCGTACGGCCGTCGTCGTCCTCGATGACGAGGTGTGCGCGGCGCTCGCTCCAGAACTCCGCGCGCCACCGCGCCGTCACCTCGCGCGCGAGGCGCGCCGTCTCCAGGACCCGGGGCGGCCGTCCGCCGACGGGACGGAAGAAGTACGCGAGCTCTCCCAGCGCGGCATCGTCCAGCGGATAGACGATCTTGTAGGCGGGGAACGGCTCCAGCTCCAACCCGTAGTCGGCCGGACGTTGATGGTAGGGGCTGAAGCGATCGAAGCGGATGGGCACCGTCCCGCCCGGGGGCGGGAGGTGGAAGAGAGCAGGGAGATCGGCGGCGGTCTGCGCCACCCATTCGGGGTCCGAGCCGGGGAACCCGCACAGGATGCTCCAGTCGGGGGTGAGCCCGTACTCCAGGCAATATTTGAGGAGCTGGATGTTCCCGCAGGCCGTCGTCCCCTTGTTCATGATCTTCAGCGTCTCGTCGTGGAGGCTCTCCAGCCCCGGCTGGATGAAGTCGCAGCCGGCCGCGGCCAGGGCCTGGACGTGCTCGCGCTTGAGGTTCGCTTTCGTCTCGTAGAAGAAGGTGTATTTCCGGTCCTCCGCGGCCAGCTCGGGCAACACCGTGTCGAAATACGACATGTCGATGATGTTGTCCGTGGCCGCCCAGCGAAAGACGCCGTACCTCGACGTGAGGTCCCGGATCTCGCGCAAGGCGCGCGCGGGCGTCTTCCTCCGGAAGGACATCCCTTCGGCGTTGAGCCCGCAGAACGTGCAGTGGTGCTTGGCGCCCCACCAGCAGCCGCGGCTCGTCTCCAGTGGGATGCTGGCCAGGACGTAACGCCCGATCGGCGATCCGTGGAGCTGCTCGAAGTAGTCGTCGTAGTCGGGGATGGCGGCGCGGTCCATGTCGCCCAGGATGGCGGCCGGAGGCAGCGGCGCCTCCCAGAGAGAGCGACCGCGGTCGGCGGGCCCGAGCACGTTGGCGGGCAAGGCGTCCACTCGCCGGGGGTCACCCCCGGCGGCGATCAGCGCCGCGAAGAACGCGGCGGCGAACTGGTCGAACTCGCCGGTCACCGTGAAGTCGACCGCGCGGAAGGAGAGGTGCGTGGCCCGCCCCATCGGACCGGCGCAGTTCGCACCGCCGAGCACGGTGATGATCCTGGAGTCGAGGGCCTTCACACGCTGCAGGACCGCGAGCGACGCCACGTGCTGGTCGAACATCGAAGTGCAGGCCACGACCTTCGGCCGCAGGTCCACGATGCGCCGGCTCACCTCCTCGACCGCCTCCCCGGCCAGGCGGCGGAGGTCGGAGAGGAGAGCGGTCAGGTCGGCCTGGCCCCGATCGCGGACGACGAGCTCGATGAACTCGTCGGGGACCTCGAAGCGGCAACCCAGATGCTTCAAGCCCTCGGGTCCGCCCGCGGCCGCGCCGAAGGCGCTGCCCGCGAAGATCCACTCGCCGAGGAGCGCGTTGGGGGCGCACGACCGCACCACGATGTAGGCGGGGAGCCCGATGCGCTCGGCGAAGTCGATGTTGGCGTAGAGGGATTCCGTGGACAGGCCCGCCGCCCGCAGGGTCGAGGTCAGGAGGCCGAGAGCGAGCGACGGCCGCTCGACCGCTGCGAACGGCATCTGCACGAAGACGACGTCGCTCACCGACTCCCGCCTCAGGCCTTGTGCGCGCCCCGCCAGCGCCGGGAGAGCACGGTGGCGATCACGGCGGCGAGCAGGAAGACGGGCACCAGGTGCCACGTCCCCTGCCACTGCACGCCCAGGGCCGCCGCCAGCGCCCGGCTGCCCGCCACCATCACCACCACTCCCACCGTCCAGGCCAACACGAGCTGCGTCCACTGCCGTCCAGTCATGGCTCTTCTCCCTTCCGTTCCCTTGCGTCCCCTACCTCAGGCGGCGCCGGCCGGATTTGGCTCGCCCCGCGACGGGTTCGAGCGGCGCCCGACGCTGGCCAGCCAGCCAGACAGCCCTTCGTCCTGCGGCCGCCGCAGGCAGGACAGCGCGATGCTCGGGCGCTTGGCGTCCAGCAACACGGCCGCGTTCATCTTTCCCCAGATCGGATTGAGCTCGGCCCGCTCTTTCCCGATCGAGTCCGCGAGGTAGGGCGGGACGGGATCGGCGAGGGCGAGCCCCACCAGGCGGCCGCTCAGGCTCACCACGATCTTGCGCGCCACGAGCCGCCGCACGGCGTCTTCGATCTCGCCCTCGGCCCAGCGCCTCGTTCCGTCCTCGAGGAACCTCCGGGCCAGGTTGAGCGGGGTAATGCCGTCTTCGGTCGCGCGGTACACCTCGGCTTCCAGGCCCTCGATCTGGAACCGCGGCTCCACCGCCACCGCCCGCGTGTCTTCGAAAGTGATGCGGTCCCCGTGGTCGGTGCACACGAGCGTATGACGCGACCTGCGCGCGTGGAATCCCGTCTTCCATTTCTGCACTTCGGCGATCAGGTGGTACAGCCCGGGATGCCGTTCCAGCTCGTATTTGAGGAAGCCCGCCTTCTGGCGGGGCGTCTCGAAGAAGTACGCAGTGTCCTTCAAGACCTCGGGCGGGAACGGGTAGACCATCTCGTAGCCGAAGGCGGGCTTGAGCGTGAGGCCGTGCTGCTCGGGATTGCGCCAATACGGGCTGAACCGGTCGTAGTGGATCTGGGCGAACCCGGCCGGCGGCTGCAGGTGCGTGAGGAGCGGCACGATCTCCCCCATCTCCCAGTACCACTCGTCGCGGTCGCCGGGGATGGTGTGGAGCAGGTTCCAGTAGACGAGCAGGCCGATCTGCCGCGCCCGCCGCAGGAGAAGCACGTTCTTGAAGGCCGTCGTCCCCTTCTTGAGGAGGCCCAGGCACTCGTCGTTCAGGCTCTCCACCCCCGGCTGGACCTCGATGGTGCCGGAGTCGATGAAGGACTGCAGCTGCTCCACCTTCAGGTTCGCCTTGACCTCGAAGCGGAAGTAGCTGCCCAGCTCCTTGAGCCGCGGCAGCAGGCTGTCGAAGAAGCGGTAGTCGAAGATGTATTCGGTACCCTGGAAGCTGTTGATGCCGTATCGGTCGCGGAGGGTCACCATCTGGTCCATCACGTTGTCGCCGCTCTTGGCCCGGAACTTCATCGCCGTACGGCTGATCCCGCAGAACGTGCAGTGCGTCTTCTCGCCCCACCAGCAGCCGCGCGCGGTCTGGAAGGGCAGGGCCGGGCGCAGGTGCTTGCCCAGCCATTCCGCCTCGGCCAGGGCGGCGAAGTAGTCGTCGTAGTTCGGGATCGGGCTCTCGTTCATGTCGTCGAGGCGGGCGATGGGCGCGCCGTCCACCTGGCTCCGGCAGGCGGCGCCGACGGAGGCGGGGTCGCGGCGGTGATGCGGCCCCCATACTCCCGCGGGGAGGAGCGGCACCACGGAGTCGACGCCGCTCTCGAGGATCCGGCGGCACATGGGCGCGAAGAAAGCGTCCGCCTCCCCGGAGACCACGAAGTCCAGGAAGGGGAACTGCTCGAAGGTCACGCGGCCCATGTCCCCTTCGCAGTTCGCGCCTCCGATCATGGTGATGATGTCGGGCCGGCGCCGCTTGATCTCGCGCAGCAGGGAAAGGGACGCACAGTGCTGCTGGAAGGTCGACGTGCAGCCCACGATCCGGGGCTCCAATGCCAGGACGCGGTCCGCGACCTTCTCCACGAACTGCGGCGCCCGGCGGCGGAGCTCGCGGAGGAGGGTCACGTAGTCCAGGTAGGGGAACCGGTCGTGCAGGTAGCGCCAGTCGTCGTTCGAGCAGACGCACAGGATGGCGACCACCTTGCGGAGGTAGGCCTCGTCGTCGGGATGGTAGTCGGGGAAGAGCGCCCCCGAAAACGTCCACTCCCCGACGAGCGTGGTCGAATAGGCCTCGAAGATCAGGTCGTGGATGGCGGGGCCCACATCCTCCGCGTACCACAGGTTCGCGGCCACGTTCCGCGTCCGCAGCCCGATCTTGTCGCAGCCGGCTTTGAGCAGGCCGAGAGCGAGCGACGGCTGCCCGATCTCGCTGTACGGCATCCGCACCAACGCGATGTCGACCGGCTGTTCGCTCATGCAATCACCTCGGGTCGGCGCGTCCCGCCAGGCCAGCCCCGTGCCGCACGCCTGTCAGCGCGCACCCGGGGCCGGCCGTGCGGTCTCGCGTCTCTCGGCGGCCGGCGGCCGCCGCCACTGCGCCTAGCACTCCACGCTGATGATCTTGTCTGCGATCACCGTGGCCACGGCCCCCACCACGATGATGGCGGCGGTGGCGGCCAGCTCGCCGCCCGCGACCGCCTCGAGCTCCGCGTCCGAGAGCTGGGCCCCCACGTCCACGGGACGCGGGACGACGATCACGCACTCGCCCGGCTGCTCTTCGTAGAGCCGCACGGAGCTGCCCTCGGGAACGCTCGCCCCGTACTTCTGGAGGGCGGCGGTGATGGCCGTGCGGGTGTCGCGACGGAGCTCGCCCAGGAAGGCGGGATCGCTCCAGGCGCGGTTGATGATCAAGGTGTCGAACTCGCCCCGCGTCGGGCTGCGGTCACCGATCTCGGTGACCGCGCGCTGGATGGCCTGCTCCAGCTTCTCCGTCTTCTGCGGGATGAGGAACGTGAGCTCGTTCTCCTTCTCGAAGTGGACCTGCACCTTCACCGTCTGGGCGCCGAACCGGGTCTCGATCGCCTTGGCCGCGTCCTTGCCCAGCTCCTTGAGGAACGTCGCGTCGCTGATCGCGGCGTTCACCACCGCGGTGCGAAGTGCCTGTGCCGACATGTTTGGCATCGATGCCTCCAGATCAAGATTGACGGTTTGCGCTCCACCGACATCGCGCGTTTCGTTGCGCGCGACCCTGTGCAAGAGGCTCGCCAGTGCCGGCGC
>Ga0075418_10010369_pt1 | contig 10435 bp, 9 predicted proteins | sample SoiMetdeltSBSDD2_FD_81776 | JGI IMG/M metagenome (GOLD analysis project Ga0075418, IMG submission 81776) | Bulk soil microbial communities from a Populus tree surrounding site in Tennessee, USA - Soil MetaG P. deltoides SBSDD2 | ecosystem: Environmental > Terrestrial > Soil > Tree plantation...
CCAGTTTTGAAAGGCATCAATGTTGAACAAAAAACTAAATCGCGAAAGATCGAGTACGTTTTCAAAGAACTGTCAACGATGTCTTGGCACTAAATCGTGTCAACGATGTGTTGGCACTTAACAACTACGGGCTACGGGCTACGGACTTGACTACTGTTTTATCGCATTCTTTTGCATCTGCTCGCGGTGGGCCTGTTCCCGCGCGGCCTCCTCCGGCGAAAAGATCTCCGGAGCGAAATCCGACGCTTCGAAGATGGGTCGAAGCTCGCATTCGCCCCCGCCCAGGACTTTGAGGAATCTCGTGGTCCATTCGACTGCCTCCGCCATCGTGTTCACCTGAAACAACGCATACGAAGCGACCAGTTCTTTTGTCTCTATAAACGGGCCGTCGGTAACGGTCACCTTGCCGTCTGTCAATTTCACGCGCGTCCCCTTTGAACTTGGATGAAGTCCGTCGGTCGCCACCAGCACGCCTGCTTTTGTAACCTCCTCGAGAAACGTCCCCATGTTTTCAATCAGCTCCCTGCTGGGCGGGATGCCTGCTTCGGAGTCTTTGTCTGCTTTGAGTAGTCCTAAAATTCGCATCGTGTTTTCTCCTTATTGATGCAGACCCAGAGGTCCGCTTCCGGAAGTATCGATCGGATTAGTCTGTCTAGAACAGTTCGGACAACTGCATACGAGAGCCCTTTGCGCTTGGTCGGGTTCCGTCGGTAGTGTACACCACGCCGGCGTTTGCAACCTCGTCGATGAACCTCCCCAGGTTTTCCAGGAGCTCCTTGCTCGGGGGAAAGCCCGGTTCGGACTGGGTGTCGGCCTTGAGCATTCCATTGAGGCGCATGATTGTTTCTCCTTCCGCTTCTTTTGCGAGCCGGCTTCCGAACGGTCTCGACTGTATTAGCCTTGCTCTACCTGTTAATCGAATGCCCGGCGCCGAAATCGACACTCACCCGGATCTTTTTTAGGGAAGTTGTAGCGTCGAGGGTTCGATCGGTTGCGGTATACTTGTTGCAGGTTGCTCTTTGGACAAAACAGGGCGGGGTAAGGGTATGAATCCTAAGACAAAAGTGCTGATTCTGGTCGCCGGTGTTGGCGTGGTGGTCGGATACATCGTCTTCTCGACCGACTGGATCAAGAAGAATCATAAAGCTTCGGCCAAGGCAGGCGGCGCTGCAGTTAAGGAGGCGGACAGTTTCGTCGGAGGAACATTTGAAGCATCGGGAATCGCCCGCGTGGCTGGGACCGACGCTTTTCTTTTTGTCGACGACGGAAGGTCTGACGAGGTTTTGTGGATTGAGCTGGACAAATCCGGTAAGCAGGCAGGTTCAATTATTCCAGTGAAGCTCGGCGTGGCCGTTGAAGACCCCGAGGGGATAACGACCGACGGCTCCAATTTCTACGTGGTTGGTTCACAGTCGAGATCAAAGCACGCTGACCGGGCGGGACTGGTTCGGTTTCGCTTCAATAAGGAAACCAAAACCGCTGAAGATGTGCAGGCACTTAGCCAGGTAAGACAGTTTTTGGTTGAGAACGTAGCCGAGTTGCGCGGTTCTGCATCAGAGAAGGCTAAGAGCGTTGACGGAATTGATATTGAGGGTCTTGCCTGGGACCCCACGCGCAACGTTCTTCTAATCGGGTTGCGCTCGCCTGTCATCGACGGCAAGGCGTTGCTGGTTCCATTGAAGATGCGTGATTCTCGAGGCGCATTCACCGCTGACAATATCGAAGCTGGGAACATCGATGCGATCCGGCTGCCGCTTGGAGGCATGGGGATCCGGAGCATCGAGTACGACGAAAGCCGGAGTCTCTTTCAGATCATCGCGGGAGCAACAGACAGTCAGGATAAAACCGACTTCAAGCTTTGGGAATGGTCTGGCCAGACCGATGGATCGGGGCTGCGCGAGATAACCTCATTTGATCGCAAGCTCCAACCGGAGGGCGTCGCATCGGGGACTGTAGAAGGGAAGAGCTTTACGGTGGTGGTCTTTGATTCCAGTCGCTATCTGACATTGAGGTAAGAAACGAATAAATTCGTTACTACGTGAAGAGAGTCGTGACCCACGTAGTAACGAATTTATTCGTTCCTCGTGAGGATTTGTAAACTCAAAGAAACGAATAAACTCGTTGCTACGTGAAGCAGTCGGCTAAGGTGCAAGCGAGATCGGTCGCAGGGCGCCGCCGTAGTTTTCATCGTCAGTGCCGGCAAATAATTCAATCATGCCGTTAGCCTCGCGAATCGCCAGGCTCTCCACTTTCATACCGTCAAGCGTGGCGAGCTTCAAAGGTCTGGCCTGAAAAACCAGTCTGACGTTATCACGATCCCCCGAGAGACGGCCCGCGCGCCAGATGACACTACTGAAGGGGCCATTGTCGTCATCAGGATCGTAAGCGGATGCTATATAAACTCTACCCGAACTATCGATCTCTATCGCTGTGACCGGCCGCTTGTTCTTTCCTGAAAAGGCCGGCTTAAAATGGGTCTTCTGAAAGGATCCAAACCTGAGCGGATTCAACTCCAGATCGCTCCAATAAACCTCGCTTGCGGGGTTGTGATCGCCTCGCTCGGCGCAAAAAAACACGAGACGATTACCGAGCCTGAAGACCGCGCTGCCTTCAATGTTCTTAAACATATCCGGCAATTCAGCGAATGAGTCCAGAATGGGCTGGCCGCTCGTGAGCTTCAACAGAAACACGCGATTAAAGCGCTTCGCGCCCTGTCTTCCTTCCCCGCTTTCCACGAGTAGAAAGGAATCGGTCCCAGGGATTCGCGCAATGCTCTCGAGATCACCACTCGGGCCCAGAGGCCGCGGCCAGCTTATAGAGAGCGTCGTCCAAGCTATGCCGTCGAGCGATTGAGGAAGCTTCAGCAGACTGACTCGCGGCCGATCGAGCTCTTCTGGATTCTTGGCATCGTGAACGGCAAGAAAAGTGTCACCTTCAACCCACGCGAGTCCGCTGAGATCGGGAAAGTTTTTGACGTGCTGTATCGTTCGAGAGTCAGAGCTGCCCTGCGGGTCAGGCCAGCCGGAACCGGCAAGTAGCACACAGCAGAACGCAACAATAATCTTCATGCCCATGCGAGCTTTCATGTGCGGCTTACTATATTGCGTTGCTGTTTGATTAGGCTAGTCCGAAACCGAGGACATGGTATCTATCGGTAGGTCGCGGCTCGCCGGGAAGACAGTACGGATGCCTGCGCTCCCCGGCAAGAAGCAAGAACGAGATTGATGTCTTAATTACCGCCGAAGCTTAACACGATGCCGAAGGAGAGCCTGCCGTTGTGCTGCCCCTCTTCTTGAAACCGCGTATGGATATAATCTGCCTGAAACGCGCGAATTGATACTACTGTATTGAGCCGAATATCCAGGCCAAATCCGGCTCCATAACTGAATCCGGTATCTGAAAACTCGACGCTCTCGTTAACTCCTGTCGCACTAGCCTTGATACTGGTCACACCCAACAACATTCTGGCGAAAGGCTTGACTCGGCTTGCTCGATACGAGAATTGTGGGCCAAAGAGAAACGTATTAGCCCTCACCGTTCCTTCGAGATCCTGACTGCGTTCTGTCGCGCGCAGTCCGCCAAAATCCGAAACAACTCCAAACCACCTATTAGCGTTGACCGCGGCCGATGCGTTCCAACCTTGTGCTTCGCCAATGTTGTGGGAATAACCACCAAAGATTTCTGAGCGCGGCGCTTCATTTTGGGCCAGGACGGGCGAACCAAAAAACAACGTGAGGCAAACAACGTATTGGGCTCTATTCATTCAACTCTCCCTTAACCCCACACGCTGCCCCGTTCCTCATCAGTCGTAACTTAGTGTTTGCTGGTTATCGGCGGGTTGCACCACTCGCCGTTAAATAATTCGTAGTAGGAATCGATACCTCATTTTGGAGTGCGCCGCCCTCTTCCGCTTCTTGTGCCTATCGCATGCGTGGCGGCGCTTTTGTAGTGGGTGTGAAGGTACTAAGACCATTGTGCGGAGCGAAAAGGGCGGCGCACTGGTCCAAATGAGTGTCGAGTTCCGAGCTCGAGGTTTTTTTTTAGAGTCCTCGCACCACACTACGAAAGCGCCGCCACGCATGCGAGAGGCGCGAGGGAGCGAAGAAGGGCGGCGCACTCCAAATTAGGTGTCCAATTCCGAGGCCCGTCGCAATCGCGCATTGTTACGGCAAGGCGAAAGCAACCACGTGGTCTCCTCGTTTGCTCGGCAGTCGGCCGTGGCCTCCCGCAGCGATCACCACGAACTGCTTTCCACCCGCCTGGTAGGTCATTGGCGTAGCCTGCCCGCCCGCAGGCAACTCCCCTTTCCAGACTTCAACGCCGGTCTCGACGTCGAACGCGCGAAGATAGTTGTCTCTTGCAGCGCCAATAAAGACCAGCCCTCCCGCGGTCACGATCGAACCACCGAGATTCAGCGAGCCCCATTTTGCGGCATCCGGGCGATCAGCCAACTCAGGCATCACTCCGAGCGGTACCTCCCACCTTACCTCCCCGCTGTTTAAATCAACCGCGACCAGCGTACCCCACGGCGGCGGTGTGCACGGGACCAAAAGCGGAACGCGGATCATGATTTCGCGCTTCATTAGATAAGGCGTGCCCTCTTGGCGTGCAAGCTCGGCAAGCGGGTTGCCGCGTAGTTTCGCGGCTTGCTCAGGCAAGAAGTCCTTTCGCGGAATCAGCGTCACCGCGCGCGCCAGCCGATTAGTATTAGTGATAAGCAACGCGTGTTGTGGGTCAAACGACATCCCCGACCAGTTCATCCCGCCAACATCACCGGGATAGACCGAGGTGCCCTGTAGGCTCGGAGGTGTGAACACCCCATCGTTGCGAAGCGATGCGATCTGGTCGCGGCAAGCCTTTTTGTCAGCCTCGGTCAACCCGAAAGCATCGTCTGGTTTGAGCGATTGAGGAGCAAGCGCGCGCGGCTTGACCGGAAACGGCTGCGTTGGAGAAAGCTGTTCGCCTTCGACTCCATTTTGGGGCACCGGCCTCTCTACCACCGGGAATAGAGGCTTGCCGGTTTCGCGATGAAGCACAAACAAATGACCGACTTTTGTAGCGACCGCTACCGCGGGAATCTCGCGACCGTTGCGCATCAACGTAATAAGAGCCGGCTGCGCGGGAATGTCGTAGTCCCATACATCGTGATGAACCGTTTGAAAGTGCCAGACGACTCGCCCCGTCGACCCGCGCAAGGCAACGACTGAACTCGAATAAAAGTCGCTGCCCTTGCGCTCACCGCCGTAATAGTCGGGGCTGGTATTGCCGGTCGGCAAGAAGATCAAATCGCGGGCCTGGTCCACCGAGATAATGGACCAGACGTTGGCGGTGCCCAGTTGATAGCCGGCATCACTCGTATCCGTTTTCTTGAAGTTGGGCGGAATCGGATCCCACGCCCAGCGGAGCTTTCCGGTGCGCACGTCGTAAGCTCGCACTACTCCGCTCGGCGCGGTGACTCGATTGTTGTCACCAATGGCCGCCCCGACCACCACCAGATCATTGATGATCGCGGGGGGTGACGTCACCGCGTATTCACCCGGATTTCGCGTCGACACACTCACACCGCCCGCGAGATCAACGTCTCCGCCTGCGCCAAAATCTTCGCATCGTTTACCGGTGGCCGCATCCAGAGCGATTAACCGCGAATCGTTTGTTCCCATCAGAATTCGGCGGCGGCAAGGCTCTCCGTCCTTGCGTTGCGGATCGAGCCAGGTCGAGACGCCTCGCGAGTTGAGCTGGTTGTCATACGGACGCTTCAGTTCAATTTTCGGGTCGAACACCCAACGCTCTTTACCGGTAAGAGGATCGAGCGCCACCACTCGATTGAAGGGCGTCGCAAGATACAGCGTGCCGTCGACCAGCAGCGGCGTGCATTGAAACGCGCTCGACGATCGCGCGTTCTGGCCGTCCGAAAGATCGCCGGTTCGGTAGACCCAGGCCACTTTGAGGTTCTTGACGTTAGCGCGATTTATTTGTTTGAGCGGCGAAAAGCGCGAGCCGCCGGGATCGCGTCCGTAAGCGGGCCAGTCAGATGCGGGCGGCCCGGATGTCGCGCCAGGGTTCTTACGCTGAGCCTGGCCGTCCGTTTGATGCATAACACAAATGACCGGCAACAACGCGATCACCAGTATAGGCCTTAGCTTCATAATTCACCCTTCAACTCTTCTGCTGCTCTATCTGCGCTCGGAGGCGGTCCTCCTGTTCTCGCAGCTCGGGCGTGAACTGATCGCCGAATTCCTCCGCCTCGAAGACCTGACGAAGTTCGATTTCGCCCTCAGCGCCAGTAGGATTTGGACAGCGTTTTACCCATTCGATGGCTTCTTCCATCGAGCTCACCTTCCAAAGCCAGAAGCCTGCAATCAGCTCCTTGGTTTCGGCGAAGGGGCCGTCGGTGACCTTCCGCGTTGTACCGGAGAAATGGATTCGTTTGCCTTCCGAGCTGGGGTGGAGTCCTTCGCCCGCAAGCATGACACCGGCTTTCACCAGTTCCTCGTTGTAGTTTCCCATTTCGGTTAGGAGCTTCTCATCGGGGAGGACTCCTGCTTCTGATTCCTTATTGGCCTTGATGATAACCATCACTCGCATCGTAATTCTCCTTCTGGTCTAGAATTCGGCCTGAGTCTTACTGTCGATCATAATCGCCATCGAGAACCCAGGCTCTACTAGTTAATCGAACAAGGATTCGCGAAATCGACAGGGTCACTCCCGCTTCTTCACGTAGTAACGAATTTATTCGTTACCCTCCGAATATACAAATCCTCACGTAGTAACGAATAAATTCGTTACGACTTGGATCATGTTTCCTGAAGTATTGCAGATTGTCCGCAATGGTTTGTGTAGATTCGGGACTTGATTGTCCAGGGAGGCAAATGACGCGCACCCATCCTATCCGGCCCACGAGTTACCACCCGTGCCCCATTATCAGCTCGATCGTCTGTTCGCTATTGCCACGATAGAACTTTACTTTGACTTTGCTGCGAGGCTTAACGGCACGGATCCGGCGGGCTAACTCAGCGGGTGTCCGAACGATTTGTTTGTCAAACTCGGCGATGACGTCTCCGAGCTGCAGTCCGGCAAGGTCTGCCGGACTGTTGTCGATGATGCGATGAATCTCGAGGCCCCATCTCTTTGTGCCGGCGACGCAGCAGCGGCGTCCGACATCGCCCGCGCCGAGAAAACCCTGATCTCGCGGATCCGTCTTTGGCTGAAACGGGGGGACGGTCGAGCTGCCGATCCGGATTCTTGCGGCGACTGGCGCTTCGTCACGCTGGAGCTTCACACCGAGTTCGGAGCCGGGTTTCACCGAATTCAACACTCGCGCCAACTCACCGGTGTTGCGCACCGGTTGATCACCAAGCTCGATCAAAATATCGCCGGCTTGTATCTTTGCGGCGCCGGCCGGGCTGTCGTCGCTAGTCAGACTGCCAACAAAGACGCCTTGAGCCTCCGGATACTCCGCGTTCAGCAGCTCGCCCGGAACAAAGCCCATCGCATTTTGGATCATTTCCTCTTCGGTACGGCGAATGGCCTCGGCTTGTTTAACCTGCCTCTTCTGCCTCGCGCGGTTTGCCTCGCGGGCGTCTTCGGCACGTTGCGCGCGCCGAGCCCGTATCGCGTCTCGTCCGACGATAGCTCCGGTGCCAATAAAGAGAAGGAGGAGGAAGATTCCCAAAAGCCATAACACTTTGTGATCAAGCAGATTTTTTATGAACAACCGTGTCTGACTCAGTGGCGCGGAACTTTGCGCGATCGGATAAGTAGAAGCCACCGATGCGTACCGAGGACTAGTCGGATCCAGTGATCCTGTATGGGCGGTTGCCACGGCTGGGGCGGAAGGATCAAAGGGGCGAGTGTCCGCGAGGTCTTCGACAGAGGCAGCGACCGGCGCGCCACAATTCTTACAGAAGCGGTCCTGGCTCAGGAAATCCGTACCACAACCCTGACAGCTAGTCATAAGACCCTCCTGTTTGCGAGCGTAATTGCTCTTGGTTACGACGGGCTTGAACGATTTGTTCAGGGTGAGATGAGGAGGAGAGGCCCCTCACACGTAGTAACGAATTCATTCGTTACCTCCACCAACTGCGAGACTGCGAGAATTCCCAACACCCACAACTTTTCAGTTGTGGGTTCTTTAGTTTCAACCTACGACGGCCCGGGCGGATCCTCTTTCCGCTTCCTCGCGCTCCGTAGGGCAAAACTAAATGACCCCCAACTGAAGTTGGGGGTGTTACAAGAGTTTTCACACGGTCTCTGCGTTGGTGGTATGTGCAAGAGCGAGTGTTCAGTGCCTACAGTGGAAAGGTTACGGACGTTTGCCATTGTAAGACGGCACGATTGGCAACAACACTCGAGATGGATGCGCCCGATCGTGATGTATTGTGTTCCTGGCGATGCGGGTCTCCGCGTCCGCTCTTAGCGGTTTACCGGTGTTGGGGTTCGGATCAAAGCGTGGATCGTTAGAACTTGTGACGTGTATTGCTATGCGATGGCCTTTGTTGAAGACGATGCTTGTTGACCACAAATCAATCGAGAACTTATAGACCTCTCCTTTTTTCATGAACGCTTCGCGATCAAACCCGTTGCGGAATCGCGCGCGCATCGCCGAATCCAACACAAGTCGCTCGGTTCCATCCGGGTACACATCGACCAGCTTCGCCATCCAGTCGGTGTCCGGCGCGTCGCTTTCAGCCCACAACTCCACAGTCACGCGGCCAGTCACTTCGATGGGCGATGCGAGAACGGGTGTCACAAACTTCAAGATGTCCTTTCGGTCGCCGGTCGCGCGCTGATCCATAGGACCCTTCTTTACGCTTAAGTTCGCGCCGCCGATCGTCGGAACCGGATCTCTGGGGTCGTAGCTGTAGGTATCGGCGCTCTCGGCTTCGACGCCGATTTTCTCACCGAGTGCTCCGCTGGGCTTAAGGAAAAACGAAGTCGGCTTTGCCGGGACCGGCCAGGTAACCGCGGTACGCCATTCGTTGCCCGGCGCCTGGGTGTTGGCGACATCGCCCATCACGTAATAACGGACCGGCGGCTCGTCCATAATCCCGTTGTCTTTCCCCTTGAGCCAGTAGTCAAACCAGCGCATTGCCTCCTCGGTGGCATTAACTACCGAGTCGGTTGGGTATTTCACTTCTTCGAGGTTGCCGTGTGCCCAGGGACCCATGATCAGCTTTTGATTTCCCGCGGCCAGCCCGCCGCCACCCGATTGCAAGCCTACGAAATTATCGATGTTGCCCTGTCCGAAGATGTCGTACCAACCGCCGTAGTTATAGACGGGAACACGAACGTCTTGCCAGTGCTTGGGCATTTCGCCTATATCAAAAAAACCGTCATAGACACTGTGCTTGATTGTTTCGGCTATAACCCATTCGGCCTTCTGTCTTTTCAACCACGGGTCGTTTAGTTCTTTTCGATAGACACCGCCCATAAAAGCTGACTGATTGTAGAGGCTGGCGCGCGCAACCATTACGAAGTTCGCAACCAAATGGGGCGGGTTCATCATCGAGGCGAGATTCGCCGCGATTCCCATCGCTGAGGCCCCGTACATGCCTATCTTGCCGTTGGACCACGGTTGTTTTGCGATCCATTCGACCGTGTCATACCCATCCACGTGATCTGTCATGAATGGCCGGTATTCGCCTTCGCTTTTGAAACTTCCGCGGCAATCCTGAACAACAAGCGCAAACTCCCGATTCGTCCACAAGGTATTTCCCGTTGATTGGAGTTCTTTTCCGTAAGGAGTACGCACCAGCACCGTGGGCCATGGTCCCTTGCCCTGAGGAAGGAAAATACTTGTTGCGAGCTTGATGCCGTCGCGCATCGCGACCATCTGCTCGGTGGGTTTGGTTGATTGTTTCGGTTGTTGTGCCGAGCCCGGAGCCGCTTGCTGCGAAACACCGGTGATCAAGGAACCCAGCAGCAGAATAAACGAGAGTGAAAACATCATTCCCGCCCGAAGCAATTGCCTTCGGGTGATAAAAACTCTGATCGACGAAAGGATATTGCAGTAGATCGCGCCCGCCTCGTTATTCTCAACTCGATACATTTATCTTAACCAGGAAAAGAAAAAGCGTGCGAGAGAGTTGTTGCTCTCTCGCACGCTTTCGGGACTCGGCTTAGAACGTAAAGCGCGCGCCAAATTGGAAGGCTCGCGGTCCGCCGGTGCCGAACGCCTGTCCGGCCCTTCCGGATGGCCGTGCAAACCGGAACGTGCTCGGCAGGGTTATGCCCAAATCACCAGGCGTGGTTGGGTTGGTGAAGTTCGCCACATCCAGGGTGGTGCTGTAACCGGTCAAGTTCGCGACGTTGAAAACGTTGAAGATCTCGACCAGTCCCTGAATTGCGTAACGCTCTTTAATGCGAACCTCTTTCGAGAAACGCAGGTCATGCGAATGGAAAGCATCGCCGAACTTGAAATCGGGTGCGATGACCA
>Ga0075418_10010370_pt1 | contig 10435 bp, 7 predicted proteins | sample SoiMetdeltSBSDD2_FD_81776 | JGI IMG/M metagenome (GOLD analysis project Ga0075418, IMG submission 81776) | Bulk soil microbial communities from a Populus tree surrounding site in Tennessee, USA - Soil MetaG P. deltoides SBSDD2 | ecosystem: Environmental > Terrestrial > Soil > Tree plantation...
CGAACCCGATCGGTACGAGGGAAGCACGGTCGCTCCCGACCCGGCGCTGGCAGAGGCGTTGCGCCCGGGGCGGGTGGTCCTCGGCTACGGGATGACGTTCGAGGAGGGCGGCACCTCGGGCGGCTGCGTGCTTCACCCGGTGGAGCTTGTCGGGCTGAGCGACGGCGATGCACCGGAAGGAAAACCCTACTTCGAGGCCACGGGAGCCGTGTGCAGCCTCGAGATGTTCGTGAACGCCGCCGGCGCCTCAGGATTCCTCAACGCGGCGCCAGACTCGGATGGACTCCTGCGCCGTGCGCCGCTCCTGATCGAGCTCGAGGGTCACGTCTACCCGGCGCTCGGGCTCGCGGCGGTATCCGCCATCACCGGCGTGAAGGGTATGGCGCTTCGAGTCAGCAACGTCAACACGGCGCGACTGCTGCTCTCCCGCGCCGAGCCGTCGCAAAACAGCGAGGTGCCGCTCGACGGCCAAGCCAACCTGCTCCTCCGATACCGCGGCGAGAAGCGCACGTTCCCGTTTTTCTCGGCGACGGACGTGTTGCACGGGCGGGTGCAGAAGGATCTGTTTCGCGACAAGGTGGTGCTGGTCGGCACCACCGCCCTCGGCACGAGCGAGGACGTCTCGACGCCGCTCGACACGCTGTTCACGGGCGTCGAGGTCCAGGCGACGGTGGCCGACAACCTGCTTCAGCAGGACTTCATCCGCCGGCCCGAGAACGCAGTCTTCATCGAGATGCTCGTCGTGCTGGCGTTTGGCATTGGCACCACCGTGCTCGTCGCGCGCGGCGGCCACGCATCGGGAGCCGCGGGCGTGCTCGCGGGAATCAGTGGAAGCTGGACGTTCTCCATCTGGCTCCTCTCGACACGCGGCACATTCCTCTCGCCGCTCTTCCCCACGCTGAGCCTTACCGCCGCCCTGGCCGCGGCGGTCATCGCCGGGCTCACCGTGGAGCGCCGTCGCGCGGATCGCGCGCGGCGCGACCGCGAAGCCTCGAAGCGTCTGATGGTGCAGACGCTGTTGTCGCTGACGGAAATCAAGGACGCCGAGACGGGCAAGCACTCACGGCGAACGCAGGCGTACACCCGGGTGCTCGCGCAGGAGCTGTCCGGGCATCCGGACTTTCACGACTATCTGACGCCCGAGCGAATCGATCTGCTCGCGTCGCTCGCGCCGCTCCATGACATCGGAAAGGTCGGCGTGCCGGACAGCGTCCTCAACAAGCCGGGCGTGCTGACACCCGAGGAGCTGGTCGAGATGCGCAAGCATCCCGTTCACGGCCGCGACGTGATCGTCAAGGCGGAACGGGAGGCTGGCGTCCGAGACGACGAGTCGCTCGCCGTCGCCAAGGACATCGTCTACACCCACCACGAGAAGTGGGATGGCTCCGGATATCCGGAGGGGCTGAAGGGGACGGACATCCCGATTCCGGGGCGGGTGATGGCGATCGTCGACGTCTACGACGCCGTGCTGACACGACGGCTGTACGCGCCATCGCTGTCGCAGGCAGACGCCATCGCGCTCATCGTGAAGGGGCGCGGCACTCACTTCGATCCGGCCGTCGTGGATGCCTTCCTCAGAGTCGCGCCCGTGCTGCAACGCCTGTCCGAGGGCTCAGAGCCGTAACCGGGTCTCGCGGCGTCCGGCTTCAGCCGGACCACTCCCTTGGCACCCCGACATACGATCGATCCAGATCGCGAGTCGAACCGCACCCGAGCAGTCTCAGCGTGCGGACGAGATCGGCCCTGAGGATCTCGATCGCGCGCGTCACTCCAGGCCCGCCAGCAGCGCCGAGCGCCCAGGCATAGGCCCTCCCGATCAGCACCGCCCGCGCCCCCAGGCTCAGCGCCTTGACGATGTCGCTGCCGCGGCGGATGCCGCCGTCCATGAGCACTTCCACCTGCCCGCCGACCGCGCTCACGACCTCGGGAAGCGCGCGCAGGCTCGCCGCGACGCCGTCGAGCTGACGGCCGCCATGGTTGGACACCACCACCGCGTCTGCACCGGCGTCGATGGCCCTCCGCGCATCGTCTCCCGTGTGGACGCCCTTGACGACGAACGGCCCACGCCACGCTTCGCGCATCCAGCGCATGTCGTCCCACGTGACGACCGTCTTCTCGAGCAGCGAGCCGACGTCGCCGCTGGGCATGGGCCCGATTCCCGGCAGCTCCACGTTCGGAAAGACCCGCACGGCGCCATCGGCGACAAAGTCCATCAGCCAGCGTGGCCGCGCCACGAACTGTCCCAGATACGGAAGGCTTTCCCAGAAACGGCCTTTCATGATCGGGAGCACGCCGCGCCGATAGTCGCGTTCGCGCATGCCGGCCACCGGCGTATCGATGGTGACGACGAGCGCGTTGTACCCGGCAGCGCGCGCGCGCGCGATGGCCGATTCAGCGACGGCGCGGCCGCCTGGAACGTACAGCTGGTACCACAGCGGCCCGCTGGCGCCGGCCCTCACCTCCTCGAGTCGCGTGCCCGAAAACGTCGAGAGGATGTAGGCGGTGCCGGCGGTGTTTGCAGCGCGCGCCGCGTGGACGTCGCCGCGCGGATAGAACATTCGACAGAAGCCGACGGGGGCGAGCAGAAACGGCAGATCGAGCGTCGCTCCAAGCACCGTCGTCCGCAGGTCGCACGACGGTACGGCGAGGCATTGCCGCGGCCGGAACGTGATCTCGCTGAACGCGCGGCGATTGGCGTGAAGCGTGATCTCATCCTCGGCGCCGCCGTCGATGTAGTCGAAGACGAGGGCCGGGAGGCGCCGCTGTGCCAGGCGGCGGAGATCGGCGATGTTGACGACGCGCGGAAAACTGACCGATCGCGCGAGGCGGGTCTCGGAGCTCATCGTTGGCGGGTTGTCATCGTGATGAACCGAGCCGAAGCTCAATGTTGAACCGAGCTAAAGCTCGGTTCTGCGACGCGGGCGTTCCTTCCCAGAACCGAGCTTCGGCGGCAGCGTTCCTTCGCAGACCCGAGCTTCAGCAGCAGCGTTCCTTCGCAGAACCGAGCTTTAGCTCGGTTTTCAGTATATGTCCCACCCGCCGCTGACCGCCTCGCCGACGACGGCGTTCGGCGCCCGCGTCGCGTGTGGCATAGTTGACCGGATTGAGTGTGATTCACGGGGGAGGCAGATGAAGAGGGCGGGTCTCGCAGCAATCGCAATCGTGGTGGCGTGGAGCGTCTCGACCGCCGCGCAGTGGCCCATCTACAAGGAATCAGGCGTGCCCCGCGACGCGAAGGGCAACGTCCTGATGAACGCGGCGCCGCCGCGGGCCGCCGACGGCAAGCCTGACTTGTCCGGCGACTGGAGGCGCGCCGATCGCGATCCGCTGCCGAGCGAGGTGGCGGGGATTGTCGGAGACCCGAACGCGCAGGGCGGACGCGGCCGCAGCGGCGCGCCGCCGGGAATTCCGGTCGAACCGGCGATCGAGCCCTTCCCTGCCGATCCGAAGTCGCCGCCGCTCGCCACCTTCTTCGAGCTCGGCGGCAATATTCCGGGCGGCCTGCCCTTTACGCCGTGGGCGGCGGAGCTGCGGAAGCAGCGCATGTCGACCAACAGCAAGGACAACCCCGACGCGAACTGCCTGCCGATGGGCATCACGCAGTTTCATATGCAGCCGCAGCCGCGCAAGATCGTCCAGACGCCAAAGTTGATCATCATCCTCTACGAGTCGAACTACGGCGTGCGATACATCTACACGGATGGCCGGAAGCTGCCGCCGCAGGGCGAGCCGCAGCCCTGGTGGTACGGCTACTCGGTGGGACGCTGGGAAGGCGATACGCTGGTCGTCGAAACGAACAATCTGCGGGGCGCGGAGTCCGGCCAGTTCGACGGATGGCTGGACGTGCGCGGCAGTCCGTACTCGGACGGCGCGAAGTTCACCGAGCGGTTTCGCCGCCCGATCTTCGGCAAGCTCGAGATCGACGTGACGGTCGACGATCCCAAGTCGTACACGAAGCCGTTCACGGTCCGGATCAATCAGCGCGTGCTGGTCGATGAGGAGCCGATCGAGTTCGTCTGCAACGAGAACCAGCAGTTCAGGCGCCGCGTGAAAATTGACTGACGCGGACGGCCGGTTGCCGCGGACGTAGAGGCGGGCGCCGGGTTAGGACGGACGGCGATCTCGGCTGCGATTACGTGGAGCCGCATGCTCCTCGCAGACGACGATGCTGCATCGCAACTCGCGAATCACTCCCAGCACATGAATCGCGACGTTCGGGCAGCCGGGGTGATCGCACAGGTACTCCGACAGCGTCTCTTCGCGGCCATCCGCCCCCGTCAAGCCGGTTCGAATCGTCACCCGTGGCACCTGTAACCTCCTGCTGCAGCACGGTTAACCGAACTATTGTTCAGTTTACCAGCTCATCAGTCTTGAGGTCGAGCGCCCTTTGCACAGGCCGCCACACGACGACACACCGAACGCAGCGTCGGTCCGGTTGTCGCCCTACTGCGTAGCCGCCCGGAAAATGGTGTTCCAGTCCTGCCGCATGCTGACCACGGTCCAGCCTTTGGCCAGCGCTTCATCCCAGCCGACGCTGAATTTCTGCAGCTTGTCGGTGCGGTCGTAGGCGAACTCGCGCGACGCATCGTCGTGGTGCACGAACATCGCGAAGCGTGCACCCGCGCCCGCCATGGCCCACTGCAGCATCTGGAGATCGCCGTCGGAGTTGCCGAAGGCGGCAATCGGCCGGCGGCCGATCCGGCTCTGGATGCCAACTGGCTTGCCTTCCTTGTCGTCGATGAGATCAATCTCGGCGAGCTTGATCAGCACGGGGCGGCCATCGCGGACTTCGAGTTTCAGCTTGCCGCTGCTGCCAACGACCTGTTCCGGAGGAATGCCGTAGACCCGCTCGGCCCAGGGCCGCATGAACTCGATGCCGCCGCCGGAGACGATGAAGGTTTTGAAGCCGTTGGCGCGAAGGTAGCCGAGGAGCTCGAGCATCGGTTGATACACCATCTCTGTGAACAGGCGACCCGTCTGCGGGTGTCGAGCGGTGGCGATCCACTCCTGCACCGTCTGGGTGAACTCCTCGGTTGTCATCCTTGCGTGGGTCGCGGCCATGATCCCCAGCACACCGCGCTCGCCCGCCGCCGCGACGCCGGCCATATCGCCCTTCAGCAGCGACGCGAACGGTTCTTTCGTCGTCCACTCTGGATGTTGAGACGCCAGCGCCTTCACACGATCGAATGCGAACAGCAGCTGAAAGGGAACCGGCTTCTCCGCCCATAGCGTGCCGTCATTGTCGAATGTCGCGATCCGCTCGGGGGCAGGTACGAAGTCGGGGCTACCCTCTTTGGTGACACGGCCCACGAACTCCACGATGGCGCGCTTCGACGGGCCGTCGTTCCAGGATCTCAGTGCGTCAGCACCAGGGTTGGCTTGCGAGTCCGCTCCGCCGCGCGGGGCTTCAGCGTGCTGCGAGGTCTGCGTTGCGCCGCCACAGCCGAGACAGATGATTGCCACCAGGGCCGCGAGGAAGCGTTTCATGGCTTTGGAGAACCTTTCCCTGGTCGTGAGATGTCGTGCCTGTCAGGGGCAACCGCCGCCTGCGCCACGATTCCAGCGATGGATTTCGATGAAGAATGCAAGACGGAAGGAGTGGAGCAGGATGCGTGCCTGCGCTGGCGATCGATGCGAATGCGGACAGTGCGGCCAGGGATCAGCAGGACGCTCGCGGCTGCAAATGCCGCCGCTGCCGGCGTTTGACAGCCGGTCTCATGGGAGACATCATCAGCACGATCCGTGCTCATCTACTGTCCGATCGTGTTTCGCTGCAACTGCCGTGGCGGGGGACGGCGGAGCGTTTGGCGAGGCTGAGGTACGAATGGATGCGACGCTGACGATTGACGACGACCGTCCAGGCGCTCGTGAACGCCTGTGGACGCGTCTGGTGTCGCTCGTGGCGGCTCCGGGCGACGACGACGAGACGCTCCGGAAGAAGCGGCTGTTGCTGGTGGTGGTCCTGGCGAAGGCCCCGGTCTGCCCCACCCTGGCGGTCGCCTACTACAGTCTCGGCGTGCCGCTCGCCGCACTGGTCCCGGTGGTCTACCAGGTGCTGACGGTCGTCAGCGTCATCGCCTTCCTCGTCACGCGCAACTTCGATCGCTTTCGGGTTCAGCAGGCGCTCCTCATCTTCCTCGGGCCGATCGCGCTGCACGTCTCTCTCGGCGGGTTCGTCAACTCGAGCGGCGTGATTCTCTCGGCCTTCCTGGCGCCCCTCATCACCATCCTCTTTCACGGCGGACGACAGTCGCGGCCGTGGTTCGTCGCGCTCTGGCTCGTCCTGCTGACCCTGTGGGCCGCCGACTCCACGCTGGCGACCCAGGCACACACTCTCCCGGACTCCGCGCGCGCCGTGTTCTTCCTGCTTCACATTGGCGCCGTCGGTTCGGTCACCTACGCCGCCATCCGCTATCACGCGTCCCTGCTGGATGCCGAGAAAGCGGAGCAGGTCTCGCTCAACGAGCGTCTCAGTCTCACCGCCGGCGAGCTCTCGCAGGCGCTCGCGCGGCTCGAGGAGACCAACGTCGCGCTCGCTGAAGCCGGTCGGCAGAAATCCCGCTTCCTCGCCAGCATGTCTCACGAGCTGCGCACACCACTGAACGCCATCATCGGCTACAGCGAGCTGCTCGAGGAAGAAGCTGCGGAGCTGGGAAAGCCTTCCTTCACCCAGGATCTCGAGAAGATCCACGTGAGCGGCCGGCACCTGCTCGGGCTGATCGACAACGTGCTCGACCTGTCCAAGATCGAAGCCGGACGCATCCAGGTCTTCACCGAGCAACTCGACGTCACCGCGCTGATCACCGACCTCGTGGCAGTGGCCGGGCCGCTGATGAAGAAGAAGGACAACCGCCTTGTCGTCGAAGGCGACGGCAACCTCGGAACGCTCAATACCGACGCCACCAAGGTCCGGCAGGTCTTGTTGAATCTGCTCTCCAATTCGGCCAAGTTCACCGAGCGCGGCACCGTCACGCTGGCGGCGACGGCCGACGGCGCCACGGTGACGTTCTCGGTGCAGGACACCGGCATCGGCATGACACCCGAGCAGGTGGGACGTCTCTTCGAAGAGTTCTCGCAGGCGGACGCTGCCACCTACCGGCACTTCGGCGGCACCGGCCTGGGCCTCGCGCTCAGTCGTCAGCTCGCCCGCATCCTGGGTGGTGATATCTCGGTCCATAGCACGCTCGGCGCGGGGTCGACGTTCACGTTCACGGTGCCCCGCGAGATGCCCACGGCCGAACTCGCGATCGCATGACATGGTAGCGTCCGACCGGCAGTGGCTCGCGCGCGCGAGCGAGAAGATCCAGGCGGATTTCTGCCGATCGTCCGACACGCACCTTCTCCCCGTCCCTCTTCCCACATTTCCGCGGATTCGGCTCTATCTGAAAGACGAGTCGTGCCATGTCACCGGCAGCCTGAAACACCGGTTGGCGCGCTCGCTCTTCCTTCATGCGCTCGTGAACGGGCACATTCACGAAGGCACCACCATCGTCGAGGCCTCCTCTGGCAGCACGGCCATCTCCGAGGCGTATTTCGCGCGGTTGCTCGGCCTTCCGTTCGTGGCGGTCATGCCCGCGTCCACGTCCGCCGACAAGATCGCGCTCATCGAGGCCCAGGGCGGCCGCTGTCACCTGGTGGCTGACGGGGCCACCGTCTACGCCGTCGCCCAGCAACTGGCCACGGACGCCGGCGGCCACTACATGGACCAGTTCACCAACGCCGAGCGCGCGACCGACTGGCGAGGCAACAACAACATCGCCGAGACGATCTTCGATCAGATGAGCCGGGAGACTCACCCGATTCCACGCTGGATCGTGGTTGGATCCGGCACTGGCGGCACCGCATCGACAATCGGTCGTTTCATCCGGTACCGCGGATACGTCACGCAGCTGTGCGTGGTCGATCCGCAGCATTCCGTCACCTTCGACTACTTCCGCACCGGCGATGCGACGCTGAGGCTGGAGCGTGGGTCAGGCGTCGAGGGAATTGGGCGACCGCGGGTCGAACCGTCCTTCATCCGCACGGTCGTGGACCAGATGATCAAGGTCCCGGATGAGGCGTCGTACGCTGCCATGCTCTTCCTGCACAAGTTGATGGCGAAGCGGGCCGGGCCCTCCACCGGGACGAATCTCTGGGGGGCTTTCGAGTTGATCGCCGACATGACTGCCGCGGGCGAAGACGGCTCGATCGTGTCGCTGATCTGCGATTCCGGCGAGCGCTACTCGCAGACGTACTACGACGACGTGTGGCTGGCGCGGCGCAAGATCGACCTCCGCCGCTGGCGGCGGCAACTGCAAGCATTCGTCGAGACCGGCGAATGGGTTGAACGGCAGCCGCGGGCCTGGCGAGAGCCCGACGCCAGCGGTCTCGCCGGCGCCGGCGCCTGACAAGGGGTGCGCCGGCGCAACCGCTCGAGACACTGACACACCCGGCCACCTATGACGAAGATCCTCCTGATCGAAGACAACGAGATGAACCGTGACATGTTGAGCCGCCGCCTGTCCAAGCGCGGCTTCGCCGTCGTCGTGGCGTCTGACGGCTCGTCAGGCGCCGCCGCGGCGACCTCCGAGCAACCGGATCTCATCCTCATGGACGTCAGCTTGCCGGACATGGATGGCTTCGAGGTCACGCGGCGCCTGCGTTCCCAGCCGATGACGGCGTCGATTCCAATCATCGCGCTGACGGCGCACACGATGGAGACCGATCGGCTCCGCGCTGTGGAGGCGGGGTGCCAGGACTACGACACGAAGCCGGTCGACCTGACGCGACTGCTCGCCAAGATCGACGCCCTGTTGTCGCCGACAGGCTGAGTCCATGTCCATGATCGAAGCGTTTGTCGTCGACATGCGCCACGAGCTGCGGACACCGCTGAACGCGATTCTCGGCTACAGCGAGCTCCTGCTCGAGGAGCACGGCGGCGCCTTGAGCGCGGAGGCGCGCCACGATCTCGAGCGCGTGATCGAGGCTGGGCATCAACTGCTCCGCATCGTGACGGAGGTCCTCGATGCGCAGACTGGCGACGACGTGGCGGTGTGCGCGGCACGGATGCGCCACGCGTTGCACACGCCGCTTACCAGCGTGCAGGGCCTGGCGTACTTGTTGATCGAAGAGCATCAAGGCGCTCCGATCTGCGACGATTTGCGGCGCATCGATGCCGCCGCGGTCCGACTCGCGCAGGTGAGCGACAGCCTCGAGCACGTGTTCCGTGCTCGTCTCGCTGCTGCCCGGAACGGATCGCTGTCTGCGTCCCCCACCGCGCCGCATCCATCAGCGGCGCTGGCCGAGCCCTTCGGGCTCCCGGGCGCGCGCGGTGGCTCGGTTCTGGTCATCGACGACGAGGAGATCAATCGAGACCTGCTGACACGCCGGCTGACACACCAGGGTCACGTCGTATTCACTGCGGACGGTGGAGAGGCCGGGCTGGCACTGGCTGCGCGCGAGCCGGTCGATCTGATCCTGCTCGACGTGCTCATGCCAGGGCTCACCGGCTACGAGGTGCTGTCGAGGATCAAGAAGGATGCGGCCTTGCGGGAGATCCCGGTACTCATGATCTCCGCCCTCGACCAGACGGCCAGCGTCACACGCTGCATCGCCCTCGGCGCGGACGACTACTTGACGAAGCCGTTCGATCCGCTGGTGCTTCGCGCTCGCGTGGGCAGCTGTCTCAGGAAGAAATGGGCACGCGATTTCGAGCTCGCGTACCTTCGCGGCGTCGAGACGGTCACGGCGGCTGCGCTCGCCCTGGAGGCGGGAAGCTTTACGCCCGGGAGCCTGGACGACGTCGGCCAGCGGTCCGACCCGCTCGGCAACCTGGCCCGCCTGTTTCAGCGCATGGGCGTCGAAGTGGCTGCTCGTGAACGCCGGCTGCGTGCCCAGGTGGAGCAGCTCGTCATCGCCATCGACGAGGATCGAAAGGCCGCCCAGGTGGCCGAGATCACCGAGTCGGACTACTTTCAGAAGCTGAAGGCCAGGGCCAAGGTCCTGGCCGCGCGCAACGCGGCTCGCACAAACCTCTCGGGCTGAATCGCGTCGGAGTGCCGAGCCTTGGCCAAGATCGTCTCCATCCATTCGTATCGAGGCGGAACAGGCAAGTCGAACCTGACCGCGAACCTGGCCGTGTGCCTCGCGTCTTCTGGAAGGCGGGTCGCGGTCGTCGACTCGGACATCCAGTCGCCGGGTATTCATCTGCTCTTCGGGGTCGAAGACACGAGCCGGTTACGAACCCTCAACGACTACCTGTGGGAGCGCTGTCCGATACACGAGGCGGCGACGGAGGTGACGCCCTCGTCGGTTGGCGAAGCGGGCGGACGCGTGTGGCTGGTGCCGTCGAGCCTGCAGGCTGGCGAGATCGCGAAGGTGCTGCGCGAAGGCTACGATGTCGGGCTGATGAACGATGGGCTGCGGGATCTGGCCGATCAGCTCGCGCTCGACCGCA
>Ga0075418_10010372_pt1 | contig 10433 bp, 7 predicted proteins | sample SoiMetdeltSBSDD2_FD_81776 | JGI IMG/M metagenome (GOLD analysis project Ga0075418, IMG submission 81776) | Bulk soil microbial communities from a Populus tree surrounding site in Tennessee, USA - Soil MetaG P. deltoides SBSDD2 | ecosystem: Environmental > Terrestrial > Soil > Tree plantation...
CATAATTCCCCAGAACAACACTTTTCGCTGATAGGCGGCAGGGACATTGAAGTATGAGAAAATGAGAATAATTACAAAGATGTTGTCGACACTCAGCGATTTCTCAATTAGATAACCAGTAAAGAACTCAAAAGCTTTTTCCTCACCAAGTTGATAGTACACAAATACATTGAACAGAAAAGCGAGAAATACCCAGACACAAGTCCAAATCAATGCTTCTTTAACAGAGACGACTTTCGACTTTCGGTGAAAAACACCTAGATCGAGAATAAGCATGACGATTACAAAAAAATTAAATCCGATCCAAAGTGTTCCTTCATTCATAATCTAACGGTCCGGCCAAAAATAGGTAAAAAGTAGAAAGAACCTATAAAAAAGGTATAGGGGTATAGAGGTATAGAGGTCTAGTGAATTGGCTCAGGTTGGTCCAATATCATGAACCGTTTCTAACAAACCGATTAGGGGATCTGTTCTTTTGTAGAGTTCAATGCGTTGTCATTGTCGCTTAAGAACCTATCTTTTCAGTATCTATGTCCGAACTGTGCCTATATATATTTATGAGATCTTTACGGAACTGCGTTCGTTTTCTTAACTTATCTGAATCGAGACAATCACTTCCATGAACCTTCTGATATTGGGACCTACCGGCGGAACAGGGCAACAATTAGTGATACAAGCCCTGGAACAAAATCACACGGTTACTGCATTAGCTAGAACTCCTGAAAAACTAAAGCATAAACACAACCGCTTGACAGTGATCAAAGGAGATGTCCTCGACGAAGATCTGCTAAACAAATTAGTGGCGCATAAAGACGCAATCCTCAGTGCTCTTGGTGTAACGAAGACATGGAAGTCTCACGGTCTCATTACAAAGGCGGTCGGATTGCTTGTAAAGGCGATGACCATTCACAACGTAAGGCGATTAATCCTCGTATCCGCATTTGGCGCCGGTGAAAGCATCGAGCAGGCAAACCCGATACAAAAGTTTATTGCTCGGGTGCCACTAAGAAGCCGCTATGATGATAAGACAAATTCAGAAGAGATATTGAAAAAAATTGACCTTGATTGGACCGTCATTTATCCAGTTCTACTTACCAACGGTCCGCATACCCGTCGATATCGCGTTGGCGAGAAAATGGAAATGAAAGGAATGACGATGATTTCAAGAGCTGATGTTGCGGACTTCATACTCCGCGAATTGAACGAGAATCGTTTTGTAAGGAAATTCCCGATAATTATGTACTAACAGACCGTTCCTGCGAAGTATGATTTTATTGTTGAATTTTTTTGACAGGCAGAAGCTGGATTGCCCTATGCCTTAAAGCGGCCGTAATCTTACAACTTCGTCAATTCCGAAGGAATTTAAAGTGATTCGTTTTTTCAGAAATTTTTCTATAAATCCCAGTTACTAAACATCCTTTGAATTCTAAATGCGGTATCTTTAACAAGACCCGCCTGAACAACACAACGGTAATTACTTCGGGTAAATAAAGTAAGTTTATCTTGCCTCACCTGTTTCTCGCGTTCAGTCGGGCAGGTCCATAAAAAATTCATATGAGTCAACGTTACCTCCTGTTCAGCTGTTTATTTGCAGCGAGCTTTTTGTTGCTGGAGACACATCCAGGCTATTGTCAGAAACGAAGTTTAACTGCAGGCGCAGCGGCAGTCAACATTACTCCTTCTGCTCCAGTTCCAATGAGTGGTTATGCTGCGCGAGGCCTTCCTTCTACGGGAGTGCATGATTCTCTTTGGGTGAGAGCATTCGCGTTCGATGACGGAAAGACAAAGGCCTGTATTATTCAAGCCGACCTCATAGGGTTCTCTTTTGAATTTGTGGACGAGATCAGCGGTGAGATCGAGAAAAAAACCGGCATCCCCAAAGAAAACGTCTTGCTTGCTGCGGCACATAACCATGGTGCTCCGTCAACTCGGGTGTATGGGGAAGAACCTACGGACAATCTAAACACCTACATCAATGATCTCAAACTAAAATTGATCGATGCAGCCGTTCGCGCGTATAACGGCCGGGTTGAAGCATCTATTGGTATTGGTAAAGGAAAGTGCACCATGAACATAAACCGGAGAGCCCGACACGCCGAAGGTGGAATCTGGTTGGGAAGAAACCCGGATGGTCTCTGCGATCATGATGTGGAAGTAGCTCGCATCGATGACAAAAAAGGAAATACTATCGGGCTGCTTGTCAACTGGCCTTGCCATGCCACTGTTGGAGGACAACAAAATAGTTTGATCACAGGTGACTGGCCGGGTTCGGCAGCACGCTATGTGGACAAGCATTTCAAAAGTGGGATTCCGGTGGGCATAACAGCGGGCGCGTCAGGCGACATCAATCCTATCTACGGACCCGGAAATGACTTCAATGAAATAAATGCCGTTGGGTTGGTATTGGGTGAAGAGATCGTTTCGGTAGCCCAGAAAATTTCAGTGAAGGAACCAGGTTCCATTTTCTGTCTTAGAGAAGAGATTGAAGTGCCGGGAAAGGAAAGAAGCGCTTCGCGCATGCCAAACGAAAAGATTGTTCCGGGCCCACCAATAAAACTGAGGTTTTCAATTCTGAAAATCGGGCCTATCGTATATGCCGGAATTTCTGGGGAAGTGATGACTTCCATCGGAATGAAAATCAAAGAACAATCTCCGATTAAAAATACCGTTGTGGTTACTCACTGCAATGGAAGTAGTGGTTATTTATGTACAGATGCTGCGTATCCTGAAGGTGGCTATGAGCCGATGGTATCACGTACTATGCCTGGTGTAGAAAAAATTATCGTCGACCATGTAATAGCGTTATTAAAAAAGATTTGAATAAGCACCTTCGTCAAAATTGATCTATTTGATATAATTGCTGTAAATGCAAAAACTCCTTGAGTGTTGATATGTTGTTTGTTGATTATTGCTGCCCGACGCAAACTGGAGTTCTTTTGAAAGGGAAGTACTTGTAAAATAACAATCTAAAATGAAACGTTTCCTAATTGCATGCATCAGCGTTTGTCTTTACTCGATCTCATTGAGCGCCCAGGATTTTGCGCTAACTAAAGAAAAGCTCGAAGCAGTCGCCGTTGTCATGTCCCTGGAAACGCTGGACAAGAAGCCGGTTGTTAAGGTGAGCAAGGATCCTGCGATGACCATGGCTGATGAACCTACCTACGTGAAACTAAAAGGAACGGACTTTAAGGATGGAACAATTGAAGTAAGTGTGCTTAGCAGATTGTTACCAACTGCACCTGAGACCGCACGAGGTTTTATTGGTATTGCCTTTCGTGCCAATGGCGACAACTCCAAATTTGAATGTATTTATGTCCGGCCAACAAACGGAAGGGCTAATGACCAGGTTCGAAGAAATCACTCCATTCAGTATTTCTCTTATCCCGATTTCAAATTTGACCGGCTCAGGAAAGAGGCTCCCGAACGTTACGAGTCTTATGCAGACATGGGACTGAATGAATGGATCAAAATGAAGATCGTGGTGAAGGGCACAGAGGCGAAATTATTCCTCAACAACAACAAGGAGCCTGCACTTATTGTGAACGACCTTAAGCACGGCGCGGAATTATCCGGAGCCATTGCGTTGTATGTTGATAATGGGACCGAAGGTTACTTTGCGGATGTGAAGATCTCTAAATAAGACTCGCTATAGAAACATGATCAATACATCAAGAGCGCTACTAATTGCATGACCTGCTCTTCCGCTTTAGTCAACTCCTTTTTCATATTCCAAAGAACATGACACATCCCACCGTCGTTATGCCAAAAACTTAGGACAGACGATTCGTCATTCGAGCAAATGATAACAGAAGTTTGCGGTGAAACACCGTAAAAAAAAGTGGACTAAATTCAGTTGGAATTAATTCGTTAGATTACGGTATAGATACACCATGAAAGAACATCTCTTCAATCGCAGAAAATTCATAGCAGCGGCTGGACTTACCGCTGCCTCTGGAATGAACCTTGGATTTACCAGTATCGGCCTCGAAAGTAAAAATGCAAAATCCTCAAATCGCAAGTTTGTTCCCGTCAATGTATCACCCGGCCGTGTTATCAGGAGCATCGTTGGGCTGCGGCCGTATCGTCCGTCGGGGTTTGTAGTACGATCTGAACAGGTAAATAATAAGACCATCATTCATAATTACGGACATGGAGGAGCAGGAATCACGCTTTCATGGGGAACAGCAAAATTGGCCGTTGATCTGGCTAAGCTGACGAACCAGAAACGTTTCGCAGTAATGGGATGCGGTGTCATTGGCTTGTCAACCGCAAGGGAACTTCAGCGAAATGGATTTCAAGCAATTATCTACGCTAAAGATCTTCCTCCCCAAACTACCTCGAACATCGCTGGTGGTTTGTGGTTACCAACATCAGTATATAACAAGAGCAAGGCAGAAAGTAATTTTTTGACACAATTTGATTCTGCTTGCCGGATTTCTCATCGCATGTTTCAAAACTTTGTTGGTAGCGATTATGGCGTAAGTTGGATCGACGAGTTTTCTCTCGGAATACGTGCCAACTTGCCTCCGAGTACTGATATTTATCCAGATATCAAGGAACATCGGGACCCGAAAACCTATTTCGGATTTGACTATGCACATCAGTTTAGTACTATGTTGATTGAACCTGCGATTTATCTCAATGCCATGCTTAGAGATTTCTTTCTGGCCGGAGGAAAAGTGGTAGTAAGATCGTTTGAATCAATAAAAGATGTTAACGCGTTGTCAGAAAAGGTTGTGATGAATTGTACAGGATTGGGTGCAGGTAAGCTTTTTAATGATACCGAGCTGACTCCTGTCAGAGGTCAGCTTAGCATTCTTTTGCCACAGACCGAAATAGATTATAGCTACTCGGCAGAAGTGAATGGCAACTTTATTTATATGATTCCAAGAAAAGATGGAGTTGTACTTGGTGGTACATTTCAGGAAGGCAACTGGTCAACGGATCCATCGAAAGAAGACAGTGAAATGATCCTGGACGGACACGGTGTAATCGCCAGGTCCCTTGAGCGATAGCCACTCCTAAGGACCGCGATCCTGAGCTGTGGTTCTTGTCTCTACTTAGTTATCTTTCAGTTACAATCACGCACCTCAAAGCAAAATGTATACGCTAAATTCTTACCTAATGAGGATCTCATTGCATGCATTCATTTTGATGGTTTTTCTTTCGACAATTTTGCCAGGAACTTCGTTGGGGCAACAAGTACCAAAACGATATGTTGCCATCACATTCGATGACCTTCCTGTTGTTTGCCAATGCGAAAATGACTCTGAGCGAATGGCAATGACAGAAAAATTGATTGCCACTCTTAAAAAATATAAGATGCCTATCCTAGGCGTTGTAAACGAACAGAAGCTGGAATCTAATGGAATTGTTGAGCCTGCAAGAGTGGCGCTTTTACAAAAATGGCTGGAAGCAGGATTTGAGCTTGGTAACCATGGCTATTCGCACAAGAACATCAATGAAATCTCATTTGAAGATTATAAAAATGAAATACTGAACGGTGAGCGTGTCACCAGGCCGCTTGCAGAAAAAGCAGGGCTGCCCTATCGATTTTATCGTCATCCTTATCTTTCTGCAGGAGATAACCTTCATATCCGCCAGGAACTTGATAGTTTTCTCAAATCACACAACTACGTGATTGCTCCCAATACGATCACGTATCAGGATTATACATTTTCGGGTGCCTATGATGCCGCTTTGCGGAAAGGTGATGCCCAATTAGCAGAGCGCATCTGTGAAGCTTACCTTCCGTACACCTTAAGCCGGTGGGAAGCTGCAGAGAAACAATCCATTGCTTTATTCGGCCGTGAGATCAAACAGATCCTTATGATTCATGCTAATCGGATCAACGCAGATGTATTTGACGAAGTGGCAAAAGCAATGCAAGACCGGGGATACGTCTTTATTTCAATTGATGAAGCAATGAAAGATCCGGCGTATGCAAGACCCGATTCTTTTGATGGAAAAGTTGGCGTAACGTGGCTATCACGGTGGTCAGCAGAAGAAGGAAAAGCATCTAATTATGGTGGATCTCCTGTACCCGATTTTGTCCTGGAGGCCTCCAAGCGTTAGAAAGTCAACTTCAAAAATAAAATGCTACTACACAAGGACATATTTATCTAAGCTCTTGTCATTACATGACCCAGTCAAAGTCCCTCGCCAGATTTATTTTTCTGCTTTTTCTATGGACTAATACTGCAGACCTGGCCGCACAGAAAGAAACGCCGCGAGTTATTACCTACTATCGAGGGAGCCCCAATGATATTGAGAAGATACCGCTTTCTGTTGTTTCACATGTAATATTCAGCGTCCTTCATTTGAAAGGAAACAAAATTGCGCCGGACAACGCCAACGATTCACTGGCTCTCCAACGCATTGTTGATTTGAAAAAGAAAAAGCCCAGCCTACGTGTATCAGTTGCTTTTGGTGGATGGGGTGGGTGCGCTTCTTGTTCCGAACTTTTCTCGAGCGATAGTGGACGCACTGAATTCGCTTTGTCTGTCCTTAGTCTTAGTCGTTCGTTCGGTTTTGACGGATTAGATATCGATTGGGAGTATCCTGCGATTTCCGGATATGAAGGGCATTCCTACAAAGCCGAGGACAAAGCGAATTTTACAAAACTCGTAATGACGTTGCGACAAACTCTTGGTGAGGGATTTATTATCAGTTTTGCTGCCGGCGCACATGAACGCTATCTCGAGAATTCGGTAGAATGGAAAGAAATGATGCAGGTTGCTGATTACGTGAATCTGATGACCTATGATTTTGTCGGTGGATCGGCAATAACGGGTCATCATACGAACCTATATTCCACATCGAAGCAAGTCCGTTCTGCGGACTATGCAGTTAACTATTTGCTTAAGCAAGGCGTGCCGCGGGAAAAGATAAACATGGGAGCAGCTTTTTACGGTAAGCTGTTTGAAAATGTAGAGAATAAAGACCGTGGCCTCTACCAGCCCGGAAACTTCTCAGCCTTTGTCGCCTACCATAGGTGGGTCAGCGAGATGACCCCTGACAACGGATACGTGAGGTATTGGGACGCTGAGGCACAGGCACCATACATGTACAACACAGAAAAGAAAATGTTTATGACTTATGATGATGAAGAATCCATACAGAGGAAGGCCGAGTACGTAGTTTCTCAGCGGCTCGGTGGCATCATGATATGGCAAATCAGGTTTGATGTCCCGGAAAAGAGCTTGACAAAGATTATCACGAAGACTTTTCGCTAAAAGTTTTTTCACTATTGATAGTGGCCGGAGCAACAAAAAAAAATGACAATTAGTGTCACTAAAATGGATAAAAAATGTAGTAGGTTTCTCCCATGGACGCACTTGACCAATCCCCTTTACACTACCTATCTAAAGAAACAGGTGCCGTCACCAGTGATGAGATCAATAGGCTTGTGAAGGCAGTGAAATTGACCGCGCGAGAATTCCCTGATTATTTCGTTGATCACCCAACGTCAAAGACAGACAAACTCAGGCGGGAAATCTTCGTCCTTAAAGCCACGATTCTATACCGTGAAGAAGACTTTCCAGCCTATCATGTTGACCGGCTCAAACATAATTTGCACGACCTCCGCATGAAACTGAATCGAATACAAATTACAGGAGGACAAACCAAACCCCCAACTCGGGGCTGCCGGTGAGCCATCAGTCGTGGTTTCATACTTGAAAATATTACGATCAATATTTCACGATAGGAATCGAACTAAGAACTTCGAAAATTATTTTACTATCAAAGGTTATGCTACTTGGTCGTACTTTCAGCAAGTAAGCCTGTATTTTCTGCCAGGAACTTATTATATCCATCGAGATATTCCTGCGGAGTGACTCTCCTCTCCCTGACGTGTGAAACATTGGTACGTATACAATGATAAGTAAAATCATAAACGAGATTAACGATTTCGGGTTTAGGTCTTAGCGTACCATCCCCACCCGAAATAAATGCTCCCCGTTTTCCCACTTTTTCAGCTCTTGCAATCTCAAGCATGGCAAAGGAAACCGGCAATCGAGCGGTATGGACACGTGCTAATACTTCGGGCGAGTCGGCGACGGATTTTTCGGCACGATCAAAGAGAGTGTTGTATACCGCTATCAGTGAATCGGAAAGAAAGGTTTCCTTTTGAGGCAACTGCTCCTCTACGATGGGACCACCAAAAATCAGAAGCTTGGCACCGGATTGTTTCATTTCATTCTCTAAAAGATTAATGTATTCGCGTATTGGACCCGCCGCCTTTCCATAGTACCCGGCTAAAAAATCATCCATCACCTTGTTAACGTCAACATCAGGGTTCCACATTAATTTGGCAATCAAGTACGCTTTGAGTTCATGAAATTCTCCTCCTGTTTCAGGGCTGCCTTGTTCGAAAACAGCAGAAATTCCATTGTCACGAAGAAATTTGAGATTGGGTTGCAGGGTGTGCAAATTAGGGAAAGGAGAAATCAGATTTCGGAATTGAACTACATAATCCCAAATGATAATATTGTTTGTTAACTGAGTCCAGCCGAGCAGATCCTTGCAAAATGCTTTATCACCTTCTTCCAATGAAACATTCCTGATGCTTTCGATGCTGCATAGCATGATGTTCACATTCTGTCTCGGAACCAAATCTTTGGGTGGGACGCGCGTATGCTGGTAGGCCAGGGTGGAGATTATCTTATCAGGAAATCGCTCCGCCACTTTATTTACAAATGTCATCAATGATCCCATGCCAAGCGGTGAATAGTACTCATTGACATGCGTTCCATACATGATGCTCCCAGGCGTAAACGCCGAGTACTTGGCATCCAACTCGGCACAAGCAGGGCATCGGCAGTAGTTTACGTTGTCGTTTTGACTCACCGACCAATACAACGCCGTTGGGTTTTGGTCAATACTGACCTGGAGATTCTTACAAACAATCTCCAGCACGTCCGGATTGCTCAGACATAATTGAGCTTCCGGCCTGCCTCTCGAATTGTTTCCAGAGTGACGCACGCTGTCATAAAAACTGAAATATTCCGGATGTGTTTCCCCGTATTCTTTTGTGCTGAGTAAGTTGTTGAAGGTGTGAACCCAGGCCCCCCATTTATTTCCCGTGTCGGGCAGGCCGGTGTGGGAATCCAGTTTATGCCAGGCCATATATTCCGGATCGCGGGCATTAGCCGGGTAAAGTTCTTCCCGATAGGAAAAAGCCGGTACCTGCATATCATTGATGGCATTGAGAATAATTGTTTTCTGGCGAGGTAAGACCGTAACAGACGACGAATATTTCCGGCAGCCCAAATACTTTTCGAGGAATGTGTACACGCCATAGAGCACTCCCTTGTCTATGCCTCCTGCAATCACCAGCTTTTCGCCGCTACTCTGAATGAATAATCCGTCCTTTCCCAACTTTTCAAGGGGCAGACCGTTCATTCCCGGCCGACTTACATTGCCAATCAGAATCTCATTGCTTCGTGCCTTTGCATCATCCCGCTCGATGGGTAGCCTGGCTCCCGAAATTCGCTGGAGGTAGTCCTGGAAAACCATCGCCGCCTGGACTTCTATCACTGTGGGATTCTGGGGGATGACAATCGTGCATTTCGATTTACCTTTTTTTACAATGGTGAATTGCTGAGCTTCTGTCGTCAGCGAAAAGGAAATGCCAATGAGTAATACTATTAACCTTTTCATAATGGAATTCATCTGTTGCCGGTGAAATTGAAGATACCTGTATTGTCCCAGTTGATCAGTTAACTTTGGGACAACGGTTAGTAAAAGATTTTGGTGGTAATCCTCCGTCTTATAACCTCGCACAATTCGAATGAATGTTCTTAGCTTGTAATAGTTAAAGAGACGAAACCAGTTGTTACATTAATTCCTTCGCAGGTGCAGTATCCTGTCTTGACGATGTGATGTGCTGTCGAAATTGAACCTTTTCGCCATTTTCTTCGAGCTTAAGTATTTTTAAATTCAATGCATGAAAAAATGGGCCAAACGTCTTCTTTACACCATTCTTGCTTTATTCGCATTGATAGTCATCGTCGGAATAACCTTCGCCTTCTGGCCGACTGAGTGGCGAATAAACAACAAAGGCATTACGCCAGAACAAGCAGCCGAAATGAGGGAACGCTATTCCGGGCCTCATACCACATTTACTGCCTCCGACGGCGAAACACTTTTTCTACGCAGATGGGATCCCGATAGCATCGAATCCGCCAAGAAGAACATAGCAGTATTGATATTCCATGGTTTCACCGCATACAGTGGACCATACGACATGGCTGGAGCACCTTTTTCAAAAGGCGGGTATACAACCTTTGGACTTGACTACAGGGGACATGGACTTTCAGGTGGCAATCGTGGAGATAGTAAAGGCAAAGCCAGGTGGATCAGTGATCTTGCTGAGGCAATAAATCATGTCAAAGGACTCGGGTATTCACAGGTAGTCGTGTTGGGACACA
>Ga0075418_10010376_pt1 | contig 10432 bp, 11 predicted proteins | sample SoiMetdeltSBSDD2_FD_81776 | JGI IMG/M metagenome (GOLD analysis project Ga0075418, IMG submission 81776) | Bulk soil microbial communities from a Populus tree surrounding site in Tennessee, USA - Soil MetaG P. deltoides SBSDD2 | ecosystem: Environmental > Terrestrial > Soil > Tree plantation...
GCGCTTCTTCGTCCCCATCATCCCGGCCCTCGTGCTCTTGCAGCTGGAGACAATCGCCGAGCTCGCCTCGAAGTTCGAGCGACCGGCTCAGCGCCGCGCCGCCGTCGCGATTCTGACCGGCGTGACTGCTCTTTCCGGTCTCTTGCCAACGCTCAACCCGCGCCGACAACCACAGAACCGAGCCATTATTGCTCGCGTCCAAGTCGAGGAATGGACGCTCGCGGGACAATGGTTGAAGTCACACATGCCGCCAGGAACCCTGCTCGCTGCAGAGCCAGTCGGAGCGCTTGCCTACTTCTCCGAACTCCCCATCGTCGACATGCTCGGCGTCAACGACGAGCACATCGCCCATCTGCAGACCGCCAACCTCGGTCACAGCACCGCCGGCCACGAGAAGCGCGACTTCGACTACGTCCTTTCGCGCCGTCCCCAGCTCCTCTTCCGCGGCGTCTGGCCCGAATGCACCGGCGATGGCGACACCATCGCCTACCCCAACAGCTCCACCTACACGCTGCACTGCGTCTCCCTGGGCCAAGGCCCCCTCGCCAACGACCTCGGCGAGGTCCACCAGGTGCCGCTTTTCCTCCGCTACGAGGAGCGCCTCGCACGGTCCAACTGACCCCGCCGCAAAGTCCGCAAGTCCCTACTCGTTCGAGGCTTCCTTCCATGACCTTCCCGGGATCTTCCCGGCTTTTCCTCCCATCCGTTCTGCTTCTGCCCGTACGTGCTCGTCGGAAAGCCGGGCGTACCGCTGCGTCGTGAGTACCGAGGCATGCCCCAGGACCTGCTGCAGCGCGGCGAGCGTGCCACCGCGCTCGAGCCACTGGCACGCGAACGTGTGGCGCAGCTGATGCACGTGGAAACGCTCGACGCCCGACAGCTGCCGTACCTGCCGGGCGAAGGAGTTCGCATCCGTGAAGGACACGAACCTCCCTACCCGGGACCGCACCTCCCGCTCGACGTCCTGGTCGAATCCCAGGGGAATACGTCGGCCTTTTCCGCTCTTCGTCTGGCTGACTACCAGCATCCCGTTCTCCACGTGGTCTGCCCGCGCCCGCACGAGTTCACCCCATCGGAGGCCCGTCGCGAGTGCGAACCTGATCACGAACCCATAGGGCTCCGGGAGCCCGACGAGCACCGCGATCTCGGTCTCGAAGAACGGCGGCGGCGGCTTCAGCATCGCTTCGGAATCGTTGCGCGGAATCTACGTGCTTTGCGTCGCAATCGCGGATTTCAACGCCGACGGTTGGCCCGATCTGGCCGCCGCGTCAAGTGAAGCCGGGAAGGCGTTCGTCGCCGTTCTGCTGGGAATTGGCGGCGGCTCGTTCGCCGCACCATCCCAGCACGAATCGGGGAGATCTCTCGCAGCTGCCGATACGGACGGCGACGGATGGACCGACTTGATCGGGGTCAATGTCGATCGGACGGGCGTCTCCGTCTTGCTCTGGGCGGATGGCACAGGGTTCCAACCGGGCATTCCCTCGTCCGGCCTCGGCGATTTGCGCCATTTCGTGCTCGCCGATTTCGATTCGGATGCGAGGCTCGACGTCGCCGCGCTCGGTTCAGTGTCCGAGCGCGCCATCGTCAGCTTCGGCCGTGGCGATGGCCGCTTCGGCTTTGACGCTACGTTTCCAGCCGCTCAGTATCCGAGCGGTGTCGCGATTGCGGATCTGAACGCGGATGACGTACCCGATCTCGCGATCGCCTCGCTACCGCTCACGATTCACCTCGGTGCCGGAGATGGCACCTTCGGCAGCGGCCTGCAAGCGCCTGAGATCCCGCATTTCCGGGACATCGCGCTCGGCGACCTGGATGCCGACGGGCGACTCGATGTGGTTGCGGCGCACGAGTACGAAAGCAAGGTGTCCGTGCTGTACGGCCTCGGCGATGGAACGTTCGCTGTGCGCGGAACCTGGCCGGCGGGGGCGGGCCCCGCCGACGTGGACATCGCCGACCTGAACGCGGATCGTCACCGCCAACGAGCTGGCGAACACCGTCTCGATCCTGCTCGGCAGTTCCACGGGAGACTTCGAGGCGCGCCCCGTTTTCGGAACCGGTGGGTTCCCCGTCGATGTCGCGGTCACGGATCTGAACGGCGATGCGTTCCCGGATCTCTCGGTGCTCAACTCGCGTTCGACGACGGTGTCGGCGCTCCTGGGGCTCGGCGATGCGAGGTTCCTGCGCACCTTCGATTCGCGCGCAGTGGCGGACGGCGCCGCCATGGCTTCCGGCGACATGAATGCCGATGGACGGATGGATCTGGTGACGAAGGGGAGGTACGGCACCACGCTATCGGTCCTCCTGGGTCATGGCGATGGGCTGTTCGCGCAACCCGTGAACTACTCGATGATCGACACCAACGGCAATGTGATCGTGCACGATGTGAACGGCGATGGCTCCCTCGACGTGCTCGTGCCGCGCCGGAACGGGTCGGTTTCGGTTTTCCTGGGCCAAGGCGACGGAACCCTCGGCGAGGAGCTGGAATATGGCGTGGGACCCGATCCAGCGTTCGTCGCCGCCGGCGATCTCGACCGCGACGGAGTTCCGGATCTCGTGGTCGCCTACGGTGGCTACTGGGGTGCGCTGCGTGTGCTGCACGGGCGCGGCGCTGCACGAGCGAGCGTGGAAAGGGCGTCGCGCTCGCAGGTCATGCTGCGGTCATTCCGCGTCGATCCCTCCGGTTCCCTCCATGTCCGCTTCTGGCTTTCTCGACCGGTCTCGCGTCTCCAGATCGACGCCTATGGCGTGCGCGGACGGCTCGTGCGCGCGCTCGCGCTCGGAGCGCATGGCGCGGGCGACCACGACATCGCTTGGGAATCCGCGGCTCCGGGTCCTCGACTCGCACACGGCGTGTACTTCGTCCGGCTCGCCGACGACGACGGCGAAGACGTGCGCAAGCTCGTCTTGCTGCGCGCCATCGAGTGAGCGCGGGGAACCATTGGAGTTGCGCGAGTTGGTGCCGATGGCCGATAGCGCGGAATCGGCCGCTAACGTGGAAACATCTGCCTACTTTGGAATCGCAATCGCTACCAGGAATCGGTCGCCGACCGTGGAATCAGCCGCGTCACGCTGCTTCGAGATCGGAGGGTCTCGCGCGGCGTCTCCGCGTCCCATTCGCTCCGCGGCGCCGCGAAGAAATCGCCGCCGTAGACATGGACGGCGCCCGTCAGCTTCCCGATCGGGTTCGTCACCGTGGTGGTGCGGGAGTAGGACCATGAACGGCGCCCAGACGACGCTCAAGATCACATGCATCTACCAACAACATGGACGCTGCAAGTCCCGAGTGACTGGATTGGCGGCGCTCATCCATGAGCGCGTGCGCGATAGCGTCGGCATCCCACGTTTAGCGCCTGCATGTGCTATGCTCCCGTTGCGACCGCCAGCGGCGCGGGCCGCCACCGACTCGAGGTTGCCGCCGAGGGAACAGACGCTCGATGCAGCGGTTCGCCTTCGTCATCGTCGCGCTCGTGTTGGCCGGTGTCGTCCTGGCCGCGGCGACCTCGGACTATCGGCGACCACGGCCCCCGGATCCGGCCGTTGCCGAGCGGCCGCTGCTCCAGGGTGCAGGGGGCTTCGCCACCTCTTCGAGTTGCCGCGCTTGTCATCCCCACCAGTACGAGACCTGGCATGGCTCGTACCACCGCACGATGACGCAGGTCGTCGAGCCCGCGACGGTTCTGGCCGATTTCGACAGCGTCGTGCTCCACGATGCTGCCTCGACTTACCATTTGGAGCGGCGTGGCGACGAGTTCTGGGTGCGCACGGAACGCGCCGGCGCCGATTCCCTGAGCACTGGCTTCGAGCAACGCATCTTGCTGAGCACGGGCTCGCACCACCAGCAGCTGTACTGGGTCAACTCGGGGCTCGGACGCTCGCTCGAGCTTTTGCCCTTCGCGTTCCTGTTGGAGGACCGCCGTTGGACGCCACTCGGCGCCATCTTCCTGTCGCCGCCGCGCGAGCGTCCATCGCCGCCGGGGGAATGGAACTTCAACTGCCTGCGCTGCCATGCAACACATACACGCCCGCGGCTCGACAAGCGCGAGGGTTTGTCGGATAGCCACGTCCTCGAGTTCGGCATCTCCTGCGCCGAGTGTCACGGCCGAGCGGCGGAGCACGTGCGAAAAAACCACGACCCTCGGCGGCGCTACACGCTCAGATTGCAGGGCAAGCCGGACCCGACGATCGTCAATCCGGAACGCCTGCCGCAGCGCCGCAGCGCCCAGGTGTGCGGCCAGTGCCACAGCGTTTCTTTGCGTTACCCCGCCGAGCTGGCGCACTGGAACGAGAGCGGGTTCCACTACCAGCCCGGCGACGATTTCGAGGACATGCAGCTCGTCGTGGAGCGCGAACGGCGTGCGCGGGTCTTGGACGAGATATTGGCCCAGCAGCCCCATTTCCTCGACACCAGCTTCTGGTCCGACGGCATGGTGCGTGTGTCGGGTCGCGAATACAACGGGCTCATACGTACGCCCTGCTTCCAGCGCGGCAGCATGTCTTGTCTGTCCTGCCACACCATGCACGAGCCACCTTCGGATCCGCGTCCTCGAGTCGCATGGGCCGAGGATCAGCTGAAGCTCGGCATGGAGACGAACCAGGCCTGCACGCAGTGCCACCCGCCGTACCTGGACGAAACGAAGCTCGTGGCGCACACGCATCACAAGCCAGAGTCCACAGGGAGCGAGTGCGCCAACTGCCACATGCCGTACACGACGTGGGGGCTGCTGAAGGCCATCCGCAGTCACGAGGTGGATTCACCCACGGTGCAAGCAAGCCTGGCGACGGGTCGGCCCAACGCATGCAATCTCTGCCACCTCGACAAGACGCTGGGTTGGACGGCGCGCTATCTGGAAGATTGGTACGAGTCGGAGGCGCCCTTGCTGTCAGCCGAAGAAGATTCGGTGGCGGCCTCGATCCTCTGGTTGCTGCGTGGCGACGCGGGTCAACGTGCCCTCATGGCCTGGCACATGGGATGGGAGCCAGCGCTCGCGATCTCGCAGCGCGCCTGGTTGGCGCCGTACTTGGGGCAGCTGCTGGACGATCCATATCACGCGGTGCGTTACACGGCCACTCGCTCGCTGCGCCGGCTGCCCGGTTATGCGGACCTGGAGTACGATTACATGGGCCCGTCGTCGGCCGGTGCCTCGCAACGCGAGCGCGTCCTGGCCGGCTGGTCCGGCTTCCCCACGGCGGATGCAGTCACGCGCTGGGCCCTGCTTCTCGACGACGACGGCAACCTTGACGCGGTGCGCTTCGATCGCTACCGGCGCCAGAGAAACGACAGCCCGGTCTTGCTGGCGGAGTGAAGGAAGGCGGTTGCGTGGAGTGGAAGAAGCGTGAGTGATTCCCCGAGCCCGGCACCCGGAACGGACTCACCTGAGTCTCATGAGGTAGCCGGTGTCGATCCGCGCCGTCACCTGCGCATCGGCTGGTGGATGCTGCTCATTTCCCTGTCTCTCGGAATCGTTCTCGAGAGCCTGCACGGGTTCAAGGTCGGCTGGTACCTGGACGTGACGAACGAAACGCGCCGGCTTCTTTGGACGCTGGCCCACGCCCACGGTACGCTGCTGGGATTGTTGCATATTGCCTTTGCGGCGACCCTCGGCGTGGGAGGTCTTTCTTCCTGGCGCTGTCGCCTGACTTCGGTTTGCCTGATCGCCGCCGGCGTGTTGCTGCCGGGCGGCTTCTTCCTGGGCGGTTTCGGTATCCAGGGCGGCGACCCGGGGCTCGGGATCCTGCTCGTTCCTGCGGGCGCCGCTGCGTTGCTCTGCGGCGTCCTTCTCATGGCGATCGCGTTGACAATTCGACGCTGACTCGGTGTCGTTGGAGCGCGCGGGGACGGGAGCGTCACCGTCCCCGCGTCCACGTTCAGAAAGCAAACGAGCCTCTTTGATGACGACGATCTCGACATCGAGTGGGGGCGCTCGATCGCGTCATGACATGTTTGTACGTCTCTCGAGGGCACTGTTGTCGCTGATCGACGACAGCCCCTCCGCGCCGGATAATTGGCCCTGCTTACGGTAGCCGCTGTTCGAACATCGACTTTGAGTCCCTGCGTGGCAGCGGGACGGGAAGCGGCAGTGGTTCAACCTTGGCGAGAAGCCCGTGTCACGGGTCACGAAGGAGGACCTGCGGGCCTATCGAGCTTGGCTCGACGGCAGGCCGATCTCGCCACAGACAGTGGTCCACGTCCTCTCGGACGCCCGATGTTTCTTTCGCTGGGCCGAGGACGCCGGCTACGTCGAGCGCAGTCCCTGGCCGAGGCGTTTGCAGCCGAGGATCCAGGAAAGGCCGCCGGACAGGCTCACAGCGGCCGAGAGCGCGACTCTCGTGGCTCTCCCAGACCCGTATGGGTTTGCGATCCGTTTCGGCCTCGCCACGGGACTGCGATGGGGCGAGATGACACGGGCGAGAGCGGACCAGGTGGAAAAGGGCATGCTGGTCGTGAGCGGGACGAAGAGCCGGAAGGTGCGGCGCGTGCCGTTGCCGCCTGAGTTCCAGCGCGAACTCCGGCTTCGGGTCGGCAAGCTCGTGCCGTTCACCAACTCCGGTGACTTCAACCGCCATGTCCGCAAACTCTCCGGCATCTCCCGCTTCCACGTCCACCAGACACGCCACAGCTTCGCCTGCTCCTGGCTCGAGCGGGGCGGCTCGTTGGCGGCGCTGCAGCAGATCCTGGGCCACGCGTCCGTCGTCACGACGCAGCGGTACGCCCGGCTTTCCGACGAGCACGTACGTGCCGAAGCCGAAAGGATAGCGGGACAAGTGGCAGCAGGAGTGGCAGCAGCCGAATCACAAGCGATTGATTTGCTTCAGGTTTCATCGTTCAAAACCGGGTCCAACTGACCACGTCGCCGCACCCGCAAGTCGTTACTCGTTCGACGCTTCCCTCCATGACCTTCCCGGGATCTTCCCGACTTTTCCTCCCATCCTTTCTGCTTCAACCCGTACGTGCTCGTCAGATAGCCGCGCGTACCGCTGAGTCGTGACCACCGACGCATGTCCCAGGATCTGCTGCAGCGCCGCCAATGAACCACCGCTGGCGATCCACTCGCAGGCGAAGGTGTGCCTCAGCTGATGAACATGGAAGCGTTCGAGACCCGACAGTCTGCGGACCTTCTGGTTGAAGTCTCCGGGATTGGTGAACGGAATTAGACGACCAACCCGGGACCGCAGCTCGCGCTCGAGTTCGGGCGCGTGCCCCAAGGGAACACGGCGAACCTTCCCGCTCTTCGTCTGGCTCACGACCAGCATCCCGTCCTTCACGTGGTCCGAGCGGGCCCTCACAAGCTCACCCCACCGAAGCCCCGTGCCGAGGCCCAGTCGGAGCACGAATCCATAGGGCTCGGGGAGCCTCATGAGCGCCTCCATAGCGGCCTCCGAGAGCCTGTCCGGCGGCCTTTCCTGGATCCGCGGCTGGACCCGCTTCGGAAACGGGCTCCGAGTGACATAGCCAGCGGTCTCAGCCCAGTTCAAGAAGCACCGGGCATCCGAGAGGACGTGGACCACCGTCTGCGGTGAGATCCCACGCTCCTCGAGCCAAAGCCGGTAGGCCCGCAGGTCCTCTCCAGTGACGCGCGCGATCGGCTTCTCGCCGAGGAACGGCACCAGGTAGTCCCGGACACGCTGGGCCGCCTTGCGCTGGCCTTCGAGTGAGCGGGCGGTCTTCACGTAGGACTCGAGCCATTGCCTCACCACCTTCCGCACCGGTAGCTCGCTTCCAAGGCTAGGCCCCGAGGCCTTGAGCTCCCGGTACTTCGCGTACGCTATCCTGTAGTCCGAACCTAGCGACACGTACTTCTCCCGCCCGCCTTCCTGTTTCCGGTAGTAGTAGGACTTCCCACGACGCTGCATGTTCCTCGTGGACCTCGGCATCTCAGCCTTCCCTCCTGGCCGAGACCCACGAAGTGATGTCGTCGAGGCGGAATCTTATACCCCTCCCGATCCGGATGGGAGAGGGCAAAATCCCTGCCGTGGTCCATGAGTAGACCGTCTTGACGTGGACCCCGAGGAGTAGCGCAACGTCCTTAGCCCTTAGGAGTTGCCCCGACGCCCCCGCTGCCGTTGTCGAAACTCTCCGCACGCTACCTTCTTCCACCCGGTGGCCAGAGCCCCGGCACACAGCGGTGCTTGTCACACGTTATGGATCAGACCCTTCATTTCCTTGATGATCCCGACGAAGCTCAGAGGTCGTACGGATCCTTCGTCGTTGTAGAATCCAATGATGGCCGCGCGTCGGTCCTCAGTGTCACGGAACACGAACACGGAACGACCGCCGTCGCGGCGAACGTCGACCAGCTGGTACTCGAGGCAGCGCAAATAGCAGGCGAGGTAGAAGTCGGCGGTCTCGAACAGCGTCATCGACATTCTCATCGACTCCGATACAAAAGATCAAGCCCGTCTCGACCCTACGGCCAACGCGCACTATGCGGATAGGTGCAAGCCTTACAAGGACTGCCGAAATGGACACATCTTGTTGATACGATTGGAGATGATCTGGCTCCCGGCACCTCGTACTGCCGAGAATTCGATCGTCACACCACTTGAAGCTGCGATTCCGGCACAGACAGCGAACTGATTAAGTGCGACGAGTTCGTCTGCCCCTCCGCCTGATACGTGCCCTCCGGCCGCCGTCGCGTCGAAGATCCCTGCGGATCGTGTCACGGTGGACGTGGAATTCATCAGCAGCTGCGGCAACGACGCGCCGCTTGGAGAGCCCCACGTTCCTCGCCCATCCCCAGGCTAGCACAACGGTCTGGCGGCGCCGTTGAGTTTTCCCTCCCGTGGGGAAGTAGAACGTGATCGACTGAGACTTCTTGTTGGGGTAGGTACGTTTGACGTGACGTTCCTCAATTCTCAGGCGGCACGCAAGGCACAACTCGCTCGGCAGCGGGTCTCCCGGCCGGAAGGGACTTGATTCGGCTAAGTGAAAGAACTCAAGCAAGAGTAGTCCAGCCACGACCGTTTCTAACGCATCCCGCCTTCTTCCGGGGCGGCGGTTCTGCAGAACCTTCTGGTACCTCCTTCGCAGTTCGGTCGCGTTGGGCGCTACCTCACGGATTGCTCGAATTCTGAATTCATTGAACTTTTCGTCCCAGGCAGGAAGCTGCAACTGTACCCGGAGCTCCCTCTCGATTTGTTCGTCTTGGTTGTTCGACCATGCATAAGTTTGACCGAAGCTCTCACGGACAGCTTCATGAAATCCCTTTACGTTAAAGTCACTGACCTGGACAAAGTCACTTGCCCGAACGTCCGGGACTTGAGAACCAACCGGTGGTCTGTTCTTCGGCGACGGCATACAATGTCCCCCGTTGCATCGTCATTTGCATTCGCATGTACGAGGTCTCGATTCCCCTCCTCGTGGTCCGGTGGCAGATTCGATCTCGCAAGCTCGGTCTGCCACAGTAGTTCCGAGAGGGTCAACGGACATGCCCTCGGCGGTTGACTCCCGTCCGGATCACGCCGTTCTTGATTGTCACCCAGGCCTGCCCCGTTCTCCCGGTCCAGGTCAACGCCTGCACGCCAGCGTCGGCAGCCTGCTGCATGATAAGCCCCACCTCGTTCCCCACGAAGGTTCGTCGGCGCAGGTCGCGCCCCCGACGCAGGGGTGACGAGACCGGGGGCCCCCGGAGACGCCAACCCCGTGTCTTGTTGCCGGTTGCGAAGGATGCCGCCTCGGGAGTGCATCCCGGTAACCCAAACTCATGACGGTCGAGCTCATGGCGACGCTCTGCGATCATGCCGCCGTCTCGGAACCTGTCAACGTGAATGAGACACTCCGCTCGTGAATTTACAGTACGACTTCGACCAACTCCGACACCTCGATTTCGGGGGTACTCGGATGTATCCCCGGGTCCGTTGCGTTCGTCCTGGGGCGATTGTGAGCGTCGATTTTGATCGATGGGCCGGAGACCGGCTCCAAGGTCACGATCTGCGGCTTGTTGATCCACACCTCCTTCGGCGGCATTGCCGGCCTCGGCATGCCCCGCGTGAACCGTTCTGGATGCGCCGCGTACGCCTCTCGGAGCACGGCGGCACGCTCGGCGACCCTTTTCTCTGCAAGGCCGTAGTGCACATCGTTCGGCGTCAACAGTCCAAGGCCCGAATGATGGTGCTCGCGGTTATACCAGTCGAGGATGCAGCCGCAAATGGTGCGGGCGTGATCCAGCGACTGGAAGCGATCCGGGAACTCGGGCCGCGTCTTCAGGGTCTTGAACTGCGCCTCCGAGAACGGGTTGTCATTCGACACGTGCGGTCGCGAGTGAGTTTTCGTGATTCCCAGATCCGCCATGAGCTCCGCCACCAGCTGCGACTTCATCGCCGAGCCGCGGTCCGCGTGGATGGTCAGTTGACCCGGCTCGATCCCTTGGCGCTCCGCCGTCTCGAAGATCAGCTTGCGCGCCAAGGTCGCCGACTCCCGGTCCGCTACCATCCA
>Ga0075418_10010379_pt1 | contig 10429 bp, 8 predicted proteins | sample SoiMetdeltSBSDD2_FD_81776 | JGI IMG/M metagenome (GOLD analysis project Ga0075418, IMG submission 81776) | Bulk soil microbial communities from a Populus tree surrounding site in Tennessee, USA - Soil MetaG P. deltoides SBSDD2 | ecosystem: Environmental > Terrestrial > Soil > Tree plantation...
CCTTGGACGGCCTTTTCCTCCAGGTACTCGACCAGATGCAGATCGCAGGGGCACTGCACCTCATCGAGGCTCCAGGTCTGGTTCCAGTAGTTGAGCTGGTTCATGCGTGTCGCCCTGTCGTGGGGCCTCCCTTGCGCTTTGCTAAGTTGCCGTCGCCAGTGCCGGACCGGCCAGCGGGATCAGCGCGGCACCGTGCGCGTGCCGCTGCAGTACAAGCTGGCGGTCATGCAGGCCGGCGGGCCCCGGGCGCTGGCCGAGGCTGATGATGGTGGCCTGGGGCAGCTCGCTGCGCAGGCGCGCCTGCAAGCTCTGCTGCGAGGCCTCGTCGAGCGCGGACAGCGCATCGTCCAGGATGATCACGCGCGGCCGATGCACGAGCACGCGGGCGATGGCCAGGCGCTGGCGCTCGCCGTTTGAGAGAACCTGATCCCAGCGCGCCACCTCGTCCAGGCGCGAAGCAAGCGTCCCGAGGCCAACGCGTTCAAGCGCCGCCTCAAGGCGCGCATCGGTGACAGGCAGGTCGGGATCGGGATAGAGCAGGGCACCCTTGAGCGACCCCAGCGGCAGGTAGCTTTTTTGCGGTGTCACCATGACGTCGGAGCGCTCCGGCATGGCCAGACTGCCGCGCGAGCTCGGCCACAGGCCGGTCAGCACGCGAACCAAGGTCGACTTGCCGGTACTGGAATCGCCCGAGACGTGTACCCGGGCGCCGGGCTCGGCGACCAGCTCCTCGCCCCACAGGAGCGGACGGCCGCTGCCGTCGGCGATCTCAAAATCGGCAAGCCGTACATCGGCGCTGCGGGCGGGCTGCCTGGCCGGCTGGGCGGCATCGGCATCGACGTCGTCGCAGGCGTCGACGATGTCCATCACGCGCTTGGCTGAAGCGTACCACTCGGCGATGCGGTTGTAGTTGTCCACCACCCAGGAGATGGCAATCTGCACCTCAACGAAGGCGGCGGCGAGCTGCGTGACCTGGCCGAGCGTCAGGTCGCCCGCCAGGTATTTGGGTGCACAGAACAGCAGCGGGATGATCGGCTTCATGGGACCGACGGAGTTGGTGATCCAGGTCAGGTGCCCGTGCTGCCAGACCATGGCCATCCAGCGCGCCACGACGGTTGCGTAGAAACGGCCGAGGATGGCGCGCTCGTAGCCGGCGCCATTCATCAGGGCCACGCTTTCGGCGTTGTCGCGGACGCGCATCATGCCGAAGCGGAAATGACCCTCCGCCTCGTTCTTGCGACCGACGTAGCCGACCAGCGGAGCGCCGACCCACAGCATCAGGCCCGAGGCGATGGCACCATAGGCCAGTGCCACCCACACCATGTAGGCGGGAATGGTGAGCGCGCCAAAGCCGGCATCGAAGGTGATCGAGCCGCCGACCGTCCACAGGATGCTGATGAAGGCGGTGGCACCGACCACCGCCGACAGCAGACCGATGCCGAGGTCGACCAGGGGCTCGGTGGCCCAGCGCGTGTCGTCGGAAATGCGATACTCAGGATTGGGCGGTTCCTTGCCGCTGACGTTCATGTGGTAGAAGCGCTGCCGGCCGAGCCAGCGCTCGACCAGATGGTGGACGAGCCAGGCGCGCCAGCGCACCTGTAGCGTCTCGCGCGCCAGCACGATGCCGACGCCGATCGCCGCCATGGCGGCGATGATCAGCGCGAACACGAACACCGCCTGCGTGATAGCCTCGGTGTCGCGCGCTTCCAGGCTGTCGAAGAACCAGCGGTTCCATTGGTTGAGCGCGACGGTGGCCGCGGTCGACAGGATCAGGCAGGCGGCGAGCGTCAGCGTCAGCAGCCAGGCGCCGAGCTTGGTGCTGCCCTGCCAGAAGCCGCCGGCAAAGCGGGCAAACGCACCGACGACGCGGGGGTCAAGCTTGAAGCCCGGCGCGTCCGGGGCTTGGAAGTGCTCAGCGGTCATTGCAGGTCACGCGTTCGGCTGGTGTTAGCTGGTAGGCGAAAAGACCGGTTTTGCCCGGGTTGCCATTCCCATATCGGGCCTGAAGGGGGCATGAATGCAGCGGCAGGGAAGCGGGGGGCTGGCTGCCTACGGTGCATGGCGCGGAACGGGGCTCCGGAGCTGGTGCAGGGCGCCGGCCAGGGGCCGGAACACGAACCGCACCTTATGCCGGCCGGGCGGCACCGCGACAGCGCGAAATAGCACGTTGGCACGTAGGATCTCGGCCGGGCGGCCGTCCACCTCCGCGAACCACCAGGGCTGCCAGACGTCGTTAAGCACCACCCAACCGCCGTCCGGGCTGTCGGCTGCAAGCTCGATGTTCGTGTTGGTGTAGCTGACGATGCGGGTCTCACCAGGCTGCGCCGGCGTGGTGCGGGCCGGGCCGGCATCCTCGAGCAGCACGGTTGTGCGCAGATCGACATCGGGCCATTGGCCGTCCTTGAGCATGCGCTCGAAATCGGCCGATTGGGCTGAGGTGGCGAACAGCACGCGGTCGTAGGTGTCGCGGTTCTCGTAGATGAAGCCGTCGCTGGTGCGTGCCACCAGCGGCAGGTCGCCGGGCTTGAGGTTGCGGTCGATGGTGTCGATGGGTGCGCCGGCCGCAATGAAGCGCAGACCGAGCAGGCTGGCGAGCTTCGAGCGATAGGAGGGCAACAGCGGGGAGAACTTGCGCTGGTCCGGCAGGCCGACGTGATCTTCGGCACCGGTCGCCGCGCTGTAGAGCCGCAGACGCAGCGGATTGTAGCCCAGCGTGTTTTCCAAGCTGTGCGTCAGGCTGGCGTTCGGCCAATGAAAGCCGAGGCCGGTCAGTTCGATGCGGTCGCGCCGCTTGGCGTCGTCGACGACCTTGGATTTGAGGATAGCAATGGTGGCGTTGTTGGTGTTGGGCTCCAGCGCCGCGTAGGTCGAGGGTGGCAGGGCCGAGGCGAGCGTGGGCCCGTTGTGGTAGGCAAGGTCGAGCGTGGTGAAGGCGGCGAGCAGGATGGCGGCCAGCGTCGGCTGCAGGGCGGTGCCCAGGCGCACCCAGTAGAGCAACAAGCCGGCCGCGAGGAAGGTCAGCGCGCTCATGCCGAGCGGATAGGGCAGCAGCGGCAGGCGATCGCGCCAGACCGCCAGTGCGATCGCCAGCAGGAACGCGCCGCCGATTGAGCCTGCCATGGTCAGCGCCTGCCGGGGCGGCATCGGACCTTGCCTGTCTGTGAACAGGCGGTGCACGGCGTAGCCGGCGAGAATGGCGCCGAGCGCGCCGATCAGGAAGACGGCATCAGCCGGTCGCCGGTACAGGCTCATGCCCGGCAGCAGCGTGTAAAAAACCTGGAAGGCCGGCGTGTACCAGCCGAGCGCATAAAGCACCATGAGCACGCTGGCGACCGTGAAAAAGCGTATGTCCCGTGTCCACAATTGGCCGCGCAGGCCGGCCAGCAGGATCAGCAGCAGCGGGATGGCGCCGATATAGAGCTGGCCCACGTTCTGCGCGATGTAGAGGCCCGTATCGCTCCAGGCGAAGCTGGGCGGGCCCCAATAGTCCTCCATGCGGCCCGCCGCACCGAACACGTCCGGCGCCACCAGCGTCAACAGCAAGGCAGGATGCAGCGAGCCGCGCCCGGCACCGATGTAGTCGATCTCCGGCCGGTTCGATTCGGCGGCGAACAGGACGGTCAGCAGTACGGGTACGGCGAACACGAGCAGGGCGGATGCCGCGCCGGCCGCGAGCGGCAGCAGGTTGGCACGCGCGGCCTCGACCGGCCGGTCGGCCGCCAGGATACGCCAAGCCGCGAAGCCGGCGAGGAGGTAGAGGCTGAGCAGCGCCACCTGGTCACGGCCGAGCACGATCAGCGCCGCCGCCACTCCGGCGGCGGCGCCGTAGACGATCGACCTGCGCCGCAGCGCCCGATCCAGGCAAAGCATGGTGATCGGCAGGTAGGTGAGGCTCAGCACCTGGCCGACGTGCTGGATTCGCCAGGCCATGGCGGCGCCGTAGGCGAAGGCCAGGGCCGCGATCAGCGCGCCGGCCCAATGCCAGCCCTGATCGCGAAACCACAGCATCAGTGCCGCTCCGCCCAGGAAAACCATGGCCAGCAGCGTGGCGTCGGCGGCCCACACGCTGGGGGCCGGGTTCAGGAGTGCCAGCAGCAGGAACGGCGGCGAGAAGATCATCGACTGCGGGTCGGCGATCTGCGGCTGGCCGGAGAACACATAGGGCGCCCAGAACGGTGATTGCCCGCGTGCGAAGCTGTGCGCCAGGAACTGGATCTGCGGCAGGAAGTGCGCCTTGGCGTCCCAGGGAATGGTCACTTGGCCCGCCAGCCACGGCCAGCCGATGATAAGCGCCGCGAGCGCCAGCATGGCCAGCACGGGGCGCAGCGGCCAGGTCGTGGCCTCGAGAGAAAATCGTTTCTTTCCAGGTGGATGGCCAGGTGGATGGCCAGGTGGGTGGCCAGGTGGGTGGTTGGCTCGGCGGGGTCGGGACATGGTGCTTCTTTCGCACGGCCTCTAACGCCACTTGGCATCCCGGCTGGCATGGCTGGTGCAGGCGTCTGTGCCAGGCATGCCGCATCGACGCCGCAGAACGTGTATAACCTTCGAGTTGGGCAAAGGGCAGTCCTTTGCGCGAGCCACGCCGCTCAAGGAAAGAAGGCCGCACATCCATGTCGTCTCCCAAGCTGGCGGCCACCGCAAAGCCGGACGACGACCCGCTTGCTCCCTTGCGCAGCGCGCCGGCCGACCGACCGTTCGTGGTGGCCCAGCTTGGCCAGTCGCTGGACGGTCGCATCGCCACGCTGTCGGGCGAAAGCCGCTGGATCAACCATGAATGTGCCCTCGACCACCTGCACGCCCTGCGCGCGCATGTCGACGCCGTGGTGGTGGGCGTAGGAACGGTGCTGGCGGACGACCCCCGTCTCAATGTGCGGCGGGTGCCGGGCCGATCCCCGGCGCGGGTGGTGATCGACCCGTCGGGCAAGTTGCCGGCCAATGCCGTGTGCGTACAGGATGATGACGCGGCGCGCTATGTGGTGCGGACGGAGCCGGCGCCGTGCCCGGCCGGGGTCGAAAGCATCGTGGTGCCACGCACTGCCGATCACGTAGCCCCGCAAGCCATCGTCGAGGCGCTGTTTGCGCGCGGCCTCAAGCGCCTTCTCATCGAGGGCGGAGCCTGGACGGTATCCTCATTCGTGGCGGCGCGGGCCGTCGACCGGCTGCATCTGCTGGTGGCACCGGTCATTCTCGGGTCGGGCAAGGGCGGCCTGTCACTGCCGCCGATCGACAAGCTCACCGATGCGTTGCGGCCGGCCACGCGCGTGCATATTCTGGCCGATGGGGACGTACTGTTCGATTGCGATCTGCGTAGTCCAATCTCACGAAGCTAGCTGCTAGAGGAGGGCATACCGCATGGCCGGCTCGGCATCGGATGAAGCGACATATTCAGCGACTGCGCGCCGCTTCCACTGGTGGACGGTGGCGCTGATCCTGATCCAGATTCCGCTCGGCCTCTACATGTCCTATCGCGGCAACGTGCAGGGCATCTTCGATGCGACCACCAACTTTCTTTACAACTGGCACAAGCTGTTCGGGATCATCATCCTGCTGCTGGTATTGGCGCGGCTGACCTATCGTCTCGTGCACGGCGCGCCATCCGACGAGCCGACCATCGAGACGTGGCAGAAGGGGGCCTCGCACGCCACGCACTGGCTGCTCTACCTGTTGCTGATCGCGGTGCCGATCGGCGGCTGGCTTGGCGTGTCGTACTATGGCGCGCGCGATGTGTTCGGTTTGTTCTCGCTACCGGCCCTGACAGCCGAGAACCAGGATACGGCTAGCAAGGTGTTCTACTACCATTTCCTTGGCGCACTCGGCATCGTGCTGCTGGTCGGCGTGCACGTTACCGGCGCGCTGTATCACTATTTCGTCCGCAGGGACGGCGTGCTGATGCGCATGCTGCCTTCCGCCGGTAGGCGCTCGCAAGTGTGATCTCGAGCCTGGCCCCTGGACATGTGCTGGCGCCCATGTCCAGGATGACATATCACGCCGGCGGGAGGGCCAGCGTGTCGGTGTGGCCGACGACGGCGGCAAGGCGCGGTACGGCAGACCAATCGGCAACAAGCTGCGCATCGACTTGGCCGGTTTCGCGCACCGCCTCGGCAAAGCCGCGGGCGAGATCGGCGATCAGCAGGGCGTCGTCGGCGTCGAGGCGCCAGGCGCTGTCGAGTTCGGTTACGCTGTAGCCGGCACTGGTGAAGGCCTCACCCAGCGCGTCCGGGGCTTGCGGGCCGGCGGCGGCGCCGAAGCCCTTGTCGCGCGCCTGATGCGCGTGGAAGGCCTCGGTCATGATGCTGTCGGCCTCGTGCTCGGGCGTCCAGCGCTGATCGCCGTCGTAGGTCAGCACAGTGTAGAAGGCGGCCCTGCGCTTGGCCACGGCGGCGGCAAAGCGGGTGATGAAATGCGCAGCGACGAGATCGAAAAACGCCGAGGCGGTGACGAGATTGGCGGCGGCACCGAGCGCGCCGTCTAGGTCGCCGGCGATGTCGGCGCGGCGAAACTCGACGCTGATGCGCTTGGCGCCCTTGAACAGGATCAGACGGTCGTCCTGCTGGTCGGAACCGTCGGCCCAGGCGGTCAGGCGTTGGCGGGCCGCATCGAGCAGCGCCTGGTCGTAGTCGACCAGCGTCCAGCCCTGGTCCGGTCCGAGCAGCGGTGCGGTGGCGCGCAGGTTGGAGCCCGTGCCGCAGCCGAGGTCGACGACGCTGATTGGACGCCAGCCCTCGAAGTGCCGAGCCAGCCGGCGTCCCAGCTCGACGCTGCGCGAGCGATGATCGACCGGCTCGCGCAGGTCGAGCCATTGCGCGCTGAATCCGCTCATGGGGCGAGCTCCTTGATGACGGCGGCAACCTTGGTCGCGGTGTCCTGCCAGCGCGGCAGGGAGGTCTGGGCGAAGGACCAGGCCGCGTCGGCCAGTTGTTTGCGAAGGGCTGCATCCGTGATGATGCGCTGCAGGGCTGCCGCCAGCGCTTCGACGTCGCCGGGGGCAACCTTCAGCCCGGCGGCGTCGGGTACGGTCGCGGCAGCGGCGCCGCCGGTGGTGGTGACGATCGGCAGGCCACGCGCCAGCGCCTCGGTGAGCACCATGCCGTAGCCTTCGTAGAGCGACGACAGGACGAGCACGTCGGAGCGTTCGTAGAACTCAGCCAGCGCGCTCTCCGGCAGGCCGCCAATCATGCGGATGCACGAGGCTAGCGACGAGGCTTCGATCTGGGCCTGGACGGCTGCTGTCGTCTCGGGGCTGCGGTCGGTGGCGCCGACGATGGTCAGCTGCCAGGGGATGGTGGTTGCGACGCGCTGCAATGCTCGCACCAGGATGTCGTAGCCCTTGCGTGGAACCACAGAGCCCACGGCCAGCAACTGCAGCGTTGCGCGCGATCCTGTGGCGCGCGGCGCCGGCTCGGTGCCGGGCTCGGCGATGCTGAGTTTGTCTGCCGGCACCGCAAACTCCTCGATCAGGGTTTTGCCAGTTGTCCGGCTGGTGACGACCACGCGCTTGGCAAGGGCCAGTGCGGCGATCTCGGAGGCGCGCAGCTCGGCGGCGCGTGCATCGTCGAGGCCGGTCTCCAGGCACAGCGGGTGATGCACCAGCGCAATGATCGGGCCGGACGCCTGTTTGATGACGTCGGCCGGCATGGCGCCGTAGGCAAGCCCATCGACCATCAGCACGGCACCCTGGCGCATGTCGGCAAAGGCGCGCGCGGTCGCATCGAGGTCGGCGACGGTCGGTGCGGGATAGCCGGCCGGCAATTCGAGATGCCGCGCCGTCACACCGAACTGCGGCAGCAGCGCCAGCACGTGCCGGTCGTAGGTGTAGCCGCCCGTCGGCAGGTTGATGTCGCCGGGAATGGCGAAGACGACGGTGGTCATGACCGATGGTCATCCCGGCCGCAGCGCGCCAGCGCACGGAGCCGGGACCCCTGGCCGGAGCAACCGGCTAGGTCCTGGATGGTGGCTGGCGCATAGTGCGGGATGACCGGGGCCATCACACCGGGCCCTCGAACCAGGCGCGGGCGAGATCGGTCTCGTGCAGGGTGACGCGAATACTGGACAGGCCCTTGCCGTCCTCGCCGAGCGCGCCGTCCTTGGCGGCCTTGGCTACCGCGTCGAACACGTAGCGGCAGAGAAACTCGGTGGTGGTCAGCTTGCCCTTGAACTGTGCCAGCTCGTCCAGGTTCTTGTAGGCGAGCGGCTTCAGCGTCTTGGACAGCACGTCCAGCGCCGCGCCGATGTCGACCACCACGTTGTGCTTGGTGAGCTGCTCGCGGTAGAAGGCAACATCGACAACGAACGTGGCCCCGTGCATGTGTTGGGCCGGCCCAAAGAACGCGTCGGGCAGGCTGTGGGCGATCATGATCCGGTCGCGGACCTCGACGGCGTACATGGGTGTTCTCCAGGTCGGTCAGTTTTGGGGATAGCGGATAACCGGGGCGAGACCTTGCGCATCCGGTGCAAAAATGCGGGGCAGCTCGCGTGGCGCATCCGCAAAGGCGATGTCCTCGGCGACCAGCGCATCGAGGGCCGGCGGCGCCAGCAGGGATAGTGCCAGGTCGCGGCGCCGGCGATAGTCCCAGCGCAGCCGGCGGCTGTGGAACGCGCCTCCGAGATCGACGCTGACACGCTTGTCCCCGTACCAGCTCATTTCGACGATGGTGGCCTCGGGGCCGGCGCAGGCGATGGCGGTGTTCAAGCCGGCGGCGCTGGCGCTGGCGTGGAAGACGATATCGGCCTCGCCCGGGGCTTGGTTGGGCATGGCGAGGCCTGCGCCCAGCGCTTGCAGGATTGGTTTGCGGGACTGGTCCACGTCGACCGCCGCGACGCTGGCGCCGGGCAGCCGGGCGGCGAGCGATGCCACCAGCAGGCCCACCACGCCGGCGCCAACGACCACGATGCGGTCGCCAGGGCCGGCGCCGGCATCCCAAAGGGCATTGAGGGCCGTCTCCATGTTGGCGGCCAGGGTGGCGCGCCTGGCCGGGAGCCCGTCCGGCACCACCGCCAGGGCGTCCACGGGGACGTTGAAGTAGTCCTGGTGCGGATGCAGGCAGAACACGGTTTTTCCCCGCAGTTCCGCCGGCCCTTCCTCTACAACTGCCGTCGCGCAATAGCCGTATTTGACCGGAAAGGGGAACGACCCCTCCTGCATGGGGCCGCGCATGCGCTCCCATTCGCTCCGGCCGACGGCCCCGCTGAATACGAGGCGCTCGGTTCCACGGCTGATGCCGCTGAACAACGTGCGCACGCGTGCCCAGCCGGGGCCGGGCGGAGGCAAGGGGGCAGCGCGAAGCTCGGCTACCCCTTTCTTGGCGTACCAGAGGGACTTGGCGATGCGGGTTTTGCCCACCGAGCGGCGCGTCATCATGTTGCAGCCCCGGCCGGGCGGCGCCGGCCTTGTGCCGTCCTATGCACTTGTCTGGCCACCATGTTCATCCACGCTTCATTCCGGTTGCCCTAGGGAAGGCGCCAAATTCGCCGGCTAGAACTGGACGCCAGCGTCCGCTACCGGGCTCGCAGGGAAACTCAGGGAACTCCATGAGCGATACGGTGAACACGTCTGCGCCGCTGACCATGCCGGCGGCGGGAATGAGCCTTACGACACCAACCGGGTTGCAGTCCATCGCCGAACTGACCCGGCGCCGGCGCATCGTGTTCGCGCTCAACATCGTCACGTATTTGGCCATGCTTTGGGTGGCGGCCCGCATCCTGGGCAGCGGCGGCTGGACGGCGGTCGATATCGTCCTGTTCGTGTGCTTCGTGTTCGGCACTCCTTGGACGGTACTGGGCTTTTGGAATTCGCTGATCGGCCTGTGGCTGCTGCACGTGCGCAAGGGCGCCATGGCCGAGGTGGCGCCCTATGCCCCGGCTGGCGATGATCGGGTGGCGCTGCGCATCAAGACGGCGATCTTCGTGACGCTGCGCAACGAGGATGCGGACCGGGCCATCGCGCGCTTCCGCACCGTCAAGGCCAGCGTCGATGTGACCGGCGAGGGGCGGGCGTTCGGCTATTTCGTGCTGAGCGATACCAACAGCCCCGAGGTGGCCGCCGCCGAGGAGAAGGCGGTGGCGGCCTGGAAGGCGGAAGATCCCGATCGCGAGCGCATTATCTACCGGCGCCGCACCGACAACACCGGCTACAAGGCCGGCAACGTGCGCGACTTCTGCGCCCGCTGGGGCGGCGACTACGCGTTGATGCTGCCGCTTGATGCAGACAGCCTGATGGCCGGCGACCAGATCGTGCGACTGGTGCGCATGATGCAGGCCTACCCGAAGATCGGCATCCTGCAGAGCCTGGTGGTGGGCATGCCGTCGTCGAGTGCGTTCGCGCGCATCTTCCAGTTCGGCATGCGTCACGGCATGCGCTCCTACACCATGGGGCAGGCCTGGTGGGTCGGCGACTGCGGGCCGTTTTGGGGTCACAACGCGCTCGTACGCA
>Ga0075418_10010381_pt1 | contig 10428 bp, 10 predicted proteins | sample SoiMetdeltSBSDD2_FD_81776 | JGI IMG/M metagenome (GOLD analysis project Ga0075418, IMG submission 81776) | Bulk soil microbial communities from a Populus tree surrounding site in Tennessee, USA - Soil MetaG P. deltoides SBSDD2 | ecosystem: Environmental > Terrestrial > Soil > Tree plantation...
GCGGCGGCCTTCGGAGTGGCGGCCTTCGGAGTGGCGGCCTTCGGAGCAGCGGCAGGTTTCGCCTTCGGAGGCGCTGCGGCCTTCGCCGGCTTCACGACTTTCGCGACGATTTTCTTCACCGCCTTCGCGGCAGGCTTCACCGCTTTCGGGGCGGTCTTGACCTTTGCGGCCGGTCTCTTAGCGGGCGCCTTCTTCACCGGCTTGGCCGGCTTAACTGCTTTCTTCTTAGCGGGTTTCGCGGGCGCCGCCTTCTTCTTGGGCGCGACTTTTTTCGCCGCGCTCTTCACCCGAGCCGCGACCTTTTTCACCGCACCCTTACCCTTCGCGGCTGCTTTCTTCCCCTGCGCCTTTGCCATGGATTCATCACTCCGGACGGACTGGCCTAAAAATGGATGGCGCAATATAGCAGCGCCCGGCCGGTTCGCCAACCGAATTAACGGCGCAAGCGATTACACGAAAACGCCGGCGACGCTGAACCCACCGTCGATCACAATGCATTGTCCTGTGATGTACGACGCGGCAGGCATACAGAGAAACGCCGTCGCTGAGGCGACCTCATCGGGCTCGCCGATGCGGCCCATTGGAGTCGTATTGAGGATTTTCTCCAATCGCACCGGATCCTCGAGCACCGGCGCCGCAAGAGGAGTGCGGATGTACCACGGCGCGACCGCATTGACGCGAATCTTGTCTTTGGCCCATTCCGCCGCGAAGCCTCGGGTCATGTGCGCGACCGCGGCTTTCGTCATCGCGTAAGGAATCCCGGTGCCGAGTTGACGAAACGCAGCGATCGACGCGACATTGACGACGCTCGCATCGCCGGAACGCTTCAACAACGGATGCGCAAGCCGGCACATCTCGAACGCTGCATCCATATTCGTTTCGCGAATCAATTCGTATTCGTCGTACGAATACTCGATGCCCTTCTTGCGAATGTTCGTGCCTGCATTGTTGACGAGGATGTCGAGCCGATCGATCGATTCGAAAATGCGCGCGCGATCTTCGGCGCGTGAGACGTCCGCGTCGATGTCGGCGTTCTTACGCGCGACGCGGATCATCGTCGCGCCGAAGCGCGTCAGCTCCTCGACGATCGCCAGTCCGATTCCGGCAGTGGCCCCGGTGACCAGGGCGGTTTTGTTTGCGAGCGTCCAGCGATTCATCACGTTCACAGAGTGGCCCGTGGCCCGTTGCCCGTGCTTTGTCGTCGATGCGAAACGGCTCGGGCAACTGGCCACTGGCCAGATCTGTCCAAATTAGCGATTCAAGATGAGTAACGCCGGAGCTCCTGTACTCTCGTTCTTGCGACAGATCGACGAGACAGGAGGTATCCGGCGTTGGCCATATTCTGCTCCGTTTTTCAGCAGATCCTGAAGCTCTTTCCGCGCGCTGAGTTTGCCCAGCTGATCCGCGAGCATCGAGCCGAACGACATGCGCGCGGGTTCAGCTCGTGGCAGCAGTTTGTTTCGATGCTCTTCTGTCAGCTCGGTCGCGCCCAGTCGCTTCGCGAGATCTGCGATGGCCTGCGATCGATCGATGGCAAGCTGCGGCATCTGGGAATTGATTCTCCCAAGCGTTCCACACTGGCCTACGCGAACGAGCACCGTCCATGGCAGTTGTTCGAGGCGGTCTTTCACCGGCTCCTGACCGCGATTCGTGCCGACGTGCTCCCCCAACATCGCTTTCGGTTCAAGAATCCGTTGGTTTCGCTCGACAGCACGATCATCGAGTTGTGCATCGAGGTGTTCGATTGGGCCCGTTACAAACAGCAAAAAGGCGCCATCAAGCTTCACATGCTGCTCGATCACGCCGGACACCTGCCGATGTTTTGTGACTTGACCGATGGCAGCGTTCACGACATTCAGGTCGCTCGCCGCCTGCGCCTGCCGGCCGGTACGATCATGGTGTTCGACCGCGGCTACGTCGACTACGAATGGTTTCGGCAGCTGTCGGCGCGCGGCATCTGGTTCGTCACCCGTCTGCGGCGCAAGATCAACTTCGCCGTCATCAAGGATCAGCGCGTCGCCGGAAGCATTCTCGTTGATCAAATCATCGATCTTCACAAGCATCGCACCTACGGCTTTGCTCCTCTTCGCATGCGTCGCGTGGTGGCGGTGATCGATGACAGCGGTACGACCATGGAGTTCTTCACCAACAACCAACGCCTGGCCGCACGGACCATCGCTGCCATCTACAAACAGCGCTGGCAGATCGAAACGTTTTTCAAAGCGATCAAACAAAACCTCCGCATCAAGACGTTTGTTGGAACTTCGGCAAACGCCGTAGCCACTCAGGTTTGGACTGCCCTGATCGCCATTCTCATTCTCAAGTTTCTGCAGCTGAAGGCTCGCCGAGGCTGGTCGCTGTCCCATCTGGTTGCTCTGCTTCGACTTCATCTCTTCAGCTACCGAGATCTCTGGGCTTGGCTCGACGATCCCTTTGCCAACATCGAGCACGAGTCTCCGCCCCAACTCGGCCTCCAATTTGGATAGCAAACTGAAACCTGTTCGACCGTAACCGCCAGCTCGTTTCAATTTCCTAAGCATTTCGCCATTCCGGGTAAGCAGACGTGAGCTAATTTGGACAGCACTGGCCACTGGCAACTGGCCACTCTCATCCGATCTCCTCTTTCAACACGCGCCGCAACTCCTCCGCAACCTTGCGGATCTGCGCATCGTCATCTCCCTCGACCATCACGCGCACGAGATTCTCCGTTCCCGAATAGCGCACGAGAATGCGGCCACGGCCACCGAGTGCTTCGTTCGCTTCGCTCAATGCACGCTGAAAGCGCGGCAGTGAATCGAGCGGCGGTTTCGAGGCGATCTTCTCGTTGACGAGAATCTGGGGCATGGGATCGAACGTGTGCAGTTTCGAGAAGGGCTCGCCCATCTCGCCGAGGATGTGACCGAAGACGAGCGCGGTATGAATGCCGTCGCCGGTCGTGTGCACGGTGCGATCGATGATGTGTCCCGACTGTTCGCCGCCGAGAATGCTGTCGCGCTGCAGCATGGACTCGAGCACGTATTTGTCGCCGACCTGCGCGCGGCAAAGCTCGATGCCGTCGGCACGCAGTTGTTTCTCGAATCCGAAATTCGACATCACCGTCGTGACAACGCAGTCGCCGCGCAGCTTGCCGCGCTTGCGCAGGTACTTGGCCCAGAGATAGATGATCTCGTCGCCGTCGCGAATCTTGCCCGCGTCGTCGGCGAAGATCGCGCGATCCGCATCGCCGTCGAACGCAACGCCGTAATCCGCCTCGTGCTCCACGACCACTTCCGCGAGCCGCTGCGGATGCAGCGCTCCCGACTTCTCGTTGATGTTGCGTCCGTTCGGCGCGTCGTGAATGACGACGACATCGGCGCCCGCGCGGCGAAAGACTTCCGGCGCGATGCGATACGCAGCGCCGTAGCCGGCATCGAGCACGACCTTCTTTCCCGCGAGTGCGCCCGGCGGAATGCCTTCGATGAGGAAGCGCTCGTACGCCTCGATGAGATCGGGATCTTCGCTCACCGGCACGTCGGGAATCGTCACGTCGTCGCGGCGCAGCGCGCGCAGCTCGTCTTCGATCTCTTCTTCTTTCGCGTCGGGGAGCTTCATCCCGTCGTGACCGAAGATCTTCACGCCGTTGTCTTCGAATGGATTGTGCGACGCGGAGATCGAGATCGCCGCCGCGGCATCAGTGGTCCTGCAGAGATACGCGGCGCCGGGCGTCGGAATGATGCCGATCAGCACACCGGTCGCGCCGCCCGCGCGCATGCCTGCCGACAGCGCGCGCGCGATCTCGGGGCCCGACTCGCGCGTGTCCATGCCCAGCAAGATCTTGTTAGGTCCGACGCGATGCGCGAGCGCTTCACCGAGCGCGTACATCGTCGCGGAGTCGAGCGGATACTGTCGCGCTTTTCCGCGAATGCCGTCTGTTCCGAAGAGCTCTCTCATTGAGGTTCCCGTTTCGAAGTCGCCGTGGTCTCGCTGGTCTCCGTCGTTTCCGGCAGAAGATTCGGTCCGACCTCGGCGAGCACCGGAACCGTGACCTGTGTCGTTTGCGGCGAGAGGACTCGCACCAGCGGCGAGTCGGAGATGACGTTGACGCGGATGACGAACGTCTCCGTGCGGCCGGTCATGATAATGCGATCGGTCGCCACTTCCGTGAGCGCGAGGATTTGCGATGCCGGACCGGAGACCAGCGCGCGGGCCGGCTCCGTCGTCGCTTCTCCGATCTGATAGCCGATCGGCGGATCGCCGGCGAGAAACGGACGGATGGGAACGGGGCGCTCGCGAACGGGCTCGACCTTGAACGGAATCTTGCTCGGCGAGATCGACACGACCTCGATGTCCTCGGGCACGTTGATGTTGTGCGCGCGCAACGTCACCACGACGTCGCCCGCCTGCACCGCCGAAAGATCGAGCGACGCCTCGAGACTCTGCGACGCGAGCGCACGCAGCTCCGACACGCGTCCGCGCACGCGCACGTTGATCGTGCTCGGAATCTCCGTCGTGATCACGAGGCGCGGCGGGAGTCCGACGATCGACGTCGACGCGGCGACGATACGCTCGCGCACGGTCTCCCGGCGCGGCGCCGACACCACGGCCCAGATCACGCAGGCCAGAACGAGCGCAAAAACCTTCAGGCCGAGGTTCTTCATCGTTCGTCTCCGAAACGCGCGGCGAGCGTCTTCTGCAGCGTGGCGTGATCGAGATGCTCCTCGAGCTCTCCCTCGATCGCCAGCGCGATCGATCCATTCTCCTCGGACACGACGATCACGATCGCATCGCTGTCCTCACTCAATCCGATTGCGGCGCGATGGCGTGTTCCGTGCGCGAGCTTCGCGTCGGCAATGGCAGTGAGTGGAAAGAACGCATTCGCGGCAACGATGCGATTGCCGCGAACGATCACCGCGCCGTCGTGCAGCGGACCGCCGGGCGTGAAGATCGAGACCAGCAGTTCTGTGGTCACGACCGCATCGACCGGCTTGGCGCTCTCCTCGTACATCCGCAGCGTCTGCCGTCCTTCGATCGCGATCAACGCGCCGATGCGCTTCGACGCCAGCACGTCGCAGGCGTTGAGAATCGCGTCGTACGGAATCCGGCCGGAGCGCTGCGGAAACAGCACGGCGATCGGATTCGCGACCATGCGCGCGAGCGCGCGGCGAATTTCCTGCTGGAAGAGCACGATCACCGCGAACGGCAGGTAAAACAGGATCTGCGCGGAGATCGACTCCAGCGCGGGGAGATCGAGATAGCGCGCGACGAAGAACGTCAACACGACGATCACCAGGCCGATCATGATCTGCATCGCCCTGGTCCCGCGGATCAAAACGAGAACGTAATAGATGATGAACGCGACGATGAGGATGTCGACGGCGTCGCGCCACGTCGGATTCGCCTCGAACAGGCGATCGAAGATGTTCATTCACGGGCCTCGATCGCGTGCTGGACCTTCAGGAAATCGAGCGTTTCCCGCACGTCGTGCACGCGCACGATCGCCGCGCCGCCTCGATATGCGGCGGCGACCGCGGCGAGCGATCCGGCCACGCGCTTCGAGGGCGTCGGATGGCCGGTGAGATGACCGATGAACGCTTTGCGCGACGCGCCGATCAACAGCGGCGCGATCGGCGCCAGCTCGTCGCAGCGATTCAGGATCTCGACGTTGTGATCGAACGTCTTGCCGAATCCGATTCCCGGATCGACGAGGATCTGCTCTCGATCGATGCCCGCGGCGATCGCGTCGTCGCGCCAGGCGATGAGCTCGCGGGCGACATCGCCGACGACTTCGTCGTAGTGGATGTCCTGCTGCATCGTGCGCGGCTCGCCGCGCATGTGCATGAGGATCACCGGCACGCCGCGCCGCGCGGCGACCACGCGCATGTCCGGATCGTGCCGAAGCGCGCTCACGTCATTGATCATGTCCGCGCCCGCGTCGAGTGCGCCCTCCGCGACGCGTGCCTTGCGCGTGTCGATCGAGATCGGGATATCGCTGCGGCGTCGAATCTCGCGAATCACCGGGATCACGCGCTCGAGCTCCGCATCGATCGACACGGCTTCCGATCCCGGCCGCGTGGACTCGCCTCCGATGTCGATGATGTGTGCCCCATCCTCGATCATCTGCATCGCGCCGTGCAGCGCGGCGGGATGATCGAAGTGAACGCCGGCGTCGGAGAACGAATCGGGAGTGACGTTGAGGATGCCCATGACCAGAGGAACGCGAGAGAAGTGCAATTCGCGCTCGCGAGGGAGCGACAACGATGAGCGATGAACGATGAGCGATGAACGATGAAGGTCGGGCCTCGTTTTGTCATCGTTCATCATTCATCGCTCATCGTTCATCGTTCGTCTCAAACATCTCGTTCTCTCCGGATTCTCGCCCCCAACGCATTCAAACGTTCATCGATCCGTTCATAGCCTCTGTCGATCTGGTGCACGTTGTGGATCGTGCTCTCGCCTTTCGCGCAAAGCGCCGCGAGAAGCAGAGCCATGCCGGCGCGGATGTCGGGGCTGGAGATCTCGGCACCGTGCAGGCGATTGCCGCCGACGATGATCGCGCGATGGGGGTCGCACAGGATGATCCGCGCGCCCATGCCGATCAGTTTGTCGGTGAAGAAGAGGCGCGACTCGAACATCTTCTCGAAGATCATCACCGTCCCCTCGGCCTGCGTGGCGATGATGATCATGATGGAGAGCAAATCGGCGGGAAACAGCGGCCACGGACCGTCGTCGATCTTCGGCACCGCCGCACCGATGTCGTAGCGCACACGCAGCTTCTGCTCGCGCGGCACGCGAATGTTCTGTCCTTCGATCACCAGCTCGATGCCGAGCTTCTCGAGCATGTGCCGCACGGCGTACATGTGTTCGGGAACCGCGTCTTCGATCAGCAGCTCGCTGCGCGTCACCGCGGCCAGTCCGATGTACGAGCCGACCTCGATGTGATCGCTGTTGATGCGGAACTCGCCGCCGTGCAGCGAGTCGACGCCTTTGATGAAGAGCGAGTTCGTCGCGATTCCTTCGATGTGCGCGCCGAGGCCGTTGAGAAAGTGGCAGAGATCCTGGACGTGCGGCTCCGCGGCGGCGTTGTAGATCAGCGTCTCGCCTTCCGCGAGCACCGCGCCCATGATCGCGTTCTCGGTCGCCGTCACCGACGCCTCGTCGAGGAACATCTTCTTGCCGTGCAGCTCGTGCACCGACATGCGGTACTCGTACGCGGAGACCTCGATCTGCGCGCCTAACGCCTCGAGCGCGAGCAGGTGCGTATCGACGCGGCGGCGTCCGATGGCGTCGCCGCCGGGCTTCGCGACCGCGACTTGACCGCATCGCGCGAGCAGCGGACCGGCGAGCAGAATGGACGCGCGGATTTTTTTCGAGAGCTCGGTGTCGGGACTCCAGGAGATCTCGCCTGCCGCGTGAATGCGCACGACGTTCGCCTCGAGCCGCTCCACCTTCGCGCCGATCCCCTCGAGGATCTGCAGCATCACGCGCACGTCCTGGATGTCGGGAAGATTGCGAAGCACCACTGGCTCGTCGGTGAGAAGACACCCTGCCAGGATCGGCAGCGCCGCGTTCTTGTTTCCGCCGGGACGAATCGATCCTTCGAGCCTGCGGCCACCTTCGACAATGAAACGCTCAGCCATTCGGGGGCGGATTGTATGCGACGGAGTTGGCAGTTGGCAGTTGGCGGTTGGCAGGAGAACGTGGGTGGGCGGGGGTCTCCTGCCAACTGCCAACCGCCAACTGCCAACTGATTCCCTGCTACCATCAACCCATGCTCGTCGCTCCCCTCTCCTCCGGCAGCGCCGGCAACGCGTACTGGTTCGAGAGCGACGGGACGGCGATTCTCGTCGATGCGGGCATCGGTCCGCGCGACACGAAGAAACGCCTGGAGTCACTGGGCTGCGACATCACGCGCCTCGCAGCGCTGGTGATCACGCACGAGCACTACGATCACATCCGCGGCGCGTCACGCATCGCAAAGCGCTACGACGTGCCGATCTACCTCACGCGCGGAACGCTCAACGCATCGACGATCGATGCGCAGGACACGAAGACCGTCGTCTTCGAGAACAACGCCTCCTTCACGATCGGCGAGCTGCAAATCCATGCATGCCGCACGATTCACGACGCCGTCGATCCGGCGTGCTTCGTCATCGAGGCGCGCGACGGAACGCGCGTCGGCATCGCCAGCGATCTCGGCACGGTGAATCGCGAAGTGATGCAGCACCTCACCGGATGCGACGGACTGTTTTTCGAGTCGAATCACGACCTGGACATGCTGCGCATGGGCACGTATCCGTGGTCGCTCAAGCGCCGGATCATGTCGCGCTACGGACATCTCTCGAACGACGACTCCGTCGATGCCGTGCAGCGTCTTCTCGGCGCGGACCTCAAGACGTTGTGCATGATTCACCTCTCCCAGAAGAACAATGCGGAGTCGATCGTTCGCGACATGTGCACGCGACTGCTTCGCCGGACCGGCGCGAGCATCGAGTTTTCCATTGCGAAACAATTCGAGCCGACCGGACTTTTCGACGTCGCCCGCAAGCGCCCGCGCGTTCCTCCCCCGGGCCAGATGTCCTTGTTTTGATTTGGAGTGCGGCGGCCATGCCGCCGCTTTCTCGATGGATCCACCGGACAAAGCGGCGGCACGGCCGCCGCACTCCATATAATCCGCTGCGCATGAAAGCGACCGTCGTCGTCGAGCTCAAACCCTCCGTCCTCGACCCTCAGGGGAAAGCGATCGAGCACTCGCTGAGCTCGCTCGGCTTCGCAGGTGTGGAAGATGTGCGCGTGGGTAAGTTGTTTCGAATAACGCTTGCGGAACGTGGGCAGTCACGAGAAGACGTCGAATCGCAGCTTCGACAAATGTGCGAGCGGCTTCTCGCGAATACGATCATCGAAAAATTCTCCTACACTCTCGAGGAGTAAGTTCGCTGCTCTCGTGCTGCTCACGACCGCGGCCGCTACCGCGCTCGCACAAAGCAACGCGGTTCTGACGACCGTCCCGTCACGTGACAAGAAGGTCGTCCGGCGCTGGGTCCTCCCCGGTGACCCACGCGGATTGACGCTTGGCGCGGACGGGACGATCTATGCCGGCCTCGCCCAGACGCAGGAAGTCGTCGCCATCGATCCGAAGAGCGGCGCGGTGCGCAAGCGCATCGTTCTCGATTCCGCCGAGATCGCCGCGACGAAGGAGCTGGTCACGCTCCGCACGAATCCCGATCGCACGCGGCTCTACATCGCGAACGGCAGCGATGAGAGCGTGACCATTCTCTCGCTCCCCGATCTCGCCGTCCTTCGCGAGATCACGATGGAAGGCGAGGCCATCCGCGATGCGCTTCCCGATCCAAAAGGCCGCTACCTCTACGTGTTAGGCCGGCGCGTGCACATTTTCGACGCCGACGGCAAGACGGAGCTGCGCGCTCTCGCGATCGACGATCCGATGGCCATCGCGGCGAGTAGCAACGGCGCGATGTTCGCGGTGATCGCGACCGAGGACTTCGGTAGCGCGAAGGCGACCGTCGTGGCGATGTTCGACGCGAGCAACTTCGCCGAGCTCGCCCGCGATCCGCTGCAGACGCAGAAATCGATCGAGCTGGCGATGTTCGCCGACCGCGATCGCGCGCTGATCGCCTTCAGCCGCGACGCGCTCTTCGAAAAGCCGGTGATCTCGCGTGCTCCGAAGGCGATGACCGCCGAGGGAACGAACGGCACGATGCGGATGCGCATCGACTTCGGCGATCTGGTGAACAGCAATACCGTTTGTCTTCCCGAAGGCTCCGGCCCGCAGATCGCAACGACTGCAGCAACCGACGACATGCTCATCTACGGCGAGCGCCGCTGCAGCTCCAGCGGCGCGCTCTACGGCTCCGATCGCCTCATCACGCCGCTCTCGTTGTACGGCGTCAATGCGTATGCAGTCGCGTACGACAAGACCTCGAACACGCTGGTCGCGACGGATCGCGAAGGCTTCCTCACGATCTACAACGTGCCGCGGCTGTCGGTGGCGAAGTAAACTTCCCCCATGAAATTCGGCGTCGTCGTCCTTCCCGGCTCGAATTGCGATCACGATGCTCTGCATGTGACGAAGAACGTCCTCGGCGCAGAGGCCGAGGTGCTGTGGCACAAGGATACCGACCTCAAAGGCGCGGACTGCGTGATCATCCCCGGCGGGTTCGCGTACGGCGATTACCTGCGCGCGGGAGCGCTCGCGAAGTTCGCGCCGATCATGGATTCGATTCGACGCCACGCCGATGCGGGCGGTCTGGTGCTCGGCATCTGCAACGGCTTTCAGGTGCTGACCGAAGTCGGCCTGCTGCCCGGCGCGTTGATGCGCAACCAACACCTTCGTTTCCTCGGGCGCGACGTGCATATTCGCACGGAGGAGACCGACACGCCGTTCACATCGCAGATGGAAAAAGGATCGATCTTCCGCGCGCCGATCGCGCA
>Ga0075418_10010382_pt1 | contig 10426 bp, 9 predicted proteins | sample SoiMetdeltSBSDD2_FD_81776 | JGI IMG/M metagenome (GOLD analysis project Ga0075418, IMG submission 81776) | Bulk soil microbial communities from a Populus tree surrounding site in Tennessee, USA - Soil MetaG P. deltoides SBSDD2 | ecosystem: Environmental > Terrestrial > Soil > Tree plantation...
CGACCTTCATAAAGAGGGCAAAGTTCTTATACGTGGGGAATACTGGAATGCTTGTTCAGAGAGACCCATTCCGGCCGGTGCTCGTGTTCGAGTTGTCAAAGTACACGGATTAACAATCGAAGTCGAAGAGGTTTAATCCCGACAGAAAGGAACCGCACATGGATCTGAGTCCAGTGTTGTTGTTCGCAGTCGTTCTTTTGCTGATTTGGCTCTTCAATTCGCTAAACGTGCTACGTGAGTACGAGCGCGGCGTAATCTTCCGAGTTGGACGGCTGCTGCCTGAGCCGAAGGGGCCTGGACTCATCTTGGTCTTTTTTCCGATCGACCGCATCGTGCGCGTTAGCTTGCGCACGATCACGATGGACGTACCGACTCAGGACGTCATAACTAAGGACAACGTCAGCGTCAAAGTGAATGCCGTCGTTTATTTCCGGGTGGTGGACCCACGCCGAGCCATTGTTGAAGTAGAGAATTATCTGTATGCGACCTCGCAGTTGGCGCAAACGACGCTTCGCTCCGTGCTTGGTGAAGTGGCGCTCGATGATCTGCTCAGTCAGAGGGAAAAATTAAATCAGCGGTTGCAGGAGATTCTGGACCAGCACACCGACCCGTGGGGCATCAAGGTATCGCTTGTGGAGATCAAAGGTGTGGATTTACCGGAAAACATGCAACGAGCAATGGCGCGTCAAGCTGAAGCCGAACGTGAGAAGCGAGCCAAGATCATTCATGCGCAAGGCGAGTTTGAAGCCTCTAAAATGCTGTCGGAGGCCGCTGCGCAGATCTCGGTGCAGCCGGTCGCACTTCAGTTGCGGTATTTGCAAACGCTGACGGAAATCGGAGTAGAGAAAAACACGTCGATCATTTTCCCGCTTCCGATCGACATCCTGGATTACTTCATCAAAGCTCGACAAGGAGCGAAATAGGCGATGGAAGAACAAACGACGTGGAAGGGACACAGCTTCACACTTCTCGTGTTTACCGGAATCGTGGTGCTGTGCTCGCTCTTTTTTATTCTCGGTACGCTTGTAGGCCGCGCCCAGGTGCAGAAAGTCGGTTCCAACGGCGCGCCGGCTCACTCTGCAAAGATCGACGCAAAGCCGGCAGCGGAAGACAAACCGGATTTTACCTTCTACGAGGCGGTTAAGAAAGAAGCGCCGGCTACTCTGCAACCCGCAGCGGAGCCGCCCGCCAAGGTCGAGCCCAAGCCGCAACCCGCGCCAGAGGCGCCCGCAAAGCTCGAGAATCTCGTGAACTATCAAATCGGGGCCGTACGCAAGTCGGCGGATGCAGAAAAGCTATTGAATCAACTGAAGAAGAAGGGATTTCGTGCCTTCATTCTGGCTCCGTCTTCCACGGATCGGAATCCATTTTTCAGAGTTCAGGTAGGCCCGTTCGCCGATCCCGGTGAAGCACAAAACGTCAAGAAGAAGCTCGAAAGCGCCGGGTATCAGCCTATACTCAGGAAGTGAATGTGAGTAATGAGTTATGAGTTTTGAGTTATGAGTAATCAACTCACAACTCACAACTCAGAACTCATAACTGATAACGCCAGGAACCACGTGAAGCGAGCCATCATCCCACTCGGCGCACTAACCGGTGCGCTTCTCGTTTTATCCCTACCCAAGCCTGACCTTTATCCTCTAGCGTGGATTGCTTTCGTTCCGCTGTTGTCGGTTATCGCAAGCGCCAGGTCAATGACCGAGGTCGTCCTGAGTTCTTATATCGGGGGCGTCGTCTTTTTTGCCGGCAGCTGTTACTGGATCACGGAAACGATGAATATCTACGGCGGACTTTCCATGCCGGTCGCCGTGGGCGTGGGAGCACTGTTTGCGCTGCTGTTTGGATTGTACTTCCTGCTCTTCGGTCTTGGATTGCGCCTTGCGGTGAGGAGATTCGGTTTGCGAGGGTTGTTTTTCGCTGCGCCGTTGTGGGTGACGGTGGAACTCCTCCGCTCGGTTTTGTTTTCGGGGTTTCCGTGGATGTTGTCCGGTTACGCTCTCGTGCCGTATGCCGGAATTCTTCAGATTGCCACGTGGACGGGAGTTTACGGGCTTTCCTTCCTTGCGACGGCTGTGAACAGCGCCATCGCGTACGGTATATCACGACGTAGCACAAGGTGGATCGCAGCCGCACTGGCTGCCATTCTGGCGGCTGTCCTGCTTCCGGTTTTCGGCGCTAGGACCGTCAATGATCCGCTTACAGTCCGTCTCGTTCAGACGAACATTTCAATCGATCAGTCGTGGAAAAAGCCTGACTCGGATGCGCTCATGAACGAGGTGAGCGCATTGTCGGTACAGGACGGCGTCAAGCCAAGACTGGTTGTCTGGCCGGAGACTCCCGCCCCCTTCTACTTAACTGAAGATGCCGAGTTTCGAACGCGCATGCAGAACATCGCAAGAAAGCTTGGAGCATATTTCCTGGTCGGCTACATCGATGCAGTCGGTGAGGGACCGGCTAACAGTGCCGGCCTTCTGAATCCCATAGGCGAACAGATTTCCCGATACGACAAGATGCATCTGGTTCCCTTCGGTGAATACGTTCCATTCAAGCATTTGCTTTTCTTCGCGGAAAGTTTGACAAGACAAGTCGGTGACTTCGTTCCGGGGACGGATTATGCGTTGAGCGCGGTGGACGGGCACAAAATCTCGACAATCATTTGCTACGAGAGCATCTTTCCCAATCTGGTGCGGCAGTCAGTGAAGCGGGGCTCCAATTTAATTGTGCTTATAACCAATGATGGCTGGTTTGGTCAGTCTTCGGCCCCATATCAGCATCTGCGGATGGGTGTTGTTCGGGCCGTCGAGAATCGAAGATATATGGTCCGCACGGCGAATACTGGAGTCAGCGCAATCATCGACCCTTATGGCAGAATTGAAGCTAAGACGCCGGTCGGCGTCCGTACGATTCTGGACGGCCTCGCGCATTTCCGTTCCGATCGCACATTCTATACAGATTACGGTGACTTGTTCGCCTATGCGAACGTATTGACCGTCATCCTATTTCTCATTTTGGTAATTCGGAGGGGATAATTCTGGAACGGTTGCCTAAATCACCTAAATTCAATCAAGGATCTTCCAGGGAATTTAGGTGATTTAGGCAACCGCTCCGGAATTATCCCCCCAATTACCGAATCGGAGGACTGATGCTCGAAGAATTAATTGAACGATTTAACCAGCTGAAAACTCGCAGTGGGGACGTTCGGAGGTTTCTTTGACGCTGGGGCCAAGCAGCGCCAGCTCGATGATCTGCAAAAGCAGATTGCAGATCCGAACTTCTGGTCCGACCAGGATCGCTCCAGCAAGGTCCTTCAACAGCGCGCCCGCCTCGAAGAAAGCCTCGATCTCGATCGTCAGATAACGCTGCGCCTGGATGACGTGCAAGCGCTGATGGAGCTTGCGCGTGAGGGTGAACCTGTGCTCGACGAGTTCGGCTCACAGCTGAAAGATACGGAGACTTTTATTGATCGCCTCGAAACGAAAGTCTTGCTGTCTGGTGAGAACGACCGCCTCAATGCGATCGTCAATATCCATCCCGGCGCGGGCGGTACCGAAGCTCAGGACTGGGCCGAGATGCTCATGCGCATGTACCTAAGGTGGGCTGAGCAGAATAATTTCAAGACGCAGATGCTCGATTATCAAGACGGTGAAGAAGCCGGAATCAAATCGGTGACTTTCAATGTCATCGGCGAATATGCGTACGGTTATCTTGCATCCGAAACCGGCGTCCATCGGCTTGTGCGCATTTCACCGTTTGATGCGAACAAACGGCGGCACACTTCTTTCGCATCGGTAGCGGTGTATCCGGAAGTCGACGACAAGATCGAAATCGTTATCGAGCCGAAAGATCTTCGCGTCGATACGTATCGCTCCTCGGGCAAAGGCGGGCAGCACGTCAACACCACGGACTCCGCTGTGCGTATCACACACATTCCCACCGGTATTGTCGTGCAATGCCAGAATGAGCGGTCGCAGCATAAAAACCGGGAAGTCTGCATGAAGGTTCTGCGAGCGCGTTTGTTCGAAGTTGAGATGGATAAGAAGAAAGCCGACTCGCAGGCAATCGAAGACAGCAAGATGGATATTGCCTTCGGCAGCCAGATCCGTTCGTACGTGCTTCAGCCTTATCGATTGGTGAAGGACACCCGCACGAAAATCGAAGTCGGCGATGTCGATCGCGTTCTGGACGGTGATTTGGAGCCATTCATGAAGGCGTATTTGCAGGCTCGGGCCGCTCCTCTCGTGAAGTAGGGCAAGGATCATGGACCATGGACCATCTGAAACATGCTTCGACTCGATTCCGATGTTCAATACGTAAAAGGCGTCGGACCGCGGCGCGCTTCCTTGCTGACTTCGCGAGGTATCCGCACTGTCGAAGATCTTCTTCTACACATTCCAAGGGCATATCAGGATCGAGCGAGCTTCGTTCCGCTCTCGTCACTACAGATAGGTCAGGAGGCCGCAATCCACGCGCGCGTGTATCGCAGCCGAGTCATTCAAACTCGAACTCGCGGCCGCATTCTCGACGTCATTCTTACCGACGGCAGCAGCTTCGCTCATGCGAAATGGTTCCATGGAGCGTATCTGCAAACACGGGATTTTCCTGCCGGCCGGGACGTCGTACTCTTCGGCCGGGTCGATTTCGATCGATATGAATCGAAATTTGTCTTTTTCAATCCGGAATTCGAGTTTATCGATAAGAGCGACGAAAGCACGTCTCTCGATATCGGCCGATATGTTCCCATCTACGAAGAAGTCGGCGGCATCACGAGCCGTCAATTGCGTCGCATCATCTCGTCCGCACTTTCAGAGCTGTCGAAAGAAGTTCCGGACCCGCTGCCGGATGAGATTCGTAGTACATATGACTTTCCCGACCTGAGAACCTGTCTCAACCGCATCCATTTCCCCGAATTGCAAGACGACCTCACCCAACTCAACCAACGCAGGTCACCGTACCATCGACGTCTCATTTTCGAAGAGTTCTTCCTCCTTGAGCTCATCTATGCCCTCCGCCGTGTGCAGAACCGCGCCCATTCCGGTGTGCGGTTCGAGACGACGGACCGAATCCGCGAGCGAGTAAAGACGATCCTGCCGTTCCACCCCACTGCGTCACAGAAGCGGGTGTTAAAGGAGATCGTGGACGATCTGAAGGCGCCATTTCCGATGATCCGCCTGATGCAGGGCGATGTTGGGAGCGGGAAAACGATCGTCGCTTTCGAGTCAATTGTTATCGCCGCCGAAAACGGCTATCAAGCTGCGCTAATGGCGCCAACTGAGATTTTGGCGGAGCAGCACTACATCAACGCAAAGCGCATCCTTGGGCCGCTGGGGTATCGAATAGGCGTTGTGCGCAGGGGCATCAAAAAGGCGGAAAAGCGGGAGCTTTTGCAGAGCATTGCATCCGGCGAAATTCAGGTCGTCATCGGCACACACGCGTTAATCGAGGAGCGCACGGTTTTCAAAAAACTCGGTTTGGTTGTAATCGACGAGCAGCATCGATTTGGAGTCGTGCAGAGGTTGCAATTGATGGGAAAAGGCGAAAACCCAAACACACTCGTCATGACAGCGACGCCGATCCCACGGACCCTGGCGATGACGCTATACGGCGATCTCGATCTGTCCGTGATCGATGAAATGCCGCCGGGGCGTTCACCAATTCGCACCAGTCACGTGACGGATCGCGATGCAGAGCGCATCTATCGTCTTATTTCCGGCCAATTGCGGGATGGACGCCAGGCATACGTCGTGTATCCCGTAATCGAAGAATCGGAAAAGGTCGATCTGAAATCAGCAACCGAAGGCTTCAAGAAACTGTCCGGCATCTTCCAAGACTGGCATGTTGCGTCGCTGCACGGCCGCATGAAAAGCGAAGAAAAAGAAACAACGATGAAGGCATTTGCTGCGGGCGAAATCAAGGTACTCGTTTCGACGACAGTGATCGAAGTCGGGGTCGATGTAGCAAACGCGACTGTCATGCTCATCGAGCACGCCGAACGATTTGGCCTCGCACAGTTGCATCAATTGCGCGGACGCGTCGGACGGGGGGCGCATCAGTCGCTTTGCATTCTGATGACCCCCAGTCGTGTCAACGATGTCGCGCGCCAGCGCATTCAGGCCATGGTCTCGACGACCGACGGGTTCCGGCTTGCGGAAGTGGACCTGCAACTCCGCGGGCCAGGCGAAATGGCCGGCACACGGCAATCGGGCATGCCGGAGTTCCGCATCGCCAACCTTTTGCTCGATAGCGAATTGCTCTCGCTTGCCCAGAAAGAAGCCCAACGATTCGTGGATCGCTCTGACGAACGACAGAAGCTCGTTGAGGCACTCTCCGCCCGAACGCGTCTGGTGACAGTGGGATAACAAATTCAGAGAGCGTCGCTCTCGTCCGTGGATCCGTCGCTATACCACACGGCGACGTGGAAGCTCTGGCTGGGCCAGGGCTCAAACCACAAGTCCGCATTTCCTGCTGAGTCGTATTGCGGCAGAATCCCCCAGTTGCCGAACGCATTGAACGGAATCTCCCAAATGCCGCCCGTATTGCTCGTGATGCGAACCTTCGTAGGAATCCCGCGAAGCCCGTGCAATTGAATGTGCCAGTCCGGATTGCCGTTGGGAGAAAGCGGATTACCCGAACCGACTTTATCTTCCCCAGTTACGCCCAGGTAAAACGCTTTGAATGTGCTTGTAGTCGACACACCCGTGCTTGATGCGGCGTCGGCTTCATCCGTGGATCCGTTGCTATACCACACCTTGACGTGGAAACCTGGACTTGCCCAGGGCTCAAACCACAAGTCCGCATTTCCCGCTCCATCATATCGAGGCAGAATCCCCCAATTGCCAAATGCATTAAAGGGACTCTCCCAAACGCCACCGACAGAGCTCGTGATGCGAACCGTGGTTGGAGTTCCGCGAAGCCCATGCAGTTGAATATGCCAGTCGGGAGTGCCATTGGCCGAAAGTTGATTTCCCGAACCGACATTATCTTCTCCAGTCACACCCAGATAAACGGCACTGAACGCACTCGACGGAGGTGGGGGCGGAGGTGGAGGAGGAGGGTTGGAAGGCGCGGAATTCATATCGATCATGTACGCATCCGAATACTCGGTTGGACAACCCAGAATTGCTTGTAACCCGAAGTTGCTTCCGAAGACCACTTTCGTACCATCGCGGCTCGTTGAAATTTTCGGCTGCCATGTGTACGTGTTGAATGGGCGGCTGCGATGGTGCGCCAAACGCCGGACCTCGGTTCCATCGAGCTTCACCTGAAGAAGTTCGTCGGTATAAACATTCCAACCGTTTGGAGGAATCGGATCGCTCGGCACAAAGGTTTCAGCGAAAATCCAGCCGCTGTTATCCGGTGCGGAGACGTGAACGGCCATGCTCCAATCTGCTCGCCAAATACACGTTTGGCTGCCATCGGCGAGCCGGATTTTAACTATTCCCGCATTGCAATTTGTCTGGGGTTGTGGATCACCACTCGCTACCCAGAGGAGCACTTCCTCACCATTCACATCACGCGTCACGTCCATGTGTCCACCCGCATGCGCGAGCTGTCGCAGGAAATTCATGTTGATGTCGAACAATTCAATTCCGTTGAACCGGCTCGAGCCGTTCGTCAGCCATGTGATGGTGACGTTGTCATTCGGCGTGATGTATAGGCTGTCGAAGCCGCGCCCGCCGGTATCCAACACAGAACCTTTCGTGTCGGTCGAGATGTCATAAACGAAGACGTAACGATGGTCGCCGGAAAAAACGAAATGATTTCCATCAAAACAAATATCCGATTCGCCTTCTCCGGAAATCCTCGTGTATTCCGTGAATGTGTGGACGACGGTGCTTGAACTGGTGCCGATGTTGTATTGCTTCAGTTTGTTTCCGGAGACGAAATAGAAGACGTTCGGATCGGTGCGAGACCACCGCGGTTCCGAGCTCGTATTGACTTCAAAGGGTAAATTCCTAAGAAAATTTCCGGCGCCATCATACAGGCCGAAATAACTGAAATGCGTCAGCAGCAGGCGTGTGTTGTCCTGGTTGAAAGGCGTCATTGTAGAGTATTCCGGCGTGATGGCCGTCACCACTCCACTGCCTCGCGCATCGTCCGGCACTGTCATGGCATTGGTCAGCCGCTTGATGCCGCTGCCGAAGACCGGATCGATATAACTGCCGCCTGCGTCCGGCGGCAGGAATGTGAGATATGCAGGAGGTGCGTAGATATTTGTGTCGGTCGTGTACGCGGATGAAGTGCTGGAATTGAGAATTGGAATTAAGACAAGAAACACGACAAAAATAACAATGACTCTTTCGAAATCAAACGATCGAAACGTGTAACTCGACATTGATAAACCTCGTCCTTCTCCTTTTTGTTCGCGCATTATCGTGCAAGGGCGGTGAGTATACCAGTATTAGTCAAGTGCTTGGGCAGAGGCATACCCTCTGTTTACACGCGGCAGGCTTTGGTTGGGCTAAGGTACAGTGATGATTTTGGCGGCGGGTGAAGCATCTTCCGGATGCGGACCCATGATTCCATCATTGTGGATCGTGCAGACGATCCCGCGTTCGCTTCCGTCGTGAGTTCCGCGGTGATCATGGATTTGAACGCATGGGGCGAGGCCAAGCCCCTTGATAAGATGCTCGCAGTCGAGGAGCGCATCGAAGTAAATCCAGATATGGCAGTTCGCAGACCACGGACGCCCGGCAGAAATCACATGGGCCCCTTGAGCGCGTACATACTTGTCAGCCGTCTGCAGATGTTCGCACACCGTCGTGTCCGCATAGAGTGTCTGTAGTTTCCGGTCCTGGCCGGAGCGCTGAAGGAGAATAGCGAGTCCGTCCCGCACATTCATGACGCGTTGATCATCGTCAGGAAAGCGACGCCGCAGTTGAGCGAGAACTCTTTCACGCAAAGATATCGCTTCATCGACCTTACCGATGGACCCAAGGATTCCAGCGAGGTTGTCCGCTGCTTTCAGCGCAACCGGCGAATCGGGGCCGGCGAGTTCTTCGAGAAGGGTATACACGGTGCGAAAATACGGCTCGGCGGTCTTGGCCTGAGCATTATTCTTGAAAACGCCCTGCCATCGCACGATTTCTTGAGCGACTTCGCTTAAACGCCCAGGCGATTCTTCAGCAGCCTCACGAAGTGTTTGGGTAACGATCGGTATAGCACTGTCGAATCGATACTCACGCAGCAATTGCAAAATTGAGGGAGCGCTCATACTCACACCTTCGGGGCGACACCTAGCCGCTCGCACAACTCCTTATACGCCTCGATCTGCACTTTGCGATCGTCATGCCCGAATTTCAAGAAGAACGGCCGGTGATTCCAGTCAAATCCTTCTTTTGCTTTTCCACCCAAATAGAGGGCCAACGCAGCACAATTGATCCGTTGATCTTCATTGCCGTTTAGCGCCAGATCCATGAGAGTTTCCAGGATTCGCGGGCTTGGATGCTGTTCGGCCATGTCAATGGCCTTCGAGAGGCCAGAACCCAGAGAGGTCTTTCGCAGCATCTCGATGATGGCGCTCTCCAATTTTTCAGGTTCATTCATCTTTGCGAGCTGCTCAGCAGCATACAATCGCGTTTTGGAGTTTCCGTGTTCGGCGCTCTGGCTAAGTATCTCCTTTGCGGCAGCTGTTCCGATCGCTCCGAGTGCTTCGATTTCCCGCCAATCGGGATTGGTTTCGAGCCGTTCGGCAAGAATTTTTACTAAGACCTCGCGCTCCGAATCCGTAACTTTCTTGAGAGCCTCAATGTTGAAGCCGATACCGTCGCGCCACTCGTCTACGGTGATATTCATACTCGCGACGAATGTGTTGTAGGGCTCACTGAAATTTGGATTTCTCGAAGGCATGTCGACCTCTCCGTGGTTGACTAGCTTTGCACAAAAGGCACCGAGGTGGATAAGATTCTGTCGGTTCCGTATACGGTAATGCTATATTGTCGCGCATGAATCTCAGTCTTACGACACGGCAGGGGGAAGGGTACGTCATTGTTGAAGCATCCGGGCGGCTCGTAGCAGGCGAACCATCGACGCAACTGCGCGAGCTGGTAAAGCGCCTTACGGCCGAGGGTGCACGTTCCTTCGTCTTCAATTTGGCCGGCGTGTCTTATATGGATAGCGCAGGTCTGGGATTGCTGCTTTCCATTTATGCGACGGTCCGTGGTCAAGGTGGAGAGGTGAAGCTCGCAAACATCGGAGACCGGGTGAAAGACCTGTTGAAGATGACCAAGCTCACTGAAGTGTTCCAGATCTTTGAAGGCGAAAACCTCGCCCTCGCCGCAGCAAAACAACAACAGTAACGATAATTGTACATTCCGGTAGCATTCGAGATGTCCCACCGATAAGGTAGTTGCGCGCATGGCGCCGATACCAATATGGAGCAAAACGCAGCGGTGGCGGAGCACGTACGAAGATTGGAGCGGCTCCTAGA
>Ga0075418_10010383_pt1 | contig 10426 bp, 7 predicted proteins | sample SoiMetdeltSBSDD2_FD_81776 | JGI IMG/M metagenome (GOLD analysis project Ga0075418, IMG submission 81776) | Bulk soil microbial communities from a Populus tree surrounding site in Tennessee, USA - Soil MetaG P. deltoides SBSDD2 | ecosystem: Environmental > Terrestrial > Soil > Tree plantation...
CGCGACGTACTCCTCAATCCAACCGTCATTATCGAAGTGTTATCGCCTTCCACTGAAGCCTTTGATCGTGGCGAGAAATTCTGGCGTTACCGCACGTGGTTACCGACACTGAGCAATTATCTTTTAGTCTCCCAAACGCTGCCCTTGATTGAGCAGTATGTGCGCCAAGCAAACGATACCTGGAATTTATCGACAGCCAGTACGCTGGAAGCAAGCTTATATCTTGCTACTATTGACTGCACACTGCGACTCAGTGACGTCTATGACCGCATCACTTTCCCGAGCGCAGTGTCTGAGCCTCCTGACGAGGCATAGCACCGGAGTGCATGCGTTGAAAGTGGTAGTTGACGCCGCCGCTTCTCCTCTATAGAATAGCGCCGCACTGATACTATCTTCCTGCTCACGTGCAGCACCAGTGTGCTGGGGCTGAGATCCTTTCTGATCAAGTAAGGAGCACACCTATGCAGCCAACTCGCCCTTTCCTACTTGTTACACCTTGTATCATCGAGTATCGACATACGCCGGACCGTCTCCTTGCCAGACCTCAACTCCTGACCCGGGTTTAACCCCCTCCACACTGGGAGGGGCTCCTCACCCTACCCCTCTCCCGATGGGAGAGGGAACAGCACTAGGCTAGCTCTTGACAGGCTCTGCGACCGTACCCTGGCGCCGATGTGGGTTGCATCCCACTAGCGCGACACAACCATAGGAGAACAAGCACATTATGCAAGCGAAGAGGCGCACATACATGCGTTGGTGGATCGTACTGGTTATCACGAGCCTGCTCAGTGCCTTGCTGGCTGGCGACCACGGGGTGGCAGCGCCGGCCTATAAGCCAGAAGGGGAAATGCGCTATGCGGTATACGTGACCATCTCCCCTGCCTGGTTTGATCCTGTTGAGGTCGCTACTGCTGGCATCACGCCGTTCTGGTTCTGCTATGCCCTGCACGATGCCCTCATCAAGCCCATGCCGGACAACCCTATGGCCCCCAGTCTGGCGGAGTCCTGGACGGTGAGCCCGGACCAGCGCGTCTACGAGTTTAAGCTGCGCGAAGGGTTGAAATTTCACAACGGCGATCCCTTCACTGCCGAGGATGTCAAGTTTAGCTTCGAACGCTATAAGTGGCCCCAGCATCACCGCGAGAAGTTCCAGCAGGTGGAGATCGTCGATCCTTACCGGGTACGAATCCATCTCGTGCAGCCATGGCCCGATTTTATGACCTTTTATGGGACCCTGGCTACGGCAGCCGGCTGGATCGTCCCGAAGAATTATATCGAAAAGGTAGGAGATGACGGCTTCCGCAAGCATCCCATCGGCCTGGGCCCATATAAGTTTGTCAGTTATACGCCTGGTATTGAACTGATCACGGAAGCCTACGAAGGGTACTGGCGTAAAATGCCTCACGTCAAGCGCATCGTTTTCAAAACCGTCCCGGACCCAGCAACGCGCCTGGCTACGTTGAAGAAGGGCGAAGTCGATGTAGCCTATGACCTGGAGGGCGACCTGGCCGAGGAGCTCAAGCGTGATCCCAAGTTACGCGTGGCTTTTTCCGGAGGGATTGGCGTCACGGCGTTGAATTTCCTCGAAGGCCTGTGGAACCCCAAATCCCCCTGGCACGACCAGCGAGTACGGCTGGCGGCTAGCTATGCCATTGACCGCCAGGCGATCAGCGATGCGGAGACGCTCGGGGCTTCCATTCCTACTGGGAGTCTTAGCCCGCGCGAATTCGAATTCACGCTCCCCATCGAACCGCATCCGTATGATCCGGTCAAGGCAAAAAAGCTTCTCGCCGAGGCCGGCTACCCGAATGGCTTCGATGGGGGGGACTTGTATCCCCCGCCTCCTTTTTTCGCGCGTGGAGAGATGGTGGCCAATTATTTGACGGCCGTGGGGATTAAGGTGAGGGTGCGCACCCTGGAACGGGCCGCACAGCAGGCAGCCTGGACCGCCAAGCAATTGCGGGGTCTCTGTTTGTGCGGTACCGCCCGCTATGGGAATGCCGCTACACGCCTCGAGGAGTTAGCAATCAGCACCGGGGTCTTCGCTTATGGGGGCTATCCCGACATCGACGAGCTGTTCAAACAGCAGGAGGTGGAGACAGACCACAGCAAGCGCGAGGCCCTGCTGCACAAGATCCAGCAGCTCGTGCATGACCGGGTCATGTTCGCGCCCATCTTTCTCTTTGTGTGGCCAAGCGGTATAGGTCCTCGGGTGGAGGAGCCGGGTCTGTGGTTGATCAAACCCTATCCCTGGGCTGCTCCTCTGGAAGAGGTGCGCCTGAAGAATAAATAAAACGTGCACAGGAGGCATAATCGCATGAATCGACGCTATGGCATCCTATGGCTAATGGTCACTTTGTTGACGCTGAGCTGGAGCCACGGCGCTGGTGCCCAGGTAAAACCCTCGGGGGAACTCGTCTGGGCTCTGCATGTCTCTATCTCTCCCTCCTGGTTCGATCCGGGTGAGAATGGTGGCCTCATTACCCCCTTTGCCGTGCTCTATGCCATGCACGATGGGGTCGTCCGCCCCATGCCGGGACAGAAGATCGGCAACAGCCTGGCAGAATCCTGGACCGAGAGCCCCGATGGCCTGGTCTATGAATTTAAGCTGCGGCAGGGGCTGCGCTTCCACAACGGTGACCCCTGTACGGCCGAAGACGTGCAGTTCAGCTTCGAGCGGTATAAAGGGGGCGGCGCAACGGAATTGCAGGCCAATGTGCAGCGCGTCGAGGTTGTCGATCCCTTGACCGTGCGCTTCCATCTGAAAGAGCCCTGGCCCGACTTCCTGACCTTCTATGGGACGAGCGCCACCGCCGCTGGGCTTATCGTGCCCAAGAAATACCTGGAACAGGTTGGCGACGATGGCTTCAAAAAACACCCCATTGGCCTGGGACCCTATAAGTTCGTCAGCTTCCAGCCGGGCATCGAGCTGGTGCTGGAGGCGTTCGAGGGCTACTGGCAAAAGGTCCCGAACGTGAAGCGGCTGATCATCAAGGGCGTGCCTGAAGGCACGACGCGCCTAGCAATGCTGAAGCGGGGCGAAGCCGACCTGGCTGCCGCCATGCAAGGAGCGGTGGCCGAGGAAGTGAAACGGGACGCGAACCTCACCCTGGTGGATACACGGCATCCCTCGATGTTCTGGATCGAGTTTGCCGAGCAATGGGACCCCAAGTCGGTATGGCATGACAAACGCGTGCGCCTGGCGGTCAACTATGCCCTGAATCGGCAGGCTGTCAGTGAGGCGGCGTGTCTGAGCTACTGTCCACCCGCTGGAGTCATCGTGCCACGCCTGCTGGACTTCGCTCTGCCGACCGAGCCGTTTCCCTATGATCCACAGAAGGCGAAGCAGTTGCTGGCCGAAGCCGGTTATCCCAGTGGTTTCGATGCGGGGGAACTGGTGCCAATTCCTCCCTTTCATGAGGTCGGCGAGGCCGTCGTGAATGACCTGAATGCGGTGGGCATTCGGGTGCGTATGCGCACCATGGAGCGGGCCGCCTTTTATACGGCCTGGCGGGAGAAAAAACTGCGCGGAATTTTCGTGGCGGCGGATGGGAGTTCCGGCAATGCCGCGACCCGCGTAGAATCGTTCATGTACTCCAAGGGGACCTACGCCTATGGGGGTTATCCGGATATCGATGCACTCTTCCAGCAACAGCGACAGGAGCGCGACCGCGCCAAACGGGAAGCGATCCTACACCACATTCAGCAGCTCACTGTCGAGCGCGTCATGTTTGCTCCGATCATGGACCTGCGCGGCCTCATAGGCGTGGGGCCGCGGGTCGCGGAGCACACCATTAACTCGATCCCCCTCCACCCCGGTCCGGCCTTCCAGAATATCCGGCTTAAGGGGCAGTGAGGGGCGGAGCGGCCATTGAGAAACGCAACTCGTTTCAGGAGGATGTATTATGGCTCAGAGCTATACGACTTTAGTAGGCACCGTTGGCACGGGCATCTGGATTTCCAACGACGGTGGCGAGCGCTGGACCAGGTGCAGGGGTATGTGGAACGAGACGCAGGTGTTCGCCCTCACGTCTCATCCACAGAACCCACAGGTGATCTTTGCTGGCGCGCACGATGGTATTTACCGTAGCGATGACGGTGGTGTTACTTTCGAGCCCATCGCCTCGCCCCTCAGCGGCAAGGCCATCTGGTCCGTGGCGTTTGATCAGGTGCAGCCCGAGACGCTGTTCGCCGGAGCGCGCCCGGGTGCGGTCTTTCGCTCGCGTGATGGCGGGCAGACGTGGGCGCAACTCAACGCCCAGTTTGCCGACGAGTGCCCCAATGTGCGCTTTCCCCGGGTGCTGAGCATGGCGGTAGACCCGGCCGACCACCGGGTGGTATGGGCCGGCGCGGAAGTGGATGGGGTACGCCGCAGCCTCGACGGTGGCGAGACCTGGGAGACCATTGGCGCTGCCGTGACACCGGGTAAGATTGGGCGGCAGCTCAACGATCCGGACATTCACGGGATTACGGTCAGTGGCACCTCTCCTAGCACGGTGTTCGTCAGTACACCACGCGAGATCTTCGCCAGTACCGATGCTGGCGAGAGCTGGCAGCCCCTGGGGGTGAAGAACCACTTCCCCCTGCCTTACTGCCGTGGCATTGCCGTGAAGGCCGACGATCCTGATGTACTATTCGTGGCTAACGGCGACGCGGCAGCAGGAGAGACAGGCACTGTGCAGCGCTCCAAGGACCGCGGTCATACCTGGGAGACACTACGTCTACCCGTTGTCCCCAACACGCCCATGTGGACCTTCGCCATGCACGCTGCCGATCCGAACCTGGTGTTGACGTGCAGTCACTACGGGCAGGTGTTCGTGAGCGAGGACGCTGGCGACTCCTGGAGTAAGGTGCGACGCGAGTTTAGCGAGATCAGGGCCCTGGCCTGGGTGCCCAACTAGTGGCAAGAACCCTCACCCCCGTTAAAACCCTCTCCCACAGGGAAAGGGCAGAAGGACACACTGACCGATGCATCTATATGCTTCGAGGCAGCGTTTCTTCTATGGGAAGCCGTTTTAAAAACCTCATGTGTGGTCAGTGGTTTAGAGCTGCCGGCGGAGCCCGGCGCAGGAGGGGAAAGACTATGAGGAAGAAACTCATTTTTGTGTCCGTCATTCTTTGCGTGCTTATGCCCCGACTTGGTCATGGCCAGGATGCGAAGGCCGTCCTGGAGGGGGTGACAAAAACCATGGGCGACGTGAAATCGCTGCAGTATACGGGGAGCGGCACCAACTTTTCGGTCGGCCAGAACCCGACTCCCGGGACCCCGTGGCCGCGCTTCAACGTCAAAAGCTACACTCGTATGGTCAATTACGACACGGCGTCGATGCGGGACGAGATTGTCCGGACGCAGGCTGAACCTGGGGCCCGCGGTGGCGGGTTCCCCCTCGTGGGTGAGCAGCGTCAGATCTTGATGGTGAGTGGCACCCATGCCTGGGGCCAGGTCGGAGAGAATATCAACCCTGCCCTGGCGGCCGTCGCCGACCGCCAGCACCAACTCTGGATCACCCCGCACGGTGTCATTAAAGCAGCCATGAAGCACAACGCCACCGTCCAGGCGCAGACGGAAGGCGGCAAGAAGCTGACGACGATCTCTTTTACAGTGCCTGGTCAGCTCAAAGTCAAGGCGCTCGTCAACGACAAGGACCTCGTTGAGAAGGTAGACTCCTGGAACACCAATCCGGTCCTCGGCGACATGCTGACAGAGACCACCTACGCCGACTACAAGGATTTTGGGGGCGTACAATTTCCGACCAAGATCACGCAGAAACAGGGGGGCTTTCCTAGCCTCGATCTGACCGTAAGCGAGGTCAAACCCAACGCGCCAGTGGATATTCCGGTCCCTGAGAATGTCCGCCAGGCGAGCGTGAAGGTGGAGACAGATAAAGTGGCGGATGGCGTGTGGTACCTGACCGGCGGGACGCATCACAGCGTGCTCGTGGAGATGAACGACCATCTGGTGGTGATCGAAGGACCGCAGGACGACGCCCGCGCTACTGCGGTGATAGCCGAAGTGAAGAAGATCGTGCCGAACAAGCCGATCAAATACGTGGTCAACTCGCATCACCATTTTGACCACGCCGGAGGGCTGGGGGCGTTTGTCGCGGAGGGCGCCACTATCATCACGTACGATGCGAACAAGGCGTTTTTCGAGCAGAGCCTTGCTGCCCCACGTACTGTGCAGCCCGATAAGCTGGCACAGTCAGGGAAGAAGGCCACGGTTGAAGGCATACAGGACAAGCGTGTCTTGAGCGATGGGACACGCACGGTGGAGCTGTACGTCATCCAAGGGAATGTGCACGGCGATGGGCTTATCATGGCGTACTGCCCCAAGGAAAAGCTCCTGGTGGAAGCCGACGTGTATACGCCGACGCCGCCCAATGCCCCACCGCCAGCGCAGCCTAATCCGAATAGTGTGAATCTGTATGACAACGTTGAACGGCTCAAGCTGACAGTCGACCAGATCCTGCCCCTACACGGCCGCAAGGTGCCACTGGCCGAACTACAGAAAGCGATTGGGAAAACGTCGTAGAATGCCTTACACACGCCTATAACCGTCGAGGCGGAAAGCCTATCAGGCCTTCGCCTCACGGGGAAGGAAGGTATCCTTTTTCAGAAGGTATCCAGCAATAATATGTGAGGGGAAGACTATGTGGAAGAAACTCATTTTTGTGCTCGTCATTCTGTGCGTGCTCATGCCTCGGCTCGGTTATGGCCAGGAAGCCAAGGCAACCCTTGAAGGTGTGGCAAAAGCCATGGGTGACCCGAAATCGCTGCAGTATACGGGGAGTGGCTCCACCTTTGCGGTCGGCCAGAACCCGGCTCCCGGGGCACCATGGCCGCGCTTCAACGCCAAAAACTACACGCGTATGATCAATTACGACACGGCGTCAATGCGAGACGAGATTGTCCGGACGCAGGTTGAACCTGTCCGTGGTGGCGGCGGACAGCCCGTGGTGGGAGAGCAGCGTCAGAACCTGATGGTGAGTGGCACCCATGCCTGGAACCAGGTCGGGGAGAACCCTCCCGCCCCTGCCCTGGTGGCCGTCGCCGACCGCCAGCACCAGCTCTGGATTACCCCACACGGTGTTATTAAAGCAGCCATGAAGCACAATGCCACCGACCAGGCGCAGACGGAGGGCGGTAAGAAGATGACAACGGTCTCTTTTGTGGTGCCTGGCCAGCTCAAGGTCAAGGCGCTCGTCAACGACAAGAACCTGGTCGAGAAGGTAGACTCCTGGAGCCCTAATCCGGTCCTCGGCGACATGCTGACAGAGACCACCTACGCCGACTACAAGGATTTTGGCGGTGTACAATTTCCTACCAAGATCACGCAGAAAGCGGGGGGCTTCCCGAGCCTCGATCTGACGGTAAGCGAGGTTAAACCCAACGCGCCAGTGGATCTTCAGGTGCCCGACAATGTGCGCCAGGCAAGTGTCAAGGTAGAGACCGACAAAGTAGCGGATGGCGTGTGGTACATAACCGGTGGGACGCATCACAGCGTGCTCGTGGAGATGAACGACCATCTGGTGGTGATCGAAGGGCCGCAGGATGACGCACGTGCCACCGCAGTGATTGCTGAGGTGAAGAAGACGGTGCCGACCAAGCCGATCAAATACGTGGTCAATACGCATCACCACTTTGACCATGCCGGGGGGCTGGGCCCCTTCGTGGCTGAGGGTGCCACCATCATCACGCACGACGTGAACAAGGGGTTTTTCGAGCAGAGCCTGACTGCCCCACGTACGGTGCAGCCCGATAAGCTGGCGCAGTCAGGGAAGAAGGCCACGGTTGAAGGCATGCAAGATAAGCGTGTCTTGAGCGATGGGACACGCACGATGGAGCTCTACCTTATCCAAGGGAGCACACACCACGATGGGCTTATCATGGCGTATCTCCCGAAGGAGAAGCTCCTGGTGGAAGCCGACGCCTATACACCGGGGGCCCCCAATGCCTCACCGCCAGCGCAGCCCAATCCGTTTAGTGTGAATCTGTACGAGAACATCGAACGACTTAAGCTGACAGTCGACCAGCTCCTACCCCTGCACGGGCGCAAGGTGCCATTGGCCGAGCTGCAGAAGTGGATTGGGAAAACGTCGTAGGACGACGGATAGGAAATTTAAACGGCCTTTTCGCTCCGCCGGCCGCCCCTCCCCAGTGCTCCCAGCCGGTGGCCCCGCCGTGCCCGCGGTGCTGGCCGCACGCCTCTGGCTGGTGCCCGCAGGATGGGGGATGGTGCAGTCTCAGGTATTCCCTTGCGCGAGGGAGGGGGAAAGATGTCAAACGGGGGGCGGACTGCCGTGCCCTGCCCCGCGACTTGGCGGGCTAGCCACAGGCGCCGCCACGCGGCGGGGGACAGGGTACGCCGTGGAAACCATGGGCGCTGCCTCTGACCCCAGTGCCAGGGGCGTATGGCACGTCCACGTTTTTTCGGTGTGCCCCCAACATCGTGGTCATCCGCTCTCCCCTTCCACATGACCGCTCCGATATCATGGCGTGTTTCTTGAGGGAGTGTATCGCGATCGCCGTGACCAGGACCTTAAGCTACGTTTTGTGCAAGGTGAGCCACCTGCCGACACGGACATCGCCGCCGTGGTCCAGAAGATCCGCCGGCGGGTCATCCGCATGCGGCGTCGGCTGGGATACCTGGAGGCGGGCACGGCCGCGGCTGCGGCCACAGGCTATGCCCCCCTGCGTGATGACGCGCCCGAACTCGCCCGGACCCTGGCGGCCTCGGTGCAGCAGCGCATCGCCTTTGGGGAGCGAGCTGGCCAGCAGGTCTGGCGCCTCGGCGCGGGCTTTGGCCGCGAGGGCGAGGCGCCCACGCTCACGGGTCCCCGCTGTGCCAGCGTGCAGGGGTTTTCCTTGCATGCCAACACCCAGGTCCCGGCGCACCGGCGCGATCAGTTGGAACGCCTGATCCGCTAAACCGCCCGCGGCGCGGTGTCTCTGGAGCGCCTCACACAAGACGCGAATGGCGCTCTCGTCTCTACCTACACTCATCCGTGGTCGGACGGGACCACAGGGATTCGGCTCTCGCCCTTGGAACTACTCGAAAAGCTGGCAGCGCTCGTGCCGCTGCCGCGCGTCCACCTGGTGCGCTATGGCGGCTGTCTAGCACCGCACAGTCATCTGCGTGGGGCGATCATCCCGACGCCACGCCAGCAGGGTGTGGACGAGCCAGAGGCCAGTACGGCGTCGCCGCGCTGGAGTTGGGCGCGGCTGCTCAAGCGCGTGTTTGCGCTGGACATGGTGCGCTGCCCGTTTTGTCAGCAGGAGTCGCTACGGATCCTCGCCGCTCTCACGCACGGAGAGGTGATCCGCAAGATCCTCCGGCATCTGAAACTAGCGGTGGGATCGTCACGCGGGACGACTACCGCACGGGGGAGAAGGCCGCCGGCAGCAGCAGCTTGTTGTCCTGCCGGATCGGCCGTACCCCGGTCTGGGGCGGCCATGGGCCGCTGGCCTGGCGGGATGCCTCACGGACGCGGGTGCGCTCATTGAGATCCTTGTACACCCAGGTGTGGACGAACTTGTTCAGCCCGCCGAGCTCGCTCGTCCAGCAGGCCGCCAGGGGCGAGAATTTCTCCCGTGCCTCAATGGCTTTACTCCACCCCTCCAGCACCTTTGGAATGTCGCCCGGGGCGTAGGTGTAGGTCCGCATCTCATACACGTTGCCGGTGCCGTAGTCCCGGCTGCCTAGGGGGTGCATAAAGGGCGCCGGATTCATGATTTCAGACTCCTGTGCCACAATCAGGTCCCCCCCGCCGGGGAGCTGCTGCCGCGCGGTGTCTTGGGCGAGCGCGGCGCGGACGGCCGTACGCTGTTGCAGGTCTTCGTAGGGATAGACGTGAATGACTTGATTGAGCGGCCCGAACTCGGTGTGCCAGAAGGCTCCTAACTTGGAGTGTTTTTCCCGCAGGGGCAGCCGCTTGGCAAAGCGCTCTTCAAATTCGGCCACGGCCCCACCGGGGCGCAGGGTATAGGTCCGGACTTCGTAGATCATGGGCTCTTCTCCATGTGACAGGGTACAGTGGGGAACATTCCACAACGGCCATCCCATGGGGTGGCCGTCTTGCGAGCGTCTGGCGCTCCCAGGTATGTCAAGTAGTTTACCAGCGAGCCTGACGGGGCTCACGGCGCGGTTCACGCGGCTTGGCCTCATTGACTGTGAGGGTCCGGCCCTCCATCTCCTGGCCCTGAAGCTTGGCAATCGCCGTTCTGGCGGCGGTGCCATCGGGCATCTCGACAAAGCCAAAGCCTTTGGAGCGGCCGGTGTCGCGATCTGTGATCACCCGGATCTCGTCCACCACGCCATACGGCTCGAAGAGCTGGCGAAGGTCGCGGTCTGTGGTGCTAAACGCCAGATTGCCAACATAAATATTCATGGGAAGTTCTCTATGGGAAAGGGTACACACGATCGCCA
>Ga0075418_10010386_pt1 | contig 10424 bp, 7 predicted proteins | sample SoiMetdeltSBSDD2_FD_81776 | JGI IMG/M metagenome (GOLD analysis project Ga0075418, IMG submission 81776) | Bulk soil microbial communities from a Populus tree surrounding site in Tennessee, USA - Soil MetaG P. deltoides SBSDD2 | ecosystem: Environmental > Terrestrial > Soil > Tree plantation...
CTGCAGAAACTCCTGCCAAGGAGGGTTAGGCAATTTACACGCGCAATGACTGAACGCGATTCCATCTATGTGCAGATACTTCACCACGGCCTCTTGCGGATTCGCGATTCCGCAGCCCTCGGACACCTCGAATACTGCGCCGTCGAGTCCGAGCACCTGCACAACGTTCCCTCCCTCATCGGAGAGACCAATGAGGAGCGGCATCTATATTACTTTTCCCATGAGCGGGCTCACTACCTCAAACACGTTGACCGCTCGATCCCCGGCTTGGACTTCACTCTGCGCCGATACGAGGAGCTTTGGTTGCGCCTCAGCGAACTCAGTGAAACCAAAGTCGCCTAACCATGCGCTGCAGAGAACCCGGCGGGAGCGTCGCGGTTGCAATCGTTGCGTCCCGTGCGCCGGGTCGCTGAGCTTGGGTCGTTCTCCGGCCAAGACGCCGGAGAATTCCTGATCGCTTGGCGGCTTGTTCCGTCGAGCCGCTAGGCTTTACCGGCCGCGGGCTTCTTGCCGGGGCCTTCTTCCTTGGGCGCTGTCGGAGCGGGACTGGCGGCGACGGTATCGGGCTTGTCGCCTCCCAGCTTCACCAGCGACTCCGGCAGCTCCACGCCGCCGATGTCCTTCATTACCTGCATCATGGGCGGCAGGGTGCGGGCCATGCCGCTGAGGAAGTCGCCGACATTGGAGCGGCCACTGTTGCCGCCACCTTCCCAGACGACCACCTTGTCGAACTTGATGTTCGAGATGGCCCTGGACGAGGCTTCCGCCAGGTTGTCAAGGTGCTCGAGCATGAGCATCTGGAAGGCGGGCGTCGCGCCGCCGCAGGCTTCCACGATCCGCTGGAGGCCCTCGCCTTTCTTGGCCAGGATTTCGTACTGACCGCGGGCTTCAGCCTCGAGCTTCAGGTAAATCGCCTTCGCCTCGGCTTCGGCTTCGATCTTGCGCCTCTCCGCGGCGGCTTCGGCTTCGACGATCTGCTTGGCCTTCTGCGCCTTGGCAGGGGCTTCCAACTTGGCCCGCTGCTCGGCTTCGGCCCGCTCGGCCTCGGCCAGCGCGGCTTTGGCCAGCGCCCGGTTCTGCACCTCCATGACTGCCGCCTCCGCCTGCTTACGGCGTCCTTCGCCCAGTTCGTAGGCTTCGGCCTGCTTGATGGCCAACTGCGCCTTGGAAGCCGCCACGCGGGCGGCCGCCTGGTTCTCACCATCGATCGCGCCGGCATCGGCCTCGGCGACTTGGACGCGCATTTGCCGCTCGGAATCCTTCACGGACGCTTCACGCTCGAAGGCGGCGGATTTCTCGCCGATCACCTGTTCCTTTTCGAGCGTGGCCAGGCGGACGGCCTGCTCGCGCTCGGCCTCGCGGGTGCCGATCGACTGTTCCTTGCGGGCGCTAGCGACCTGGATCGACTTGTCGCGTTCGGCGCCGGCGACGCGCGTTTCACCCATCTTCTCGTTGTCGGCGACGTCGCCGCGGGCCTGCTGAATCGCGAGCGAGGCGGCCTTTTGGCCGATGGCGTCGATGTATCCCGACTCGTCCGTGATGTCGGTGATGTTCACGTTGATGAGCTGGAGGCCAATCTTTGCCAATTCCGGCTCGAGCGAGTGCTGGATGTGCTCGAGGAACTTGTCGCGGTCGCGGTTGATTTCCTCGATACCCATCGAGGCGATCACCTGGCGTAGCTGACCGAAGATGATTTCTTCCGCCTGCTTGCGAATCTCCTGCACCGGCAAGTCGAGCAACCGCACGGCCGCGTTCTGCATCACCTCGGGCTTGGTATCGATCGCGACCGTAAACACGCTGGGGACGTTCACGCGGATGTTTTCGGCCGACAGAGCACCGCGAAGCGGCACTTCAATTTGAATGGGCTCCAGACTCAGGAACCGATAATCCTGCACGAGCGGCCAGACGAACGCGAAGCCGCCGTGAACGCATTTGCTGGCCTGGCCCCCCTTTCCCGTGCGTCCGAAAATTACCAGCACGCGGTTGCTGGGGCAGCGCTTGAACTGCTTGATCAGGGTGAGGACGAACGTGAAGGCGAACATCACTGCCAGGGCGACGCCGATCACGAACCACACCTGCCAGGGAATGTCGCTAAGTTGAGCCAGGGGCAACATGATTCTCTCTCCCACCTGCAAACGCTAGTGGATGATAAACCGCCGTTAACCGTCGCTATTCGCGTTTAAGGACGCGATGCGTGCCATTTCTGTGGTATTCGCCGCAGCAGGACTAATCTGGCCGACAATCCACCGCCGGCGGCACCGATTGCGCAACTACCGCTCCCAGCGGCCTTTGCGCGGGGCCGCGAAAGTGTAGCTCGCTGTTACCAAAGCAAATCCTGATCGGAAGGTCGGCTTTCATTTTTCCGGCTTGCCTCCCCGCGCTTGAAATAACGACGTAATCGATTGTTCCGGCCAGCGGTCCTTGGGAACAAGCCAATCGTATAATTGGCAACGCTCAACGCCGGCCTATCGACCGAGCCAGACCGGCGCTCCATACGTCCGCCGCAAAAGGAACCTGCGCCATGTCCACTGGACCTCATGGAATGATTCGCGTCACGACGCCGCGGGAAAAGTTTCTCGCCGAGTTGTTCGATCAACTCTGGGACCGCTACCGCCAGCGCGTCTCCTACGTGCAGACCTACGAGCAAGTGATCCGCAATTCGGGCGCGACCTTCTTCAACGACCATATCGCCTTTCGCACCTTCGCCTGCCAGCAGCCCCACACCGGCATTGCCAGCGTCTCGCGAATCTTCGAGGCCCTTGGTTATCGAGCTGCCGGAAATTACCACTTTGAGGACAAGCAGCTCACTGCGATCCACTTCCAGCACCCCAATCCCCAGCTCCCCAAGCTATTTGTCTCCGAGCTGAAGGTTTGGGAACTGGATCCGGCGGCCGCCAAGATCATCAACCGCACGCTGGGCAGCCATCGACCGGCGATTGCCGAGGAATTGCTGGCGGCACTGACACGGCTTGACCAATCGCGTTCCGACTACAGTCAAATGCTGCGTGCCGCGGTAGCCTGGTTCCACGAGCTGCCCTGGCGTGTTCCGACACGAGAGGACGTGGCGACACTCAACTCCGCCAGCCAATATGCCGCCTGGGTTCTCGTGCACGGCTATAACGTCAACCATTTCACGTCGCTGATCAATTCGCACGGCGTTCCGGCGCTCGACGACATTGAAAAGACGATCGCGGCACTTTCCACCGCGGGCGTGCCGATGAAAAAGGAAATCGAAGGCCAGCGCGGCAGCAAGCTGCGGCAGAGCGCGACGGAAGCCGTGAATATCGATGTCGATGTGCTCGACAACGGCGCGGCGCGAAAGATGCCCTGGAGCTATGCGTACTTTGAGCTGGCGCAGCGCGACGAATATGTCGATCCGCAAACAGGCAAACGCGTGCGATTCGAGGGATTTCTGGGGCCGCAGGCCACGAACTTGTTTGAAATGACGCGCGTGAAGTGACGCATGATCCGCTAATAGTTGGTCTGTAGCGGCGCCACATTGCTGGCCCTCACCCGCCTGCCTCCTGGGGTAATCTCGTCGATCCGGCAGTTGAACGGCCGATCGTCCGGTCGCAGCTTGGGGACAAAGTCTTGAAAGGTGCCGCTGACGGCCAGCCGTACTTCCGCCTCCACGTCGCCCCCTCCGTCTGATGAAACCACCAGCACGTAGCGGGAGGAACGGTTGAGCGCGCCGCGTATCGCGTAATCCACGCTCACTCCCATCTGCGTGCCCGTCGGCAAGCTCTGCGGCACGGCAATGCCAGCCGACAAGTGGATGGGAGGAACTCCGGAAGGGGCGGCTGTAGACGCTGCAGATGCCGGTGTGCCTTGCGGCCTGCCCTGCCCTGGCGCGGCTGCCTTGCCGATCTGATCGACCGGGATCAGGCCCGGATTAGCCGCGATGGCTGTGCTGGCCGCTGGTGGCGATTTGGAGTTCGCGGAAGCCGTCGGACCGCCAGGAGGTGGGAACTCTGGATTTGCCAACAGCGACTGGTCCTCGATCGGCGCGCCAGCGACCTGGACTGGATCCAAACTTGATGGAGGACTGGTTGGCTCGGTAATGGCAATTTGCGGCGTCTGGGAATCCGGGTTTTGCGTGGATACCAGCCCACCAGTCGCGGGCATTTTCGGCGGCTCGCAGCCAACGAGGCCAGTGAATAATATGCACCCCACACACAATGCGATTCTGCGCCAGGACCCACTAGCCAACATGAATGGTCCCCTAATGAAGGCCCGCATGCAGCCGCCCTCTCGCCGTTTTCGGCGGATACCTACGGAAACTGCGGCCGATTCCGTTCCATCCGCTGCCTGATCTCTTCCTGTCTTTGGCGGCTGCGCTCGCGAATCTCGTCGACGCGACGCTGTGAATCCTGCCGCAACTCTTCTATCCTGCGGCGAGCATCGGCGGCCGGATCGCTTCCCCCGAAACCAGGCAATCCGCTTCCAGGAAACTGCGGCGGCTCTAAACCGGGCGGTTCAGCAAAACCTGGGGCCCGAAGTTTGTCTTGCAAATCCTTTATCATCTGGTCATGCTGCTTGCGAATGTCCTCCTGCTGTTTGCGCATCTGCTCAAAGACGTCGTCTTGACGAATGCGAACGTCGCCGAAGTCGTTCGCCTGCCCAAACGGCGCACCTCCCACCGGCTGCGGAACGATCGGCAGTCCTGCGGGAGCGGCTGGCGCCGCAAACGGCTCCCTCCTGGCCGCCGCACTACGGACCGAATTGACGACGAGGGCGATCACCAGGCCGACGCCCAGCAGCAGCACCAAGGCCACGCCGCCAATGCCGACTCCGACGATCAGACCCCAGTTGGTCTGCGACTTGCGGCGCACTGGCCCCGTGGCATCCCACACGAAATCATTGGGGTTTAGTGCATGGGCGCGAATGTACTCAGCCTTTTGCCGCCGATCGGAAGCCAGCAGCGACTCACTGGTCCCCTCCCAGAACAACTCTGAGTTGTGAACATATCCTTTGCAACCGGAGCAATACGCCTGGTCACTCGAACGAAACGGATCCTGTAACTGGGCGTACACGGCAGCGTCGGGCAGTGCCGTCGCGTGTCCGCAGCGGGGATGATGATAGATCCGCCGAGCTTTGGCGGCCGCTTGCTGGATCGGCAGGGCGGCCGGACCGCTGTGACCTTGGACTAGGGGCGCCGCTTGCATCGGCCCGCGATGTTGCATCTCGTGAACCGCCCACTCGTAAACCGGAACTTGCTGCTGGCAAATGGGGCACACCTTGAACATGGATGTTCTCCCCGCGAGTAAGCGGCTGATATTTGGACTTGCCCGACTCTTCGCTCCACAGGCTCCATTATTGGCCCTGGAGTTGGGTTTTCAATCGGTTCTTTAGATATGCGGCCGGGGACCCAACGTTCGGGGATTACCGCAAGGCCTCCTTCATCACCTCGCCATGGTCCAGAATCGGCCGCGGCCGGTTCTGGATATCGTACACAAAGCCTTCTGGGTTGATCCCCAAGGAGTAATAAATCGTCGCCGCCAGGTCGGCCGGGCCGTAGGGGTGGGTCAGCGGCCGGGAGGCGGTCCGGTCGCTTTCGCCGATCACCTGGCCGGTCTTGATGCCAGCCCCCGTGAAGAAGATCGACCCGCATTTCCCCCAGTGGTCCCGCCCGCCGGCCGGATTGATCTTGGGCGTGCGGCCAAACTCGGTGAGGAACACCACCAGCGTCGTCTCCAGCAGCCCTCGGTCCCGCAAGTCGCCGATCAGTGCGGCGAACGCCTTGTCCATTCCCGCCAGGTGGTACCCCCGGCGGCACATCTGCTGGATCGGCGGGTGCTTCTGCACCGGGGCGTTGTGGTTGTCCCAGATGTTCCCGTAGTCGGGGTCGTAGCCGTAATCGACCATCACGAACCGCGCGCCGGCCTCGACCAGCCGCCGGGCCTGCAAACACCGGCCGCCGATCTTCGTCCGGCCGTAGACCTCGCGCACTTTGTCCGGCTCGTCATCGACCTCGAAGGCCCGTCGCACGTTGGGCGTGGTGAGCAGCCGCACGGCATTGTGAAACTGCCCGTCCGCTCCCCGCATCAGGTCGCTCTGTTCCAGCGACCTGAGTGCCCGGTCGAGTGACAGCCGCAGGTTCGTGCGCCCCTCCAGCCGCGCCAGAGGAACCTCGCCCGAGAGCGCCAGCGATTTGGGCTTGAGATCCTCGGTGACTTGGGCCGGCGGATCGAAGAGCTTTTCGCCGACGGTGAAATCGGGCTCTTCGGGGAGGCCGCCGAGGCAGTACGGCGCGTACTGGCTCCCCATCCAGCCGCCGACGAAGAAGTTGTACGGCGGCGGTCCCGGCCGCGTGATCCCCGGCACGGCAATGTATCCCGGCAGTCCGTTCCGCGGCCCCTGCAGGTGCCAGATGATCGAGCCGATGTTCGGCTCGCTGAAAAGCTGCGTCATGTTCACCTTCCGCCCCGACAGCGTATACACCTGGCTCAGCAGGTGGTCGTCGCTGTCGTGCGAAAAGCTGCGGACCACGCACAGTTCGTGGGCCATTTTCGCCAGGTGCGGCAGCGTTTCGCAGAACCGCACGCCGGGGAGGCTGGTGTCGATGACGTCGAGAATGCCGCGGTATTCGACCGGCGCCTCGGGCTTGGGATCGAAGGAATCGATGTGCGTGACGCCGCCAGCCATCCACAGGAAGATGACGCTCTTGGCCTTGCCTTGATCGGCCGCGGGCTTCTTTTGCTCGGCAGCCGCCGCAGAATCAAAAAACATTGCCGGCACAGCGCTGGCGGCAATGCTCAGCGAACCGACGCGCAAGAGATCACGGCGGCCGAGGAGTCCCGCCAGACCCAGGGCGGGCGGTCGGCAGTCATTCCCATCCGGCGGCATTGCAGCACTCCGGGTTAAATCAGCGGCAGTTTATCCTCTGGAACATTATCGGCAAGGGATGGGAGGGACGCAAGATTTTCGCGCTCTACAATGGGTACCGAAACGTCAGTAATCCGCCCACTCGCTGTACGGACCCCAATACTCAGGCCTCAGTCGGCAGTCCAACCACGCAATTGGTCCAAAGATGATACGGCAAACTGGCCGAGCGAATCGATAATCGGGTTCGCGGCGTCCAGACACTATTAATCCTCCAATACTCTCCTCTACTAAGATGATCGGCCGGCGCAGTGCTAGATAGCTGCCGAGGTAGAGCGATAAGAACGTGACGACCAGCAGCAGTGTGCGGAGGCGGAACTGAAATCGCCATGATCGAAGACGGCGGGTCATCTGCATTGCCAATTCACCCTGTGATTCCCCGTTGCATTCTAGCTCAGCGTCTGGGCTGGCCGGACGGCATTTACCTTTCCCCAATGCAATACAGATATCGCTCGCCACGGAGGTAGAGCCGATTGCCGTCCACGATCGGCGGGGCGTAGGCGAGCGTCTCCTGAGCCGGCACAGGCCACGCGCGGTCAAGCTGCGTCTGGATTTCATTGCGGCCGACGAGCTTGGGAGTGGGACCGGGCTCGAAAACCAGCGTTGTTCCCTGATTGTCGAGCACGAGTAGCTTGTTGCCCACCAGTGTCGGGCTGGCGGCCACCGCCAGCGCGTTGTAATGCGTGAAACCCCGCAAGTCGAGCTGCTGCCGAGAAACGAGCTTCTGCGATTCCAGGTCGAGGACATAGAGCACGGCATACATATCCACAACATAAGCCAGTTTCCCGTGGATCAGTGGCGAGCCAGCCGTCCAGCGATCCAGCCACTGCCCGTCTGGTCCGCGGTTGATTTCGCCCGGCATTCCAATCGAGGCCACTTCCTTGGGCTTCCAGTTGGCAGTCGCAGCATTTGTGAAATCAAACAGGTTCAGTTGCGCAACGCCGTACTTGGGAAAGTACATCGTCTCACCCAGGATGACCGGCGGCGACCAGCCGGTGTCACCCGAGGTTTGACCGCGCGGCCGAAAGAGCAGCGCGCCGTTTACGGGATCGATTACCTCCGCCTGCTGCGTGACGACGACGTCTTTGCCCGACAATCGCGCAGGCAGCAGCGAAGCCACGTTTTTGTGAATCTTGGGCTGTTCCCATAAGAGCTTTCCCGTCTTGGCGTCGAGCCCGTACAGGTGATTCAAAAACACGACCAGCACTCCATCGGCCAAGGCGGGAGACGACGCGTAGGTCAACTCTCCAGCGTGGATGCGCGTGATCCATTGGCGACGGCCCGCAAGGTCGTAGCACGCGGCCACACCGTTGCCGCACCAGACGAAGATGTGCTCGCCGTCGCTGATGGGCGTGGACATCGTGAAGCCGACGATGCCGAAGTGGGCCGAGAAGTGGTCGTTGCCGAGAATCTCAAACTGCTGCTTGTCGATCGCCAGCAGCGACTCCTGAATCTTGGCCCGCAGCTCGATCCGCCGCGTGCGGTCTGGCTCGGCTTTGAGCTGCGCCACCAACGGCGCGACCTGCTGCTCCAGGGCTGGCAGCCCCTTTCGTTCCTCGTCGGTAAGTGCGCCATAGTAGCTGTGGGAAGCGGTCCACAGAATCCGCCCGCTCTGCTTGTCCAGGCACAGCAGCTCGTCGGGCTCGGCCATTACGAAGATGCGGTCGGCGACGACGATCGGCGTGGACGTGCTGCGGGCCGGCAGCTCAGTCAGCCACGCGATGTTCTGGCTCTCATAGGACACGTCGGGCGGGTCCATCACGCGCAGGCAGCAGCGCATGTCGGTGAACCCTTCCCGACTCGGCGAGCTCAGCTTGACGAGCAGCCGATTCCACCCCGGCTTCAGTTCGACGTCGAATTTGGACGACGATTGGCGCAGGCACTCAAGCTCGTGGCGGCTAATGGCCGTGTAGAAGCCCAATGCGATCTTGCGCTGCGGCAAGCGATAGACCTCCTTGCCGTTGACCCACGCCTTGAGCCCTTCACCATGATCGACGACGATGCGCGCTTTGCCGCCGCGCGGCGAATGCAGATACGTGTGGGCATAGGCAACCTGGTTGCGCGCAAAACCCACGGCCTTTGCCAGATCAAGCCAGGGCAACTCCGCGGTGCCAAAGACCATGAAGTCGTCCGGCGGCACGGTCGCCCGCTGCCAACTGCGGTCCGCGAGCGTGTCCCCCACCGCTGGCTGGACAGCCGCTTCGCCGCCGAGCGGATCACGGTCAAAGTCTCGATCCGAGTCCTCAACCGGGAAGGGGCCGAGCACCAGCCAATCGCGCAGCAGCCCTTTCTCGACAAGCGGGGCGTCCGCCGCGTCGCCACCAGCCGGTTTGCCACCCTGGCAGCGGAGCCCTTCCATGGCCCCCTTGGCAATCCGCCGCCACACGAGCGGCGGATTGCCCTCAGGCCACAGCCCGGTGCGATTGCCGCGCCAGCCGCCAACGGGTTCGCCGGCCAGAGTTGCGGCTGCAACCACCTGGAGCAGCAGGGTTCCAACGATCGCTGCCACAGCAGGTTTCATGTCGATCCTCCGCGGTTTTTGCTCATGGGACGCGGTTTCGGCATGCAATTTGAACGTATGAGATTGGCCCTCGCCAGCCGCAGGAGTTTACCCCGTGCTCGTCCTCTTAAGGAAAGCGATCGAAGAGTTCGTCAGCGACGAGTGTCCGCGGATGGCAGCAGCGATGGCGTACTATGCCGTCTTTTCGCTGCCGGCGCTGCTGGTGATCGTGGTCTCCATCGCCGGACTCATTGCCGGCCGCGATCAGACGGTCGAGAGCCTGACGACTTACTTCGAGGACGCACTGGGGCGCGAGGGTGCGCTGCAAATCGCCACGATGCTCGAACAGGCCGGCAAGCCGGGCCGCGGCATCGTGGCCTCGGTCATTGGATTTTTCGTGCTGCTCCTGGGCGCCAGCGGCGTGATGCTCGAGCTCCAGACGGCACTGAACCGTGCTTGGGGTGTGACGCCCGACCCGAATCAGCCCGTCGTGCGGACGTTTCTGCTCAAGCGGCTGCTTTCGTTTGGAATGCTATTGGGCATCGTCTTTCTGCTGCTCGCATCCCTGGTAATAAGCTGGCTGCTGACGGCATTCGGGAGAATCATTGATCGCTTGGCGCCCGACTGGCTATCGTCGGAAGTACTGGAAGCGGTAAACCTGGGCGTGTCTTTCGTCATCATCACGCTGGTTTTCGCGGCGCTGCTCAAATACGTTCCCGATGCGCGGATCGGCTGGTGCGACGTGTGGATCGGCGCGGCGGTGACCGCGTTCCTGTTCGTGCTGGGAAAATTCGCCCTTAGTCTCTACTTGTCGTACTCGAACGTTGCTTCGACTTACGGCGCCGCCGGATCGCTCGCGCTGATACTGCTCTGGATCTATTACTCGTCAATGATCCTGTTTTTTGGAGCGGAACTGACCCAGGTAGTGGCCAGCCATCGCGGACACGCGGCGCCGCCGGAGCCGGGCGCCATCGAAGCTGATACACGACCGGCGGATACGCGCGTGTCAGCCACGTAACGCAGTTAGGGGCGGCCGTTCGAC
>Ga0075418_10010387_pt1 | contig 10424 bp, 10 predicted proteins | sample SoiMetdeltSBSDD2_FD_81776 | JGI IMG/M metagenome (GOLD analysis project Ga0075418, IMG submission 81776) | Bulk soil microbial communities from a Populus tree surrounding site in Tennessee, USA - Soil MetaG P. deltoides SBSDD2 | ecosystem: Environmental > Terrestrial > Soil > Tree plantation...
TCCGACCTTCAACGAGCGCGACAACCTTCCGGTGATCGTCGCCGCGCTCCTGAGCCTCCACGACCTGCGTGTGCTGGTCGTCGACGACGGGTCGCCTGACGACACGGGAGCGGTGGCCGACAGCCTTGCCGCCGCGAATCGCGGGCGCGTTTCGGTCGTGCATCGCAGGGGCGCTCGCGGCCTGGGTCTGTCCTACATCGATGGAATGCAGTACGCACTGCGCACAGACGCAACCCGCATCTGTCAGATGGACGCCGACCTCTCGCACAATCCAGCCGATGTCCCGCGTCTGCTCGAGGCGAGCGCAGACGCCGACATGGTCATCGGTTCCCGATACGTGCCGGGCGGACGCGTCGAGAACTGGCCGCGCAGACGAGTCCTCCTGAGCGGCTTCGCCAATCGCTATGTGCGCGCCATTACCGGGCTTCAGGTCCACGACTGCACGAGCGGCTTTCGTTGCTGGCGGCGCGAAGCGATAGAACAACTGCCGCTCGGTCGTATTCTGTCGAACGGCTATGCGTTCCAGGTCGAGCTGACGTGGGAAGCCGCGGCGAACGGATGCCGCATCGTGGAAGTGCCGATCACCTTTGTCGACCGCCGCGAGGGAACTTCGAAGATGTCCTCGGGTGTGCTGCTCGAATCGGCGCTGATGCCGTGGCGGCTCGCTGCGCGGCGACGAGGCTAGCGCCGGAGAATCGGTCCGACGGAATCCTGCGCCCGGGCTTTCTTGTCCGGAAGCCCTTTCAAAGCTATGATTTATGGCCCCTTCATGAAAGCCCCGGACAGCAGCCGTCCGCCCGGCGTCAGCATGTTCTTTCCTGCCTACAACGATGGCGGAACGATCGCGAGCCTCGTCATCCGCGCGGTGCAGGTGACGTCGCGTCTGACGCCCGACTTCGAAGTCATCATCGTCAACGACGGGAGCACCGACACGACGCGCGACATCGCCGACGAGCTCGCGCGCACGTATCCGCAGGTGCGCGCGATCCATCACGCCAGCAACCGCGGCTACGGCGGCGCGCTGCGCACGGGGTTTGCCTCCGCCACCAAGGATCTCATCGCCTACACCGACGGCGACGCGCAGTACGACCCGGGCGAGCTCGACGTGCTGTGGAACAAGCTCACCCCCGAGACCGACGTCGTCACCGGCTACAAAATCAGCCGGTCCGATCCGGCGCACCGGATCGTGATCGGGCGTATTTATCACTACACGGTGAAGCTGCTCTTCCGGCTGCGGGTCCGCGACGTCGATTGCGACTTCCGCCTGATGCGGCGCGAAGTCTTCAACCGGGTGAAGCTCGAACGCGACACCGGCGTCATCTGCCTCGAGATGATGCGCAAGATCCAGGACGCCGGCTTCCGCGTCGTCGAAGTCCCGGTCCACCACTATCACCGCACGCACGGCCGCTCGCAGTTCTTCAACCTCCGCCGGATCTTCTGGACCGGGATCGATGTGCTGAAACTGTGGGTGACGCTCGTCGTCCTCGGCCGCGGGCGGCACAGCACACCGGTACTGTTTCGCAATCCGACCATCAGCGGCGTCGCCCCGCCGGATTCGCTCAAGCGATGACCGCGGCGCCCTCGTCGACGGGAGCCCTGCCGCGCCGAAGCGCAAGCGCGGAGGCGGGCGACTACCGCGGTTTTTACCGCGACCGCCGCGTGATGATTACCGGCGGCCTCGGCTTCATCGGCAGCACCCTCGCGCACCAGCTGGTCGGCCTCGGTGCGCGCGTGCTGATCGTCGATTCGCTGATTCCGGAATACGGCGGCAACCTGTTCAACATCGCGGGCATCGAGGACCGGGTTCACGTCAACATCGCCGACGTGCGGCAGTCGAGCACGATGAACTACCTGGTGCGCGGCCAGGAAGTGATCTTCAACCTCGCGGGACAGGTCAGCCACATCGACAGCATGCAGGACCCGTACACCGACCTCGAGATCAACTGCCGCAGCCAGCTGTCGATCCTCGAGGCCTGCCGCCGCAATAATCCCGGCGTGAAGGTGGTGTTTGCAGGCACCCGGCAGGTCTACGGACGTCCGGAGAGCCTGCCGGTGACCGAACACCACCTGGTGAAGCCCACCGACATCAACGGCATCAATAAGGCCGCCGGCGAGTATTACCACCTTGTTTACAACGACGTGTTCGGCGTGCGCGCGTGCTCGCTGCGGCTCACCAACGTCTACGGGCCGCGCCAGTTGATCAAGCACAATCGCCAGGGATTCATCGCCTGGTTCATCCGGCTCGCGCTCGAGAACCGCGAGATTCAGGTCTACGGAGACGGCAGCCAGCTGCGCGACTTCGTCTTCGTCGACGACGCGGCGGATGCGTTCCTGCGGGCGGGCGCGGCAGACGGCTCGAACGGGATGGTGCTGAACGTGGGCGGTCTGCAGCCGATTTCGCATGGCGATCTCGTCGAGCTGCTCGTCTCGATTGCCGGCAGCGGACGGTCGCGCTGCGTCGAGTGGCCGCCGGAAAAGAAGGCGATCGACATCGGCGACTTCTACGCCGACTCGTCGCTCATCAAACAAACGGTCGGCTGGCAGCCGTCAACGCCGCTGCGCGACGGACTCGAGCGGACGATCGACTTCTATCGGGCCCATATGCATCATTACGTCCCCACGACCGCGTCGGAGGTCGCCGCCCTGTGAAGGCATTCCTTACCGGCGGCGCCGGCTTCATCGGCTCTCACCTCGCGGAGCGCCTGCTCGATCGCGGCCACGAGGTGCTGGTGCTCGACAACCTCTCCACCGGATCGATCGACAACATCTCGCATCTCAAAAGCTCTCCGCGGTTCTCGTACGTGGTCGATTCGGTGAGCAACGAGCCGCTGCTGGCCGAGATGATCGACCGGTGTGACGTGGTGTTCCATCTCGCCGCCGCGGTCGGCGTGAAGCTGATCGTCGAACAGCCCGTGCACACGATCGAGACCAACGTGCACGGCACGGAGGTGGTCCTCAAGCACGCCGCGAAGAAGAGGAAGCTGGTTTTAATCGCGTCGACGTCGGAAGTCTATGGCAAGAGCATCGACGTGCCGTTCCGTGAATCCGCCGACCTCGTACTTGGCCCATCCGAGAAACACCGGTGGGCGTACGCCTGCAGCAAGCTGATCGACGAGTTCCTCGCGCTCGCGTACTGGAAGGAAAAAAAGCTGCCGGTTGTCATCGTCCGGTTGTTCAACACCGTCGGCCCGCGCCAGACCGGCCAGTACGGCATGGTGCTGCCCACGTTCGTCCGGCAGGCGCTCGCAGGCGAGCCGATCACCGTGTTCGGCGACGGCACCCAGTCGCGCAGCTTCACCTACGTCGGCGATGTCGTGGACGCGCTGGTGGCGCTCGCCCTCGAGCCGCGTGCGATCGGACAGGTGTTCAACGTCGGCAACAGGGGTGAGATCTCGATTCGCGAACTGGCGGAACACGTGAAAGCGATGACCGGCAGCCGGTCGCCGATCCATTTCGTGCCCTACGACGAAGCTTACGAGGCGGGCTTCGAGGACATGCCGCGCCGCGTGCCCGACATCTCCAAGCTCGCCCAGCTCATCGGTTATGAACCGAAGATCGATCTCCCCGACATCATTTCGCGCGTTATTGCGCACATGCGCGAACAACAAGCTGTTCCCGGCGCCGGCTGAGGGCGACGCCGCGCCAGGCTTTCGCCGGCCACCGGGCGTCGTATAATTAACGCTTCCATGCATTTACGGGTGTTCTCGGCCGCCGTCCTGTTCAGCGTCCTTGCTGCGCCCGCGGGCGCCCAGGGCGTCAAACTTCAATTCAACGCCGGACAGGTGTCGCTGAGCGCGCAAAACGCGCCCATCCGCGTCATCCTCCAGGAATGGGCGCGCCTTGGCGGCGCGACGATCATCAACGGCGACCGGGTGGCTGGTCCACCCGTCACGCTCGAGCTTACGGGCGTGCCCGAGCGCCAGGCGCTCGACGTCGTGCTGCGCAGCGTGGCTGGCTATATCGTTGCGCCGCGCCGCGCAGGATCGCCGGGCGCGTCTGCTTTCGATCGCATCATGATTCTGCCGACGAGCGTTGCGCCGCGGACGCCCGCCGCGCCAGCCGCCGCCGCGCGCGGGCCGATCACGCGCCCGGGAGTGGTCGCACAACTGCCGGCCCCCACCGACAACGGCGTCGAACCCGGAGTTGATGCTGGCGATCCGCTGGAGGAGCCGTCCCAGTTGATCCAGGGCCGCGATCCGCGAGTCGTCCGGCCGCCGTTCGTGATGCGGCCTCCCGCTCCAGAACCTGCCGAAACGGATGATGGCGTCGACGAAGCGGAGAACGAAAACGCCGCTCCAGCCGGCGTTAAGCCGACTCCCACGAATCCCTTCGGCGTCCCGGCCGGATCGTCGGCCACGCCCGGCGTCATCTCGCCGGCCCCGCCGCTGACACCGCAGCAACTGCAACAGCAGCAACTGCAGCAGCAACGCCAAAACCGCGTACAATAACGCCTTAACCACGAAGGCCACGACCGAACGCGAAGCACGCGAACGACCTTTCGGTTCGTGCTCTTCGTCACCATCGGTGTCTTCGTGGTTGAGACAGATGTCGGACATCGATCGCTTCAAACCCGACGACCGCCGCGGCGTCGATACGCTCTATCGGCGTACGAACGGACCGGACGCCGCAGAAGCCAACCGTCTTCGCTGGGACTGGCAGCATCGCCGCAACCCCTACAACCGCACCGGCGAGCCGGGGATCTGGGTGGCGCGCGAAGGACCGACCGTTGTCGGCCAATATCCGACGCTGCCGGTTCGCATTTCCCTGAAGGGCCTCGAGGTTGAGGGCGCGTGGGGCACCGGCGTGCTCGTCGCACCGGAACGCGACAGTCAGGGGCTCGACGAAGCACTGGCGAGGGCCTGGGATCGCAACAGCGGGGCGGTGATGACACTCGGGCCCGCCGGGCAATCACGCAGGATGCTCGACAGCCTGCGCTGGCCGTCGGCGCACGTGCTGCCCTGCGTGGTGAAGCCGCTGACGCGCCGGGCCGTGCGTCTTCCGCACTGGCCGACCGCGATCAACCGGCTCGTGTCCGCCATGACGCTGCCGGTGATTGCCGTGGTGTCGCGGTCGCGCCCCTTGCGTGCGGAATGCGAGCCGATTCGCCGGTTCGATTCGTCCTTCACCGGCCTCTGGGAGAAGCTCGCGCCGAAATTCGACCTCGCCGTGCGCCGCGACGCGCCCTATCTCAACTGGCGTTACATCGAGCCGCCGCACGTGCGCTACTCGGTTGTCGCGCTGAAGCGGCAGGGCGAGCTGCACGGCTACGCCGTGTACCGTCATCGCCACGAACCGCTCGGCCGTGTGACGATGCTGGTGGACTTCCTCGTCGATCCGGACGACGTCTCCGGGTTGAAGACGCTGCTGCGGTGGGTGGATCGCGCCGCGCGGGTCGAGGACTCCGACAAGGTACGCTGCTACACCATGCACGGCGCCTTCCGGCGCATCCTGCGGCGCAACGGCTACTTCAACGTCAAGTCGAGCGTCGAGGTCAGCGTCAAGATCAACGCGGTGCAGGTGCCGAAGGGCTTCTACGAGGAGACCGACGGCTGGCACATCACCTACGGCGACTCGGACCAGGACCACTGATGCTGCTGAGAGACAAGGTCAACGGCGACATCGCGACGGCGATGAAAGCGAAGGACGCGGCACGCCTCTCGGCACTGCGGATGATGAAGGCCGCCATTACCAACAAGGGCGTCGAGAAGGGACACGACCTCGACGACGCCGAAGTGCTGCAGGTGCTCACCTCGCTCGTGAAGCAGCGGCGCGATTCGATCGAGCAGTTCTCGAAGGCCGGCCGCACCGACCTGGTCAACAAGGAGACGGCGGAGATCGCCGTGCTCGAGGAGTACCTGCCTCCTGCGGCGTCGGCCGACGAAATCGACGCGGCGGTCGCCGCGGCGATTGCCGAAACGGCGGCCGCATCGGCGAAAGACATCGGCAAAGTCATGAAGGCGGTCATGCCGAAGCTCGCCGGCAAGCATGCCGACGGCAAAACGGTCAACGAGGCGGTCCGCCGCAAGCTTGGCGCCTAGCCCTCAGCGCCCTTCCCCGACTCTCGCGCGCTCGGCCGCGTCCGCCGGCGCCGCCACCATGACGAGCCGCATCCTGGGCGTCGTCCGCGAGCAGGTGCTTGCCGCCTACTTCGGCGCGGGCAACGCCATGGACGCCTACAACGTCGCCTATCGCATCCCCAACCTGGTGCGGGATCTGTTCGCCGAAGGCGCGATGAGCAGCGCGTTCGTACCGACGTTCACCAGACACCTGACGACCCATGGCAAGGCGTCTGCGTGGCGGCTCGGCAACCTGGTCATCAACGGACTCATCGTCATCACCGGGTGCATCATCCTGGTCGGCATCGTCTTCGCCGAGCCGCTCGTGACGCTCTTCGCTTCGGCCTACCGCGAAGTTCCCGGCAAGCTCGAGCTGACGGTCTTCCTCACGCGCTTGATGCTCCCGTTCCTCACGCTGGTGGCGCTGGCCGCCGCCTGCATGGGGATGCTGAACTCGCTCCACCGCTTCTTCATCCCGGCGCTGTCTCCGGCGATGTTCAACGTCGGGACGATCGTGTGTGCGTTTCTGCTCGTGCCGCTGATGCCCAACCTCGGCCTCCCCGCCATCACGGCGATCGCCATCGGCTCCCTCGTCGGAGGCGTCGCGCAGCTTCTGGTGCAGTGGCCTGTCCTCAGGCGCGAAGGGTTCAGATACCAGCCCGTGCTCGACTGGAACGACCCGGGCTTGAGACGCGTACTCGTGCTGATGGGACCTGGCACGATCGGTCTGGCCGCAACGCAGGTCAATGTCTTCGTCAATACGGTGCTCGCCACGGGAGAGGGAACAGGCGCCGTATCGTGGCTCAATTACGCGTTTCGCCTGATGTATCTGCCGATCGGCCTGTTCGGCGTCTCGATCGCCACCGCGACGCTGCCAACGGTGTCGCGTCACGCGGCACAGGGCGACGAGCCGGCGGCGCGCCGCACGATCGCGGACGGGCTCTCGTTGATGCTGATGCTCAACGTGCCGGCCACGGTCGGCCTGGTCGTGCTTGCGACGCCGATCGTTCGCGTCATCTTCGAGCGCGCCGCATTCACCGCGGCCGACACCGTGGCGACGGCGACGGCCGTCCAGTTTTATGCGCTCGGCCTGGTGGGGTACTCGATCGTGAGAATTGCGTCGCCGGTCTTCTATGCGCTCGGCCAAAACCGGACGCCGGTGATCGTGAGCGGCATAACCGTTCTTGCGAATGCGCTGCTGAATGTCGCGCTCGTTCGGGTGATGGGGTATCGCGGCCTGGCGCTCGGCACCTCGATTGCGGCGCTGTTCAACGCGACGCTGCTGATGGTGTTCCTCCGCCGGCGCCTCGACGGCATCGAGGGCGGACGGGTCGCCGCATCGCTGGTGCGCATCCTCATCGCCTCGGCCGTGATGGGCGCCGCGGCGCTTGGCGTTGAACGGGCGGCCGCCGCGTGGATGCCCGGCACGGGGCTGCTCGTCCAGATCATCAGACTGTCGACGACGATTGCGACGGCGACAGCCGTCCTCGCTGCCGCCGCCTATGCGCTGCGAATCCGGGAATTCCAGGAGGGCATTGCGCTCGTGACCCGCAGGTTCCGCATGACCGGTCGATGAAGTCTCCGGGTACCCACGCATCAGCGAGAGCGGCACGGCTCCTTGGCCTGCACCCGACCGTCCTGCTGATGGCAGGCACGCACTTCATCGTCGACGGCTACAGCAACATCTACGCGCCGCTGCTGCCGCTGCTGATCCCGCAGCTGCAGATGTCGCTGTTCGTGGCGGGCACGCTGCAGATGTGCTTCCAGATCGCCAATTCCGTCGCGCAGCTGGCCTTCGGCCACATCGCGGATCACTGGCGGCCGCGGGTGCTGGTCATCGCCGGCCCCCTGGTCGCCGTCTCGCTGCTCGCGCTCATCGGCCTGCCGTCGACGCCGTTCATGCTGGGCGTGGTGCTGGTGCTGGGCGGCCTCGGGGCGGCTGCCTTTCATCCGCCGGCGGCAGCGCTCGTCCACCGGATCAGCGCCGAGCGCAAAGGGTTCGCGATGTCGTTCCACATCACCGGTGGGTCGCTGGGGTTTTCGCTCGGGCCGCTGATCTTTGCGCCATTCGCCGAGCGATACGGGCTGCAGTGGACGCCGCTGCTGATTCTGCCGGCGCTCGCGGTTCTCGCCCTCATGCTGCCGCGCGTGCCTCGGATCGAGACCCTGGCGGAACGCGGCGCGGTGAAGGGATTCAAGGCGCTGCGGCCATACCGTAAGCCGCTCACGCTCCTCTATCTGATCGTCGTGCTGCGCACGCTGACGGCCCTGAGCTTCGCGACCTTCATGCCCGTGATGCTCACGCGGCGCGGCATGACGGTGGGGGAAGCCGGCACCGCGATGGCGATCTACCTGTTCTCGACCAGCGTCGGCGGGTTTTTCGGCGGCGCGATTGCCGATCGCTGGGGGCCGCGGAACGTCATCATGTGGTCGCTGGTCCTTTCGGTGCCGTTTCTGGCCTACGCGCCGATGCAGACCGGCTGGACGTTCGTGGCCATCGTCTCGCTCGGCGGTTTCCTGCTCCAATCGACACTGCCGGTAAATGTTTCCTTTGGCCAAATGATCGCCCCCATCAGCGCGGCAACGGTGTCGTCGCTGATGATGGGCTTCGCCTGGGGCACCGGCGGACTCAGCGTGCCGTTTGTCGGCATGCTTGCCGACCGCATTGGGATTGAACGGACGCTCGTCGTAATGTCGGTCATGCCGCTTGCGGCGGCCGCGTTTGCAGCGCCCCTCCCTTCTGGAAGATTCGGCCACACTCCAGCCCGGGCATCCGACGCGGGCCACGCAGAGACCACAGGCACGGAAGTTGCTGAGTAGCCTCCAGTTGTAACAGACTGGGACTCAATGCGCTCGCGGTTTCCCTCTTCATCTTCGTTTGCCTATTCCTTTGGTCCCGGGCCGCTGACGCCCGCCATCAAGGTCATCGTCGCCGTCAACGTCGCGGCGTTCCTCCTCGGGCTCGTCCTGCCCGCGATCACGCTGACGCTGGGCCTGCGGCCTGCCGACGTGGTCGGGAACTTCGCGTTGTGGCAGCCCGTCACCTACATGTTTCTGCATGGCGGGATCTTCCACATCCTGTTCAACATGCTCGCGCTATGGATGTTCGGCGTCGAGCTCGAACGGATGTGGGGCAGCCGGTTCTTCGTGAAGTTCTATTTCGTGGCGGGCGTGGGCGCGGCCGTGACGACGCTGCTCCTCTCGTTCGCACCCTTCGCCTTCGCGAACCAGCTGTATTACTCGCTGACGATCGGCGCGTCAGGCGCGGTGTACGGCGTACTGCTCGCCTACGCGCGCTACTTCCCGCACCGGCCGATCCTGCTGTACTTCATCTTCCCGATTCCGGCGAAGTATTTCGTGATGATCATCGGCGCCATCTCGCTGCTGTCGGCGATGAGCGGCCCGGGCGGCGGCATCGCGCACGCCACGCACCTGGGCGGCCTGGTTGCCGCGTATCTCTACCTGAAGAGCGGCGCGCGGATGCACGTGATCGCGGAAATCAAGTACCGCTATCTGAAATGGCGCATCAACCGGATGCGCCGCAAGTTCGACGTCTACTCAGGGGGCCGCGCGGACGACGTCGATCGACGCGTGCATTAATCTTCGCCTTTCAGCCAATCCTGCCGAACGGGACTGAATACATCGAGCTCGAAGGTGTCTTCGAGCGCTTCGGCCTGGTGCGGCACGCCCGACGGAATATGCAGGACTTCCCCTTCGCGCACCGTGATTTCATCGCCGCCGTTGACGACGACTTTCAAGGCGCCCTGGAGGATGTAGGTCATCTGCTCGCTCTCGTGCGAGTGCATCGGGACGAGCGCGCCGCGCTTGAGATAAATCTGCGCGAGCATCTCGCGCTCGCCGGCGACGATCTTCTGCGAGATCATCTCGGTGATTTTCTCCAGCGCGATCTCGTCCCAGCGATGGACGCGCACAGTGGTCATACGCTTCCCGATAGTGCCATAATTTGCCGCGTATGAAGGGCTCGACCCTGGCCCATGGCGCCGACGCGCGAGCCGGCGCCCGGCGGGCGCGCGGCGAACACGAGGGACTCACCAGGGACGACCTGCTCACCGCTTACCGCACCATGCTCCTGTCGCGGAAGATCGACGACAAGGAGATTCAGCTCAAGAACCAGAGCCAGGCATTCTTCCAGATCAGCGGCGCGGGGCACGAGGCGGTGCTCGTCGCCGCCGGCGCGCACCTGCGCGGCGGCTACGACTGGTTCTTTCCCTACTACCGCGACCGCGCGCTGAGCCTGCAGCTCGGCGTCACGCCGCTCGACATGCTGCTCGCATCGGTTGGCGCCGTCAACGATCCGAGCAACGGCGGCCGTCAGATGCCGTCCCATTGGGGCAAACGAGAGTTGCA
>Ga0075418_10010389_pt1 | contig 10423 bp, 10 predicted proteins | sample SoiMetdeltSBSDD2_FD_81776 | JGI IMG/M metagenome (GOLD analysis project Ga0075418, IMG submission 81776) | Bulk soil microbial communities from a Populus tree surrounding site in Tennessee, USA - Soil MetaG P. deltoides SBSDD2 | ecosystem: Environmental > Terrestrial > Soil > Tree plantation...
CCGCGCAACGTTCGTGCCGTGCCCAGGCTGCCCGAATTTCCTCGTTCCACGGCATGTCCGGATTTGATAGATGCTGGAACTCACCCGTACCCCACATGGCGACATAGGCAGCGACGGTTTCCTCTAAGTCAAGTCCTTGTGTGCGTTCAGCAAGCGGATCCGCGTAGCCCTCGAGAACCACCAGTGCACTTGTCCGGGACGGGTTTACCGCTACGAAAAGCGCCGTCTGCACGAACGAGCCGTCAATCGCGACGAGGACCGCTTCACTACTTCCGAGATCGTCGAGGACCGCAGTGATGCTGTCGGCCCATAGCTCTAGGCTCCACGTTGCGGGATCGGACACCCCCGTGCCGGGTACGTCGAAGTAGATCACTCGACCAAGAGAAGTCATCGCCTCGAACCAGGCTTGGGCAGACGGCAGCTCGGGGAAGACCTCACAACTCGTGATGGGGTTACAGACGAACACGATATCGCGAGGGCCTGGCGGCGATGCACGATAGGCGACGCGCAAGTCCCCGTTCATCGCATAGCGCGTCTCCGAGAACACGGCGGAAGTGTAAGCCAAAACCGCATGCAGTTTTTGATGTCAGGCAACGCCGCTTGGCGGCTTCGTGCCGCCGCCGGGTTCTAGAGTCGCTGCAGCGCGAACGTCCAGAATTGGGAGCCCGGTGGGCCGTTGAAGCAGCCGACGTCATAATTCGACTCGATGGTGCCGAACAGCGAGACCTGGTCCCACGTCCATGTCTCATGCGTCGGCATCGCGTAGCCAGGAAGGCACTGCAATCCGTCGGGCACGTCCACGTTCAACGTGTATTGGCCGTTGACGAGGTGCGCGTCTCCGTCGTAGTAGGCATAGAACTTCAGCCGCGGTATCGCGCTGATGTCCAAGCAGCTGTCGTCCGGGGGTTGACAGGGCGAGATGAACCACACCCAGGAAGCCCGCTCATACCGGTTGGTGTTCACGTCGTAATTTCCTGGGGACATCATGGCCTGAGCGGGCGGGGCGACCACCGACGCCGCAGCGGTCAGCGCGGCGGTCGCAATCGCGAGTGTCGTCGACTTCATCCTCGTCCCTTCGTCGACCCCAACCCGATGGCTGCCAATCAAACCACTCGGCATCAATCGATGACGGCGGATTCCTTACGTTCGGTGATCGGCCGGGCCAGCTCCTGCTCGTCGCAGATGCGTTGCAGCTTCTCGAGCGTCTCGTCGAGTCCGGGACCCAGACGTTTCCCAGGGGTGAACGTGGCAGGCAGATGCTTCATGCCCTGAATGACGCCGATGGTCTCGTAATGCTCGGTGCCCTCGGGGTCACATACGTAGTCGGGCATCCGGTCGAGAACCGCGGTGAGCATCGACTTGAACACAGTGCGGGCGACATTGGAGCCGACGCAGCGGTGCACGCCGATGCCGAAGCTGAAGTGCCGGTTGCCCTTTCGGTCAAGGATGATTTCGTTGGGGGAATCGAACACCGCCGGGTCGCGGTTGGCCATGGCCCATGAAACCCAGAGTCGCTCACCTTCTTTGAACTGCTGGCCCTCGACCTCGATGTCCTCGGAGAACGTGCGCCCGTCGCCCGGTGCCGGCGTGAAGTAGCGCAGGAACTCTTCGGTCGCCGGGTCGAGCAGGGTGTCGCGCTCGCGACTGAGCAGCTCACGCTTGTTGGGGTGTTCCGACAGCCACTCCAGGGCGTGCGCAGTCAGCGCTGTGGTGGTGTCGAAACCGCCGCCGATGATCAAGCCGAGATTGCCGAGGATTTCCAGGTCCGGTGCGGGCTCGCCGTCGATCCGCAGCTGCAGCAGCGCATTCACCAGCCCGGGGCGCGGGTTCTCCCGAACCTCGTTCATGGTGTTGATCATGTCGATGCCCATCTGCCGGTTGAGCTCGGCGACTCGCGGGGCGTCAGGGGAGTGCTCGGGCGTGGATACCGACAGGTGAGCAGGCTCGCTGTACACCGGCCACTTCTTCAGCTCGATGCCCATCATCGCCAACGTGAGCACCGCGGGCACGATGTTGGCGAGGTCGTCAACGAAATCGATGCGGCCCGATTCGATCTTCTCGTCGAGCGCCGCACGCACTATCTCGTCGACGAACGGCTTCCACCGCTTCACCGCCGCTGGGGAGAGGTAGGGATTCAGCGCACCCCGGTAGGTGCTGTGCTCGGGTTCGTCCATCTCCAGGATGCCGCCGCGTACCACGGTGGCGCGCTGCGCCTTCGGGATGGTGATGCCCTGATACGGCGTCTCGCCGGTCAGGTCGTGATGATTGGAAACCGCTGGGCAGCGGGCCAATTCGAAGACATGCTTGCTGTCGGCGGCCACCCAGTGCCCGTTGTACGTCTCCGACCACGCGACGGGGCACTTCGACTGCATTTCCTCGGTGATCTTCTCGAATTGCAGCCGGTACTCCGGGGTGTGGCGATCGAAGTAATAGCGGTTCTTCTTGCGATCGTTGTCGGCGGCGCGGATGTCGTCGACGCTCAAGATGTTGTCTCCCTTATTCTTCGATCGTGATGGCCTGCTCGGGGCACGAGTGCACGGCCTCGCGGACCGCGTCCTCCTGATCGGGTGGAACGACCTCGTTCACCGGCGATGACGTGCCGTCAATGTCGCTGAGCTCAAAGGAATCTGGGGCGATCATCGAGCACAGCGTGTGGCCCTGGCAGCGCGCAGAATCAACGAAAACCTTCATGCAACACTCCGATCAGATGTGGTAGTCGTACCACTTCAAGTAGCCGCCGGCGTCCACGCGCTGTTGGGTGCCCGTGATGTAGCGGGCCTCGTCTGAGGCCAGGAACAGGACCATGTTGCTGATGTCCTCGGGCTCGATCCACGGCACCTTCATCGCCTGCTGGACGTAGAACACCGGTTCGGCGTCGGCCTTGGTCGGGTGCTCGAGATCGGGGCGGAACGACCTGTACATCGGCTCGCTCTGCAGCATCGGGGTGTTGCAGTTGGTCGGGTGGATGACGTTGGCGCGGATGCCCCGCGGTGCGAGCTCGGTCGCAAGGTTGTGGACGTACTGCGACAGCAGCCGCTTCGAATGAAGGTAGGCAGCGCCACCGGGGTCGGTGCCGGGGTTGTCGTTCTTGGAGACGTCCATCAGCGCCGCGGTCGAACCGGTGGCGATGATCGACGCTCCCTCACGCAGGTGCGGCAGTGCGACGTGGATGGCGTTCAGCGTGCCGATCAGGTTGGTGTTCATCACGTCGACCCAGGCGTGCATGTCGCCGGAGCCCTTCATGCCCGCGATTCCGGCCGACGTGACGACGATGTCGAGCCCACCCAATTCGGAGACGCCGTTGTCCACCGCGGATTTGAGCTGTCCTGCATCGCTGACGTCGACCTTGGCTGTCACGATGCGCTGCCCGGTCTTCTCGACGAACTGGGCTGTCTCCTCGAGATCCTCCGGGGTGGCCATCGGGTAGCCGATGGTCGCGAAGTCTTCGCACCGGTCGACCGCGATGATGTCCGCACCCTCCTCAGCCAGCCGTATCGCGTGGCTGCGGCCTTGGCCGCGTCCTGCGCCGGTGACGAATGCGACTTTCCCTTGAACGCGTCCCATTCGAAGCATTCCTTTCGTTATGTGTTTCGGCCGCCGTTGACGCCCAAGATCTGGCCGGTGATGTAACCGGCTTCCTCAGAGATCAGAAATGCGCACGCCGCGGCGATGTCCTCGGGCCTGCCCATCCGACGCACCGGCGTCGACTCGATGTTCTTGTCGATGAAGAGGTAGCCGCGCTCGGCGGACTTGCGCAGCATCGGGGTGTCGATGAAGCCGGGTGGCACGGCGTTGACGGTGATGCCCGCGGGTCCGTACTCAAGAGCGAGCGATTTAGTCAGCCCGTTGACCGCCGATTTGGCGGCCACGTACGGCGACATGTACGGCTGTCCCGAGTGGGTGCTCGACGAGGAGATGTTGACGATGCGGCCCCAGCCGGCCTCGATCATGTCGGGCAGCACCGCCTGGATGCAGTGGAAGACGCCGTTGAGGTTGACGTCGATGACCCGCTGCCAGTCCTCGAACTTCAGCTCGGTGAACCGCTTGAACTTCTCGAGTCCGGCGGCGTTCACGAGGACGGTGACCGGACCCAGCTGAGCCCGAATTGCCGCCAGCGCCTCCTCAACCGCGTCACGGTCGGTGACGTCTGCGGTGAAGGAGAACGCTTCATCGGACGGGTTCAGGTCGATGGTGGCGACATCCATGCCGTCGGCGCGCAGCCGTCGAGCGACGGCTTGTCCGATGCCGGAGCCGCCACCCGTAACAACCGCGGTCTTCACGCGCAGGCCTCAGTTATCAAGAACCGTCCTTCCGATTATGAGAACCGTACTCTCGGAGTGTGCGTTATCGCAAGACAGCAGAGGAGCCTCGTTCGCACTGGTGAGACGTTTGGAGGTGGTTTGTCTTAGCGTTAGTTGCAGGCCAGCGGGAGTTCTGCACATCTGTTTGAGTTCTCTGTAGGCGAATGTATGATTCGCGGCGGATGAGAATGAAGTTTCCATCACATGTGGATGCTTGCTGAGGAGGATCGTGCAGGAAACGCCCACCATCTTGAGCGACGCAGCCAGTGCCGGGACGGCGCAACGGCGCCTCCTGATCGACGGAAAGCTGCTCGACACCGATCGGACGTTTCCTTCTATCAACCCCGCCACGGGTGAGGTCCTCGGCTATGCGCCCGATGCGACCGTCCAGGATGCCGAGGCCGCCGTCGCCGCCGCGCGACGGGCCTTCGATACGACGGATTGGTCGACCAATACCGAGTTGCGCATCCGCTGCCTGGAACAGCTTCACCGCGCGCTGGTCGATCACCGCGACGAGCTCGCGGCACTGACCACCGCCGAGGTCGGCGCGACGCCGGCACTGATCGCCGGTGCGCAGCTGGATCAGCCGGTCGAAATCGTTCGCTACTACGCGGATCTGCTGAAGAACTATTCGATGACCGAAGATCTCGGAAACATCGAGAGCCGCGGCATGCAGCACCACCGCTGGGTGGAGAAGGAGGCGGCGGGCGTCGTCGCCGCGATCATCGCCTACAACTATCCGAATCAGTTGGCGCTGGCCAAGCTGGCGCCGGCCTTGGCGGCAGGCTGCACGGTCGTTCTGAAGGGGGCGCCGGACACCCCGCTGATCACGCTCGCGATCGGTGAGCTGATCGCCAACCACACCGACATTCCGGCGGGCGTAGTGAATGTGCTCAGCGGCGCGGCTCCCGGGGTCGGTGCCGTGCTGACCACCAGCCCGGACGTCGACATGGTCTCGTTCACCGGTTCCACACCGACCGGCAGGCGGATCATGGCCGCCGCCAGCGACACGCTCAAGCGTGTCTTCCTCGAACTGGGCGGCAAGTCGGCGGCGATCGTGCTCGACGACGCTGACTTCAACACCGCCGCGTTGTTCTCGGCGTTCTCGATGGTGACCCACGCCGGCCAGGGGTGCGCGCTGACGTCGCGGCTACTCGTGCCCCGCAAGCACAAGGACGAGATCGTCGAGCTGATCAAGAACAACTTCGCGATGGTCCGCTACGGCGATCCGACCGATCCCAAGATCTACATGGGTCCGCTGATCAGCGAGAAACAGCGCGACAAGGTCGACGGGATGGTCAAGCGTGCCGTCGAGGCGGGCGCGACGCTGGTGACCGGTGGCGAAAAGGTCGACCCCGGCTTCTTCTATACGCCGACGCTGCTCGCCGACGTCGACCCCGACAGCGAGATCGCCCAAGAAGAGGTGTTCGGCCCGGTGTTGGTAGTGATCGCCTACGAGGACGACGACGACGCGGTGCGCATCGCGAACAACTCCATCTACGGCCTTTCTGGTGCGGTGTTCGGCAGCCAGGACCGTGCGCTGGCGGTGGCCCGTCGCATCAGAACCGGAACCTTCTCGATCAACGGCGGCAATTACTTCAGTCCCGACAGCCCGTTCGGTGGTTTCAAGCAGTCGGGCATCGGGCGCGAGATGGGGATTGCGGGGCTCGAGGAGTTTCTCGAAAGCAAGACGTTCGCGACGGTCGTCTCATGAGGCCGCTGGAAGGTATCCGCGTCCTCGAGGTCGCCATGTACGGGTTCGTCCCGTCGGCGGGCGCGGTGCTGGGCGAGTGGGGCGCCGACATTATCAAGGTCGAGCACGCCGTCACCGGTGATCCGCAGCGCGGCCTGCGCCAGACCGGTCCGCTGCGCGTCGAGGGCGACCCGAACCCGAACATCGAGCACGCCAACCGCGGCAAGCGCAGCATCGGGCTGGACATGTCGGTACCCGAAGGACTGGAGGTGCTGCTCAACCTCGCGCGCCGCGCCGACGTGTTCCTCACCAGCTTCCTGCCAGGACATCGGCAGAAGTTCGGCATCGATGTCGATGACATCCGCGCGGTGAATCCGAACATCATCTACGCCAGGGGCAGCGCGCTGGGCCCGCGTGGTGAGGAGTCGGTCAAGGGTGGCTACGACATGACCGCGTTCTGGTGCCGGGCGGGCACGGCGGCGACCATCACCCCGCCCGGCATCGAGGGCATGATCGGCCCGCCCGGACCGGCCTACGGCGACACGATTTCCGGCACCAACCTGGCAGGCGGAATCGCGGCCGCGCTGCTGAAGCGCGAGCGCACCGGCGAACCGTCGGTGGTCGACGTGTCGCTGTTGGGCAGCGGCCTGTGGTCGATGGGCCACACCGTCGCGCTGACGTCACACCTGAATCAGCTGATGGTGCAGCCGCCGCCAGGGGTGCACGGCTCACCGATCAACCCGCTCGTCGGCGTGTATCCGACCGCCGATGACCGCTACATCTCGTTCGTGATGATGCAGCCGACCAAGTTCTGGGCTGACGTGTGCAGGCACATGGACCTCGAGGATCTGATCGACGATCCGCGGTTCGCAACGGTCGAGTCGATCGCCGAGAACACCGCAGCGGCCGTCGAGATCCTGCGGGAGGCGATGACCAAGCGGACGCTGCCCGAATGGAGCGAGCGGTTCTCGACATTGGCCGGGCCGTGGGCGCCCGTGCAGGACACCCTGCAAGCCGCTGAGGACGCCCAGATCCGGGCCAACGAGTACATCGTCTCGACGGGTGAACTCGAATTGGTCGCGAATCCGGTGCAGTTCGATGTCAGCGCACCGCAAACCGGACCCGCCCCTGGCTTTGCGGAGCAAACTGACGAAATCTTGCTGGAACTCGGTTTGGATTGGGACCGCATCATCGAGCTCAAGACGGCCGGCGCCGTCACCTAGGTTCGGGAGAGATCTCAATGCCCTATGTCGCGTCGATCGGCACCTACCTGCCGTGCTGGGGCGCGCCTCAGCACCGGGTGCCCGGTGACGACGAGGACGCGATCACCCTCGCGGTCGAGGCCGGGCGCGCCGCGTTGATTGCCAGCGGGGCGGTCGAGCGAGTCGTCTTGGTCAGCCGCGACATGCCGTTGCTGGAGAGCAGCAACGCCGCGGTGCTGCTGGCGGGACTGGGACTCGACCCCGAACTCGAGGTCGACGAACGCCTCGGCGGCGCGCCCGCGACACTCGACGCGGTCAGTTCGGCCCGGCCGCGGACACTCATCATCGGCACCGATCTGGACCCGGCGGGCGCGGCGGCCATCCTGACCGCAGAGCGGGGACTGCAGGTTCGTACCGCGGCGCGTGTTGCGCGCAGCCTGCCGGTGCGCACCCGCAACGCGACCGGCGACGTGCACGACTACGGCGACCCCCGGCTGCTGCACGAGCGCGGCCTGGTCGCGTCGCTGGCCGCCGCATGGCTCGACACCCCGTCCGCGGTGGCAGGCGTCGAGCACGAACGAGCCGTCGAGTTGTGTATCGGTGCGCCACCGCCCTTGCCGACCACCGGCGCCAGCGCCAGTCTCTTCGCGCTTGCGGGCATGGCCGACGCGGGAACGACGGGCCCATTGGTGGCCGTCGAACAGGCCAGCCTCTCCGGTGTGACGGTCAGCGGCGGCGTCGCGGAGCTTCACCGGCGCGAGCCGCCTGCGCGGCCTGCGCCCGCCGGAACCTATCTCGAAGGCGCGGACATCCCGATCTCACTGGCCGCCTATGAGCGGGCCTTCGAGGCCAAGACCCGTTGGGAGGCAGGCAGATTCGCCGCTTCTGACGAATTGGATTTCCCGCCGCGCTACCGGCTAGCCGAGGACGGGGCGCTCGCATCCGACTATGAATTGATCCCGCTGCCGCGTACCGGGACGGGCTACACCGAAACCACCGTGCACATGCCGGTGCCAGGCTTGCGCACGCCGTACTCTCTGGTGATCGTCGAACTCGACGGCGTCGGGGTGCGCGCACTGTTCAAGGTCACTGGCGCCGAGGCGGGCACCGTCGACATCGGCGCCCGCGGACGACTGGCGCTGCGCCGTGTCGCGGTGCGTTCGGGCGTGCCGGACTACGGCTATATGTTCGAGCCGGAGCGGGCCGCATGAGGAAGGTGGCGATTGTCGGGGCCGGGATGACGGCGTTTGGCGAGCATTTCGCGCTCGGCATCAAGGACCTGCTACCGATGGCGTTCGCGGACTGCGCGAAAAGCGTCGACAAGGGCTTGGCGAAGTCCGACATCCAAGGTGCATGGTTCGGCGCGATGGGAACGGCCGACGGCTTCCCGTCGGGCATCCTGGCCGACTCGCTCGGACTTCCTGACCTGCCCGTCACGCGCGTCGAAAACTCTTGTGCCACAGGCAATGACGCGGTGCGTAACGCACTGTTCGGCGTCGCGTCAGGCGCATTCGACGTGGCCCTGGTGATGGGCGCGGACAAGCTGCGCGACACCACGTCCAAGGACATGCTGTGGAAGTGGGAGGCGATGGCGCGCGACATGGCGTGGGACTACCCGCTCGGGTTGGTCTCGCCGGCAGGATTCGCGCTGCACGTCCGCCGCTACATGCACGAGTCCCCGACGACGCGCGAACACTTGGCCATGGTCGCGGTCAAAAACCACCGCCACGGAGTGAACAACCCGAAGGCGCGGTTGCGCTTCGAGATCACGCTGGAACAGGCGCTCGAGGCGCCCACCATCGTGACTCCGTTCGGGCTCTACGACTGTGCCCCGCAGAGCGACGGCGCCGCCGCGCTCGTCATCGCCGCAGAGGATGTTGTCGAGAGATTCACCGACCGTCCGGTGTGGATCCGCGGCGTAGGCCTTGGGCTCGACTCGGTGATGCATCAACACAAGCCGGATATGACGACGTTTCCGGCCACCACGCGCGCCGCCAAGCAGGCATTTGCGATGGCCGGCATGACACCGGCTGACGTCGACGTCAGCGAAGTTCACGATTTCTTCACGGGAATTGAGCTGATCAGCTATGAAGATTTGGGCTTTGCCGAGCGGTTCGGGGGCTACAAGCTTGTCGAGGCTGAGGTGACAAGTGTCGGCGGTGCGCTGCCGGTCAACCCCAGCGGGGGGCTGAAGGCCAAGGGCCATCCTCCGGGGGCGACGGGTGTCGCACAGTGCGTGGAGCTATTCGCGCAACTCCGAGGGGAGGCAGTCAACCAAGTGGACGGCGCGCGGGTCGGATTGGCTCACAATATCGGCGGCCCAACGGCGGTGGCTGCCGTCACCCTCCTGGAAGGCTCCGCTCATGGCGCGCGGTAGCGGGGCGGAACGGTGGTCGCCAGGGATCTCGTTGGGCCGTGGTTCCAAGCCGATGGAGGCTGTCGGCGGGCTGTTCGCGATGTCGAAGGACGCAGTGCGCTTCATCTTCCGCCGACCGTTTCAGTGGCGGGAATTTCTGGAGCAGTCGTGGTTCGTGGTGAAGGTATCGCTGGCGCCCACACTGCTGGTGGCGATCCCCTTTACGGTGTTGGTCAGCTTTACACTCAACATTTTGTTGCGAGAACTCGGCGCCGCCGACTTGAGCGGTGCCGGTGCAGCGTTCGGCGCGGTGACCCAGGTCGGTCCCCTGGTGACGGTGCTGATCGTGGCGGGCGCGGGTGCCACGGCGATGTGCGCGGATCTGGGGTCACGCACCATCCGCGAAGAAATCGACGCAATGGAAGTGCTGGGCATCGATCCGGTACAACGCCTGGTGACCCCCCGGATGCTGGCCTCGGGCCTGGTGGCGCTGCTACTTAACAGTCTCGTGGTGATCATCGGGATCCTGGGCGGCTACACGTTTTCGGTGTTCATCCAGGATGTCAACCCCGGCGCATTTGCGGCCGGCATTACCCTGCTCACGGGGGTGCCCGAAGTCATCATTTCCTGCGTGAAGGCCGCGCTATTCGGGTTGATTGCCGGGTTGGTGGCCTGCTACCGCGGACTCAACGTTTCTGGTGGTGGCGCGAAAGCAGTGGGCAACGCGGTCAACGAAACCGTGGTGTACGCGTTCATGGCGCTGTTCGTGATCAACGTGGTCGTGACGGCCATCGGTATCCAGATGACGACGGGAAGCCACTAAGCGATGGGAACACGAACAGTACTGCGCAGTCGCTTTCCGCGGCTGACC
>Ga0075418_10010391_pt1 | contig 10422 bp, 7 predicted proteins | sample SoiMetdeltSBSDD2_FD_81776 | JGI IMG/M metagenome (GOLD analysis project Ga0075418, IMG submission 81776) | Bulk soil microbial communities from a Populus tree surrounding site in Tennessee, USA - Soil MetaG P. deltoides SBSDD2 | ecosystem: Environmental > Terrestrial > Soil > Tree plantation...
ATCGGCGATTGTTCGTTCATCGTGCTCATGATGCTCCGGGCAGGCGGATTTCGACACGCGCACCGCGCGGCGAGCTCTCGATGGCGAGCTCCCCGCCGAGGGCCGTGACGCGCTCCCGAAGACTCCAGGGAGCATGATCGGAATCCAATCGTCCATGAATCGGAAACCCGCGTCCGTCGTCGACGACGTCGACGCACACACGGCCGTCTGTCACTGCCACCGTGCCGCGGATCCGCGTCGCACCCGCGTGCCGCGCTGCGTTGGTGAGCGCTTCCGCAAGCAGCGCGACCACGTCATCGGTGCGCCTAACATCGAGAGCGTCGACGTCGCCCGACAGGTCCAGCTCCACGGCCACACCCCACTGCAGCTCGATCGAATGAGCGACGCGGCTCAGCCGCGCGCGCAACAGATCGCGCCTGCGCACGAGCTCCGGCCGCAGCCCCTCGACGAAGTCGCGAAGCGCGCGCTGCGCCTCGATGAGCTGCTCGACGACGAGGTCGAGCCGCCTCTCGGTCTCGCGCGGATCGCCGCCGGCAGCGCGCCGTGCCCCTCGCACGTGCAGCGCCAGGCCGCCGAGCGATTGCAGCAAACCGTCGTGCAGATCGCGCGACAGCCGGAGGCGCTCTTCATTCGCCACGCCCTCACGCATCATCTCCACGAAGTTCATCTGATCGAGACCGGTGCCGATGAGTTGCGCGACGATGTGCGCGAGGCGGAGATCGTCCGGATCCGTCATCCCCTCCGCAAAAAGCCGGCCGGTTGCGGTCTGCGATTGGAACGCAACGGCGGCAGGAAAGTCCGGCGGCGCATCCTCATCCAACAGGAACTCCCCGCCTAACTCGTGGCTCGCCACGTATTCGGCTCCGTCGCGGTCGGACCACGCCAGGACGAGCCGCGGCGTCCGGAGCGTTGCCGCCGCATGTTCGAGCAGCGTGCGCACGCCCGCCTCGCGATCGGCCGTGGCTACGCGCGGCCACGCGGCCAGGCTCTCCAGGTCGGCGTTCGTCCGCTGCTCGAGATCGGCGCGCCGGATCATCACCGCCGCGACCAGGATCAGGAGGCCGAGGCGAACGATCACCAGACGCGGATCGACGGCAACATGATCGGTGACGATGACGATTAGCAGGAACGTGGCCAGCGTGCCGCAACCGGCCCCCAACATCCCGCGGCGGCCGTAGCGATTGGCAGCGCCTAACGGCGTGATCAGCAGAAACGGGAAGAATGGGCTGCCTGCGCCGCCGGTCACGATGATGACCACGGCGGGGATCAGGAGATCGAGAAACAGCAGGAGCGGCGGCAGGAAGAGCCGTCCGCGGCGGTACGTGAGCCAGAGCAGCACCACCGACAGCGCACACCACGGCAGGAAAAGCCAGAGCGGGAGAAAGCTGCCGTAGTCGCGCGCCGTGATCACGGCGGCGAGCGCGCCGGAAACGTGGGCGATGACCCGCGTCGCGGCGACGAAGCGCTCCGCGCGCGTCTGGGACACCTGCCGTGCAATGCTCTCTGCCACTTTCGACATAGTAAATCCTGTCTTTCGAGAGATGCCGCTCGCGCGCGCGGATTCGATATCGACTGGATGTACTCGCTCGCGCTGCCGATCGAGACCAACCGCGGGCGCGGTGAGACGCGAAGCATCGGTCCGGCCTCCGTGACCTTCGCCACGAGGGCCTCGTTCATGCCGGGCGACGCGGTCCGTTTCTCGATGACGCTGCACGGCATCGAGATCTTCTGCTCCGGCTCCGTCCACGCCGTCTTCGCCGAGGGCGTGCTGTTCGTCGTCGAGGCATCGATCGACCGCTACGACTTTGGACATACGAAGTCTGGTCCGTCGAACGATGCGCCGTGACCCCTCCTATACCGAAGTTGGAGGTCATCAGAGGAGGAGATCATGAACGACATCCATAACCCCAATCCGCAAGAGCAATACGACTCCGCGCGCACGGCGCGGTTCCGCGGCACGCGCACGGTGCAGGAAATCGCCGGCGCGCCGCGAGTCGCACTCAATGCGCGCTACACCTCAGGCCACTATCCGAAGCTCTATAACGTCAGCACTGGCCGGCCTAACGAGCTCTTTGCGTATGGCGGCTACGTCAGTGAGGAGGGAGGCGCGTACGTCGCGAAGCTCGACGCCGCCTCGCTCGCCGAAATCTGGCGCGCGGAGATGCGGCTCCCCGATCACTGGAACTATCCAGGCGCAATGGGCGTAATGAGCGACGGGAACGCGTATGCCGTTGCCGGCAACCTGCTAATGAAGGTCGACGCCGAGACCGGCGACGCGCACAGGATCGTGCTGCCGCAGCATCCGGACTCGGGCGGCGCGGCCTACAACGGCTTCGTCGTGAATCCCGACGGAGTGATCTTCACGAAGTCCATCGAGCGCGGCAAGCCCTGTCGCCAGAACGCCCTCTCCCAGAACCTCGGCATCGCTTGCGCCGCCTATCACAAGATCCCGTCGTTCCTCGTCGCAGTGGAAACGAAGTCCGACAAGCCACACATCATCGCCGAGACCGAGACCGTGGAGCTCATCATGAGCCGCGTCTCCACCGAGCGGCGCAACGGCATCGACTACATCTACTGTCCCGCGCTCACGAAGCTGTGGCGCTACACGTTCGACGGCAGCTGTTTCCGACTCGACGAATCGTGGGGCCCCGTGCCCTACGCGGGCAACGGTCAACCCGGCACCGCGCCCGCGATCATGGGCGACTGGGTGATCATCATCAACAACGGCTTCGTTTCTTCCGATGAGCCGTTCACCGTCCGCGCCATCAGCATCCACGACAGCAACGTGCAATTCACGCACATGCCGCTCGACGGATATCCGATGAGCCAGGTGGGCTCCAAGCCCGCGCTCGACGTCGAGAACATGCGCGTCTACGCCGCGGATTACAAGGCGCAGTTGCTCGTGTGTCTCGACTTCGATCCGGCGCGCGGGCTCACGAAGCGGTGGTCACAACCGCAGGAGATGTTCTGCTTCCTCTCGCTGTTCGGAGATGCCGCGAACCGCCAGGTCGCCGGCACCGACTACAACTCCTCGTACGGCGATCAAGTCGTCTGGCGCGATGCCGCGACGGGCGAGGAGATCGTGCGCAGCGCGTACCTCGATCCGATGTTCAACGGCTCGACCATCGGTCCGGGTTACGACGGAAAGTTCTACTACCTCGCCCAGACCGTCAAAGCTCTCGTCGAGCTCACTCCCGTCCCCGCGCCGCAAGTGTGAAGGAGAGCGCCATGAACGACTGCACTTCAGGCTGGAGCATCCCTTTCAGCGGATCGAAGCGTTGGGTTTTGTTCGATCCTGATATGAATGCGACGTACTGGTACTACGCCGTCACGCGCGAGGAGAGCGACACGACCGGCTTCCACTTCACCGGCACGTTTGCCCACGCGCGGTACCAGGCCTTCAACGTCTACAACGACGAGACGAAGAACCTGGTCTGGGCCGATGTCGACCCGGCACAGAAGTCGGCGCTGAGCGATGTCGACATCGTCCCCGATGACGGAAGCAACAACCCCTTCCTCCTCGCCGTACCGCGCGACACACCCGACCGCAATTACACCGTATGGGTCGTGCCCGAAGGAGCGAACACGTCCGGCCTAACAAACGTCATCACATTTCCGACGAGCGTGACGCAGCTCTCGATCTTTCTGCGCGTCTATCTCCCCGATCAGAATCTCAAAGAGCCTCCACTACCGACGATTGAATCCTTCAACACCGCCACCGGGGAACCTGCGCCATGTCTCCCCACGCGCTCGATCCTCGGCGACGACAGCGGCGGTGACGGCACTTCTACTCCAACCCCCGGTGCCAACACCGACGGCCAGGTGCGCTTCTACCGCCTCGGCGGAGGAGGCTTGTATCCGAACGAAGACAGCGCGTACCTCGCAACGATCTTCAAGGAGATCGGCGACTCCGTCGCCATCATCCGCTTCAAGCCGCCGACCTACACCGACACCTCCAACCCCGCCGGCATCATCCCGTCGCAGGCAATGGTGCGCTACTGGTCCTTCAACGTCTACAGCATCAAGATCACGAACGTCACGGCATGCCTCGCCGACGACCAAGCCGTCGTCGCGAACGATGGCTTCGTCTACATCGTGTTAGGCCGGCGAACGCCGCAACTGCTCGAGAAAGCGAAAGGCATGAACTTCCTGCCGTGGGGCCCGCACGACGAAATCCTCTTCGTCTATCGCAATATCACGCCTAACACCCAGTTCCCCTACTCCGCCGCTGCCGTGCCGATCTACAGCGACGAGCAAACGGCATCGGCGGAGACGTTCATCGGCGACTACGCACCGATCGGCGTGTACACATCGGCGGAGCAGTTCCTGAAGTCGGATCTAACAGGACTCTTCGAGCAAGGGGCTTCCACATCGCATCCGGAGGCTTGAACCCCATCCGATACGGATGAGCTACCGCCTTCCATTACAAAATGTCTCTATCCTGCCGCCCATATGTCAGACCATCATGTGCCTCCATTGAAGGGGAGCGCGCACCCCCGTCAGTGTCTACGTCCACTAGGAGGAAAGATGTCCAAGATTCGTATCGCCCTCGTCCTTGCCCTCGTTCTGCTCTCCACCACGCCTGCGTTTTCCCTCGGCAGCTTCAAGGTCTTCCACTACAGCGACGCCACGTTCACTACTGTCGTCGGCGCGAGTTACCAGCCGAGCTGGGATTGCCCGGACGAAGATCTCTATTGGTCGTGGGGCACCACCTCCGGCTTCCGCAAATGGTTTGACTACCCCGAATGCGAAGAAGGCGGGACGCCGACCATCGGCTGCCAGGTCTACGACAACGGCTGGACCACGGTTCCGTGTCCGTGAAACGAAAACGGCGGGCTCACGCCCGCCGTTTTCCAAACATCAATACGTTGACTTGTTAGACCGCGACCGCGGCCTCGGTCGAAACCGTGGCCCCCGCGATGAAGGAGGTGGTGGCCGCGAGCGTATCGAAGATCACGTCCGTCGCGGTAAGCAGGATCAACGACTTCCCTTGGGTGGATTTAACGACAGGCTCCCAGCCCAAGATCCGCATGAGGCTCGGGATGCAGCCGCAGCAGCGACTGATGGTGTTCAGTGCGTTAGGCGCACCTGCCAATCCCTCCTCCACGGCGACGAGTGAGAGCTTCGCCAGACCGAAACCGGTCCCGAGAAGCGGTCCCTGGTCCTGCACCCACTCGGCGAGCTCGCTGCGGCTCACCACGGAGTACATCTCCAGGCCGCGGATCCCACCACCCACCGTCAGCCACAACAAATTCGAAGCCTGGTTGCCGGTTGCGACGCCGAAACTCTGCTGTCCCTTCGGCTTCGTGAGGAAGGGGCAGTCCATCACCCACGTGAAAAGCTGGACGCTCTGGATCACCACTGCGAGCAAATCGAACGGAGTGGGACTGACTGGAGATGGATCGAAGGTCCCGTAGCTCGTGACGCTGCCGCCGCCCAGGAGCGGTGAGGTCTCTGTCAGCGGTGTGCCCGGGGCGGGAGGTTGCTTCTTAGGCGCCTTCTGTTCCGCGATCATCTTGACATTCGAACAGAGGTCCAAGCCGACGAGCAGCGTCGACGCCACACCGCGGACGTAGAAGAAGAATGGCGCCCAGCTGCTGTAGATCGGATCGTTCGATGAGGACGCAGCTGCGGCCGTGTGCGGCTCGGCGAGACCGGACTGCTGCAAGAACACCGTGGCGTTGAAGGTGTTCTGGAATCGCTGCAGGGTCGCATCGTCCGGGAAGGGCGCTTTGTCGCTCACTGCTTTCGACAACGCGGTGATCGGCGTCGCGATGACGAGCGAGATGAGGTTCAGCGCGGTCATCGGCGTCACTTGTCCACCCGAATCCTGCGTGATCTTTTCGAACAGGGGCGTGACGACCGGGATGTCCCAGCGCGCCTGCGCGATGGAGAGGAACGTGCGGACGACGTCGGACAACGCGGCCAATGCCGCTCGCACGACATCGACCATCCCGTCCAGGAGCGCTCGCATCAACGTGTCGAGCGCCGTGGCGAACTCGCTCAGTTTCGTCGTCAGCAGGAGTTTCGGATCGTTCATGAACCGCTGGAGGAAGGCGGTGAAGTCCGAGAACTGATCGGACTCGAAGAATGACTGCTCCTGTTCGGCGGACGTGGCACTGGCCGCAACCACCGTGGCGTCGTCCGCCTCGGTGTAGAGATCCTTCTGTGGCGCACCGATCACCGCGGCGCCGATGTTGTCCATGAACGCGTTCATGAAGATGTTGCGCGAGCTTCCGGCGGCGACGGAGTCTGCGACGGCAGGATCGCCCTTCGGGTTTTCGCTCAGCAGATCGCTGAGCGTCTTCTGTCCGAGGTTGCTGGCTGCGAAGGCAGCGAGCCGGGTCGAGATCTCTTGATCGAGCTTGCTCACCGCCTGTTCGAACGGCGCCGACAAGTACGGGATCGCCTGGGCTACGAACTCGAGAGTCTGACCGAACGTCCACGAGATCGCCCGTGCGGTTCGGAGAATGTCGTCCCAATTGAACAGGAACGCGAGCCAATCGTAGAGCTGCGAGAACGCGTTGCCGACCGTGGCGAACGCCGCCTCGGCGATGTCGAAGGCCTGTTCCACGAGCTCGACCGCGCCCTGAAACAGTCCCTGCACTCCGTTCAAGAGCGTCGTGATCGAGCTCTGGATGCTGGTCACGAGATTGAGCGCCGTATCGACGACCGTCGAGACGATGATCTCCAACACCTGGGCGCCTGTGGACTCGATGTACGCCACGATGTCGCCGATCGAGTCCCACAACTCGCCGGTCCAATTCGCGCGCGTCACCTCCATTGCGTCCGCCGCCTGGTCGCGCGTGAGCACCTCGAACGCGGGAAGGCCGGATGCGACGCTCAATCGCCAATGTTGTTCGGCCACCCGGCTGGGGTCGATGCGGTGCAGCAGGAATGGCGTCGCCGCATTCACCGTCACTCGCGTGAGGTTGTTAGGCGCAGCGACGGCGGAGAGCTCTGCATCGTCCGGAAGCGGTGGACGACACAAGGACATGCTGGAGCGCACCGCGCCCGCAACCGCATTCGCCACGTCGCTGTTGTCGTAGTCTCCACGCATCAGCGGCGTCCCGTCTTGCAGAGTCGCAGAGAGGAGATCGTCGCCTGTGACCTGCTCGAGGCGATCCTGGACGTCGACGTTCACCTGGAGCTCGACGAGCTCGCCCTCAGGCATGTCCTCGTGCCGCACGCGATAGACCGGACTCGCGAGACTCGTCGTGGAGAAGATCACGTTCACGAGACCGACGGCGTTGAGCGTCGTCACGTACGGCGCGCTCGGTGAGAGCATGACGCCCTTGCCATTGACCTGAACTGGTGTGACCGCGTGGGCCCACAGCTCCACGTTGCCGCTCGTCACGGGGTTGCCGGCAGCGTCCAGGATCGCAATCTCGGTGGAGTAACTCCGCAACTGGACCACCGCGCTGGGGCTGGCCAACGCCAATGGCGTCGTCTCCCAGTTCGTGGTGTCCTGCTCTTGTATGCACTGCAGAGCTTCGCCTTCGCTCGTGACCATGAATCCAACGCTGTTGCCGTCGGCTCGCCGCGCTCCCGTGAGCTGGACGACGTCGGTGGCGATGACGATGGGCGTACTGGTGAGGGAGTCGTTTGATGTGCGCTCGTGCAGGACTTCGACCTGATGGTTGTCTTCGAGGACAAAGAGGTCGAGGAGCTCCGAGGCATTTCGGGAGGCCAGCAACTTGGTCGCGGGACGGACGAGAGGTGCGAGCGGCGTCCAGCCGTTTTGCCACTGACCGCGAACTTGTCGCAGTAGATAGAGGCCCTGCTGAAATTCGTTGTTCTCTCCGTAGCCAGTGGTGCAGTAGCCCGCGATTGCCATGCCCTGAGGACCGGTGGGCGCGGGAACGACGAGATCGATCTTGATTTGGTGCCGGCCCTGAGGCGTATCAGCCCACGTCACGATGCTGTCCCACGAGCCTCGGTCATTCGGCATGTCCCAGGAGCTCGTCGTGAAGCTATAGACCTGGCCATTGACCGCAGCGCCGAAGAACACCACGGTCTTCTCATCGCTGCGCGTCCCATTGAACTGCGTGAACTTGAAGTTGGAGCTGGTCGCCTCAGACTGGTCTGTGGTGACCCATCCCAACCAGGTGTCCGACGCGGCTTCGTAGTGATTGAGCCGGAACGTGTTCTTGACCAGAGCGAACACCACGGCGTTCCCGTCGCCATACATCCGGACCTGGTAGAAATAGATGTCCTTGAGGCTCTCGGGGATACCCATGGGCTGCAGTCGCCCCATTTCGCTGGTGGCCGTCTGGTGCGCGTAGTAAGGCTGGCCATGACTGTCCATCGCGACGACGATCATCCGGCCGTCGCCAAGCCCGTCGGCGCTGAAACTGTGGATGGGCTGGCCTGTTTTGAGACAGGTGCGGATCGACCATCCCGATGCGGAATCGTTGTCTCGCAGGAGATGGTAGAGCGCGCCGTCGTTCCCTAACGAGAAGAGGTCCACCTCCCCATTCGAGGCGGCGACGGCTTCGACGACGCCTTGGCTTGTGAGCGGGCTCAGCCCGGCGTAGTTTTCCATCAATGAGGAAGTGGCTCGAACACGATCGGATTTAAGAACGTCCATCCGTCCATCTTATGGTGAAGCGAGCTCGTCCGTAAAGACTCGCGCCCCAAAATACGAAACGGCGGGCTCACGCCCGCCGTTTTCAGAACATCAATACGTTGACTGGTTAGACCGCGACTGCGGCTTCGATTCCCGCCGCCGCGCGGAGCGCGTCGGCCTTGTCGGTCCGCTCCCAGCTGAACTCCGGCTCGGTGCGGCCGAAGTGGCCGTAGGCCGCGGTCTTCTTGAAGATCGGGCGGCGCAGCTGGAGCGACTCGATGATGCCGCGCGGGGTCATCTGGAAGTGCTCGCGAACGAGATCGACCAGCGTCGACTGCTCGACCTTGCCCGTGCCGAAGGTGTCGACGTAGATCGACACCGGGTCGGCGACGCCGATCGCATACGCGAGCTGCACTTCGACTTCGTCGGCGATGCCGGCCGCGACGAGGTTCTTCGCGATGTAGCGCGCCATGTAGCACGCCGAGCGATCGACCTTCGTGGGATCTTTTCCGGAGAACGCGCCGCCGCCGTGGCGTCCGCGTCCGCCGTACGTGTCGACGATGATCTTGCGGCCGGTTAGGCCGGTGTCGCCCTGCGGACCACCGATCACGAACTTGCCGGTCGGATTGATGTGGAACTTCGTTCCCTTGTCGAGGAACTCCGCGGGAACGACCGGACGGATGACTTTCTCGATGATGGCATCGCTGAGATCGCGATGGCTGACGCTCGGCGAGTGCTGCGTCGAGATGACGATGGCCTCGGCGCGAACGGGACGCTTTCCTTCGTACTCGATCGTCACCTGCGACTTCCCGTCGGGACGGAGGAAATCCAGCTCTCCCGCCTTGCGCACTTCCGTTAGGCGGCGCGTGAGCTTGTGCGCGAGCATGATCGGCAGCGGCATCAGTTCGGGCGTCTCCCGCACGGCGAAGCCGAACATCAGTCCCTGGTCGCCCGCGCCGCCGGTGTCCACGCCCTGGGCGATATCGGGCGACTGCGGGTCGATCGACGAGATCACCGCACAGGTCTCGCTGTCGAAGCCGTACTTCGCGCGCGTGTAACCGATCTCGCGAATCGTGTTGCGCACGATCGACGGGAAATCGACATAAGTCTTGGTGGTGATCTCACCCGAGATCATGGCCAGGCCGGTGGTGACGAGCGTCTCGCACGCCACGCGCCCGACCGGATCCTCGGCCAGAACGGCATCGAGAATCGCGTCGGAAATCTGGTCCGCGATCTTGTCCGGGTGTCCCTCGGTGACAGACTCCGACGTAAAAAGAGTCCTGTGATTGGTCATCGCTGAATGTGCTCCTTGGACAACTTGAAGAATCAGGGGATGGTAGCACGGGGCGTTCGCTTCGCGCACGCCCGTGGTGCTAGGTGTTGGGTGCTGAGGTGTTGGCGGCGTTTCGCCTGAGCCTTACTCGGCGTAATTCGCGCCGTCAGCCGTAACACCGCCAGTACCCCAGCACCACGGCAGCCAGCACCGGCCGCAGGCGCACAGGTTGCACAGTCCGCCTTCGATGCTCAAACCGAAGAATCTGGGCGCCTATCGCGATCTCCTCGTGCTGTTCGCGAAGTACGGCCGCAAGGATTTTCATCTCACGTTCACGACGGAGGATCTCTTCGCTCCCGACACCGACACGTCCGCGATCGAGCCTGATGTCAAGGCGCGCGCGGAGGCCTTCGCGAAGTCGCTCAAGGAAATGGGTCCGACGTACGTGAAGTTCGGTCAGCTCCTCTCCACGCGACCCGATGTCGTGCCGCAGGAGTACATCGATGCGCTCGAGTCGCTGCAGGATGATCTCGAGCGCTTCTCGTTCGCGGACGTCGAGCGCGTCGTCGAAGAGGAGCTC
>Ga0075418_10010394_pt1 | contig 10420 bp, 6 predicted proteins | sample SoiMetdeltSBSDD2_FD_81776 | JGI IMG/M metagenome (GOLD analysis project Ga0075418, IMG submission 81776) | Bulk soil microbial communities from a Populus tree surrounding site in Tennessee, USA - Soil MetaG P. deltoides SBSDD2 | ecosystem: Environmental > Terrestrial > Soil > Tree plantation...
ATCTCGCGCTCGGGCGCCTCGGCCGCAACGTCCTCCGGGGTGAACAGGCGGCGGAAGTCGATGCCACTAAACTCGGACTCGCCGAACCCGATGACGCGATGCACTCCCTCGTTCCAAGTCGTGGCCCGGCCGTCCGGGTCGATGCGGAAGATGGCGTAGTCGCGGACGCTCTCGACCAGGGTCCGGAACTGTTCCTCGCTGGACCGGCGGGCGACCTCGGCCCGGTGCAAGTCGGTCACGTCGGACAGAATGCCGACGGCGCCTGCGAGGTCCCCGGCGATCGTCAGGACCGGATCGGCAGTCAGTCGGAACCGGCGGCCGTCCACGACGACCTCGCCTGTGGCCCGGCGCCGCGTGGCCAGGCATTCGGCAAACAGAACGGCGGAAGCCGGCAGTCGGGGATGCAGCACCGCGACCGGCCGGCTCAGGAGTTCCGCGGCCGGCTTGCCGGCCACCGTGGCCAGCGCATAGTTGCACCGAATGATCTGCCCGCTCCGGTCGAGAAGGAACACCCCGTCGGAGATAGCGTCGAACGTGGCCTGCCAGGCACGGGCCGCAGCCTGCGAAGCCTCCTCCGCCCGGCGCATGCGCAAGAGCGCCCGCACCGCGGCCAGGAGGACGGCCGGCTCGGCCACATCGGTCAAGTACGCGTCGGCGCCGCCGTCGGGCCCCGACTGTTCCGGGTCGGCAAATGTGGCTGAGATTTGCAGGACGGGGATCGTTTTGGTGGACGGGTTCCCCTTCAGCCGCCGGCAGATTTCGAACCCGCTGGCGTCCGGCAATCCCAGATCGAGGACCACCAGCGCGGGCCCTGTCTCAGTTAGCTCAAGCGTCTCGGCGCCGCTGCGCGCCTCGGCGACCTCGTACCCTCCCCCGCGAAGGGCGTGCGTGATGGTCTCTCGTCGGCTCTCGTCGGCGTCGGCAACAAGGATGAGAGGCGGCGATGAATCAGGCATGCCGGTTCTCACTCCCGGTTGGACCCCCGGGCGATAGCCCCTCTCTGGACTTTTGTGCAATTTGCGGGCCGATTACCGGCGCGCGGAAAGTGACAGGCCGGGCCCGGAGTCGAACCAGGTCGGATGCGTGCTTACCGCACCCACAACGGGTTTGCAGCCCGTGGGAGGCACCCGCCTCCGCCGCCGGCCGAACGCATGAGTTAGCTTGAGACGACGGTCACGCCGTTAGAACGCGGCGACCATTCAGGAGAACCCCTGCCCGAAAACGACGGGCGGGTAGGTGAACGAGGCTCGGACGAGAGAGGGCATGAGCAGTTGATTCTTGTTGCAGCGCCGGGTGGACTGACTCAGACGATTTTAGTATCTGCCGCCGACTCTGCCCACGGCACCGATCGCGGCAACTGACCCGTCGCGAAGAACTCCTCCACCACTTCCATGGCGCGCTCTCGCGGGAGTGTTTGCCCGGCCGGGAACTCCAGGTCGATGCCGCAATCGCACACGAAGAACTCCTCCGCCTTCGGGTCGCCCGCGAACTCGACATCGCGAGTGTAGAGCCCGCTATCCGCCCGCGAGCGGAGATACATCAGCCATCCGCGGAGCGCATTCGTGTGGATCGTGAGCGAGTCTTCCTCATATCGGGTCAACATCAGGTGTCCAAACTTCCGACGCGGCAGCTTGCTGAGGAGAGAACGAAATCCGGTGAGGTCCCCCGCGTCCATGCGAACGGTCTTGTGATTCACCTCCACCTCCCACCCGGGATACCCGCCGAGCTTGAGCCACAGGTCGCGCGGTATTTTCGTGTTCAGTGAGAAGCCGGCCGCCACATCGCCCCGCGGCCCGCCCCAGCTGCCGAGGTGGGCCGTGCCCAGGTAAGCGAACGACTCCACGCCCGGCAGCCGAAGGAAGATATGGTGTTCCTTGATCAGTTCGCGGTTCGGTCCCCAAACTTCGCGGGCCGGGGTCGGCAACCAAGGGATCTGGTCGGCCGGGTCGTAATCAAGCCGCGCCGGCTTCCAGACGAAGGACGTCGGCGTCCCGAGGAACGGCTGCGCATCCGGGTTCCCGACCGTGGCGAAGCAGAGCACCGCGTGCGGGAAGACCACGAACTGGTCGTCGCAATGGCCTTGAGCCGCGGCGGGGTCGCCGAAGGCCGCGATGGCTTCGGCGCGGGTGACGAACTGGTGGAGTGAAGGCATGTTCGTCTACTTCCCCGCTTTCCCCGCCAACACCACGTCAAACAGCTTGTAGGCCTCCTCGCGCATGTCCGCCGGGAAGTCGTGGCCGACGTCCGGGTGTTCGACCCGCAACCGCTCGTCGTGACCGTACAGCTTGAAGATCGGACGGGCCGCCTTCTCGATGCGGTCCACGCTGTCAGCCCGGAAATTAGAATCCTTCTTCGGGGCAATGATCAGCACGTGTCGCGGTGCGAGCGCCCCGATCAGTTCGTGGAAATCAAACGGGATGTCCGCGAGCCGCCCCTTATACTCTGCGAGCTTCGGCATGTACCGCGTCTGGCACCACCCGCGTTCGAGCTGCCAGTTCTTCTCGTCGCCGTTGTAATAGTCGAGGAACGAGTCCAATCCGCAGCTCGTGACGACCACACTCAATCGCTCATCGAACACCGCGGTGAAGACCGAGTTGTGCCCGCCGAGCGAGTGGCCGAACGCGGCCATCGCCTTGCCGTCCACGAACGGGAGCGACTGCAACAGATCGAGTCCGCGCATGTTGTCCCAGACGGCCTTGAGCGTCCCGCTCGCCCAGCCGAGCTTCTTGATGTCCGGTTGATACTTCGCGAGCAGCGGATAGTTCGGCGCCAGCGTCACATATCCGCGTTCGGCCAACTCGCTCGCGTATTGACGGTTGGGGTTCTTTCCAAGCCCGACCACGATCCCGTGGCCGACGACGTTGTCGGTCCCGTGCAGGCAGAGGACTGCCGGGGCCTTTTTGTCGCTCTTCGGCAAGTCCTTGGGAATGCAGAGATACGCGGGGACGCGCGACCCGGGCTCCGACGCATACGTGACGAGCTGTCGGACGTACTTGCCACAATCGACTTCCTCTTCGACCTTCGGTTCGAGATCGCAGCGTTTCTCCTTGCCGGGCAGCATGCCCATCACGGTTTCCATGCCGCGAACAATCTCGCCCCGGCGCTTCGCCCAATCGTCCAGGGTCTTCACCGGCTGCGGACTCGCGTCGCTGCCGCGATAGACGAGCAGGTTGTCTCGCGGCAGTCGCGGCGGGGCGAGCGGTTGCGCCGCCACGGGGAAGGCGACCAGCGTGACAACAACACTGAGCGTTCGGCAAATCCACATGTCGAGCCTCGGGTTCGTTGGTCAGATCTTTCTGCCGCCTATGTTTCTGCTATTGAAGGCAGAAAGATCTTGGGCAGAAAAATCACCCTCGCGGAGCTGCTGCCATGCGGTGTTTACTCACCTTCGTTATCGTTCTGGCCGTTGTCCGTTCCCTTTCGGCTCAGTACCCACCGCCGGACGCGAAGCGGCCGATCGACGTGCTCGATTCGGTTTTCATCGAGGAACTCACCTGGATGGAGGTCCGCGACGCCCTGAAGGCCGGCAAGGCGACCGTCCTCGTCCCGACCGGCGGGGTCGAGCAGAACGGCCCGTACCTCGCCACCGGCAAGCACAACTACGTCCTGCGCGCGACCACCGAAGCCATCGCCCGCAAGCTCGGCAACACGCTGGTCGCCCCAACGGTGGCGTTTGTCCCGGAAGGCGACATCGACCCGCCTACCAGCCACATGAAGTACCCCGGCACGATCAGCCTGACCGAGGAAACTTACGAGCGGCTGCTCGCGGACATCTGCGCCAGCTTCAAGACGCACGGGTTTGAGCACATCGTGATGATCGGCGACAGCGGCGGCAACCAGACGGGGATGAAGAACGTCGCCACGGCCCTCACCGCGAAATGGGCCGGCGGCAAGACGCGCGTCTACTTCATCCCGGAGTACTACGACTACTCCGGGGTGAAGAAGTGGCTGGAGTCCGAGGGCATCAAGGAGAAGCCCGAAGGCTGGCACGACGACTTCGCGATCACTGCGATCATGATGACCGTGGACCCAACGACGGTACGGATGAAACAACGGATCGCGGCCGACAAATTCCGCATCAACAGCATTGAGCTGGCCCCGGCTGAGAAGACGATTGAATGGGGCGAGAAGATCGTGGACTTCCGCGCCGAGGCGACGGTGAAAGCGATCAAAAAGGCGATTGCCGCCCGGTAGCCGAAGTCGCCAGACTTCGGGAATTGCGCTCGGCCGACGTCGGCCGACTTCGGCTACGGGCGCGCCTCAGTCAAGGCCGCGCGGAGCCGCGCGCCGACTTCCGGCTTCACCATTGCGATATAGGCGATCATCCCTTCGAGCCATGCGCGGAAATTCGGGTGACCCAGCCGATTCTGGGCGGCGAGCCCTTCTCGCTTCGCCCGGTGCAGAATCGCCCGCACGCGCCGGACCACGTTGCGCGGGACGGCCGGAGCCGCGTTCACAACCAGTCCTGTCACCTCCTGCCGCGACTCCGGTCGCTTCACCCGCGTCTTCTTCGGGTTCACGGCGAACCCCTCGTTCTCGGCGATGTGTCGCACGCGGGCGATCAGGTAGCCGACCTTGTCGCGGAAGCCTGGGCCGGTAGAGAAGGTCAGGTCGTCGGCATACCGGGTGTACGTCAACTCAAGCCTGGTCGCCAGGCCGGTGAGCCGGCGGTCGAGTCGCCGGGCGACCTGGTTGGACAGAGCCGGGCTGGTGCACGCCCCCTGGGGTAATCCCCGCGGTCCGGTGGCGACGTAGTAAGGCGTACCGGCGTACACCACCCGGCGCCGCGGGCATTCGGTGCAGAGCAACGCGAAGAGCGTGGCCACCGCACCGGAATAGCCGAGCTGTCGGAAGACGTGCCGCACGCGGGCGAAGCCGATCGACGGGAAGAACCCCTCCAGGTCGAGGTTCACGAGTACGTCTTTGCCCGCGTGTGGGGCGGCGTTTGTCAGCGTCGAGCGATTCGGGACGAAACCGTGCGCCGCGACCTCGACCGGCAGCGGCGCGAGGACGTTCTTGAGGATCCACTCCTGTGCGGCTGCCAACGTTCGATGCGGCGCGCTGAGGGTTCGCGTGCCGCCGGACCGCTTCGGCACTTCGAACTGGACGTAGTGGATGCGCGTGGCCGCTTCGGTGTGGAAGCACAGCCAGCGCAGCCGGCCGATCGTCAGACCGAGCGCCGCGGCCACGTCGGCCGGGGTGTGCAGGACCGGCAGCCCGGCGCGGCTCAACTTCGGGACGTCGCTGGTCCGGTCGTTCATCAGGGCCGAAACGCCCTTGCCTACGAAGATGATGTCGGTCGCTTTGCGACGGGCGACGGCTTGGGCGCGCTGCCGCTTGCGCTCGGCGGCTTCGGCCTTCTTTCGAGCCTTGGCTTCGGCGCGGGCGGCGCGATCCGCCTCGACTGCGGCCTCAGCCGACTGGCCGGCCTGAACCTTGATGTGTTCGAGTCGGTTGGCGTACTTGAACCACTCGTCGCCGACGCGGTGGGCCTCGGCCAACTCCGCCCCGGTGAGGAACCCCTGCGTCAGCATCCCGCGATCGATGAGCATCGTCCGCGGATCGCTCGCCGGCGGCACGATGTCGCGGCGGCCGAACCACATCCAGCCGGCGGTCCGGCGCACCTCCTCGCCCTGTTTCAACAGGTCGTCGCGACGAATCGGGAGGAACTCCGATACCTGATGGCCGACGGCCGGCGCGGTCGCGGCGGGAGCGACGGGCGGAACCGTCGTCGTGGCCGGGCGTTGAACGGGTACCTGCCGGACTGGGACCGGCGCGGGCGGCACGGCCGGGGCGCCGGGGATGGCCGGCGCCGGCTTCCTCTCGCCGCGGAAGAGTTTCGTGACGAAGTCCCAGAAGGCCATGCAAATACCCCGCACCCCAAACGTGCCGACACGAAGGCAATCAATGAGCAGAGGGCGGCCGGGCCGACTTCTCGCACGGACCGAGGACGTTCACCAAGCAGCCGTACGACATCTCGCGGCCGAAACCCGTTGCCTCAGTCGAGCCGCGAGATGTCGTACGGCTGCCCAAGAGCAACGGCCTCGGGGACGAATGGGCTGGAAACCTCTCACCCCGGCGGAACACCGGAGCATCGCGGTCTCGGACCCGGCTCGCCCTCCGCTCACCACGCACAGTTCCAAGTTCCAAGTTAAGACCAATTCGACTTGGAACTTGAAACAATCGATCGATACCACTGTTCCAGCGTCCCGGCGGGCTTCTCGCCATTCGCGGCCCGGCGCAGCGCCTGCATATGCCGGCACGGACCCGCCCGCAGCTTGAACCGGAAATAATGCGAGCAGTTGCACTGCCCGCGCGTGATCTTTCCGTCGGCATCGCAGACGACTTCGATGTCCTTGCCATCGACCCGGCCGACAATCGCGCGCAATCCGCCGATGGTCTCGTCCCGCTGGACCTTGACACTGCCGCGGGCCACCAGCTCCTTGGCCCCGTCCGCCTCCGGGCTGTCGATTCTCACTTGCTTCATCGACGCTTCGACCGGGAGGATCTGCCGCCAGCGGTAGACGCCGCCCGCCAGGTCGTGGATGAGCTGGCCAAGGAGCGCGAAGCGGTTCAGTCCCGCCGCGACCAGGTGCGGGGCCGCCCCTGTCCGCTGCCGGATCTGGTCGAATGTCAGATTCGGAGACGCGCGGAACACCGTCGCGATGTCGCCCAGGAGGTCCTCGCTCGGCTCGGCCGGCGGGGCCAGGTCGACGAGCGCGCCGCCCCCGCTGGTCCAGTCGTTCGCGGTCCAGCCGGACAGGCCGAGCAGGAACCGCATCCCGCCGAGCCGCACCGACCAGAAACTGGGCAAGCCGGTGCCGAGCAGGAACACATCGGCGCCTTCGGCGATCGGAAGCAGCCGGGCGAGCGTGAGCAATCGGTCCCGACCCCAGGTGCGGATTGTTTCAGCCTTTTGACCCCCATAGGGAGTGTCATGCAGTTTGATGCGGACCTCCCACGGCTCCAGCACGATCTCCACGGGCGCGCCGGGGACCAATTCGAACCGGACCGCCCGCGGGCTCTTGCGGGCACGGTGCTTCTTCAAATGGGCGAGGATCGCGTACAGCCCTTCGCGGCTGACTGGCACGCGCTGCAGCGGCAAACTCATGACCGCCTGGAGCTGCATGAATCCGCGGAGCCACGACGGTGGCAGCTCGATCTTCTCCTCGCGGTAGCCCGCGGCCCAGCCGGTCGTGACCTCGAAACCCGATGGGTCGATGGCGAACCGGGCCCGGCGGTACGTCCGCAGGCGCTGAAATTCTTCGTAAAGCGACAGCGAGTAATCGACGTTGGTGGTCCCCATCGCCACGTCGGCCGGCGTGGCAAACAGGTCGCGGTCCGCGGTCAGGCACCCATAACTCGATTCGTCCTTGCTGAAGCACTCGAAAAAGAGCACGTCCGGAGCGACGGTAATGACCGGGTCGCAAGGTACGAGGACGCGAAATAGCGCGGGGTCATTTTTGGCCAGGAAGTCGGCGTACTTGACGCGCGCCGACCAATACCGGTCGCGCACGTGCTTGAAGCGCTTCTCGAGACCCGGGGGCGGAGGCGCGGTGTCCTCCGCGAGCAGCCGCTCGTGGGCCTGCTTGTAAGCCAGGCTGCGGATCGCCTGCTCGCGCTGCTGCACGCGTTTCAAATAGTCCTGATAGGCAGAACGATCCTTGGGGCGGAACTTCAGATCACTGACGACGACGGCGTGCAGAGCACAAATGGCCTCGCGAAAGCGCAGCGGGTCCTTGAGATCGCCCGTGAACGAAACGCGGTCGCGACGCAGGTTCGGCGCGAACGACAATGCCATCCCGCCGCCCGTGCTGGCGACCGCGCTTCGACCCTTGTACGCGACCGAGAAGTTCATGTCGAAACCCGTCGTAATTACGAGGTCTGTCGCCGCGGAAGCCGACCGGTACCGACTTCACGCTTGGACCGAGGACGTTCACCAAGCCTCCGACGCCACCGTCGGGACCAGAACTCCGTTGCCTCAGCCGGTCCCGACGGTGGCGTCGGAGGCCCAAGAGCAACGGCCTCGGGGAAGGAACGGGCTGGGAACCTCTCACCCCGGCGGAACGCCGGAGCATGCGGTCTCGGCCCGGTCGGCTCCCGCGACGACCAACCTCCCGATCTTGGTAGGGTGGGTGGAGGCTTTGCGGAACCCACCAGTCGGACGTAGTGGGTTCCGCAAAGCCTCCACCCACCTACATTTGCAGCTCCGGAAAACGCTGCCGAATCGCCGGAAGCAGGTCCGGCTTTGTCTCCGCCAAACGAACGACGCCCGCGAGGCCGGTGCGGAACTCCGGCCCACGAAGCGATCGCACCGCAACGGCTAGTAACGGCAGCAGGCGATCCGCCTCGTCGGAGTTGTTACCTGCCCGGCTGACAATCTGGTTGACCACGCCCGGCTTGTGCCGTCCGCCGCGGACAATGTTCAGCAGCACTGTCGCCCACAGGAGCCGAACGGAATCCGGGTCGGCTTCGGCCGTGCGTTGTCCCAACTCCGCAACCAGCGGCCCGCGAACGTCGTCATAGGGCGACTCAATCAGGTACTGCCATACCGTCGGGTCGTCCCGAAGTGGCGACGACTGCAGCCAGTCCCACCCCGCAGCGCGCACGTCCGTGTATATGCTGTCCAGAAACTCGAGAATCCATTTCACCCGGACCTGTCCGAACGACTCGAGCGTCCCTCGGAGCCACCCGATAAGGGCCGGGCGGACCGACTCGCTGTCGGCCTGGGCAAGCGCCAGAAGGGCGGTCGCATCGGATTCGGTAAACGTCTTGCGGCTGAGCAGGGACAACCCGAGTTCGGCCACCGGCTTCGAACGATACCCCGCCAGCCGGATGGCATCGGCCGCGGTCACGCGGGCCGCGTCGAGCCGGCGGACGAGCAAGTCGGAGAGCCGACGGAGCTTCTCCAGGTCGTCACTCTCAAGGCGCGACAGCCACTCGTCCACCGGGACACTCGCGAGGTCCGGGGCTTTCTCCAGAAAGTCGAACCCCAGCGCCGATAGGGAAGGGTCCGCGTGGTCGGCGAGCTTGAGGAACGTTGCGACCGACTGGCCCGCGAGCCACGCGCTGTGGTGCCGTCGCAGCATCCCGACCGCCCACTGGCGGACGGTCCGGCAGTTCGCCGCGAGCAAAACGTCGAAGACCGCTTGCGGGTCGGCGGCCCAGACTGATTCGAACCGGGGGGCGGGGGCCAGGTCGGCGATCGACTTGCCCGGCGCGAACTCCCACCCCTTCGCCGGACAGACCAGTGCCACGCTGTGTCGGAACAGAGCGTGCATCAGGCCCCAGTTGTCCAGAAGATGCACTTCGGAATCGATGTCGGCGTCGGTGTAGCGCGGCAGGAATCCGACCGCGGCGCGGATGTAGCGCTTCGCGTCCGTCTCGCCGACGGCGCGGAAGTAGCGCCAGGCGCGCCGCCGAAGGTACCGGCGGGTTGGAACGGAGAAGAGAACGAACCGCCGTTCCAGCCGCTGCCGAAACGCGTCGGCGATCGGCTGATTTCGGCTCAACTCGGGTTTCGGCGGCCGCGGCATCGCCGTGTTACCGGGCATGACCACCGCTTCGAATGATCTCGAGGCATAAGCGTACGTCTGCCCGGACCAACTATTGATCGTTGGGTTCTGGAAGCCTTCCGCGACCCAGGTGCGGACGGCCGCCTCGGCCTCGGCTCGCGTTGTGAAATTCCCGCCCTTGTAGCGGTTGACCAGCTTGCGCACGCGGCGGATGCTGCGGTCGAACGCGACCAGAAACGCTCCCATCAGCTCATCGTCGCCGGCCTTCTCCGCGAGCTTGAACAGTCGCTTGACCAGCGGTTCGTGGCGGAAGCAGTTGAGTGGCCGCGACAGGTAATCGAAAAGGGCCTGACGAGCGAACGGCCGCGAGTCGCCGATCCAGCGCTTGGCGAAATCACCCAGCCGATCGGCGAAGTGGACGCGACGCAACTCGTCCACGAATCCCGCGTCCCCGCGAGTGAACAGCTCATCGGCCAGCGACCAGGACCCGGCGGCCATCGGCAACCTCGAATGGAACGCGAACGAGGTTACCAGCGGCCAACGAGACACGCAAGCAACGTAGGAACAAGAAGGCAGAAAAATGTTGGGCAGAAAAATCGTCGAGCAAGTACTTTTCTGCCCGGTATTTGTCTGCCTTCTCGGACAATCTGTCCTTCCCGCGGCGATCGGGGTAGCTTAATCCTCGCCATGCTCTCCCTCGCACGCTACTCCATCGGCGTCGGCGATCGCTTTGCCCACCAGGCGAAGGCGCAGCTCCGGGCGTGCGTCCTGGCCGCCAAACAGGGGGTCGAGGTCATCCCGGTTTGGAACAAGTCGAACCGCGAACACACCATCATCGGATCCGAACCGGACGAAACCCGGGCAGCCGCGGACGTCGCAGTCCGCGAGTTGGGGTGGACTAAGCC
>Ga0075418_10010395_pt1 | contig 10420 bp, 23 predicted proteins | sample SoiMetdeltSBSDD2_FD_81776 | JGI IMG/M metagenome (GOLD analysis project Ga0075418, IMG submission 81776) | Bulk soil microbial communities from a Populus tree surrounding site in Tennessee, USA - Soil MetaG P. deltoides SBSDD2 | ecosystem: Environmental > Terrestrial > Soil > Tree plantation...
AGCGCCGAAGTAGCGCAACGAAGAGTTTGTCGCAACCTCACGCCGGTCCGACCAGGACATAGCGTGCCGGCGTGAGGCACGTCGGTTTCTCATGCGGCGGCATCCATTCTGCGCTGCGATTGGTCGTGCGTGCCCGCGAGAAACCTGCCGCGCGCGTGAAGCGCGAACCCGGAGCGAAGCGACGCTTCGACATTCATGTCGTACTGCGTCGCATCCGCGATGCCGTGGCGGAACACGCCGACGCGGCGATGTTCGACCTCGCGGAGCGTGGCTTCAAGACGGTGTTCCAGCAGCTGGTCGGGTGCATCATCTCGATACGCACCCGCGACGAGACCACTCTCCCGGTCGCCCGGGCCCTGTTCGCCAAGGCCCCCACTCCCGCCGCCGTCGCCGCCCTGTCGAAGGACAAGTGACGACACCATGACCACCGCACCCAACGCCACGCCATGACCGTCGAGTGGAAGACGCTTGGCTCCTGCGTCGACCACTCGGGCCTCGACTGGGACGAAGAGGCCGATGACGCAGCAGCCGCTGAGTGCCTCCAGATCTGCGCCACCTGCCCCGTCCGGGGTCAGTGCCTCACCGAAGCCCTGAAGCAGGGCGAGGAGGGCATCTGGGGCGGCACAACACACCAGCAACGCCAAGCCCTCGCCAAGGCGGACGGGATCAAGATCCCCCGTCAGATCCGGCACGGCACCAGGACCACCTACACCACGCACCGCTGCACCTGCAACGACTGCCGCACCGCACACCGCGACTACACCCGCGCATACCGGGCGGCCCAACTCAGGCGCCGCCAGTGGTGCGAGCTCTACAGCACCCCGATCGTCCTGCTCCGCCGCCGAGGCCGAGCCCGACCAGGCCAGTACCTACTACCCCTCGGCCTGCCGACCATCCAAGACCAGCAACAACTAGCTGCATGAACACGGAGAACACCATGAACAGCCTCAGAATTGTCCAGCTGACCGCTGCCCTCGGCCTCGCCCTAATAACCGCCGTATGCGTGCTGACCGCGTCGCCCTGGGTCCTCGTCACCGTCCTGGTCGCCATCACTGCCCAGGTCGTCGCTACCCGGGTCGCCGACTACCGCGATTACCGGGCCGAAACCGCCGAAGACCAGAACACCAACCCCACCACCATCGAAGACTGAGGACAGACCGTTGATGCACGACCAGCACGAGACCAACCGCAAGTTCCTGGAGATCGCCGAGCGGATCGGCCCAATCCGAGTCGCCCAAGTGACCTGGGGCGCCGTGTGGAGAGTGCTGCTCATCGCCGCGGCGATCCTGCTTGGGCTCTGCGTCAGCGCGCTCTTCGCCTACGGCGCCGCCGCGTTCCTCGTCGACAACCTCTGATCGCAAGCCTGGAGAAACCATGCAGATCATCGTCAACCCCGGCACCGGCCCGGTCGCCGACGCCACCGAAGAACAGGCGGCAGCCAACATCGCCACCTTGGCCGATGAGGTAGCCGCCAAATACCGCCTGATCAGGATCAGCGAGCACCGAGCTCCAGGTCTCGACTATGGCGACGGGCGCTTCGCGTTCCTGATGACCCATCGGGACGACAACGGGCGGGAGTACACCCGCGAGATCCAGATGCCCGGCCTTCCGCTGGAACAGGTCAACTTCGGCGCCCGCCCCAACGACAATCCGTGGCAGTTCCCGCGCCTCTACGTCGACGACGACTCGTGGCTGTGGAAGTTCGCGCTCGACGTCTGCGGTCCGCAGTCTCCGCCGATCAACCACCCATAAACGAAGCAGCCCCCGCCACCCCATCGCACAGGAGGAACACCGCAATGGAGAACAACGATCCACACGCCGACCACGACATCTCGGTCACCCAGGTCATGGAGAACGGGAAGGTCGTGTCCAGCCAGGTGCACTGCGACACCTGTAACACCCCGGTCTAACCCCAGTGCCCCTCGGCGAAGGCGACTCCACCGCCCCGCCGAGGGGACTTCACCCCGCTACGTAGGAGCAGGACTTATGCATGACCTTGCCACGGCCCACGGCTGGAAACCGCCGCCTTCACTCGCCAAGGTGACCCTGATCGTCGGATCGGTCTTCGCCGCCCTCGCCACCCTGGCCGCCTTCGGCTGCCTGACCGCAAGCGTCGCCATCGGCGAAGCCCTCGTCTTCGGCTTCTTCGGCGTCGACTGCTACCGGCGAGGTGACCGATGAGCACCTTCGGCGCCATCTGGTTCGCACTCGGCTCCGTCGCCGCACTCGTGAACGTCTTCCGCGGCACGCCTTCAGGCAGCACCCGCGACCACGGGTACGCCGTCGCCATCGCATCGATGCTCCTCGCGCTACTCGGCCCGCTCGCCATCGTGGTCGTGGGGCACAAGATCCGGCGAGGCCGTCGATGAGGAAGATCCTCCGCGTGGCAGGGCTGGTCATCGCCACCACCTGCCTCGCCGCCCCGGCGATCATCGGACTCCGCTACCTCGCACACCGGACCGGCCTCACCGGATGGGGGCCACCCGCGGCAATCGCCAGCGTCAACCTCCTGGCAGTCCTGCTGACCTACCGCCCCAAGCGGGGTAGCCGATGAGGAAGCACATCACCGGCGGCGTACTGGGTGTTGTCGCCCTCGCCACCGGCGTCCTCTCCTTCGTGACACTCCGTGACCTGGCGGAGGCCTGTGGCATCCACGGCTGGCTCGCGTGGCTACTGCCCATCAGCATCGACGCCGGCGGCGTCGTCGCCTCCCTCGTATGGACCGATCACCAGGCCCGCCAGGGGGCCCAGCGATTCGGCATGGTCGTCACCCTCGGCGCCGTCACACTGTCCATCCTGGGCAACACCGCACAGCACGTGTACTCCCCGGTGCAGTCCGCCATGCCGCTCTGGCTCGTCATCATCATGGCCGCCGTACCCCCGATCATGCTCGGCGCCGCCATGCACCTGGCGGTCAACGGCAACGAACCACCAGCCCCACCAGCCGACCGTCAAGGCTTGCCGGACACGGCGATCCTGGAGCTGGCCGCGCAGCTTCTGCTCCCGAGCCCGGAGGACACCGAAGCCGACCGGCGGGAAAAGGCCGCCAGGATTGCCAGCTGGTCACCAGGCCTCGGCCGCCCGACTCTGGCCAAACTGGCACAGATCAGCGAAAACGATGCTCGGAAAGTCCTGGTGGAGCTGGCGGAAGCATCACGAACCGAGCTCACGGAGGCCACGGCCCCGTGACCGATCAGACGCCCTCCCCAGGCGTCATGGATCGGGTCCTGGCGTGGACCTGGCGAGCCCTGTTGCGGTTCGCCAGGTTCATGCTCCCCGGCCTATGCGCCATGATCGCCGCCCAGCTACTCCGGTGGGCCGTCCCCGGCTACTGGTGGGCGCCGGCCGCCCTCGGCCTGGCCCTCGCTGGCGGGGTGCTGGTGCTCGGCCACCAGCTCGGCCAGGTCCTCGCCATGGGCTACCGGTGGGTGTCCGGCTGGACACCAGACCTCGGATACCTCGCCCGCCGTAAACCCCTGCACCGGCGCGGCGCCCGCCTCTACAACGCCACCCGGTTCACGGTCGCTGGCGGGCTGCTGGCGGCGCTGGCGTGGTTCCCGCTCTTCGCCTGGTTCACGCTCGCTCTGATCGTCGCCTGTTCGCTCAGCGTCACCGTGCCGCCGTGGTATCGCCGCCGTGTCCGCCTCGAAGGCAGGCGCGGACGCTGGGCACACCACCTCCAGGTGGCCGCCCGCCAGAACCCCCCCCTCCACGGATCCCGAGTCCTCGACGTCGTCTGCGAAGTCCAAGGTGTCTACGTCGCGGAGATCTGGCTGGGAGGCGGCCGGACAGTGTCGGCCGTGGTCGCCGCCGCCGACTCGATCACCGCCACACTCGCCACCCGGCCCCGCGCCATCACCATCACCGGTAGCAGCGACAACGCCCGCGTTGTAGTCATGCGCATCCAGACCGAGGACCCCTGGCTGTACGACATCCCGCACCCGGCGCCTGCGATCGGATCGATCAGCATCGCCGACCGGCACCTCATCAGCCGCTACCCATCGGCCGAGGAGCTGCGCTTTAAGTTCCGCAACCTGTTGATCGTCGGGGAGATCGAATCCGGCAAGTCGACCATGCTGGAGACGCTGCTGGCGTACGAGGTCGCGGCTCGGGACTGCGCCGTACTGGGCATCGACCTCGGGCGGGCGACGCTCATGCCCTGGTCACCATGCATGGCCTGGCCGGTAGCCACGAACGCCGAGGAAGCGATCCTGCTGCTACGGGCCGTCGTCGCGGGCATCGAGTACCGGGAGGGCCTGCTGGCCGCATGGAAAACAACGGACCCATCGTCAGCGGATGTGATCGAGCCGTCGCCAGAGATGCCGTGGATTGCGCTCAACATCGACGAGTTGAAGTCCCTCATCCGTGCTGGTCGACTCGCTGCTTTGCGGGAACTGGAGGCGATCGGCGAACGTGCCCGCAAGGCCGGTGTCCGGCTGATCGTGGCCGGTCACGGCGCTGGACGGGATGACGTCGGCTCGACCACTCTCCGAGGGCAGATGGTGGCCACGATCGGCCTGCGATGTTCCCTCGGCGTCGCCAAGACGCTTTGGGGCGACTTGCGGGCAGAGGGCTGGGATTCGTCACGGATCGGTCCGACAGGGGTCGGCCTGCTGCACGACGCGGATCACCACGTCCCGAAAGCGGCGAAGGGCTGCCGTCTCACCGGCAAACAGCGAGCACGGATTATTGCCGAAGCAAGTAAATCCCCTACCCCGATCGACGACGGCACCTGGGAGGCGATGACCCGGGTCCTGCACGCCGGAGCCGGGACACCGTCGGCCGATGAGCAGCCGCAGCCCGATCCCGCATCGGCCGTCGTGGAGGCCTGTCGGCAGCCGGGGGAGCGGAGCAAGGCCGAACTGCGAGAGATCGCAAAAACGTTCGAGCTGGGGGAGTGGCAGACGAAGAGGCTGGTGGAGGGCCTGATCAACCAGGGTGCGATCCGGCGCGTTCGGAAGGGGTTCTACACCGTGTGACCTGCGCACGGGCGGACGGGCGCCCGTGCGCCCGCCCACGCATATACACGCGCAGGCGCGTGCGCGCCCGCGCAGCAAGCCGCCCGAACAACAGGGTTCGGGCGGTGACACAGACCAGGAATCCTGGCTCCCGATAAGGCAAGTTATCGGGAGCCAGGCAACAAAGGAGACTCACATGAGCTGGTGGTCAAAGAAGCCAGAACCAGAAGTCCGTCCGGAACCAGTCCAGCGGATCCCCAATGCGGACAGCACTTGGGCCCACAGCAGGAAGTCCTGCTGCGCCCATTGCGGAAAACTGGGAGCAGGCCCCAACCACATACTTTGCGTCCCGTGTGAAACAGCCTTGGCTGAACTTCACCGCCGCAGTGCCGAAAAGCTGAAGAGGCAGCGGGCTGGCCTCGTTGTGGACCCATGGCCCAGACCGGCCGAAGGCGGTGCCGCCGGAGCGGGAACCGAGGGGGCGGCATGACAGAGAACCGATTGGCGAAGTTGCTCGAAGCCGAGTGCGAACGCAAGCACCCCCGCTGGAAACTGGTCGATTTCCCGGCAGGCTGGGTCTTGCTGAGCCCGGTCGAGCCCTGCCACCAGTGCGGGACCCCGATCTTTCTGATAGCCAAACCACCGCGTCGTCCAGTCTGGGTCGAGCTGGGCGAGATGAAGGACGAAGGGACCCTCTTCCCTACGTGCCGCATGCACCCCCACCGCTGCCGGGACCATGACTTGGTCGACGTAGAGGCCGCGCTCCTCCATGAGGTACTGGCACCAGCAGGCGAGGGGGCGGCATGACCGAGAACCTGCCGCCAACGCAGTACATGATCCTGGAGGTACTGGCCGCACGGCACCGCCTCGGCGAACAAGCATGGACCTTCCCTACCCGGCTCACCCCGCAACTGCGAGCCCTGGAGGCCGCCGGGTTTATCGAAGCCCATACCGGCATCACCCAAAACACCATGCTCGCCAGGCTCACCGACGCCGGAAGAGCCGCCGCACTGTCCGAGAGCTACTCCCCCTGGGTCGGACAGCACCGCGTCGCCGTCACCGTATTCGCGACGGTCGGCCCGTGCCTCGCCGACGAGGCCGGAACCATCGCCCGCATGATCCTGCGCAAGCAGCTCTGGCAACTCGCCGGAGAAGGCGGCGAGCTCCGGCAGCAGCACGTCAAAGGCGACCTCACCATGCGCTTGCACCACTTCGAGGAAACCGGCATGGCCCATCGAGGCGGCTACCTGTGGACCGAACCCACCGGGCGCGCATTCCCCCGGTCAAAGGACGACGACTGATGACCGCAATCAACCAGTGGCAGGTCGGCGATTTCGCGCTCGCGGATGACGACGCACTCGGCGAACTCGTCGCCGTCAGGATCATCAAGGTCCAGCACGACGTCATCACCGTTGAGCACCCCGACGGCATGGAAGACCACTACGCCCCCGCCGACCTGATCCGACCGGAACAGACCGGGTGGCCAGTCGAATGACCGAACTCGAACCGCACCACGGCCAACTGCCCGCCGCGCCGACCCCGGCCGACCACCACCTGTCCCCCGACACCGAACAGCGCATCCAGGACGCCATCCCGGGCAACACCCGCCGCGCCTACACCCGACACTGGAACGACTTCACCACCTGGTGCACGGGCGAGAACCGCACTCCCCTACCCGCCACCCCGGAGACCCTGACCGAATACACCGGGCACCTCGCCCGGCACGGCAAGTCCGCCACCATCATCGAGCAAGCCATCGCCACCATCCGCACCCAGCACCGCAACGCAGGACACGAAGGCCAACCCAGCACCGCCGGATCACGACTCGTCCTACGCGACCACCGACGCACACACGGCAGCCGACCCAAACAAGCCACACCCCTACTCGTCGACGCCATCCGCGCCATGGTCGGCTGCTGCGACCTCGGCACCCTCCGAGGCCTACGCGACCGGGCCGTGGTGGTACTCGGCTTCACGATGATGAGCCGCCGAAGCGAACTCACCGGACTCGACCACGACGACGCCACCGAAACCAGCGCCGGACTGGAGATCTACCTGCGGTCCTCCAAGACCGACCAGGACGCCAAGGGCACCACCATCGTCATCCCGTGGGGTGAACACGACGCAACATGCCCGGTGATCGCCGTCGGCGCCTGGCAGAACGCCCTCCGCATCCACGGCTACTACAGCGGCCGGTTGCTGCGCTCCATCGACCGGTGGAACAACATCGGCGAGAGCCTCTCCGGCGATGCCATCGCCGACATCATCCGCCGTCTCACCCGCGACGCCGGGCTCCCCGCCGGCGCCTACAGCCCGCACGGGCTCCGAGCTGGTGGAGCAACCGCAGCGGCCAATGCCGGTGCGCACGTCACCGACATTGCCCGGCACGGCAGGTGGTCCATCAATTCCCCCACGGTGCACCGGTACATCCGCAACCCCAACGCCAACCCGATGCGTGGCATCGGGCTCTGACCAGGCAGGAGCCTGACGATCATGAGCATCACGCACTACATCCCGGAGGAACAACGTGGCCGCAAAGGTGACTGCACCGCCTTCTGCGGCGAGTCCGTTCCCCGCGAACGAGTAGCCCGCTCGGTCTTCGAGGAGAAATGGTTCATGACCCGGTGCCGCCCGTGTGTGCGGATCATGAAAGAAGCCAAATGAAGTACTACTACGACATCGAATTCGTTAAGACCGGCAGCCTCGACCTGATCTCCATCGGCATCGTCGCCGATTCGCAGATCAACGGGGCGAAAGCTGCGGCCACATGGACACAAAAGCGAACAGGGACAAGCTAATGGCTAAATACACCGTCAGAATTTACACAAAGAACGGCGACAAAGTGGAGATAGACACAGATGACATGGGCGAGGTGCAGAAACTGGAAAGGCTGCCCTTCGACAAAGCATCGAATATCGGTAGCGCACACATCACTGTGAACGACTGAAAGAGGAATGGCGACCATGAGCAAGAACCGGAAACGCCCAGACGGCCGTCTGGGGAGACCAACATGACTACTTTCGATGTTCCACAATGCGGCCGTGGCTGCGAAACCGCAGATCACTGCAAAGGCTCAATCATCAGCCCATGCCCTGAGCGCCGATTTGAAACCGACGACAGTGGGCGATTCGCAGTATGCGGCCATCTCCAGAGCAACACTTGCGACGGCTGTCAGGCATGCACTGTGTGCGACGGCTGCTACTGCAATGAGCCCTGATTGCCTCTGACCAAACGGAGAGCCCGACGACCAGAAGGTCGTCGGGCTCTTTTCGCATCCTTGGACATCCGGGGACATCCCGAAACATCCGAGGTGACACCAGCCAGCGAAGATCATGGCGGAGGTTCCCGCCATGGCCAACTGCACCGCCTGCACCGCCCCCACCGACACCTACCTCTGCACCGGATGCCTCAGGCAAATACAAGCCGACCTCCGGTCACTCAGCCGACACTGGCGCACCGACCGCGACGGCCAAGCACTCGACGGACTCGCCGCCGAACTGGCCACCACCACCGGTCGGCAAGACCGCATCGGCGGAGGCCCCATCGGCATCGTCACCCACACCTCTGACAACGAGCTGCCGATCAACCTCGCCGCCGTCGACGTCGGCCACGAGCTGCGCACCGTGCTCTCCACCTGGGTCCGCGACCTGTGGGAGACGGAGGCCGTCCGCGAACCCGACGGCTCACTGCCACCGCTCGACTGTGACGACACCATCGAAGCCATGGCCGCCTGGCTCGAACGACACCCAACGTGGATCGCGAACCACCCCACCGCCAACAAGCTGTACGACTCGGTCACCCTGCTCGTGCACCGCGCCGAACGCCTCATCGACCGGCCCGCCGACCATGTACCCCTCGGCCAATGCACCACCGACGACTGCGGCGCCGACCTCCACGCCCCACCCGGGAAAGACCGGATCCGCTGCCGAAACTGCGGCACCAGCCACGCCGTCGACGAACTCCGCGAACGACTCCTCACCCAGGCGGCACAGCACCTCGGCACCTCCAGCGAGGTCGCCGGGTTCGTACGTATGCTCGGCGTCCCCTGCACCACAGCCGCCATCCGCAACCACGCCAACCGTGGCAGCCTCCGCCAGCACGGCCACAACGGTCGCGGGCACCCGCTCTACCAAGTCGGCGAGGTCCACCAGGCCGCGCTCAACGCCCAGCAACGCCGCAAGGCCAGCTGATGACCCGGCATGACCGCAGCACAGACAGCCCCATGCCCGCAGGGAAGCACCTCGCCGACAAGCTGGACGCTCGCGGATGGACTCAGCTCCAGTTCGCCGGGATCCTCGATCGCCCAGTTCAGTTCGTGTGTGAGGTCGTCTGCGGAAAGAAGGGGATCACGCGGAAGTCCGCCGCGCAGATCGGCGCAGCCCTCGGAACCACCCCGGAATTCTGGCTCAACTTGCAACACTCCTACCAACTCTGGCACCAACGACAAGACCCGGGCATGCAGGCGGCCCTGTTCGAGATCAAGTTGCGTGCGAAGGCTCACCGCACTGGACGCCACACAGCCAGAGCCCAAACGCACAGCTAGTTACCGCACTGACATTTGTCCAGCTAACAAACGGACGCTAAAGTCGGCCATGGACAAGTCTGCACAGGCCACGTTAGGTATCACTACAGCCCCGACGTGCTACCTAAGCCCGCTTAAGTATCACCACGAACGGTTTGGCTCCCAGCCCTTTGGTCAGCTGGTCGCAGCCACCGGACGCCGAGACGGCAACCTCTACCCCCAGGAGAGCCCGAACGCACCATTGCTGTGCGTGTTGCCGACTCGGCACCCAAACCACCGGAGGACCCATGCAGCAGCCCAGCGTCGGCCGCATCGTCCACTACGTCAGCCACGGCACCCCAGTGCAGCCTGACGAGACGCAGGCATACCCCTCGGTATGCCGCGCCGCGATCATCGCCGAGAGCGACTACGGCCCCCTGAAGTTGCTCGGCACCTGGCACCAGCCGGAAAAGGTCTGATGGGCGCGCAGAAGTTCCGCAAGAAGCCCATCGAGATCGAGGCCATCCCGGTGCGCGAGGCGCTGAACTACGCCGCGAACCACTGGCTCAAACTGCCCCCATGGCTGCGTGACGCCTACGACCAAGGCCGGGTTCTGTTCCTCAACAAGGAAATCAGGATCAAGACCCTCGAAGGCACCATGACCGCCTCGGTCGACGACATGCTCATCCAGGGTGTCCAAGGCGAGCTGTACCCCTGCAAGCCGGACATCTTCGAGGCAACGTACGAGGCGGTCACCTGATGGCCCAGTGCCACACCCGCCCCAAACCCCGAAGGAGGTGACGCACCATGCTGCACCTGCTCGTCCAGATCCTCGTGAACATCACCATCAGCCTCTGAGCTGTAACCACAGCAGGACGCCAAGCCGGAGGTCGCAGGATGAACGAGTCCAACCTCACCACGCTGTGGCAGTCAATCGGCTACATAAGCGCGGACGATCCCG
>Ga0075418_10010397_pt1 | contig 10418 bp, 8 predicted proteins | sample SoiMetdeltSBSDD2_FD_81776 | JGI IMG/M metagenome (GOLD analysis project Ga0075418, IMG submission 81776) | Bulk soil microbial communities from a Populus tree surrounding site in Tennessee, USA - Soil MetaG P. deltoides SBSDD2 | ecosystem: Environmental > Terrestrial > Soil > Tree plantation...
GCGGGCGAGCGCCCGAGATCAGCCACCAGTCCGCGGTGCGATGGCGGACCTGAATGGCTTCCGAGGCGGGATCGAAGTTCGCCGTCATGTCGAAGCGCAGCGTTTGCCAGCCGAAGAACGACAGGCTGTTCCACTGCGAGGCATGGCCCCAAGTACTGATGCAAGTCTGCCCCTCGACATTGCGGCGGCCCCGCACCGACCAGTTCTGCACGATGCGACTGTTGGGGAAGAAGTTACCAGGGAAGCGGCGGAACTGGAGCACCGTACCGCTCGCCATCGTCGTGCTCGCCAGGCTCACCCAGGGGCTCACGATGCTGTCGTCCAGCCAGTTCTTGACCACGAAGCCGCCGGGGCCGAAGGCCAGGCTCGGGTCGAGGGCGCGTGTCGGGGTCGTGTGATCGGTCCACAACCAGGCGCACGTAGTGTTCTCGGTGCAGACGTCGTTGTCCGAGATGTGCCTGTAGAGTCGAGCCCAGGTGCCGAAGGGCACGCTGTCGGCGATGTTCATGAAGGTGCCGATGTCGAGGTCGCCATCCTCGAAGTCCTCACTCCTGGTGCCGCTGGCGTCGACGAGGACGATGTCGTCGACGACCAGCCCTTCGCCGAGTGTCGTGGGTTGTTCGCCGTCACAAGGGGAGATCCCACGGTCGGGGAAAAAGGCGATGTAGACGCAGTGTGTACCGCCTCCGTAGCTCGACAGGGGCAGGGCGGTGAAGCGCCCGTCCATGATCAGACCACTCGCGTCCGCGACGACGGTGCGGTATCCGTCTGCGTACACCTCCGGACTGAGGTAGTAATTCACCCGGGCGAAGGAGGCACAGGCGGAATCGGTCTCCACTCGCAGGAAGTCGAAACCCTCTTCCGAGTCGACCAGGTAGTCGAAGGAGAGCGTGGCGGCTCCGGTGTACTGAAGGCGGATCGCCTGGTACCAGCCGTTGTCGTAGCCGTCCGCAAGACTGCAGCAGACGTTGTCATGGTAACCGACCGCAGCGGCTCCCCCTGCGATCCCACCTTGCCCGCCGAAACGGTCTTCCATGTGCCAGTGGACGACACCGTCGTTGAGGATGTGGTTGTCCACGTGCGTCCAGCCCGCGGCGCTGCAGGGCGAGCCGGTGTCGAAGGACCAGTCGGCGATCCAAATGGTGTCCTGCAGCGCCTTCTGCGGTGCCTGCTGGGTGCCGTCCACGTCGCCGACGATGTCCTCTTCGTCCGCTGAGGGGGCGAGCTCGGGTGGCTGGGCCGGCGGCCGGGCATCGGCCCTTGTCACCCAGGGGAGTGGCAAGAGAAGGACGGATAGAGCGATGATCAAGGGGACGGTGCACTTGGGTAGAACCGACAGCGCCATCGCCTGCTCCGCCGGCCGATTCGGGTTGGGTGCAATCATGACACGACGGCCTGCACGCATCAAGCGATCGCCCGCAGGGCTCGAGTCGCGCCCCTATGTGGCGTTCAGGATCGAGTCGGGGGTAGGGCGAGAACCTGCGCCGTGGCGATGTCGCGTTCGTGGGTGAGGGCGAGGGAGATGGTCCAGCCCGAAGGGTGCTTCACGGTGTCGCCGGCGAGCTCGGGGGCGCAGACGCCCATCACTTCACTGCTCGATCGCCGCTAGGGAGCGACCAAACCACGGCGGATAGCGTAACGGACCAGGCCCGCGGTCGCATGAATGTTCAGCTTCTCCATGATGCGGGCGCGATGGCTTTCGGCGGTCTTGGTGCTGATGCTCAGAATGCTCGCGATCTCCTTGGTCGTCTTCCCCTCGGCCACCAGCTGGAGTACCTCGCGCTCCCGAGGGGTCAGGGGTCGGGGCTCGGAATCCACGATGGACTGATAGGCCTTCAGGGCCTTCTCGGCGATATCGCCCATGAACACACCGCCGCGGTTCACCTCGCGGATGGCGTTCTCGAGATCCTCCACCGCACGGGTCTTGAGCAGATATCCCCTCACACCGGCCTGCAATGCCGACGACAGGTGGTCCTCCTCGCTGTACATCGTCACCAGGATACTGCGCGTGCGGTTGGAGACCTTGCGGATCTCCCGCGCCGCATCGATGCCATTGAGCAAAGGAAGCCCGACGTCGAGAATCGCCACGTCCGGTCGCAGCTCGCGGGCCAGCTGGACGGCCTGGCGACCATCGCCCGCCTCACCCACCACCTGGAAACCGTCACGCTCGAGCATGGTGCGGAAACCCTGGCGCACGATGACGTGATCCTCGGCAATCAGGATTCGGATCGCCATCGCCGTCAGCCCCCCAGGGGAATCGTCACTCGCAGCCGAGTGCCGCGGCCCGGCGTCGAGGAGATGACCAGCGTCCCCCCGAGAGCCACCAGCCGCTCGCGTATGCCGAGGAGGCCCAGGCCACGGCTCCCCGCCGACTGACGCGCCGCCTCCAACATTCCCACACCGTCGTCCCGGACGACGCAGAGCAGGTCGCCCCCCTTGATCGAAAGAGAGACGAATGCCCGCTTCGCGTGCGCATGACGGACGATGTTCGCGAGCCCCTCTTGCACCACACGATAGACGACCGTCTCCACCGCTGGTGGAACCCGGGTCACCAGGCGGTCGTCCAGAACCACCCTGAGACCGCGGCGGGCCCCGACCCCGTCGGCCAGGAAGCGGAGGGCCGGTACCAGTCCCATCTCGTCGAGCATGGGTGGCCGGAGCTCGTGCGAGAGCTGGCGGAGCTGATCCTCGACTTGATTGAGCCGCTCTCGCACTGCGGCCAGTTGCTCCTTCGCCGGCGCCGGAAGGTCGCGTGCCGTTTCTTTCAGGGCCAGGTGGACGGATACCAGGAGGGGACCGGCTTCCTCGTGAAGGGCGCGGGCGATCCGGCGGACTTCGGTCTCCAGGCGCTCGTTGATGCGCCGCAGCGCGACGTTGGCATCGCGGATACGGTCGCGCTCCTGGACGAAGCCGACCGCTACGGTGGTCGCGATGCGATTGGCCGCGGGCTCGTAGGCGTCGAGAACGCGGTTCAGGAGTTCGAAATCCGCTCGATACTTTCCGAACAGGGAGCGGGCGAGCACGTCGCGCAGGAGCAGCACGATCCCGATGACCTCATCCGTGTCCACCCCGCGCGGGATGATGCGTTCGGAGAGGTCCTGCGCATACGCTTGCAGCCTCCGAATGGTCCCGGTCGCGAGCGTATCCACGTAGTTGTCGTAGACCGACCTAACCTCCGTATAGATCTCTTTGTCGGAGATGCGATGGAGCAGGCCGGCTTCCGAGATACGCCGTACCCATTCCCGGCAAAGCGGGCTGCGATGGGCCCGCAGATGGGTCACGAGCTCGCGCAAATGACCCTTGATGGAATCAGCAGCAGGCCCGTGGGCTCTGCTTTCCGCGCCCACTTCCATGACAGAAATCCCAGCCAGGTTACTCTTTGCGCGCCGGCCAGCAGCTCCCGATCGGATGCAGTTCGGGAGGTACAGCGGCGCTGTCTCCACTCAGGGGTGGGGCACCGTGCCCCGTCTCCATTCCCGGCGCTCCGCTTGCCCCGTGGGGGCGAGACGTCCACGCGTCGGCAACTGCGTCAGTCTAGCATGCGCCGCAGTCTCGAGTGGCGCCTGAATGCAGTCGGCCGCCCTCGCACTCGGTTCATGGTGCCGCCGATCGAGGCGGAGCAGGACGCTCGTCGGGGCCAAGCACGGGTCGAGGGATCAGGTGTTTCATTGATTCCGCCACGGGGGAATACCCTGCGTGCGAAGCTCGTACCGGGTCTCGGCCTCCGGCGTCAATCGCTGCGGCGGGTCCCAGGCGGTCCTTTTTCCTCCGCCCATTGGAGTCCTCGAAGCTCGCTGCATGATTTCCGCGCACGACAAGCGTCCGTGTTCTACTCCCTGGATTCCCCTTGTGCTTTGCAACGAGCGGCTGGCCGAGCAGCGTATCCTGCAGCACCGCGCTCACGCCGCGAAAGACGCGGCGCCAGGTCATGACCGCGCCGAGGACGCAACCGAGAGCCGTTCCGACACTCGGCGGCAGCCCTGACGCCGATGCCGCCAGGGTGAACGCCGCCACCCCGAGGAGGAGACACGCGGCGGCCAGGCAGGCTTCGCGTCCGAGGTCGAAGTAGTAGAGGAGAATGAGCCCGAGCAGGCCCAGGGCTTGCGCCCCGGCTCCGACGAGGAGAAGGCGGTAGGGCAGGATGGCGCTGGACGGCACGTCCAGCCAGCGAGCGCAAGGCTCCGCGGCGAGCTGTAAGAAGATGGTCACTCCCGCTTGGACGGAGATGGCGCCGCGAAGAAGCCGTAGGGCCTCGTCCCCGAGCGCTCGAACACCGCGGCGGAGCTCGCTGAGAGACGCTCCGCTCTCCAAGGCCAGGTAAAACCTGCGAAACCGCCGGTGGAACGTGGTCTCCACCTCCACGAAGATCCACGCCAAGCAGGGGATGGACGAGAACCAGGCGAGGGTGGACGCTCCGGCGTGCAGGGCCGCCGTTTGGCCGCCGACCAGGCACCAGGCGACGAGCTTGTCGACCCAGAGGGAAGCGTTGAAGGCGAACCCAGCTCCGGCGAGCATCGCGTAGTCGTGAAACGCGGGCCAGAGCGGTGCCTTCTCGTTGCCTTCGTGCGGCAGGGCTCGGAAGATACCGGCGAGAAGGATCACGAGCGTGAGGGTCTGACCCGAGATCAACCCGAAGAGGTAGCCCGGGACGCCGAGCCCGGCGACAGCGACGAGAAGGGCCGCCAGGAAGAAGCTCTGCGCCGCTCCGGCTCCCACGGCGCCGAGCACGAGGGCGGGAGAGCACAGTCCGTTGCCCACCGACAGAGCGGTCCACTGCGCACCGACAGCGGCGGAAAGCGCCGCGCCCCACAAGGCGGTGCGAAGCGGCAGATCCAGCGCGAGGAGCACGAGGGCAGCGGGGCCGGCGCAGATCAGGAACGTCGCACCGAGCCCGCGACAAAACGGAGCGGCGATCTCACCGAGCCGTCCCTCATACAGGCGATCCGCGGCGTACCGGGAGATCACGATCTGGACGGGCCCGGACACGAGCAGTGCGACTGCGTAGGCCACGTTCACTGCGGTTTTGGCGGTGACATCAGCCATGCCTCGACCGATGACGGCCGGGAGCGTCACGAGCACCGCTGTGGTCAGCACCCACGGCAGAGCCATCACGGCCGCGCCCGTGGTGTAGGCCGCGGCGGCCCCGGAGACTCCTTGGTGCATCAGGCGTTCGAGCCGCCAGCCGATACCTGCCATGCTCCCGCCTTGTAGAGCGTCAAGTACTTCGAGACGGTGTCGCTTTTCCGATAGAACCTGGCCACGCGTCGCTGTCCCGCGGCTCCCATGAGACGGCGCAGCTCCGGATCGCGAGCGAGTCGAGCAATCGCCGCTGCGGTCTCCGCGGGGGCCGCCAGCCGCGTCACGATGCCGCTCGGGCCGAGCCGCCGATCGACGTCGCTCCGCCCTTCGAGAAGCTCGCGACAGCCGCCGACATCGGAAGCAACCACCGGAATCCCCGCGGCGCTGGCCTCCAGAATCACGAGCGGTTGCCCTTCGCTGAAGCTCGTGAGAACCAAGATGTCGATCTCGGCGTAGATGCGCTCGATCGGCATGGCCCCTTCGAAGCGAATCGCGCGCTCGAGGCCGAGCTTCGCCACCAGGCGTTTGCACCGACGGGTGTACGACGGATCCTCGTCCATCGGACCGATGATGCGCACATCCAGCTCGACGACGCGCAACGCCAGGGAGCACGCACGAATCAGCGTCACGATGTCCTTGATCGGCACCACTCGCCCCACGAAGCCGACCCTCACGGGGTGGGGCTCTTGGAGCGGACTCCTGCGAACGCGCGCTTGGAAGCTGCCGAGGTCGATGCCGTTGGGGACAACGAGCGTCTTGTCGGCCGGAGCGCCGTCGGCGATCTGCCTCGTCCGGTTGACCTCGCACAGCGAGACGACCATCGCGGCTCGAGCATAGACACATCGTGCGAGGACGCGGAAGAAGCGTACCCACATCCTGCGCAAGCCCGAGGCCGTCGCGCTGGTCGTCGTTCCCCCGGTCCGATCCGAGCGGCGGCCGCGGGTCCAGGTGAACCAGTCGGCTCGGTCCAGCTCGAGGTTTCGCTCCCGCGCGTAGATTCCGTGCTCCGTCAAGAGGAAGGGTCGACCCGCCCGGTGGCTCCACACCGCCGCCAGCAACCCCGCGTAGCCGGTGCAGAGCGCATGGTACATGGCCGCGGCCGGCGGCTCCGCCGCGAGCAGGCGCACGAGCGGCGCATGCATCGAGCGAAAGTTCCAAAAGAAATCCAGGAACGAAGCGTCGGGCGCCAGCCGCTCGTAGAGCTCGGTCATCAGCTCGAACGAAGGCCGGCCGTGGAGAAACGCACCGACCGACAGGTCGCCGCTGCCGAGGTCGTCGAGCAGCGAGGAATCGACCGTGTCCTCGAGGTGCAGCCGGCGGATGGCGTGCAAGACACGAGAGGGACGGCGATCCTCTGCGTGACGGCGATGCTCGGCACGAGCCGCCCGTTGCAGGGCGGCCGCATCGCCACCGGGCGCGAACGGCTCGCGACAATACAGGTCGGAAAAGGTGACGATGTTGGCCGGCAGTGAATAACACTTCCGGGTGTAGGTCCCCGGCTCGGGGCCCACGTGCACTACGGCGAACCGCAGTTCCGGGAGGCTGCTGATCATGTCGTGGACCCAAGTCGACACGCCTCCCTTCACGTACGGGTACGTCCCTTCCAGCACGAGGCAGACGTCGGGAGCCGCAGCGCCACTTCGGGCCTCAACCGGCGACATGGCGGACCTCCGGGGGATCCAGCCGGCCCAGCTGGCGTTCGGCGTGCTCGCTGATCTCATCCAACACCAGCGCTGCGGAGAGAGCCAGATCGGGATCGCGCCCCGCCGCCGTCCGGAGCAATAAAGCGATCGCCTCGGGGTCCGACCGTCGTGAGAGGGCCGAGAGCGCGGCGCGACGCTGCGCCTCGTCGCCGCACCCCAGTGCGTCGCAGGGCGAGAGCGCCTCTCCGAGGCGTTGCATCTCCGCCATGGTGAGTGAGGGCCGACGACGCGCCTTGCGGCGACGCGCCATCGCGGCCGAGCCGCGCCCGTTCGTGCACAAGACCGCGGCGGCAACGGCGGCCCCGACGCACGGAACCGCCAGCACCGCCGCGACGCACAGCCACCGGCGGCTGGGGCGCGCGCCGGCCAACCCGTTCAGGAGCAGGACCACCGTCCCATGCGAGACCGCTGCCGCGAGTCCCTCGAGCAACGGCGGGAGCGTGGTGCCGAGGAGCAGCATCCCGGCGGCGACAGCATCGATGGCGGCGCACGCCGCGACCAGAGCAACCAAGTACGGGCGCTCCTCGCGATCCGAGGGGGCCAGCGCCCGGAGCATCGGTGTGGCGACGATCACTTGACCCCCAGCGTGCTTCCGGCCGCCGCCCCCGGACGCCACGCAGCGTTGGCGAGCGCCGGCCCGCACCACGAGGCGATGATCGCCAGATCGTGCGCCGTCGCATCGTCGAGCATGGAAGGAGGGATCCCGCCGAGCGTCATCAGGCCGACGAGAGCGTTGCCACTGCGAATCGGCACGGTCAGAACGGCACCGCGACGCGCCTGCGGCGCGAGCGCCCTGGGCCCGGTCGTGTCCCGAACGGCCAGGAGCCGCTGGGATCCACCGATGTCGAGCTTGACCGCCGCGGCAGACGCACCGGTTCGCGCCAGTGCGAGGTCGGCAGCCCCTTCAGCGGCGGCGACCGGATCAGTTCCCTCCAAGCGCGCGGCAACGTCGCGCAGAAAGGAGAGGGAGGTCGCCGTACGATCGACCCGGGCTCGCAGCGTCGCGACCACGTCGCGAAGGGTCGCGATCGTCGTCTCGGCTTCGGCGGCACGATCGGAGGCCGCTCGCAGCTGTCCAGCAAGATCCGCCTGGCGGCGTAAATGCCACGAGGCAAGCCAGGAGACGGTCAGACAGGTGCCGAACGCGATCAGGTTGGGGCCCGAGTCCAGGTGGCTCCACGACGCCATGAGCCCGCTGCCCGCGATCGCAGAGCCGACGCCGACGGCGCCGGCCGAGGCGATCAAGCCCGCGAAGAATCCGCCGCAGCCGTACCGTGCCGCCAGGACGAGAACGGCGATCCAGCCCGGGTGCGGCTCGAGGACGGTCCCGGCACGCACCCCGGCGAACTCGGGGAGGAAGGCGAGCGCGCTCGCGAATCCGAAAGCGGCCAGCGCGCGTCTCCTGAGAGCGGGTCGAACGTGACGACTGGGATGCCTAGAGATCCACATGGAAGCTCAACCCTCCTGCGCGGCGCCGGCCGAGGAGGCCGGTGGCGATCTCGGTAGCCTCTTCGTAACGCAATGCGAACCGGGTCGCGGGCTTCGGGGCCCAGAGGAGGGCCCCTCCTGCCCTCCACACCCGGGCCTGGCGGGCGGAATCGCGAGCGAGACCGGCGCTTAGCTCGAGTCCCAGGTGGCCCCGCGACGACGCCACGGTCGTGACGACGGAAGCCTCGTCCACCGACCCACGCGGGACGAACCCGATGCGTGCGGCAAACTCGGGCGTTGTCCTGGTGGTCACGTCGTAATGGCGGTAGGCCAGCGTCATTGCCGAGGAGAGCGTCGCCGGTGCGATCAGCGCCTCGTCGAGCATCTCGCCCCGCAGCGCTGCACCGCGTTTCCTCCACAGGACGACGTCGGCGCCGACGATCCACAAGGATTGCCAGGCTTCGGAGCGGCGCGTCGAATAAGAATCCTCGGCGAGGATCGAAAGCCGCCGCCTTCGTGCCCCGGCCTGCAGGAGCAGACGCTGGGAAAACGGGTGGAAATACAGGTGTCCCTCTGCCGCCGTGGTCCGCCCGCCGTGAAGTATCGCGAGCGGGGCCTCGTGCCAGGGAGTTGCGACCTCGGCCTTCCCCTCGGCTTCGAGCGACGGACCGAAGGTCGCTCGCCCCGCGATCGCGGCCCCGAGGCCGAGGTCTCTTCCCGCGCCTCCCCGCGGCGAGACCAGGTGCAGCCGCGGCCCCACCGTCCAGGAGGCGCCGGCGCCGTGTCGGCGCACCAAGGAAACAGCGAGCAAGTCGGACGCCGTCGTCGCGCTGAGTTGGGTCCTGGCTTCCGCTGCGTAGTGCGTGCCGAGGAGCGTCAGGTGGTGCCGGGAGCCCAGAGGGATCGCGGCGCCTGCCTCGAAGCATGAAGCGGCGGCGTCCGGATCGGTCATCACCGCCAGCGGTGTTCCGACCTCCAAGGCGGTCCGACCTCGCATCCGCTCGATCGCCGCGTCGAGCTCCGGAACCGGACCGTGGGCGTTCAGTTCTCGGGCGCGGCGATAGGCTCGAAGCGCCCCGCCTTCCTCCCCCGAGCGCTCGAGAACTCTTCCATAGTCGGCCTGGATGCGCGTGTCAGCGGGGAACTCCGCGGCCAAGGCGGATCGCACCTGACGCTCGCCTTCGAGATCGCCGAGAGACTCGAGGGCGAAGGCGAGCAGCTCCTTCGCCTCGCGGTTCGCCGGCTGGAGCGAAAGGAAATCACGGAGCACGGCCGCAGCCTGCTCGAACTCGCGGCTTTGAACCAGGGTCGTCGCCCGCTCCAGGGGCGGGACGGGCGCCGTCTGGCCCCAGGCATGCCCGCCCGCCACGAGCAATGCAAGCGCAAGCGCCTCTCGACCCAACGTCCCACCCACGGAGCGCCGTTTCTGCCGTCCAAGGACTCTGACGAAGGAGCCCATGAATCCGCAGCCAGGACCGATTCGTAACGATGAGCGGGGCATCAGTGCATCACCACGACTTTGCCCTGCTGCTGGATCCCCGCCACCTCCAGGCGGTAGAAGTACACGCCAGAGCTGACCCTGCCGCCGGCCTCGTTCCTTCCCTCCCAGATCAGTGGAGCGCCGGCCGGTGCGTGGACGAGCGCCACCCGTCGACCGGTGACGTCGAAAACCGAGAGGTGCGCCGTCGCCGACGGGACCGCAGACGTCGGCAGTGCCAAGCGGCTGCGCGCGGGATTGTGTCCCAGGACGAGGATTTCCGTTTCCCGAGAAGAGGAGCGGGACGTTTGGGTCGTTGGCGCTGGAGTCGCGCTGCCCTTCTGCGCTCCGAAATGGACCGTGACGGTCTGCCCCGGAGCGAGCGAGACGTAGCTGATGCACTGCCCTCCGTAGATTTCGGCAGACTCGGAGCACAGTCCCGTGACGGGCACCACGGCGCGGCCGGAGGCGGTGATCGTCATCGTCCCCTGATCGGGCACGAACCAAGCCCGGACTCCGGCCGCTTTGAACCGCATGCGATCCTGCGTCCACTCGCCGAGGGCGGCGAGGGTGTGGCTGCGAACGGGCAGGAGGAAGAGCCTGCCGTACTTCTGCAGCGCCCGATCGAGCAGATCCCCGAGCAGCGTGTGCACGCCGTCATAGGCGCGCAGGTTGGCCTGATGGAACATCCAGGGATCGATCTCGCCACGGAGCATGTACTGGAGCAGGAC
>Ga0075418_10010404_pt1 | contig 10415 bp, 7 predicted proteins | sample SoiMetdeltSBSDD2_FD_81776 | JGI IMG/M metagenome (GOLD analysis project Ga0075418, IMG submission 81776) | Bulk soil microbial communities from a Populus tree surrounding site in Tennessee, USA - Soil MetaG P. deltoides SBSDD2 | ecosystem: Environmental > Terrestrial > Soil > Tree plantation...
CTGCTCTCACCTTTACCCCTTTTGGCAAAGGAGGGAAGAAGATACACCCCCGCAAACTGGAGGACCCTGCTTCAGACTATGCCAACTTTCATGGCGTCTCAGTTTGTGATATAAACGACATGCCAGCAAGGGGACGCCTGGCCTATATAGGCCAGGATGCCATGCCGTCTCCCTGCGAGAGGACAGCGACGTCGTGATCTCTGCCGTCTTGCTAAGGAAAGGTGGGTCTATGAACGAAGATGCCAAGAAAACCACGTTACGGATGATTCCATACGGTTTGTACGTCTTAACTGCTGAAGGCAAGGATGGAGCAGTGGCTGCAGCTACAGTCAATTGGGTCACCCAGGCGGCTTTTACACCGCCCCTGGTCGTCCTGGGGGTGAAAACCGACTCTGGAGCGCATGCCATCATCAAGGAAACGCGGGAGTTTGCGCTCAATATCCTCGGCAAAGGCCAGCAAGCGATGGCGTTTAATTTCTTCAAATCCCATGAGCGCGATGGCAACACGATCGGGGGGGAACCCTTTGAGAAGGGGCCAAATGGCGCTCCGCTCTTGCTCAACACACCGGCGTGGGTGGTCTGTAAGCTGGTCGATACCATCGAGCGTGGCGATCACTCGGTTTTTGTCGGTGAGGTGACAGAAGCCGGAGTACGTCAGGAGCCCACGGGGCGGGCTGATGATGCAACGCTGTGGTTAAAAGAACTCGGTGAGCGCGTTTTTTACGGTGGCTAAAGGCTGCGGCGCCGCCCAAGGAGCCAGCCTTGGGCGGCATGCACGGAAGATCGACCTCTACAAGACAGGTTGGTGCCCTCCATGAGCAGTATACACCTCTTCACGATACAGCCCGAGCGCCTGGATTACCGGGGCGTCCGTGAAGGCAAAGAGCGCTGCAACTTCCGTCTGCGAGCGATTGGCGTGCTCGTGACAGGCCCAGGCAGGGATGGCAAAGACGTCTCCCTGTTCCCAATCAAAGCGTTGGCCCTCAATGACACTCCACCCTGACCCCTCCAGAGCCATATAGACGCTACTGCTTGCCTGGCGATGCGCCTGTGTGTGTGCACCGGGGCGCAGATACTGGGCTGTGCATCCCATAGTAGGCAGGACGGGCCCACCGGTATAGGGATTGGTGTACTCCAGGAGCAGGTCATCATAGGGGGTCGCGGCCGACTCCGGCAGGGCCGCCAGGGCCGCGGTGGTGCGACTCCATTTGTAATTCAGTAAGGGCGAAAAGTGTGGGGCATTCTGAGCATTGGCTGGACGCAGCCCGGGCTGATGATACAGGCGCGTGGAGACATCGTCTGGCTTCGTGATGCCGTACTGTGCACTGGCGGCGTGTTCAGTAAAGATGACATCCAGGGCTTTGAGAAGTGGTAAATCCAAACCGTCCAGCCAGATCATCGGTGCGCTCGTCTCATTGCCGTGATCGTGCCAGGACCATGAGGGGGTCAAGATCAGATCCCCAGGCTCCATAAGACAACGTTCGCCATCCACGGCGGTATAGGCACCACAGCCTTCCACCACCACGCGCAGGGCTGAGGGCGAGTGCCGATGCGCGCGCGCAATCTCCCCGGGTAAAACGAGCTGCATCCCCGCAAAGAGTGTGGAGGTGGCAGCAGCCTGCCCTTCCAGGCCAGGATTCATGAGCATGAGCACACGGCGTTCGGCCTCACGCGTGCTGATCAGTTCCCCGGTGCGCAGCAGATGGGGACGGAGTTCGGCATAGCGCCACAGATACGGTCGTGCCTTGCCCTGTGGAGTGGGCGTCAGCATGGCATGGTACTGCGTCCACAAGGGCGCCAGGCTCAGGGGCTGAAGCGCCTCAAAGAGGGTCTGGAGCGCCGCCTCACGGGAGGGCTGTGCAGCGTCAGGCATGATACCTCCTCCAGGTGAGCATTATGCAGTAATTCTGCTTGACATAAGAGCCAGGGTGGGGCATGCTGATATATATAGGGCATACTCTCACCTCGAGCGAATTGTACCGCGTATTGTCCTGCTGAACAATTGTGGTCTCTCCCCTGGTACAGTGCTGGGGTCGCATGAGCGGAGGTGTTGATGCATACCACAAGTTACGTCATGTCAGACGGGATCGAAGAGGCGAGTGCCATACCTGTGCTCATCGCTCCCGCTGAGGTCATGGCTGTTGTGGATGCCCTCAATCTGGCACTGGGGAGCATGCAGGAAACGTTTTCTGAGCCCCTGCCAGCCAGTGGCCTGGTGCTATGTGTGCCAGGCATGCCCATACCTGTACTCCCCCTGTGCTGGGCAGGGGTATGGGCACGTCCAGAGATACCACCGCCAGGGGCCTGGATCCCACTCCCAGAAGTCGCTGTGACTGATCCGCAGGCACTCGGGCAAGCGTTGCGGGCTGCGGATGCCTGGCGCCGCGAACGCGCGCAGTTCTCGCAACATATTCTCGACCACGCCGCAGCGCTGAAAGCGGTGAACGAAATTGGCATTGCGCTGTCGTCTGAGCGGAATCAGGACCGTCTGCTCGAACTGATCTTGACGCGGGCCCGTTACTTCGTGGCGGCGGATGCTGGCTCCCTCTACCTGGTCAGGAAGGGCGAGCAGGAGCATCGCTATTTGTATTTCGCGTTGGCGCAGAACGACAGTATCTCAGCGCCCTGGAAGGCGAGTGTGATCCCCCTTAATCCGCACAGTGTGGCCGGGGCTGTGGCCCTGCGCGGCGAGGTGGTCGTGGTGGACGATGCCTATACGCTCCCCGCCGATGGCTGGCTGCACCATGACCAGAGTTTTGACCTGCGCTTCCACTACCGTACGCGCAGTCTGGTGGGTATTCCGCTGTCGACGCGTGAAGGTGAAGTTCTCGGCGTGTTACAGCTTATTAACCGCAAGCCACGCACCGGTGTGCCGCTGGCAGTCCCTAGTGTGGCCCAGGAGGTATTGCCTTTCAGTGCAGCGGATGTTGAACTGCTGCGCTCCCTGGCCTCACAGGCTGCGGTGAGTCTGGAAAACAGCCGTCTCTATGAGGATATTCAGCAACTGTTCGAAGGCTTTGTGCGGGCGGCCGTCATAGCGATTGAACAACGTGACCCGACGACGTCAGGCCATAGCTTTCGGGTGGCGGACGGTACGCTGTCGTTGGCGCGCCGCGTCGCACGACTTGAGCGTGGACCCTGGGCCGGCGTACGGTTCTCGACTGAGGAACTGCGTGAGTTACGTTATGCGGCGCTCCTGCATGACTTCGGCAAGGTGGCGGTACGAGAAAATGTCCTCACCAAAACGCTGAAGCTCTTTGATGAGGAACTCGTGACCCTGCAGGGACGCTTTAGGCTAGCGCGTGCCTCACATCGCGCCAGGTGCCTACAGGGCTGGTTGCAGGAAGCCCTGCATGATCCCGAGGGGATGCGTCAGCGTTTACCACACCTGGAGGCTGACCTGCAGCGTGAACTGGCTGATTTTGATGCTATGCTCCAGGTCGTGCTCCACGCCAACCAGCCAAATGTCACCGAGGAGGGAGACTACTCGGCGCTCGAAGCGATCTGTCAGCGCGAATTTGTGGACCCTGATGGGCAGTGTCATAGGCTTTTGACGGACCGTGAGTTGCAGATGCTGTCGCTACGTCGTGGCAATCTGACGCTGCACGAGCGGCAGGAAATTGAAAAACACGTGACCCACAGTTTCAATTTCCTACGGACTATCCCCTGGACTAGGGATCTGGCACGTGTGCCAGACCTTGCCGGGCGGCACCATGAGAAACTCGACGGCAGTGGCTATCCACAAGGACTCACAGCCGACGACATTCCGCTCGGCACGCGCATGATGACTATCGCGGATATTTACGATGCGCTTGTCGCCCGTGACCGTCCTTATAAAAAAGCCTTGCCCCTGGACCGCGCCTTGAGCATCCTGGAAGCCGAGGCGGAGGCTGGACAATTAGACACCTCTCTCGTGCAGCTCTGGATCGAGGCTCGAGCGTGGGAGGACATCGGGACATATTGAACAGTAGGGGCAAGCCTTGTGCTTGCCCGGTGAGGGATGGTCTATGCAGGCGGTACACCTCGCTGCCAGGAATTTCACCCGCCACCTTCAAGACAATCCGTATCCGGGGCGGGGTCTCGTGATCGGCCGGTCTTCCCTCGATCATGGCTGGATCATGCTGTACTGGATCATGGGACGGAGTGCACATAGCCGTAACCGCCGCTTGGTGGTCGAGGGTGGTATACTGCGTACGGCCCCTATAGACCCCCAACTCCTGACCGATCCCAGTTTGATCATTTACGAAGCGATGCTCGAACTCCCAGGCATTTATCTGGTGAGCAACGGCGCCCAGACGCGCACCATGTATGAGATGCTCAGCACGGGTGGTACGTTCGATGCAGCCTTGGGGCAATGGCAGCACGAGCCCGATGCCCCTAACTACACACCCCGTATTAGTGCCATGCTCATGTTGGCACAGCAGCAAGTGACGCTGAGTCTACTGAAGGCGAACCCGATCGATCCAGCCCATACGGACCGTTACACCTATCGGCCTGCCGTCCCTGCCCAGGGCTTGGGCGTTGGCTTGACTACGTATAGCGGCGACGGCAATCCACTGCCGAGCTTTACTGGTGACCCTCTCCTCTTTCCCTGTGCTGGCAGTCCAGCAGACTTGCTGGATACATACTGGGAGGCGCTGGATGCGCACAATCGTGTCGCGCTCGCCGTGAAACATATTCCCGCTCAAGGGGGTGTGGGTACTATCATCGTGCGCAATCAACAGAGCGCCATGGCTCAGTGAAACAGCGACCCACCATTCACATTGTATGCTTGACCAGTGATAAACCGCGCCTCGTCTGAGGCCAGAAATGCGACTAGACCGGCAACGTCCTCTGCCTCTGCGATCCGTCCTAACGGTGTCCTTTGCCCCGCCTCAGCAACTATCTTGGCACGAAACTCTTCGAGGGGCATGCCACGTGCCTCCGCCTGCGCGCGTTCCCAGTAGCTCAGCCGATCGGTGTTCACAGGGCCTGGACAAACAGCATTCACAGTAATGTCATAGGGCGCCAGGTCGAGCGCAGAGGCTTGCGTCAGGCCCAACACGGCGAATTTGGAAGCGGAATAGGCTGCCCCCATGGCGCTGGCTCGCTTGGCAGCGTCAGAGGCAATATTAATGATGCGCCCTCCCTGGCCCTGGCGGACCATGATCTGCCCGACGAACTTGGTGCACAGAAAGACGGCGGTGGTATTAATAGCCAGGAAGTGCTGCCAGACATCTTCCCGCAACTCCGTGATCGGCACTTTATCGCGGCCAATAATGGCCCGGGCATTGTTCACTAAAATATCTATGTGGCCAAAGTGCTCCGTCACCTGACGCACCACGGCCTGAATCTGCTCACTATCGCTCAAGTCACACCACACTCGCTGGCAGCGCCGGCCCAGCGCCTCCACTTCCTCCGCCACGCTCTCAATGCCGCGCCACTGCCTCCTGACTTCTCCCGGTGGCAGATCCTCTGGCGGCCGCTGTAAATCGGTTAAGGCAATGTCTGCGCCCTGCGCCGCTAGCTTGAGCGCTGTGGCCCTACCAATGCCTTTCATACCCCCAGCGCCCGTAATCAGGGCAACTTTGCTCTCTAGTCCAGCCATGCGCGACCTCCTTTGGTTTCCCCCTCTCTCGGTGGGAGAGGATTTTCTCACAGGATGCGGGGCTTTTTCCATAGCATACGCGAGAAGCCCTGGCCTGTCATCTCTGCGAGTTCATGCGAGAGTTGTACACCTCATGGCACTTTGCTACAGTGCATCCGGCATAAGTAGACATCACAGTGCACTTGGCTGTCAGTGAGCCTTGGCAGGAGGTGGAGGATCTATGCATCTGCAAGGCGTACGCGTGGTTGATCTGACGCGCATTCTCTCCGGTCCCTTCTGTACACTGCTCTTGGCAGACATGGGGTCTGAGGTCATCAAGGTCGAGCCGCCCGGAGGTGATCCTCTGCGTGCGCAAGGGGCAATTGTCGAAGGGCTGAGCTGGTACTTTGCCGCCTTCAATCGTAATAAGTGTTCGGTTGTTCTCAATCTCCGCAGTGCAGCGGGCAAAGAAGCACTGCGCCGGCTCATCGCTACTGCAGACGTTGTGGTCGATAACTTCCGTCCTGGCGTCATGGCTGACCTGGGTCTGGATTGGCCACAATTAGCAGCGCTGCGGCCCGGGATTATCCATACTAGCGTGACCGGGTTTGGCGAGCGCGGCCCCTATGCGGACCGGCCAGCGTTTGATTTTATCGCCCAGGCAATGAGCGGGTTTATGAGTTGCAACGGTACCCTGGAGACAGGTCCCATGCGGTCTGGGGCCCCTATAAGTGACCTGGTGGCCGGCCTCTACGCGGCGCTCGGTACGGTCGCTGCGCTGTACCGGCGCACCCAGACCGGCCAGGGAGAAAGGGTTGGGGTGGCCATGGTGGACGGGTTGCTCAGCCTGGGGGCGTTCCTTAACACCAACTTTTTGGCGACAGGGCAACTGCCGGTCCTGACGGGCAACGATCATGCGCTCGTCGCACCGTATGGGCTATTCATGGCCCAGGATGGTGAAATTGCCATCGCGCCAAGTAATGATGGGGTGTATGCCAAGTTCTTACAGGTACTGGAACTCGCTGCACTGCTCGAGCACCCTGACTTCCGCACGAATGATCTGCGCGTGCAGCATCGTACGGCCATCAATGCCCTGATTAACGCGCGTATCGCACAGGCCCCGAAAGCATACTGGATTGAGACGTTGAACGCCGCTGGCGTACCATGCGGTGTAGTGATGAATCTAGCGGATGTGTTTGCGGATCCGCAGATCCTGTCTCAGGAGATGGTCATGACTGTGCCGCACCCCAGGCACGGAGCTGTCAAGATGACCGGATTTCCTCTCAAATTTCAGGAGGCACCGTGTACAGTGCGCTATCTTGTCCCAGAACTGGGCGCTCATACCACCGGCGTGCTGCGGGCCCTGGGTTACAGCGCTCCTGAGATCACGACACTGAGTCAGGGGAGCTAGGTCATCTTCCAGTCGCGTCTGCTCTACAATTACATTTTTGGCTTAATCACCGGCTGTGGCGCCTGCAGGGCCTCAAGCAGATCAGTCCGTTTCAGCTCCTTGCGATACTGGGACAGCGGGTACACAGGCCGGAACCGATGTCCGAAGCGCACAGCGGCGTACGTGTCCCCTTGCAGTGAGGCGTTATACACTTGTTTTTGCGGGTGATACGCCAGCCATTCGTTGTTCGGCAACAGCACCAGCTGCAGCCGTAGAGCCCCGGAGGCTACCTCCCATGTCCCGATAGTATTGTCCCAACTCCCAGACGCCAGGGTCGTGCCGTCTGGACTGAAGGTGACGGCGGTGACGCGCGTCATATGCCCGTCAAGAGTATCGACCAATTTGCCGCTCTCAACACACCAGAGCTGTAACACTTTGTGGTCATTAGCCATCGCTAAGAACTGTCCATCCTGGCTAAAAGCCAGGGCCCCAACCCAAGCAGTCTGACCGTGTAGCGTGTAGAGCCGGGCGCCCGTCTCTACTTCCCACAGCTGCACTATGCCGTCCGTACTTGCTGCGGCCAGGATTGTGCCATCAGGACTAAAAGCCAGCGTACTCACCATGGCCGTATGCTCGTCGATAAGGTGGACTATCTCATCAGTCTCGGTCGTCATGAGCTGCACACCACCGTCCACACCGGCAGAGGCGAGCAAGGTGCCGGCGGCACCAAAAGCCGCCGCCGTCACAGCGGCAAAGGGGCTGCTCAGGGTACGCACACACTCGCCTGTCTGGGTCGCCCAGACTTTGACAGAGCCGTTGACCATAGCTGCCGCCAGAGTCGTGCCATCAGCGTTAAAGGTGAGCGCCATCACCCACGGACCCAAGCCACTGAGTGTACGCAGACGTTTGCCACTCTGCGTACCCCAGAGTTTGACTGTACCATCCGCACTGGCAGAGGCGAACATCTCCCCGTCAGGACTAAACGCCACTCTCGTGATCTCAGAGGTGTGACCATTATGGGTGCGTACGAGCTCCCCGCGCGGCATAGACCAGAACTTGAGGGTTCCCTCAGCAGTGCTAGAGACCAGCAGGGCGCCATCGGGGCTAAAGGCGAGATCGGTAACCGCGGACGTCTGGCCACTGAGCGTATGGACCAGTTGTCCACGTGGGACAGCCCAGAGTTTTACCATTTTGTCAGCACTGGCGGAGGCCAGAACAGTACCGGTGGAACTAAAAGCGACCGCGGATACCCAGGAGGCATGCCCGGAGAAGGTGCGTACAGGCACACCGGTCTGCACGTCCCAAAGTTTGACCGTACCGTCCTCACCCGTTGAGGCGAGGGTTTGCCCGTCTGGGCTGAAAGTCACGGCAGTGACTGACGCCGTATGGCCACTGAAGATCCGGACTGGCTCTCGGCCTTGCAGGGCCCAGAGTTTCACGGTGTTATCAGCGCTGGCCGAAGCGAGGGTAGCCCCATCGGGGCTAAAGGCCACCGCGGTTACCTCCGCAGCATGGCTGGTGATGCTCTGTCTCAGGGTACCATCCTGGACATTCCACAGCTTCACCGTGCCGTCCTCTCCTGCCGAGGCGAGCAGGGCTCCGTCTGGGCTAAAGGCGACGGCAATGACCCAGGACGCATGGCCCCTCAGCGTATGCAACAGCACGCCGGTCTGCACTGCCCACAGCTTCACGGTGCCGTCAAAACTGGCCGAGGCCAGCAGAGTGCCCGCGGGATTGAAAGCGACGGACGTCACTGCCGCAGCATGGTCCCTCAGGGTCTGCACCGGTGCACCCGTGCCCCCGCGTACGGCCCACAGTCGCACCGTCCTGTCGGCACTGGCCGAGGCCAGCAGGGTGCCATTAGGGCTAAAGGCAACCGAGGTGACAGGCCCGGTATGCCCGGTGATAGTGCACGTCACCTCGCCACTCTCAACCGTCCAGAGCCGTATGATTTTGTCCGCGCTGGCCGAGGCCAGTAGCGTAGAGTCAGGGTGAAAGGCCACTGCGGTGACAGGAGCGCTGTGGGCATCGAGCGTCCGCGCTACCTCATCGTCCTGGAGAGCCCACAACTTCACGGTCCGATCGGCGCTGCCAGAAGCTAAGGTACGAGCATCAGGGCTAAAAGCTACAGTGAGGACAGACGAAGTGTGCCCACTAAGAGTATAATCCAGCGTGCCATGGTGCACGTTCCAGACCTTCACCGTCTCATCTGCACTGGCCGAGGCCAGCAGCGCCCCATCGCGGCTAAACGCCACTGCGAAAACCGCGGCGGTATGTCCAGTGAGCGCCTGGGCTGCTTTGCCAGTGTCTATGGCCCACAGTTTGAGAGTTTTATCGGTGCTGGCCGACGCCAGTAAGGCGCCGTTAGGACTAAAGGCCACTGCAGTGACGTCGGCGGTATGACCGACGAGAGTACGCAACAGCTTTTCCGTGATATCGCTCGTCTGGCTCCCTGAGGTCCGCTGGGATTTTCGAGGTTTTCCAGGAGTCCGTAACGCCCACAGTTTGAGAGTCTTGTCGGCACCGGCCGTGGCTAACAGCTGGCCATTCGGGCTGAAGGCTACTGCAGTGACCCAAGTTGTGTGCGCTGGGATGCTCCGGATCTCCTGGTGATTGTGCATCATCCACAGCTTGACGGTTTTGTCGGCACTGGCTGTCGCTAACAGCTGGCCATTCGGGCTGAAGGCCATCGCGGTAACTGGGGCAGTGTGGCCCTTCAGGGTGAAGGCCAATTCCCCAGACTGAATCGTCCACAGGTTCACGGTACCATCAGTACAAGCCGACGCCAGCACCTTCCCATCTGGGCTAAAGGCTACGGCAATGCCCCCCGCTTTGGGACCGCTGAGAGTACGCAATACTTCCCGACTCTGCACCGCCCAGAGCTTCGTAGTGCCATCTGCTCCGCCAGAGGCGAGGAGTTGACCGTCGGGGCTAAAGGCCACAGACGTCACCCATGCGGCATGCCCTGTCTGCAACAACAGTTCACCAGGAAGATCAACTTCTACGGGCTTGGTTGGAAGGTGGTTTTTGGTCCGGGTGCGCTTGGTAGCCGCCTGGGCCTGGGCCAGGCACACACCGCACACCAGAGCCACAACCAGTATTGTTCTTACAAGAACCATAGGCCCTGTCCTCCACTACATGCCTCAGAGAGACGTTGATGCCGTGCTGTATGACGGGGACATACCGGCGGGTGCGCTCTACAATGCCTGATTGAGCGCCTACATGCAAGCTTTTTCACCTGTGGATCGTAGCGCATAAGCCTGTCAAGCACTTATGGACACTAACAGGGGGAGGACTGCGGCCTATTCACTCGCGCTTTCGGAGTACAAACACTGCGCAGTGCTCCTGAGTGGCGCGAATGCCAGGCCATTCATCCCAATCAGGAGTGTATTACCTGCGGAAGTTCATGAGACCTTCTAGCGTCTCTACGCCGGCCCGCCCCAGGCGCTAGTTTTCTGC
>Ga0075418_10010411_pt1 | contig 10412 bp, 8 predicted proteins | sample SoiMetdeltSBSDD2_FD_81776 | JGI IMG/M metagenome (GOLD analysis project Ga0075418, IMG submission 81776) | Bulk soil microbial communities from a Populus tree surrounding site in Tennessee, USA - Soil MetaG P. deltoides SBSDD2 | ecosystem: Environmental > Terrestrial > Soil > Tree plantation...
AGGTTCCGGAGGCCGGGCCGGAGCGCCCGGTTCCGGCCAAGGAGGCCGAGGTGAACCTGACGCCCGGCGCGGTGGCGCGGCCCGGACTCACCGACGAGATCCGCGCCGCGGATGCCGAGTTCTTCAAGGCGTCCTTCGACACCTGCGACATCGCGACCGTCCGGCGCTATGTGACCGACGACTTCGAGATGTTCCACGACAAGGGCGGCCGCGTGGCGACCTCCGGCGCAGACTACGTCCAGCAGTCCGCCGACACCTGCAAGCGCCAGTCCGAGGGCATCGACTTCCTGTCGACCCGCAAGCTGGTGCCCGGCTCGCTGAAGGTCTATCCGATCAACAACTACGGCGCGATCGAGACGGGCGTGCACGAGTTCTTTGCGGTCAAGAAGGGCGAGCCCGACCGCCTCACCGAGACCGGCCAGTTCACGATCGTCTGGAAGGAGGAAAACGGGCAATGGCGCGCCGCCCGTGCTCTCTCCTTCGACCACGTGCTGGCACAATAGATGACTTCGACGCGGCCGCCCATTCCCGCGCCTCCTCACCGCGGCGGCTGCCTCTGCGGTACCGTTCGCTACCGCTTCGACGCTGCCCCGTTAGCGACCGTCGCCTGCCATTGCCGCGATTGCCAGAAGCTGACGGGCGCGACCAACCTCCTCACGATCTACGCCGACAGCGCGTCGTTCCATCACGAGCAGGGTGAGATCGCGAGCTACCGCAAGCGCGGCGACAGCGGGCGCGAGGCAGATTACTTTCGCTGCGCGGTTTGCGGCACGCGGCTCTGGCACCAGCCGCTCGCCAACCGGCAGTGGATCATGGTCGCCGCGGGAACGCTCGATGACCCGTCCTGGGTCGTGCCGGCGGCAAACATCTGGGTGTCGCGCGCGGCGCCGTCCGCCTGCATCCCGGAGGACGTCGCACGCTGGGAGAAGGGACCCGCGGATCGCGCGGAGCTGATCGCGGCTTTCGAGGCCGCCTATCGGGAAGACTGACATGGCCAACGGCAAGATCAATCTGGCTGACAAGCTCGCGACCTTCAGCGAGCACTACCGGCCGCGCACTGTCGGCACGTTCAATGGGCACGACCTGATGGTCGTGAAGCTGAAAGGGCCCTTCACCTGGCACAAGCACGACGAAACCGACGACTTCTTCCTCGTCCTGAAGGGGCACTTGCGCATCGAGCTGCGCGACGGGCCGGTCGAGCTCGGACCGGGTGAAATCTTCGTCGTGCCGAAGGGCGTCGAGCACCGGCCGGTAGCTGATGAAGAGGTCCATCTGCTCCTGATCGAGCCGACCGGCACGCCGAACACGGGTGATACCAGGACCACGGCGCCACGCACCGTGATTTGATGCTGCGGAGAGCCTCAAGGGGAATGGCAGCTCTCGCCTGCCTGGCAGCCGTACATGCCGCCGCCGACGAGCCCGCCCGCAAGTCGATGACGGCCTACCGGACGGAGAAGCCGCCCGTGATCGACGGCGTGCTCGACGATCCGGTCTGGCGGCAGGCCGCCTGCGTCGAGGACATGCACATCGTCGTCTCGAACGAAGGTGCGCCGCCAGGCGACCGATCGCGCATCTGCGTGGCCTACGACGACAATGCGCTCTATTTCGCCGCGCGCTTCTGGGACCGCCGGCCGGACACCGTGGTCGCGAAAGTCCTGCGCAAGACGGACGTCTCGTTCGGAGAGGACGGGTTCACCGTCACGCTCGACCCCTACGACCAGGGCCGTTCCGGATATGCCTTCGACGTCAATCCGAATGGCATGCGGAGCGAAGCGATCTACACCGACGTCGACCGCCAGAACTGGGACTGGGAGGGCATCTGGGACGCGGCGGGGCGCCGCGACGCGGAAGGCTGGACCGCCGAGTCCATGATCCCGCTGAAGACCCTGTCCTTCGATCCCGCGCGCGACGCCTGGGGCGTCAACTTCACGCGTTGGCATGGCAGCGACAACGAGCAGTTCGGTTGGGTGTCGTTCAACCGCACGCAGGACCTCTCGCGTACCGGCGAGCTGGTCGGCTTGTCTGGCCTGCAGCAAGGGCGTGGGCTCGATGTCGTACCCGGCGTCCGTTTCAAGTCGAGCGAGGACGACCTGACGGGCGAGGACGCGAATGAATTCGAGCCCTCGCTCGACGTGTTCTGGAAGCCCACGCCGAACCTGACGACCGCGCTCACGCTCAACCCGGATTTCGCCGGCACGACGGCCGACGCGCGCCAGACCAACCTGACGCGATTCGACCTGTTCTTCCCGGAACAGCGTGCGTTCTTCCTGCAGGATTCCGACGTCTTCGAGTTCGGCCGCATCGAGCGGGAAAGCGGCCAGCCCTTTTTCTCGCGCCGGATCGGCCTCGACGATGACGGCACCCCGTTGACGCTCGATGCAGGACTCAAGATGAGCGGCCGGGCCGGACCCTGGAATTTCGGGTTCCTGGGCGTGCGCCAGGACTCGGCGAGCGGCGAGGGGAGCGAAGATCTCTTCGTGGGCCGCGCGTTCGCGCACCTTCTGGCCGAATCCGCGATCGGCATGATCGCCACGAGCGGCAGTCCCGACGGAACGGACAACACCCTCGGCGGGCTGGATTTCCGGTACCTCAACACGCGCCTGCCGGAAGGCCGCGTGCTGGAAGCGACGGCCTGGTACCAGCAGACGGACACCGAGGGGCTCGTCGGCGACGACGCGGCCTGGGGACTCAGCATCGCCATGCCGAATCGCGAAGGATGGAAGGGCGAGGTAGCGTTCAAGCTCCTCGAGGAGAATTACTTTCCCGCGCTCGGCTTCGCGAACCGGACCGACATCCGCGACTATGCCGCGGAAGTTGGCTACACCTGGCGTCCGGACACCGACCATATCCGTTCGGTCGAAAGCGGCATCGAGGCGTCCCTGATCGAGGAGATCAACGGGACGGAGCGAAGCCGGCAGGTCGAACTCGAACTGGTCAAGCTGGAAAATCAAACGGCCGACTGGATCGAGATTGAGCAGATTTTCGTGGAAGAGCGGCTGTCCGCGCCGTTCGAGATCTCGGATGGGATTGTCATTCCCGCGGGGGACTACACCTACGATCACCGCTGCGTGACCCTCTATACGGGCGAACAGCGCGATCTCGCGACGGATTCGACACTTTGCGAGGGCGGTTTCTTCGACGGAAGCATCTTGAATGCCAGCCTGCTCATTGTCTGGCGCCCCAGCATGCACCTTCGGGTCGGCGTCGGCGGCGAATACAACGATGTGCACCTGCCGCAGGGCGACTTCATCACGCGGCTCCTGCGACTCAACCTCGACCTCGCGTTCAACGTCGCCTGGTCCTGGGAGAACTTCTTCCAGTACGACAACGTCTCGGACACGATCGGCGTGAACAGCATCCTGCGCTGGATCCCGCGCGCGGGCCGCGAGACCGTGCTCGCAGTCAACTCGAACTATGAGGACTTCGACGGCGATGACCGCTTCCGGTCGTTCGCATCGGACCTGACGTTCAAATTGAGCTATACGTTCCGCTTCTGAGCGGGGCTCACGGCAGGACGTCCACCCATTGCACGCGGCATTGGCGCACGGTCTCGCCGACGCCGTGCCAGCAGGTGCGGAAGGTGTAACGGACGTGCTCGTGGCCCGTGTCCACCGTGAACCCCCAGAGCTTGTCGAAGCTCACGGACTCGCCCGGCGCCAGCTGGTTTCCGCCGGATGGGTAGGCCCAGTAATTCCTGACGTCGCCGAGGCCGCTCGCCGACGCCGTGCCGCGGCTCGTGAGTTGCACGCTCTCGATCACGACGGGTCGGCGGCTCGTGTTTCTCATCGTGACGCCGAACTGGCTGTGGTCGTACACGTTCGTGCCGCCGGTCCGGACGACATCCTCGTCATGGAACTGGGGCCGCTCCGGGTCGAATCGCAGCCAGACAGGGTCCGTGAGCCGGGTCGGGATCGACGTGACCAGGGCAATTTCCGCGCGCGCGAGTTGCGCCTCGTCCGGTGTGCCATCCTGCTCGGCGAGATACTTTTTCCACTTGAGCGCGTGCAGGTTGTAGCGGTCGTCTTCAAGCGCGCGCGCGATCCAGTTGCGCGCGCTCTTCGCATCACCGAGCTCGTGGAAGGCCTCGGCGAGCTCGATCTCGAAGCCGGGGCCGGCCTTCTCGAATGCCGGAGCCGCCAGCTCGGGGAAGCCGAGATACATCGCGCGTTCAGCGAAAGTCTGGAGCACCAGGGGATCGTCCGGCGCCGCCTCGATCGCCTTCTCGTAGTCGGCGAGCGCCTGCGGGAACACGAATGCATTGCGGAGCGAGACTTCCGCGCGGCGCAGGAGCGAAAGGGCGTCGCGGTGCCCGTCGAGGGCCGCCAGCTCCTCCGCAATGGTGCGGCCGCCGAGCGGAAGCTGTTCGATGTCGTAGTCGCGGCCCTCGCCGAATTGCGCGAGCCCGAACGCGTAAGGCGTGTTCGCGTTGCGCAGGAAATAGTTCCCGTCGCTGTCAAAGAAGAGGTTTTTCCAGGTTTCGACGTGGTCAATCCGCCACAAGCCCTGCTCGCGATGGAGCAGCAGCGGGACGAATCCCTTGGCGGGGCTGGCGCTCGTGGCGACCGCATAATCGCCCTTGACGTGGTATTCGAGCGGAAGCGAAGCGTCGAGGCGCTCGAGACGCTCGAGCTCCTCGAATCGCGCGAATGGGTAGGCGGCCCGCATCATGCGCGAGCCCTCGGTGAAGAGCGGCAGCGTCGGGTCGCCGGCCAGGTCCGCGCTGGCCCGCAGGTAGGCGGCGACTGATTCCTGGATTGTGGCTGACGGCGAATAGCGGACCCGCTTGTCGTGGGGCACGCGCCGCTTGAGGTCTGCGTCCATGGGTATCGCCGAAAGGACTGTCCTGGCGCCGGCGCCACCGGATACGAAGCGCTCATAGGCCTCGAAGGCCGGGCGGCGGCGGAATTCCTCGCCGAGCCGGATGTCGCCCATGGATGCCGACAGGTAGACCTGGTCGCGCAGATAGTGCAGCACATCCATGACCGCCATGCCCGCGCTCGCGTACGAGACATAGGGCGCAAGCTGATCCCGTGCGATGCGGCCCATCTGCAGGTCGGTCAAGCCGCCCTCGAGCGAATAGCTGACCTCGATGCGCGCCTGCTGCGTGACGGGATTGAGCAACACGAGGATGCCGCCAGTCGGCGCCGTCGCGCCGATCTTCCGTTTGCGGAACGCACGCTCGGATTGCCTTTCGATGGAGCCTTGCTTCTTCAGCGTGACGACGCGAACGTCAATCCCGAGGTCCTCGTAAAACGCATCCGCCATCCGGCCGAGCCGTGGGCCGAAAGGAGCGAGGATCCCGGCTGCGTCGGCGATGCGCGCGTGGCCCGGCGCTTGCGGCTGGCTCGCAAGAGAGGGCGCCGTCGCGATTGGCGGTTCCACCTCGCGGCCGCGCGCGTAGTTGAGCCAGGCGGCCGCGGTGCCGGTCGCCAGCAGGAGGCCCATCAATAGGATGGTCCGGCTCGAAGATTCGCGGCCGGACGCCTTTGCAACGGACATGCCAGAAATCTACCGTTCGCGCCCGCCGGGAAGCGGAACGGCATCACATCACGTCGTATTGCAAGCTTCTCAGGCGCCGGAACGTGATCCGGGTCGCCGGGCCAGGCTACTTGCCGTAGCTTTGGTCGAGGTAGGAGACGATGGCTGCGGCGTCTTCGTCGCTCAGCGGCGCGCCATAGACCTTGATCATCTTGTTGACGGTCTTCTCCCAGGCGGCTCGGTCCTGGAACGGAGAATTCATCACGATGTAGTCGAGGCTGTGGCACATCGAGCAGCTCGCCTGTGTCTGGTCTCGCCCGGGACCGTCGGCCAACCGGATCGATGTTTCGTCGGTCGCGAGCGCCGAGACCGACCAGGCTGCGGACAGGGCCAGGGCGATGCTTCGAATTGCGCGCTCAGGTCGCACGATATTCGACCGTCTGGACGACGTTGTGGTGATAGCCGGCGGGATTGCGGACCAAGGCGTCCGGCTGCGTGGAGCCGTCATTGGCTGTCGCTCGCACGCGAAGCGATACGATGCCGGACACCGGCGACGTCAATGCGAATCGCCAGGGTGTCCAAGCGTAACGGCCGAGGCTGCGTAGAAGCTGGCCCTCGCGCCAGCTGGCGCCAGCGTCGGTCGAAACTTCGAGGCCTCGGATGCCGGAGCCGCCGTCCCAGGCGTAGCCCGAGATGTCCGTCGGCCGCCCGACGGGAACTGCAGTTCCGCCCGCCGGACTGGTGACCAATGAATTGACCTTGATCGCGGTGATCGGCGAGGTCTGCTCATTGTCCTGTGTGTCGAATCCGCTGGGCCCGAACAGGTTGCGCGGTACCCGGTAGGCCGTCTTCATCCAGAAGCCATCGAACGGCTTGTCCAGAATCGACACTTCGGTGAGGCATTTGACCCAATAGGTTGCCGTCCAGCCGGGCACGACGAGCCGCGCGGGGTGACCGTGCCAGCGTGAGAGCGGCTCGCCGTTCATCTCGAACGCGATCAACGTGTCGGCGTCGAGCGCTTTCGGCATGGGCAGGCTCTTCGCGAAGTCCGGCCCGGTCAGCGTCGGCGAATCCGCACCGTTGGCCAGGACTTCCACGGCGCTGCCCGCGATGCCCGCGGCTTCCAGAACGTCCTTCAGGCGCACCCCGCGCCAGGCGGCGTTCCCCATCGCGCCGTAGCTCCACTGCACACCCGGCACGTGCGGGTCGAAAAGCCCGCGCCGATTGCCGGAGCACTGATTGATGGCGACCACCTCATGCGGCTCAAACTTGCGAAGCTCGGCCAGCGTGAATTCGCGCGGCGTCTTGGCTGCGGGGCCGGCGATGCGCAGGCGCCAGTCGGCCGCAGTGACGTCGGGCACGCCCATGTGCCAACGGACGTAGAACGCGTCATTCGGAGTCAAGGGCTCGCGCAGGAGTGCGAGGGGCGTCTCGTAGTTCGGCGGGCGGAATGATCGCTTGATGAGCGGCTGCTTGCCTGGCAGCGCATCCATCACCTCCGACGCGACCGCACCGGCGGGAAGCGTGGGATCGGCCGCAGAGCCGCGCCCAGGCAGCAGCATGGCCGCAGCCATGGTGCCGGACGCCTGCAAGACGAAGCGCCTTCTATCCATGGTTGCAGGGAGCATACCCGTAATCTGCCGTGCGCGGGCTGCCGGCGAGCTGACGGCTCATGCTCCCGCGCCGGCCATGCTGCCGCCGTCCATGAGAATCGCTTCGCCGTTGATCTGTGCCGCCTCTGGAGAGGCGAGGTAGGCGACCAGTCCGGCGACTTCTTCGGGTGTCGTCACGCGGCCGCTGCGGGTCGATGCGGCCGATTCCCGCAATACCGCCTCGCGGTCGAAGCCGCGAGCCACTGCGTCGCGAAACAACATGGGTGTGTCGACGTCGCCCGGACAGATTGCGTTGATCCGGATGCCCTCGGCCGCGTGGTCGACCGTCAACGCCTTGCTCAGCAACACGAGTCCGCCCTTGCTGGCGCAATAGGCGACAGCCCGCTGTCCTGCGCCCAGCCCCCAGTTGGACGCGATATTCACGATTGCGCCCTTGCGTGCGCGCAGCAGCGGCAGTGCGGCGCGGCAGAGATAGAACGGCACGCTGAGATTGACCGCAAGCGTCTCTTGCCAGACCCGGTCGGTCGTTTCCTCGGCGGTCGCCGGTACGTAGATGCCGGCGTTGTTGACGAGTAGGTCAAGTCCGCCGAAGGCCGCCGCACAATCCGCGATCAGGCGACCGCAGTCGGCCGACACGGCGAGCTCGCCGACCCAAGCCTGGACTCGGTCCGATTCCGAAGCAAGCGCTTGTGTCCGGCTGGTGTCGCGGCCGGCCGCCATCACGCGATAGCCGTCCCGGGCGAGGCGACGGGCAATGGCGGCGCCGATACCGGAGCTTGCGCCCGTGACCAATGCGGATTTTTCGGGCATCGCCCGCATTGTAGGGGCCGGCGGGTCGCTGTGGCAGACTGGCGCGGTCGCGCAGGGGAAGAACGACATGACGCGCCTGTCACGCCGGAATTTCGTCGTTGGAAGTGCCGCGGCCGCCGTTGCGCTTGCGTTGCACCGCCGGGCCGATGCATCCGCCGCCGAGGTGTACCGCAATTCGATCGTGATCGACGGGCTCGGTGGCTTCGGCAACTCCAAGAGTCCCCCGGGCGCGCCGCTCACCGATGCCTATGTCCAGGACGTCCGCGATTCCGGCGTTACCTGCGTGCACACGACGATCCTGCCGGTGGGTTCCACGCCGCCCGACACGGCTTTCACGGAAGCTGTGATCGGAATCGGCTATTACGAACGTGAGATCGACCGGCACCCCGACGTGTTCACGCGGATCCGCCGCGCGGCGGACATCACAATGGCCAAGCAGGCAGGGCGTTGCGGGATCATCTACGGGTTCCAGGATGCAGTCGCCTTCGAGACGGACCTGTCGCGCCTCGACGAGTTGTACCGGCTCGGCATCCGCGTGGTGCAGGTGACTTACAACCGCCGGAACCTGCTCGGCGACGGCTGCCTAGAGCCTGCCAACGCGGGCCTCAGCAAGGCCGGGGTCGAGGCTGTCGCCAAGATGAACGAGCTCGGCATCCTCGTCGATCTCAGTCATTGCGGCCGGCAGACGGCGATGGACGCCATCCGGGCGTCGAAAAAACCGGTCGCCTTCACGCACACCGGCAGTGCCGCGCTGAACGACCACCCGCGCAACCGCACGGATGCCGAGCTGCGTGCAGTGGCGGAGAAGGGCGGCGTTGCTGGCATCTACTTCATGCCCTTCCTGGCCGAAGGCAAGCAGCCGACGGCGGCCGACATCATCCGCCATCTCGAGCACATGATCGATGTCGCGGGGGAGGACCACGTATCGATTGGGACGGACGGCAGCGTCTCTGCCGAGGTCGTGGATGACGAATTCAAGAAGATCTTCGCCGACTTCGCGAAGCGGCGCCGCGAGGCTGGCATTGCTGCGCCCGGCGAGACGGAGACCGGATATCTGTTCGCGAACGAGCTCAACACGCCGCGCCGCTTCGAGACACTCGCGGGTATGCTGTCTTCGCGCGGGCATTCCGACACGCGCATCGAGAAACTTCTTGGCAAAAACCTGCTGCGCGTGTTCTCCGACACGTGGAAGCCCTGACTTCAAGGGGACGCTCACTTTGAAATTCAAGGTGAGCGTCCCCTTGAATTCTTGAATTATTGATAGCCGCGGGCCTGCAGGCGGAACAGCTGGGCGTAGTGGCCGTTCGCGGCGATGAGGGCCTCGTGGCTGCCGCGCTCGATGACGCGGCCTTCTTGCAGCACGACGATCTGGTCGGCCATGCGCACGGTGGAGAACCGGTGCGAGATCAGGATTGCGCTCTTCCCCTTCGTCAGCGTCCGGAAGTGTTCGTACACGGTTGCTTCAGCAGCCGCGTCCATCGCGGCGGTCGGCTCGTCGAGCACGAGAATGTCCGCCTCCGTGCGCATGAATGCGCGCGAGAGCGCGATCTTCTGCCACTCGCCGCCCGAAAGGTCGCGGCCCTGGTTGAACCACTTGCCGAGCGGCGTGTGGTACCGCTCCGGAAGTCCCTCGACCACCGGCGCGGCCATGCCTTTCTCGGCGGCCTCGTGCCAGCGCGGCTCGTCCTCGAGGTGGCGCACGTCGCCCGCGCCGATGTTCTCGCCGACGATGAGTTGGTAGCGCACGAAGTCCTGGAAGATGACTCCGATGCGCCGCCGGAGCGCCGATTCTTCCCATTCGTCGATTGCGAGCCCGTCGAGCGTGATGCGGCCGCTCGTCGGCCGGTAAAGTCGCGTGAGGAGCTTGATCAGCGTCGTCTTGCCGGAACCATTCTCGCCGACGAGCGCCAGCGAGGAGCCCGGCGGAAGGTGCAGGCTCACGTCGATGAGAACCGGCTTTTCGGCGCCGGGATACGAGAAGCCCACGTGCTCGAAGCGGATGCCATCATCCGGTTTCGGGCCGCGGGGCAACGTGCCGACCGGCGAATCCACCGGCGTGTCGAGATATTCGTAGAGCGTTGCGAGGTAGAGGTTGTCCTCGTACATGCCGCCGATCGCCGCGAGGCTCGCCGAGACCGCGGACTGACCCTGGCGGAACAGCATCACGTACATCGTCATCTGGCCGAGCGTGATGCGGCCCGCGATGGTCGTGAGCGCAACCCAGACATACGCGCCGTAGAGCGTCGCGGTCGCGATAAGCCCGAGCAGAAAACCCCAGGTGTCCCGGCGGATCGACAGGTCCCGGTCCTCCTTGTAGAGCTTTCGGAAGATGTCGCGATAGCGCTCGAGGAAGAGCGGCCCGACGCCGAAGAGCTTCACCTCCTTGGCGTGGTCTTCGCGCCCGAGCACGGTCTCGAGGGAGAGCTGCATGCGTGTCTCGGGCGAGCGCCAGAGGAACAGGCGGAATGCCGCACCCGAAAAGCGTGCCTCCGCGAGGAACGAGGGCAAGCC
>Ga0075418_10010412_pt1 | contig 10412 bp, 9 predicted proteins | sample SoiMetdeltSBSDD2_FD_81776 | JGI IMG/M metagenome (GOLD analysis project Ga0075418, IMG submission 81776) | Bulk soil microbial communities from a Populus tree surrounding site in Tennessee, USA - Soil MetaG P. deltoides SBSDD2 | ecosystem: Environmental > Terrestrial > Soil > Tree plantation...
ACTTGGCGGGCTTGAGCGGCATCCGGCCGACGATGCCGAGCGCGTCGGCGAGCGCGTCGCTCACCCCGGGCACGGCGATGTCGGCGTTGGTGTGCGCCACATACAGCGCCACGCCGTGGGAGATCAAATCGTGGATCATGCGGCCGGCCGGGTTGACCGCCGCCACCGAGGAGACGCCTTTGAGCAGCAAGGGGTGGTGGGCGATGATCAGGTCGGCCTTGATGCTCAGCGCCTCGGCCACCACGTCGGGCGTGATGTCGATCGTGCAGAGGATCCGGTGCACGTCCTGCTCCGGACGGCCGACCACGAGGCCGACCCGGTCCCAGTGCTCCGCCCACTCCATGGGAAACCTGGACTCCAGCAGGCCTATCAGGTCAGCGAGAACGATCACCGGGTCAGCGCCTCAAGCGCGAGGTGCCACGGGAACTCATGTTTATGGTCGCCTCCGGTGCCGGGCGGGAACAGCTTTACCTCATCGCCATAGATCATACGTACCCCCCAACCGCTCAGCTTCGCGAGGCTCTCCTGGAAGGCCGGGAACCGAGCCATCCTGTCATTGGTATAGGGCATCGCCACGATCGGCAACTCCAGTCCGTAAGCCTCCACCAGCAGTCCAAGCGCGAGCGTATCGGTGATGCCGGCCGCCCACTTGTTGATGGTGTTGACTGTCGCCGGCGCGACGATGAAAGCCTCGGCCGGCGGCAGCAGGTCGGGCTCGTCGGGCTGCTTGTAGAAGCTGCGCACCGGGTGGCCGGTCTGCTCGGCCAGCGAAGGCAGATCGAGGAACTTGCGTCCGTCCGGAGTGGACACCACGCACACTTCATAGGAAGCCTTGTGCGCCAAAGAAACCAGTCGCCCGACATCGCGGGCGACTGGTGAACCGCAAGTGATGATGTAGAGGACGGTCAAACCAGGACCCCCATCTGCTCGGCTAGATCCGCGACCTGGGTCGGGGGCGACCCCTTGGTACGCCGTATCACGTCACACATTACTTCGTGGGCGATCGGACGGCAGCGCACCTCGGCGGGCGCGATCACGTCGCATTCGAGCAGCATCTCTCCGGCGCGCGTGATGTCGCCGATCTGGGTGAAACCTCGCGCCATGTCGATGAAATGGTACGCGCGGCGCTCCGGCATCATCGCCCGGAACGACTGCGGGTCAAGGGCTTCGTGCACCGCCACGGCCAGACCACCCTCACCGAGCTCGACCGCCGCGGCAGCCCGATGCAGCTGCACATTGGTCGGCCCGAAGCTGGTCCAGTAGTGGTTGAAGTCCCCACCCAGTTGGGCCGCCGCCTCGTCGGCGGCGGCGAGGAGGTCGTACATCGTCGCGCTGTCGCCCAGGCACGACGCCGCCAAGGCGCCCTGCAGGAGCAGGAAACCGTAGACCGAAAGGCGTTCCGGTGTGGACGGTTCCGGACCTGGGCAGATGCGATTTGCGATGTTGACATTCACCTCCAGGGCGGAGCGGTGCCGCCCCAGCGAGCGAAGGGCCAGGGCGACGCGGGAGGTGGCGACGCCCGCCAGCAGCTGATCGCCCGCTCGCTGGGAGACAGCGATCGAGCGGTCCGCCGCCAGCCAGCCCAGGTCGAGCTCGCCGAGGCGGCGCATGGAGGAGGAGGTGATCTGGTACACCTGGCCGAGCAGGTGCGCCGCCTCCTCGGCGTGTTCCGAGCCGGCATAGGCGGTGTCGGCCGCCTGCGCGTCCCGCAACAGTTTGGGCAGGACCCGCGCCAGTACGCCCCACTTGGCATGGAGCAGGGTCTGCCAGGCGTGAGCCGTCGCCTTGCGGATCTCCGCCATCGGCGGCGGCTCGGGTGGCGCGTAGAAGAACGCGCTTATCTGGTCGTAACGCTCCAACGCCGACCGGATCTCCGCTACTTCGACCTGGTCGATACAGTTCGTGCTCTCGGGACGGCGTTCGGGCTCGCGGCCCAGCAGCAGTTGGACGTCCACCTGGAGCACATCAGCGATCTCCGATGTCACGGAGAACTTGTCGAGGCGCCGCACCCCGCGCTCGACCTTATCCACCCAACTTTTGGACTTTCCCAGCCGGTCGGCGAAGACCTGCTGCGACATTTTGCGGCGGTTGCGCCAATACGCGACCCGCCGACCTATCGGCAGCTCGTCCATGTCCCCAGCCCTCCGATCGTGCGCTCGCGGTCGCACTTTCTGTGCGGCTACCTCTCTCGGTTCCCCGTAACTTCAGATGCAAGTTGCAGTTGGAGATTGCATGGTGGCCATCTGCGATGGCTCAAGGACTTCCAGTAGTCAACGAAACGTGAAGGCGAAAGTAACGCGCGAATTCCATGGTGGTAGCAGTAACGGCATCGAAGGGAGGGGATGAGCCATGTGGGCTCCGCTCCGCCGGAACGTCTTGCGGATCAAGCTGCGCCACGCGGCCCACGCCTTCGCCGACCGCGGATGGATGGTGACACCGGGCGGGTACTTCAACGGGCAGCGCATGGCGTGCGACCGCCCGACCTGCTGGGCCACCAGCTGCCATCCGCTGCTGCCCGATTGGGAGATGGCCACCACCCTCGTGGGGAACTGGTGGGGCAGCAAGCCGCATTCGGTGCTGCTGCCCACCGGCCGGACCTTCGACGCGATCGAGGTGCCGGCCCTCATCGGCTCCTCGATGCGGGGCATCGGCGGTCCGGTGATGATCACTCCCAACGGCCGCTGGACTTTCCTGATGGCGCCCGGAACCCCGCTTCGCGAAGAGCTCGCCGAGCGCGAAGACATCGTCCACCACGGCCTCGGATCCTGGGTGCCGGCTCCCCCCACCGTGCTGCCCGAGGGATCGGTGCGATGGCACATCTCCCCGCGGCAGGTCGGCTGGCAACTGCCCGACTCGGGCGACACGCAGAAGGCGTTGCTCAACGCCTTGGTCGCGCTCGACGCCAGCTTCCTCGACCACCCCGCCGACACGCGCCCTGTCCACGTGGTGATGCGGCACTCTCCTATGGCGACCGCACTGCGCCGGGCGTCGTAAAGAGCAAGGTGGATCGTTAGTCGGGGTGAAGGGAGCTCCGACATGGTAGACAATTTAGGGTGTTTTGCTCCGAGCGTCGAGTGTCAATTTGGGTTCATCCGATCAGTTGTCCCGAGATGGGCGGGAACGCGCCCCACCGGTGCCCGGCCGACCGGTTCCCGGCCTAGCGGTTCCCACCCAGCGACAACTCATCGGCCCATCAGATGATTGTGGTCCAGCCGTAAGCGTCGTCTGCCCGGCCAAATTGGATGTCCACAAGCGACTGCCGCAGCGCGGCGGTGACCGGACCGGTCCCACCGTCACCGATGCGGAACTCCCAATTTGTCCCGCTCCCCTTCTCGACGCCACGGACCAACCCGATCGGGGTCAGCACGGCGGCCGTCCCGCACGCGAAGGTCTCGGTGATCTCGCCGCTGAGCGCGCCCTCCCGCCACTCTTCGAGCGTCACCGGACGCTCCTCGATCCGGCGGCCCTCGGCCCGCGCGAGCGTCATCACCGAGTCGCGCGTGACACCCGGCAGGATCGAGCCGTTCAGGTCTGGGGTCACGAGCGGGCCGTCCCGGTACACGAAAAAGATGTTCATGCCACCGAGCTCATCGATGTATTTGCGCTGTGCCGCGTCGAGGAACACGACCTGATCGCATCCATGCTCCATCGCCTTGGCCATCGGCAGCAGTGAGGCGGCGTAGTTGCCGCCGCATTTGGCGGCGCCGGTGCCACCCGGCGCGGCGCGGGTGTAGTCCTCGGAGACCCAGATGGTGACCGGCTTGAGGCCCTTGGAGAAGTAGGAGCCCACCGGCGAGGCGATGAGCACGTAGAAGTACTCAAGGCTGGGGCGCACCCCCAGGAACACCTCGTTGGCGTACTGGAACGGGCGCAGGTAGAGGCTGCCCTCGCCGCCGGTCGGCACCCACGCCCGGTCGATGTCGACCAGCGCGTGGATCGACCCGAGGAACAGCTCCTCGGGCAACGGCGCCATCGCCATGCGATGCGCGGAGTCACGGAAGCGCTGAGCGTTGACCTCGGCCCTGAACAGCCCGATCTGGCCGTCGGCCCGGTGATAGGCCTTGAGCCCCTCGAAGATCTCCTGCCCGTAGTGCAGCACGGCCGTGGCCGGATCCATCGAGATCGGCCCTCTTGGCTCCACGCGGGCGTCATACCACCCCTTGCCCTCGGCGTAGCGGATCGTGACCATATGGTCGGTGAAGACCCGGCCGAACCCCGGATTGGCCAGGAGCGCCTCGCGCTCAGTGGCCGATACCGGCTGCGGGTTCCCGTGGATCTCGAAGTCGATCATGCCACCACCACCGCTCATAAACGCTACCCTCCCGGGTTCTCGAAACGTGAGATTCTCTTGCTGAAACTTACCTCTAATGCGCGTTAAATCCCTAGGCACGGTCTGGAACCGCATGAACACGGTAAGACTTGTCGAACGGCCACAACGGGCGGCCTGAGCTGGGAAATGACACCTCCACCCGACGGCCCGCCGCGTCGTGCCGGCGTGGGCGTCAGGCTACAAGGCCTGCGACTCGGTCTCCGACTTCTTCGGTGCGGATCGGCTCACCCGGCGTGCGGGTGGCGAGCTCGGACGCGACGGCCTCCTGGACCTTCTGCGCCGATTCGGCGTGGCCGAGGTGCTCGAGGCAAAGCGCGACCGACAGGATCGCCGCGATCGGGTCGGCCTTGCCAAGGCCCGCGATATCCGGTGCCGAACCGTGCACGGGCTCGAACATCGAGGGATAGTCACCGGGCGGGTTGATGCACCCGCTTGCCGCCAGGCCGATCCCGCCGGTCACAGCGGCGGCGATGTCGGTGAGGATGTCGCCGAACAGGTTGTCGGTGACGATGACGTCATAGCGCAGCGGGTTGGTCACCAGGAACATCGCCGCCGCGTCGACGTGCTGGTACTCCGTGGTGACGTCGGGGAAATCCCGGGCCACCTCGGCGAAGGTGCGGGCCCATAGTCCACCGGCGTGCACCAGCACGTTGGTCTTGTGAACCATCGTGACCTTGCGCCGCTCGCGCTGGCGGGCCCGGCCGAAGGCGTCGCGGATGACCCGCTCCACGCCGTGGCGGGTGTTGAGGCTCTCCTCGGTGGCGATCTCCGCCGGGGTGCCGCGGTGCAGCCCACCGCCGGCGCCGGTGTAGAGACCCTCGGTGCCCTCGCGCACCACCACGAAGTCGATCTCGCCGGGCTTGACGTTGGTCAGCGGCCCCTGGATGCCGGGCCACAGCCGTGACGGGCGCAGGTTGACGAACTGGTCGAAGTCGAAGCGCAGCTTGAGCAGCAGGCCACGCTCGAGGACACCGGGCGGCACGGTGGGGTCGCCGACGGCGCCGAGCAGGATCGCGTCGTGCTGGGCGAGCTCGTCGCGCACCGAGTCGGGAAGCACCTCGCCCGTGCGGTGGTAACGCACGGCGCCGAGGTCGTAGTCGACCAGTTCGAAGCCGGGCCGGACCACATTGAGAACCTTCAGTCCCTCGGCGACAACCTCCGGGCCGATCCCATCCCCGCCGACAACCGCGATACTCGTCACGCGACCAACGTAATCCGTCGTCCTAACAATCGGTACTAACCGTCCACATTATGGACGATGATCGCCGGTCAGCCGGCCCGAGCGGATCAGCGGCCGTCGCGGCGGTCCGGTCCTGGGAACCGCAGCTGGAGGGCTCGCAGGTTTGAACGTTCAAACAGGGTAACGGTCACGGCCGGGATAAACCCATGGTGCCGCATGAGCGTCGCGCTAGCGGTGTTCGAGCCCTCGACATCGGTGACCACCCGGGCGGCACCGGCGGCGAACAGCGCCTCGCAGCCCGCCCCAGCAGCCAGGGTCGAGCGCGGGCCCGAGGTGCTCAAGACCGAGCGGGACGATCTCGACACCCACCTCTACAGTGCGTGGCCGTGACCGGCGATATGCGGGAAGTCAAGCGCCTTGCGCGGCAAGGGCTGCCCCACCCCGATCCGGCGGTGCGCGCGGCGGTCGTGGCGAGGCAGCGACGGTGGTATCGGCTCGCTTGGTACCCCACGATCCTCGGTTGCCTCAGCCTGCTGGCAGTGCCGGCCTTCATAGCGTTGGAGGAGGCGACCCGGGACTGGTGGTGGATGGGTGCGGTGCCGCTGGCGATAGTCGCGACCGGCCTGCTGACGGCGCTGGCCTTCGGGCTTTGGGTGACCGGCTTGAGGTCCGGGTGGCTGGCCGCGCCCAACCTGCCGGAGGTGCCGCCCGCGCCCCTGCCCCTGCGCGTGCGCAGCCGCCTGATGCGGTCTCCGATGGTGCTGGTCTACCTGACGTTACCGCTGATGATCGTGGAGTGGATCGTCATCGCGATCACCGCCGAGCGGCCGCGCATGGCCGCCATGGGCTTCCTGCCCGCCGTGGTGATCCCGTCGGCCTGCACATTGTTCCTCTTCGTGAGTCCGCGTTTGCTTGGGCCACAGGTGATTATCGACGCGGACGGGGTGCGGCTGCCCTCGGTCCGCCTGGCGCTTGCGTGGGAGCAGGTCGCCGAGATCAGGTCGAGCGCCGATATCGTGGCGGGCCTGGCCATCCTGCCCCACCCGCAGGTGACCCTGCCGTCGCGGGCGCGCTGGCTGAGCCATCGCATAGCGCCGTGGCTGCTGGTGTCGGACGTGATGATGGCGGTCGCGGTCGAGACCGTTGTCTCGACCGCGATTCACGCGCGCAACGCCCGGCTAGAGCACGTCGGTGAGGTCGACCGCGCTGGCTGAGCCGGCGCCGATGCTGTAGGCCGCGGCGGCGAGCAGGTCGGCGGTGACCGGCGAGTCGACGGTGAGGGTCATCAGCGCCTCACCACCGGCCTCGCGCCGGGCCACCTGCATCGCCGCGATGTTGACCCCGGTTTCGCCGAGGATCGTGCCGATGGTGCCCACAACGCCGGGCCGGTCGGAGTAGCGGAAGAACAGCAGGATGCCGTCGGCGTCGAGCTCCAGGTCGAACCCGTCCAGCTCGGTCAGCTTCAGCTGCTCCCGAATCCCGTGCACCACAAGGGAACCCGAGACGCTGACGGTGCGGCCGTCGGGCAGCGCGCCGCGCACGGTGACCAGGTTTTTGTGGTCCTCGGCCTCCGGCTGGCTCACCAGGTCGATCTCCACGCCACGGTCGGCCGCGAGCATCGGGGCATTGACATAGGTCACCTGCTCCTCCACCACCGCGGCGAAAAGGCCTTTGGCCGCGGCGAGTTTGAGCACCGAGACGTCCTGCGGGACGCCGCGCACCTCGACCGTGACCCCGGCGGCGACACCGCCCGCGACGGCGGTGAAGACCTTGCCCAGCTTCTCGGCCAGCGGCAGCAGCGGGCGGACCTCCTCGGCGACGACGCCGCCGGCCTGGACGTTGACCGCGTCGGGCACGAACTCGCCCTGCAGCGCCAGCTTCACGCTCTTGGCGACCGCGAGACCGGCCTTGTCCTGAGCCTCGTGAGTGGACGCGCCCAGGTGCGGGGTGGCCACCACATTGTCAAACTTGAACAACGGCGAGTCGGTGCACGGCTCCTTGGCAAAGACGTCGATGCCGACCCCGGCGACCCGGCCATCGGACAGCGCTGTGGCCAGGGCCTGCTCGTCGATCAGGCCGCCGCGCGCGGCGTTGATGATGCGCACCTCGGGCTTGACCAGCTGCAGCTCCCGCTCGCCGATCAGGCCGACCGTCTCGGGCGTCTTGGGCAGGTGGATGGAGATGAAGTCGCTCTCGCGCAACAGCTCCTCGAGACCCACCAAGCGAACCCCGAGCTGCGCCGCCCGTGCGGGCTGGACGTAGGGATCATAGGCGATCAATCTGGTCCCAAAAGAAGCCATGCGTTGCGCGAAAAGAACGCCGATGCGTCCCAAGCCGACGACGCCGACCGTCTTGCCCTGAAGCTCCACGCCCGTGTAACGCGAACGCTTCCACTCTCCGCTCTTCAGCGCGATGCTCGCGGCAGCGGTGTTGCGGGCGACCGCCAGCAGCAGGGCGATGGCCTGCTCGGCGGCGCTGACGATGTTTGAGGTCGGTGCGTTGACCACCATCACGCCCCGGGCGGTGGCCGCCGGAACCTCCACGTTGTCGAGACCGACACCGGCCCGGGCCACCACCTTCAGGCGCGGCGCGGTGGCGATCGCCTCGGCGTCGATCCTGGTGGCACTGCGGACGATCACCGCGTCGGCCTCGGTCAGTGCCTTGAGGAGCGCGTCGCGGTCGGTTCCGTCGACATGACGCACATCGAAGTCGTGGGCCAGCACATCAAGGGCTGCTGGTGCCAGTTCCTCGGCGATAAGAACAATGGGAGTCACAGCTCGCCTCACGGTTTAAGGAATCTAAACGGCGGCGCCGCGTTGCGCAGCGTGTAACGGGGATCGTACGGCTTCAACCGCCCATATCACCGTGAAGCGAGACCGTGACCGTCCTCACGTCAGCGCTGTTCAGGCGCTGTTCAGGCGCGTTGTAGGGGTGTGACGGTGCGAACACGTGCCGGAAGACGCTGAACGATCTGTCGGAAAGTTTCCGCCTCGGTGGTGATTCCGTCATACAGGCGGTCCAACGCGAGCGATGCGACGGGAGGATAGATCCGCTCCATCGGCGGCGTGTCGCCCGAGAGGAATTCGACGATCGACTCGCGCAGCTGTGGTGGGCAGATCTCCGAGTGATAGATAACGTTTAATGCCTGTGTACGCATCGAGGCCACATGCTCGTCACCCTTGTTGTCGTGGAAATGCGGGTTGCGGCTCTCGATCTGCATAACCGACACCCCCGCGGCCATGGCGTCGGCGTGCGCGGGATCCGGTGGCAGCACGCCACCGAACCGCTCGAACAGTTCGACGTAATGGAACGGTTCGACGGCGAAGCCGCCCGCCATCCGCATCCGCATGCCCAGCTCGAGGCTGAGCGCGTGCTCCCCGGCGTTGCCGGTCACCACGGCTTCCGTGCCGAAGCCGGAGTACTCGGCGAGCAACCGGTTGAGGAACTCGTTGGTGATTTCCGAACTGCGGCCGCGGCGGCTGAAGAACAGCCTGCTGTCGCGGACCTTCGGTTTGGAGTGCCAGCTGATCCGCACCATCGAATAGGGGCTGTCCGCCAAGGCCAGGCCGGCGGCGTAGACCTTGCAGTACTCGTGGACCGCTCCCGGGATGTAGTTGTCGGCGTCGACGTAACCGACGTAACGCCGCCCGGTCATGGCGGCCAGCGCCATGCCGGCCAGCATCGCCTCGCCCTTGCCATGGTGGACAAGGCCTTGGTCATCGATGATCTCGGGCATGCCCGAGGCTTTCATGGCCGCGGCCAGGCCCGGATCCCGTTGGTGCACCACCAGCGCGGGCCGATCCGCCAGCCGGCAAAACTGTTCCAGCACACCGACCTCGAGGTCGTAGCGGTCGACCGGGTCACGGTCGCTGTTGGACACCAGGATGATGAGGCAGTCATGGGGTATGCCGGCGAGGACACCCTCGATCACCCGTCGCGGCTCGTTCATGCAGGGCACGACGACCACCAAATCGCGCTCGACGTCGCGGATCGCGTCGCGTGAGACGATCCGGGACGGGCCCAGCTGATCGTCGTACGTCTGCGTGCCGCAGTCGATCTCGATTACGCGCTGTAGCTCGTGGATTCGCACAGCGCCGAAACGCTCAGTGCGGTACGGGTACTCCAAACGCATGGCTGGACGGTACCTGAACGTCCAGCCATGCGCTCACCCCAAAGGCTGAGAGTCGTCTGGGATTACGGAGAGTAAGGCTACTAGGCAGTTTCGGTTATGGGACGATCCACCCAACTCATCATTCCCCGCAACTTAGCGCCCACCGCCTCGATCGAGTGCTCCGCGCCCTGCTCCTGCAGCTTGGAGAAGGTGGGCCGGCCCGCGTCGTCCTCGGCGACCCACTCGCGCGCGAAGTCGCCGTTCTGGATCTCGCCGAGGATGCGGCGCATCTCGTCCTTGACCCGGGCGTCGATCACTCGGGGACCGCGGGTGACGTCGCCGTACTCGGCGGTGTCGGAGACGCTGTACCGCATCCGCGCGATCCCGCCCTCGTACATCAGGTCCACGATGAGCTTGAGCTCGTGCAGGCACTCGAAGTAGGCGACCTCGGGGGCGTAGCCCGCCTCGGTCAGCACCTCGAAGCCGGTCTGCACCAGCGCGGTGGCACCGCCGCAGAGCACGGCCTGCTCGCCGAAGAGGTCGGTCTCCGTCTCCTCCTTGAACGTGGTCTGGATGACGCCGGCGCGGGTGCCGCCGATCGCCTTGGCATACGAGAGCGCAAGCGGCAGGGCGCCACCGGACGGATCCTGCTCGACGGCGACGAGGCAGGGCACGCCCTTGCCGTCGACGTACTGCCGGCGGACCAGGTGGCCGGGGCCCTTGGGCGCCACCATGGCAACGTCCACATCGGACGGTGCCTGGATCAGGCCGTAGCGGATGTTGAACCCGTG
>Ga0075418_10010415_pt1 | contig 10410 bp, 9 predicted proteins | sample SoiMetdeltSBSDD2_FD_81776 | JGI IMG/M metagenome (GOLD analysis project Ga0075418, IMG submission 81776) | Bulk soil microbial communities from a Populus tree surrounding site in Tennessee, USA - Soil MetaG P. deltoides SBSDD2 | ecosystem: Environmental > Terrestrial > Soil > Tree plantation...
CGTGGCCGGCGTCCTGGCCCGCGGCAAGTCGCAGGATCTTTTGGCCTTGTTTCACTTGCTGACGAAAGGGGAAGTGCGGCGGAGCGTCGTCAGCCTCGTCCTCGCCGTGGCCCAGGACATGTATGATTTGTGCCGCGAGACGCAGGAGCCGGCCTGGAATCATCTGCCGCGGCACATAGGACTCTCCACCGACGAATTGGCGGCGGCGCTCGATGCGCTGCGGCAGTCGCCCATCCCCGGTGGCAAGCAGTGGGCAGATGGTCACGCGCGCGATTTGTCCGCCGCCGAAGCGACCGACTGGAAGACGTTCTTGAGCAAGGGCCTGGCCAACAAGGTGCTGTGTGGCGACCTGACGTACTACAAGAAGCCGATTCCCGCGGAGGTTGCATCCGCTTACCAGCGGCTGATCGATCATGCTCGCAGCCTGCTGGTCGGCCAGCTCGCCATGCAGACCGAGGCGACGTGGCAGCTCTTGACGCAGTTTGCGACGGAATACGAGCAGCTCAAGGAGCAGCGGCGGCTGCTAAGATTCGATGACATCACCTGGCGGCTGGCGCAGCGCCTGGACGACAGTTCCATTGACCGCCTCGCGTTTCGGCTCGATTCAAGCATTTCTCATCTGCTCCTCGACGAATTCCAGGACACGTCGCTAGCCCAGTGGCAGGTGCTCAGGCCCCTGGCGGAGAAGATCACGGCCGCCGGCGCGGCCGGCACAGCGGAAGAGCGGTCGTTCTTTTGCGTGGGGGACGTCAAGCAGGCCATCTATGGCTGGCGCGGCGGTTTGGCGGAGATTTTCGATGCGCTGGACGGCTCGCTCGCAGGACTTTCCAAGCATGAGCTGGCCAGGAGCTTTCGCTCTAGCCAGCCGGTGATCGATTCGGTCAACCGCGTCTTCTCCGGCCTGACGAAGCACTCAAATCTCGAGCGCCTGGAAGAACCGGTCCGTGCGTGGCAGGAGGCCTTTCCCAAGCACAGTACCGAGCGGGCCGATCGGCCAGGTTATGTCTGCTTGCAAGTCTCGCCGCGGCCCAAGGAGAACCAGGACCCAGACCAGGCGCATTACGAATTTGCAGCGGCGGAGGTTGCGCGACTTGCCAGGCAAGCGCCCGGGCGCAACGTCGGTGTGCTGGTGCGGACGAACCAGGCCGTGGCGCGGATGATCTACCTGTTGCGCAAGCGCGACGTGCCGGCCAGTGAGGAAGGGGGCAACCCGCTCATCGACTCGCCGGCGGTCGAGTTGCTGCTCTCGCTACTGCGGATTGCCGACCATCCAGGGGATACCGTGGCACGGTTTCATGTGGCCAGTTCGCCGCTGGGACGGCTCTTGGAATACCAGGACTATCGCGACGAACCAGCCGCCGCCCGGTTGTCGCACGACTTGCGGCGGCGGCTGCTCGCGGAAGGTTACGGCGCGACGCAGTTCCAGCTGGCCGGATTGCTCGCCCCGATCTGCGACGAGCGGGACCGCAGCCGGCTGACGCAACTGGTCGAGTTGGCCTATCAGTACCAGGCCGACAGCACGCTCAGGTCTGATGACTTGATTGCCCTTGTCGAAGCACAGCGAATTCCCGATCCGTCAAGTGCCGCGGTCCGCGTAATGACGATCCACCAGTCCAAGGGGCTGGAATTCGACATCGTCGTGCTGCCAGAATTGCACACCAGGTTAACCGGCCAGCCCAAGCCGTTCGTCGCCGGCCGGCCAGGGCCGGCGGCCAGCGTCGACGTCGTCTGCCGCTACTGCGACGAGAGCGTCCGCCAGCTTCTGCCGGTCAGGATTCAATCGCTGTTTGATGCCGCCACGCATCAGGCGGTTAGCGAATCGCTCTGCCTGCTCTATGTCGCCATGACGCGGGCGATTCATGCGCTCGAAATGATCGTGGCTCCCAACGAAAGGGAAAGAACCCTCCCCAAGACGTATGCCGGCCTGCTGCGGGCGACGCTTACCGACGGGGCGACGCTGTCGGATGCGGCCCTCGCGTACCAGTGCGGCGATCCCAGGTGGCATGACAAGGCACCGCGGCCGGATGCTGCAGCGGCCGAGCCAGCCTGCCCCGTGGGACCGATCGCACTGGCGCCGCCGGCAATGGAGCGGCGCCGCGGGCTGGAGCGCCAGAGCCCTTCCAGCTTGGAAGGGGGACAGCGAATCTCGCTGGCCAGTGTCCTGGCCCCCGCCGACAGCCTGGCTTTCGCCTACGGCACTTTGATTCACGCCTGGCTGGAGCAGGTTCAGTGGCTCGACGACGGCGAGCCGGACGACGAAACCCTGCGCCGCGTGGCGGCGAAGCTGGCCACCGACATTGGCTCGCTGGCAAAAAACCTCGACCAGCCGCTGGCCGCCTTTCGCCGCATGCTCAAAAGCAACGAGGTTCGACGCGTGCTATGTCGGCCCGCGGAAAAAGGCGAATGGGATGTTCTGCGTGAGCATCGCTTCGCCGTCCGCGACGGCAACACGCTCCTGGCGGGCAGCATCGACCGCGTGGTTCTGGCCCGTACCGGCGGCAAGGTCTCGGCTGCCGACATCATCGACTACAAGACCGACGAGATCCCCGCCGGCAACGCAGCCGCGCTGGCAGAGAGAGTCGAGTTTTACCGGCCGCAGATCGAGGCCTATCGCCGGGCGGTGCAGAAGCTGTTCGATTTGCCGCTGGAGCGCGTGACCGGGCGGCTGGTCTTCCTGTCCGCAGGCAAGGTGGCGCCTGTTCTCTGAGAGTCAATTGCCAATCAGCGACGGTTCTCCATCGGGCCGGCCGTCGGTCAGGAAGTTCGTTTGCTCCGCAGTCTCCGGTGCATCGTCGCTTAGCAACTTCACATCCAGTCCATCGATTTCCTGAAGGGTCTTGCCTGCAATCCCTTGCAGGTCGCCGTACATGCCGGCTGTGGACTCGATAGCGCAGCGAATCTGCTCTTCGCGGCGTGCCCAGAGCTTGGTCATCGTCTTCCGCTCTTTTTCCAAATCCTGCTGCATGTCGCTGAACTTTTCGACAATCGCCTGCACGCGGTGCAGGAATCGCGGTCCGGTCAGATATTTGTAAATCAGCTCCATTTTCGTTTGCTGTCCCTCGCCTGCCTGGCGAACTTTTGCCACTTCGAGCAGTGCTTGGCGGAGGACGACGGCCACGGGAAGCAGCGTTTTGGGACACGTGACCCAGATGCCGTCCACCAGGTTGAACGTGTCGACATCCTTGGGGAGCGCCTGTGACACGATGACCGCGAATTCCGCCTTGGCGGCTCGCTGATCGTCGCGCAACTTGGAAAGCCATTCGTCGGCCCACCTCTTGGTCCGCTTCGATTCCCACAGGATCTTCCCACAGAGCTGTCCCAAGGCGCTGGTAACTCCTTGAATTACGTCGCCGCCGTGCTCTCCTTTGGCGACTGGATCAACGGAGTCGTGGGGAAACGCGGCGCGCAGCACGGATTCCAGCTCCAACTCCAGCACTTCGCCTTGGAGTTGCTGAGACCCTTGTTCAGCTCGTCGCTTGAGGTCCTCGATCTGCCGTTGCATCGCCAGAATCGTCTGCTCCTTTTCGGAGACTTTCAACTTCAGTTCCTCTTCGGCCTGCTTGCGGGCTGCCTCACGCGCCGGACCCAGCCTTTCGGCGACCTGTCGTTCAATGGTCAATTCCATTTCACGCTTGGCATCGTCCAGCTCGCGCTGCTTGCGGATCAGATCGGCTTGCGCTTGTTGCGCTTCCGCAAGCTTGAGTTCGCGTACCTTAAGCACGGACTGAAGATCGGCCACCTCGGTCGATTTCTGCGCGAGGTCTGCGGCAAACATCAACCTGGCTTTTTTCGCTTCCTCGGCCGCAACGTTTGCCCGTTCGTTCTTCAGCCGCTCGGCAACCTGCTGGTCGATGGTTTCGCGGGCCTTGGTGACCGCCTCTTGCTGCTGGCGGATTGTCGACTCGCGCCTGACGATGTCTTCCTGCTGCCGGGCCAGCCGCTGCTCGAATTCTCGGCGCGTTGATTCGATGAGCGGCGCAGCCAGCGACTCAGTCAGTTTGACTTCCGCTTTGCAGCTCGGACAAACAATCGTCGGTTCGGCCATGGGCATCTCCAGGCAAAGTAGGACTGCATTTTAGCACACCATTGGCGACTGCCGGCGCGGTACATTGGCTTGTGGTGACTTGCAATTTGCCAATCGAACGCATCTTCGTCTACGGCACCCTCCAGCGCGGCCAGGTTCGAGCGCGACATTGGCCGCGGCAGCCGCTGGCGGTCGAGCCGGCCTGGACGCTCGGCAGCCTTTACGATCTGGGGCCGTACCCGGCTCTGGTCGAAGGAAATGACCGGGTGCTGGGGGAACTTTGGCAATTGGCCGCTGAAGATCTGCCAGAAACGTTGCGAGTGCTGGACAGGGTGGAAGGGTTTCGCGATCAGCCTCGCGACCTCTACCGCCGCGTCGTCATCGAGTGTACGACCGCAACGGGCCAAATTACCGCGGCATACACGTATCGATTCGCGCGGCCGCTGCCGGCCGGTGCGAGTCTCATTCCGCCCGACTCGCGCGGCCTCTGCGCGTGGCTGAATTTCCACGCAGCCGACGACGAAGTCCCTTAGCTGCCGGGGTACTTCCTCGCTAGTTCCTCGACGATCGCCGCCAGCGCCTTGCGGCAACTGGCGGGCGAGAGGACTTCCGCGTCGGTCCCCAGGGCCAGTACCCGTGGGATGATTTCCAACTCGTGGGCCGCGTGCACGGTCAGGATCACACTGCCGTCCACCTGCGGCTCGACCTTCTGATCCGCGTGCCAGGGATCTTCCGTGACCCAGCGCGCCGCCTTGGCGGAGAGGCGGATGCGATAGTCCCTCGCTTTGCTGCCGGAAAAGATGCCCAGCCCGCGGCCGACGTAATCTTCCAGACGAAAATCCTTCGGCGGCGGGAACCATTCGTCCAGCGCAACCGCCCTGTGAAACCGGTCGAGCTTGAAATGCCGCACGCGCTCCTCGCCTGCCGGAGCGTCCTGTGTCGCGGCAATGATGTACAGGCTTGACTGGTAGAAGATGACGGCATAGGGCTCGATGCGGCGTTTTTTCGCGTCCTTTCCCGGTGGCTCGTATTCGACCTCCGCCACGCGGTGCTCCAGGATCGCCCGATGGAGCGTCGAGAGAATGCCGTGCTGCTTCTCGTAGCTCTTGGCGGGCATTCCGCGGACGAACAGCACGTGTCGATATTCCTCGTAGTGCTTCCAGACTGCGGCGGGCATTTCCTCCTGGAGCTTGTGCCAGAAGGATTCGATCCCCTGCCAGAAGGGCGTGCCGGCCAGCGGATAGAGGAGGTCGCGGCTGAGCGAGAGGGCGATGAGCTCGGTGGCGGTGGCCGCGATCTTGACCGCATGCCTGAACTTAGGGCCGAGCTTCCAGATCTTGCCTCGCATCGAGTGGTGCTGGCCGACGTCGATCCCTGCCTTTTGCAGGGCCGCGAGGTCCCGATGCACGCTCCGCCAATGGAGCGACGACAAACCCAATTCCTTGACCAGCTCGTCGCGCAGCTCCTCCGTCGTGCAGCCGGTGCGGCGATACTCGAGGATTTGCAGGATGCGGTGTTGCCGGACGAGTTGCTCGTTGCGGGCCATGGCGCGCCAGTCAGAGTTGATGCCGCCCTGGGCGCTACCGCCGAGGGAGTGCGATAATCATAGTCTGCTGGGTCCGCGATCGATTGTCAACAGTTGTACACATTCGATGAATTCGCGTACTGCCGTCGTGCTCCTTTCCGGCGGCCTCGATTCGGCCACCGCGATGGCCATCGCCAAGAGCGAGGGATTTTTGCCGTCGGCGATCAGCTTTCGCTACGGACAACGGCATGCCACGGAGCTGGATGCGGCGCGAAACGTCGCCCGCTCACAAGGGGTCAGCCGGCACATCGTTGTGGATATCGACCTGGCCCAGTTCGGCGGCTCGGCACTCACCGCCGACATCGCCGTGCCCAAGAAGTCGAGTGCTGATGAGATTGGCGCCGACATTCCAATCACCTATGTCCCGGCCCGCAATACGGTGTTTTTGTCGCTGGCCCTGGCCTGGGCCGAGACGCTCGGCGCTGGCGACATCTTCCTCGGCGTCAACGCACTGGACTACAGCGGCTATCCCGACTGCCGGCCGGAATACATCGCGGCGTTCGAGCGGATGGCGAACCTGGCGACGAAAGGAGCGGTTGAGAAAACGACGCCGGTCAAGCTGCATACGCCGCTCATTCATCTCACGAAGGCTCAGATCATCCGCCGCGGGTTGGACCTGGGGGTCGATTACTCGCTGACACGGAGCTGCTACGATCCTGACACCAGTGGTGCAGCCTGCGGCCGATGCGATTCGTGCCTGCTGCGGCTGAAGGGATTTGCCGAGAACGGGGTCAAAGACCCGATTCGATATATGGCGAGCTAAGAAAAAAGCCCGTCCATCCCGACCGCTTCGAATGCATCCTTGATGTGCTCGATCTTCGGCGTGCGGCTCTTTTCCGGCCAGGTCACTGCCACGACGTCGAAGCGGGCTTTGCAGTCGAGCAGGTCGTGCCGCTTCATGTACGACAAGGCCAGCTTCGTCAGCCGCTTCTGTTTGTCGTGATCAACCGCCTCGGCAGGCGTTCCCTTCAAATCGCCGGTCCGCGTCTTCACTTCTACGAACACAACCGTGCGGCCATCGACCGCAATCAAGTCGATCTCGCCGATCTTGTCGCGGTGGCCGCGGGCGACGATGACGTAACCTAGCTTGCGCAAGTAGCGGGCAGCGGCCTCTTCGCCGCGGCGGCCGAGCGATTTCGGCGCTGTCCACTGACGTAGCCAACCGGTAATGGCATGCAAAGCGCGCATGGCGACGGCACACGGAGTGTGCCTGCTACGTCATTCCTCCTTGGCCCCTTCCTTCTTCTCCCGCAGGCGCACGCTCTTGCCGACGCGCTTGCGGAGGTAATACAGCTTGGCCCGCCGCGTCTTGCCGCTGCGTTTCACTTCGATCGTGGCGATCTTCGGCGAGTGGAGCGGAAACTTCCGCTCAACCCCTTCGCCGGACACGATGCGGCGGACGACGAACATCTCGCGCGAGCCGCTGCCGCTCTTGGCGATCACGGTGCCGCTGAAGATCTGAATCCGCTCGTCCTCACCTTCGAGGATTCGCGTGTGCACGTCCACCGTGTCGCCGACTTCGAACTTCGGCACTTCGGCCTTCATGTTGCTTTTCTCGACCAATTCAAGAATTTTCTGGCTCATGGCCCTGACCTTTCTGCTCTAGGTGACTGGTGCGTCTATTTTCTGGCGGCGGCAATAAATCGGCCCGCCGCCGGCGCGTGTGTAAATAACTTTGTTCTTGCCGCCAGCGGGCGATCTCCTGATGGTTGCCCGACAGGAGGACATCCGGGACGGCAAGGCCGCGGTACTCTCGCGGCCGCGTATATTGCGGAAACTCGAGCAGGCGGCTGCCGCCCGAAAACGAGTCCGCCTGGCTGCTTTCGTCGTCTCCCAAAACTCCCGGTATCAGGCGAATGACCGCGTCGATGACCGCCATCGCCGCCACTTCGCCGCCGTTGAGGACAAAATCTCCAATCGAAATCTCATCTGGCTCAAGGATGTCGATCACCCGTTGATCGAAACCCTCGTACCGCCCGCAAAGCAGGAGCAATCGCTCCTTCCCTGCCAGTTCTTCGACGACCGGCTGATCGAGCCTTCGCCCCTGCGGCGAAAGCAGGATCAAATGCCCCGGCCGCTGGGCCAGTGCCTGCACCGCTTGAACGCAGTCCACCACCGGCTCGACCCGGATGATCATTCCTGGTCCGCCGCCGAATGGACGGTCATCAACCTTGTTATGTTTGTCGTTCGACCAGGCGCGGAAGTCGTGCAGTTGCACGCTGACCAGCCCGGCATCAATCGCTTTCTTGAGCAGGCTCTGACCGAGGTAGCCGTCAAAAATGGCGGGGAACAAGGTCAGCACGTCGAAACGCATAATCTTTCCCTCTCCCGCTGGGAAAGGGCCGGGGTGAGGGTTTGATGCAGGTCATCGTCACCTCGCTGGAAACCCTCACCCGGCGGCTATGCCGCCACCCTCTCCCAAGGGGAGAGGGATTTTTACTGGCTAGCCCGCACTCTCTGCCGGCTGCTCGACCCCTTCGGCCGGCGCAGCTTCCGCTGCCGGCTCCGGCTCGGGAGGCTTTTGCGGTGGGATATACGGCGCAGGCGCCTGTGGGCGATGGGTCTTGAGGCGCTCCAGCGCCGCCTTCTGTTTTTCCAGGTGTGTGCCGCCAGCGCCATACTTCTTGATCAGGACGGCGCACCGCTCGCTGGGGAGCGCACCGACCGACAGCCAGTAGGCGATCCGCTCGCCGTTGAGCACGGCACGGGCGTCGGCATCCTTCACCAGCGGGTCGTAGTACCCCAGCTCTTCGATCACCTTGCCGTCCCGCGGGCGGCGCGAGTCAATCGCGCACACACGAAAGAACGGCCGCTTGTGCCGTCCCAGCATTTTCATACGAATACGAACTGCCACAAAAATCTCCTTGTCACAATCAGGTATCAGAATTCTGGTATTGGTGTTACGCCACGTCCCCCCGCGGATTTTCGCTATCATCTTCCTCCGGCTGGTTCCGCTGGTCGCGCTCCATCCGCTTCTTGCGACGCAGTTCCTTCTCCCGCCGCTTCTGCATCTCCTTGCGCTCCTTGGGGGTCAACCGCTTCCCCGTATCTCCCTTGGGACGCGCGACCTTGGCCCCCGGATCGAGCATTCCGCTCTTTTGCATTTCCTGGATTGCTTGCATCCTTGCCCCGACCCCTTTCCCCGACATGGCCTTCAGCATCGGCGACATCATGTCGTACATCTTCAGGACGTGGTTCACGTCCTGGATCTGCACGCCGGCGCCGCGAGCAATCCGGTTGCGGCGCGCCGGATCGATGATCTTCGGAACGCGCCGCTCCTGCGGCGTCATCGAGTCGATCACTCCCACCAGCCGCTTGATGTCGCCCTCGTGCTCGCCCCCCCCTCCCATCATGCTCTTCATCTCCGCCGGCAGCGGCAATAGGCTCAGCATCCGCTGCATCAGGCCGGGCTGGAGGATCATCCGCATCTGGCCCTTAAAATCGTCCAGCGTGAATTCACCCGCCTGCAGCTTCTTCTCCAGCTCCTGCTGCTGCTCGACGTCCACAGCTCGGCGAACCGTATCCACCAGCCCCAGCATGTCCCCCATGCCCAAGATGCGGCCGACCATTCCCTCGGGGCGGAACGGCTCCAGCGATTCCAGATGCTCCCCCGTGCCGATGAATTTGATCGGCACTCCCGTGACCTGCTTGACCGAGAGGAGCGCGCCGCCGCGGGCGTCGCCGTCCAGCTTGGTCATGATCACGCCGTTGAGCTCCAGCGCCTCGTTGAACGCCTTGGCGCTGTTGACGGCATCCTGACCGGTCATGCCATCGACCACGAGATAGACCTGGTCGGGCTGAACCCGTTTGTCGATTTCCTGGAGCTGCTTCATCAGCTCGGCATCGATGGCCAGGCGGCCGGCCGTGTCGAGGATCACAACCTGCGCGCCAAGCTCCTTCGCCTTGCGAATGCCGTCCTGGCAGACTTTCACCGGGTCTTTTGCGCCAGGCTCGGAGTAAACCGGAACGTCGAGTTGCCGGCCAATGACGTGAAGTTGCTCGATGGCGGCCGGACGCTGAAGGTCGGCCGCGACCATCATCGGTTTGACCTTGTTCTCGATGATCAACCGCGAGAGTTTGCCGCAGGTCGTCGTCTTGCCGGAGCCTTGCAGGCCGCAGAGCATCAGAATGTTGACGTCGTTCTTCAGATGCAGCGACGGATCGACCGGGCCGAGAATATTGACTAGCTCGTCGCGGACAATGCCGATGAAGTGCTGCGTCGGGTTGAGAGCGTTGAGAACTTTCTCGCCCAGCGCCTTCTCGCTGATGCGGGCCATCAACTCCTGAACGACGGAGTAGCTGACGTCCGCCTCCAAGAGCGACTGCTCGACGATCTTCAGACCGTCGCGCATATTGGCCTCGGAGAGCCTGGCTTTCCCCGTGAGGGATTTCCAGGCTGACTGGAGGCCGGTTTGGAGGGATTCGAACATGACACGAGATCGGCGCGGGTCTCCTGACACCGCCGTTCTTAAAAGCGCAAAAAGCAACCGCCGGCACTTAGCCCCGCAATCGGGCCGTTAGGCTAAGTCCTTTGGTGGAAATAGTTTCCGTCGCCAGCTTTTTGGGCTGAGTCGGCGGAAGAGGCGTATTTTAGCTGAGATTCCTGCCGCCTGTAAATCGGGCATCTATAAGCCCGACGCGCGAGTGAAGGACATCGGTGAATGGGGCGGCGTTGTGCGATAGCGGCCGTTTCCCTCGCTTGCGCTTCGGGCTTTTGAGATGCCTACAGCCGTGGATCGACCGGCTCGCTTTCAAGCGCCAGCACGCCGAAGACGCATTCGTGGACCCGCCGCAGCGGCTC
>Ga0075418_10010419_pt1 | contig 10408 bp, 6 predicted proteins | sample SoiMetdeltSBSDD2_FD_81776 | JGI IMG/M metagenome (GOLD analysis project Ga0075418, IMG submission 81776) | Bulk soil microbial communities from a Populus tree surrounding site in Tennessee, USA - Soil MetaG P. deltoides SBSDD2 | ecosystem: Environmental > Terrestrial > Soil > Tree plantation...
CAATCCCGGCGCGCGGTAGCGAGAAGCTGAGCCCGTCGAAGAGCAGCCTGTCCCCGAATCCCTTGACCAGATGCCGTACCTCGAGGACATTGCTGCCGAGCCTTGGACCCGGTGGGATGTTGATCTCTTCAAAATCGAGCTTGCGACTGCGCTCGGCTTCGGTCGCCAACTCCTCGTAGCGAGCCAGCCGCGCCCTGTTCTTGGCCTGCCGCGCCTTGGGGTTGGAGCGTGCCCACTCCAGTTCACGCTCCAGGATCTTGGCCCGCTTGGCATCCTTGCGACCCTCGATCTGAAGCCGAGCTTTCTTGGTGTCGAGGTAAGTGGAGTAGTTGCCCTCGTACGGATGGGTCCGCCCGCGGTCCAACTCGAGGATCCACTGGGCCACGTTGTCCAGGAAGTAGCGATCATGCGTTACGGCCAGAACCGCCCCTGGGTAAGCCTTGAGGTGCGTTTCCAACCACTGCACCGACTCCGCGTCCAAATGGTTCGTCGGCTCATCCAGCAGCAGCAGGTCGGGCTGCTGAAGTAAAAGCTTGCACAGCGCAACCCGACGACGTTCCCCCCCAGAGAGCACATCCACCATGGCGTCGGCCGGCGGGCAGCGCAAGGCGTCCATGGCCTGCTCGAGCTGAGAGTCGATATCCCACGCGTTTCGATGATCCAGCTCGGTTTGGACCTCTCCCATCTCGGCCATCAACGTGTCGAAGTCGGCGTCCGGGTCGCCCATGGCGACGCCCAGCTCATCCATGCGCGCCTGCAGGGCCTTGATGTCGGCGACCCCCTCCTCCACGTTCTCGAGGACGGTCTTTCCCTCGGTCAGAGGCGGCTCCTGAAGCAGGATCCCCACAGTCGCATCCTTGGCGAGCGTGGCATCGCCGTTGTTGGGCTTCTCAATGCCAGCCATCAACTTCAGCAGCGTCGACTTGCCGGTGCCATTTGGACCAACGACACCGATCTTGGCGCCGGGATAGAACGACAAGGTGATGTTGTCAAGCACCACCTTCTCACCGAGCGTTTTGCGGACGTTATGCATCGTGTAAATGAACTCAGGCATGGAGACGGAAAACCTTCACTTGTACGCCGGGACCTTGCGAAGCGCCAGATTGGGCAAATCGCACAGAGCTGCGAGCGTCGGCATGCGCGAGCAGCTCAAAATAACTTGCGGCGCTCAAGTATGCCAGCCACGGGATGAGCGGTGACGCACCACCGACGGCCACCGTGGGGGGCGGGCCAGCCTGACATGGTGCGTCACCTGTGGGCACGGATCCGCCTCGCGGGTCGGACCCGGCCCACCGCCTGAGTCCCCTCAGTCCGCCCTGACACCGGCCCCCGATGAACCGGCACGGACTGCCTCAGGCGGCCTGTGCGGCTTGGGCAGCACGCTCCTCTTGGCTCGGCCCCGCCGCCTCCGCCTCGTCGTCCGGTGGGCCTTCATCTGGCTCTCGAGTTTCGGTGGAACTAAGTCGCGGTCGGCGCCGAAACACTGATGTCCCGCGGTTGAGGTCATGACCGACTGTGTCAGCCTCCAGGACCAGCCGCTCGTGGGCCTGACCGTCCTTCTCCCACACACTGGCCCGCAGCTTGCCGGCTACCATCACGGCGTCGCCCTTGCGTACGCTTGCGGCCACGTGCTCGGCAAGCAGACGGAAACAGCTCACCTCAATCCACGTTGTGTTGCCGTCCGCCCAGCCACTCTTGGTTCTGAGGCGCGGTGTGCAGGCCAACCTGAAAGCCGAGACAGTTCCGTTGCCACGGACCTCCACCTCGGATCCGGCGTAGCCCGTCATGTGTGCGAGTGCCTCCATCGGCTCGTCCTTTCGCTTCCTTCGAATGCGTCTTCGCCAACAAGGTTGGGGACGCGACTTTGGATCGTGCGGTCGCTGCGAAATCTGTGGATGACACTTGGAGGTGCCTGTCGGCTGTGGACACGGCCGTGAGCTGCGAAGATCACCTGCCACTCCCTGGGCCGAATCTCCGACCAGTGCCGGAATTTGATGCGTCCGAGCTGCAGTCAGGTGTCGGAAAGTCTGCAATGGTCGGAAATTCGCCCTAATGAAGTCGGAGAATTTGACCTAACGGAGAGGGAGCTCCAGCGGACACCTACTTCCGAGCGCGCTCCAGCGCTAACCGGGCACTTTCGTATCGCTCCTGCTCGGCCTTCACCGGGTCGATCACCAGCTCACCAGTCACTTTCGCGATGGCCGCACGCAGCGATTGCCGCGCTTTCGCGGTACGCCGCCGAGCGCCAACCTCGACACCGATTCTGGCGAGTCCGGCCAGCAGCAAACCTGCCAGCACGCCCCCGACAGCTAGCACCGTTGGGGCCGGGAACCCCCACCACAGCACCTCGGGAAGCGGAGGAAGCTGCAAGTACGCCAGGAGGAAGGACAATGCGAGCCAGCCCAGACCGCTGACCACTGCCGCCAACAGGAGCCACTGCAGCACCCGAATCAGCTGCCACCAGCGCCGGTGCTTAGCAAGATCAAGATCGGTAGTCGCGATGGCACGGTCGACGCGGTCTGGCAACGCTTCCTCCGCTGAGCGAGCCGCTCGCTTGATCTCATCGGCCCAGCCACGAGTGAGACCCTGAGCCGCCTGATCGGCGAGAGCTCGCACCGCGGTATCTACGCGTGCCTTCTGGACACCGGACGTTTCCGGCAACGAGGTACGCCCCACTCGAGAGGGATCGATCTCCTTCCGGCGCCGGCCAACGCCGAGCCGATCCAGATGCAGCCTGCGTAATGGGTCAGGCTTGAACTTGGCCACCCAGGCCAAAACCGGCCACCCAGTCGCCAAGCCGCCCCGCAACCGCCAAGCCTTCCCGACCGCCTCGGTGACTACAGGCACTCCCGCCGCAATCGCGACCTGTGTCGTCAGCTGGTTGATGCTGGATTGGGAGAGCGCCCTCACTTCGGTGGTACCGGATGCCTCACTCAGCATTGCCGCGGCAACCGAGACGTCAGCCGCCAGCCGAAGCGCGGCTGCCTGCTTTTCAGCGACCTGCTTGGCCAGCACGTCGCGGAGCCCTTCAATACCTTCTCCGGTCACAGCTGAGACCGCCATCACCGGTACCTTGGCCAGACCCTCTGAGCTCAGCAGCCGCCGCAGGTCCTTGAGGCACTGCTCACGCTGGCTGGCGGAGAGCTGGTCAACCTGGTTCAGGATGATCATCATCACATCGGAGTGCTGCGCCAGCGGCTTCAGATAACGATCATGGATTGCGGCGTCGGCATACTTTTGTGGGTCGACGACCCAGACCAGCATGTCCACCAGCCGCACCAACCGATCGACCTCGATTCGATGATCAACTTCGGTCGAGTCATGATCAGGAAGGTCCAGCAGCACGAGACCATCCAGCGCCGCGGCCGTCTCCGGATCGGCCTCCAGCGCATGCCGGCGCGGGATCTGGAGCCAGTCCAGCAGGTCCTCGGCCGATTCCTCGCCCCAGCTGCAGGCCATGGCATGTGCGGTGGTGGGGCGACGGACGCCGACTGTTGCCAAGGTGGTCCCAGACAAGGCGTTGAAGATGCTCGACTTGCCTGATCCGGTAGCCCCCGCGAGCGCTACCACCGTCGCACTTCCGGAAATCGCCAACCGCCGGTCGGCTTGATCAACTACGCGCCGCGCTTCATTCAGTGCATCCGAATCGACCCGACCATCGCACAGTTCCACAGCTTCGCCAAGTGCCTGAAGATGATCAACTAGCCGTACGCCCGCGTCCTTACGGCTGAGCAGCCCTAGACCTCGGCTGGCCACTATCGCAGCTCCTCTCGCGGCTCGTCGAGGAGTTCGGCATCGATGATGTCGCTGTCGGCGGACGCATCCTCCGATGGCATCTGGGTCACGGTCGGCGGATCGATCGCGAGGCGCCGCTCACCCGGCGGCAGCGCCGCTTCCTCCTCCGCCGCACTGACCGGCAGACCGCGCTCACGAGCCGTCTCCACCGCTCGAGCCACCGCACGCAGCCTTGCCGGCCGGTCGGCATCCACGCCAAGCCCGTCCAAGATCATGTGGTAGCGCACTAACTCGTCCGCCAGCAGCACCTGAACCCGCGCATCAAGATCATCCTTGGCCGTCTGGGCAAGCCGCCTAATCGCCTGATCGCCGAAGACAGCCTCCAATACTCGCTGAGCCAACACCGCGGTGCCTCCGGCGACCCCGATCTCCGCCCCGACCAGACCCCCAGTATGGGCGAATACGACGATCATCAACGCCACTCCGACACCGTTGACACCAAGTGCATAGAACCGCGCCCTGGACCGCTTGCTCATTCCCTCGTCGGCCACCAGATCCAGGACGGCGCCCTGCCAGTCGCGAATGGCACGCCCGGCCTTTCGGTCGAAGTCAGCCGAAGACCGCGAGAGATCAAGATCAGAACCCTCGATCAGGGCACGACCAGCGGCGTTGGCCAACCACGACGCCTCAGCGCGCTCCGCCGCGGCCGCCGCCTCCTCCCGCAGCAGCGACTCCAGACCAGACTCGACTGCGACCTTGAGATTTCCAGCACCTGGCGGCTCGCCACGAAGAGCTGCCACCAATCGATCCCGCAGCCAGCTCACTTTCTGCTCAAGCGCCCGGAAGAACTCTCCCGTGCCGACAAACTCGTGCCAGCGCGCAAGCACCTCACCGCGCAGCAGGGTTCCATCGGTGGTCTGCACCGAAACAGTCCGCACCGCTTCCGCATAGGACTGGTCAACCTCGGCCCGCAGCTGCTCGATCACCTCGAGCTGCTCATCGACCGACCGAGCAAGCTCCGGCATCTTCGCAGCCAGCGCCGCAATCGCGCCATCAAGGGTCTGGTGCACGACCTTGGCTCGGCTGACCTGATCCGCCGCCAGCGCCGCCAACCACGCCCTGATCGGCTGGACCGCACTCGGGGGTAGCAGGCCTTCTGAGTCAACCGTCGTCTCCGGCACCGCGAATAACGGCGAGTCACCCAGACCGCGTTCACTCATTAGCTGGCCGAGATGCGGCGGCACGTCTGTCATAGCGCGCGGCGGAACCCGATCCAGGACAACGGCGACCGCGGCGCTCCGGTTCGCAGCAGCTCGCAGGAAACCCCAGGGCACCGCGTCGGCATATCGAGCGGCCGACGTGACGAAAAGCCAGAGATCTGCTGCTGCGAGCAGCTGCGTAGCGAGCTGCCGGTTCTCCACCACCACTGAGTCGATGTCAGGTGCATCGAGCATTGCCAGACCCGGCGGAATGGAGTCCTCGACGACCAGCTGCAAAGATCGCGCCTCCTTGGACGCACCCGTTGATCGCGCAAGCCCAGGAAGGATTCGATCATCGGTGAACCAGTCAGCGTCGCTGCTGTGATGCACCAGCACCGGCGCCCTCGTGGTTGGGCGGATCACACCAGGAGCGCTGACCTCACGCCCGACCAGGGAGTTCACCAGCGTTGACTTGCCAGCGCCGGTGGAGCCTCCCACCACAGCAAGGAGCGGCGCATCAATGGTCGCCAATCGAGGCATCACATAGTCGTCGAGCTGCCGGACGATCTCCTGGGCTACCTTGCGCTGCTCCTCGGCTCCGGGCAGCGGTAGGGGCAGAGTGACCTGCGCCACCGCAGAGCGCAGTTCAGTGAGCGCAGACTCCAGCGGCGTCAGCTGACGGCCGGCCATCCGTTCCCTACTCTCCGGGCGGTTTCCAGGTGGGATCGACCTCAGAGTATTGGATAGCAGTCTGTCCAACCGGCACCGAAGCCGCGGTCGCGGCACCCTGCGGCAGCTCAGGCGGCGCCGGGAAGGCGCTCGGGGCTGGATAGTTGCCGCCAAGACCAGCCGGCCCTGGATAGCTGGGCGGTGGGTACGCAGCTAGGGCAGCCGTACGCCGACGCCGTAGCGACGGATAGGCTGCTCGTCCCTCCGGGTGGATGATCGCCTTTCCGCGGATCGTCCTGATCTTGGCCAGCAGTTGCTTCTCCCGAACGCGACCGGTCTGGTCGATGATCCCGCGGGTGAGAGCATCCCGCAGGTACGCGAGCTCGGTAATCGCCCGCTGCATCCGAATCGTGGCAAGGAACGTCTCCGGACCGGCGAACAGCGCGTGCCAAAGAGCCCGAAGTCTGGTACGCAGCCTTGACATTGCCTTAGGGTCCTCTTCTGGCAGCCAGCCCAGCCGGACGTAGTCAATCAGGCGCTCCCGAATCAGCCGACCCTCGCGGAACAGTTGCCGGACCACAAAGATGATCATGCCAATGACGAGTGGCAGCGCTACGGCAAGATAGATGAAGAGCAGGCTGCTGCCCTGGACCAAGGTTGCGGTGGTGTTGAACGCCATGTGGAGAAACACTGCTACGCCATACCCAGCGAGCGGTGCGACGACGCGTACGATCTTGCTCTTGGATCGCAGCGCGATAGCCAGGCCGACGCCGATCATCGCGGTGAAGAGCGGATGACCGAAGCAGGTGATCACGCCGCGCATGAGGAAGAGGCTCTGAAGGGCCTCGAGCGGAGGCACCTGGCCGAAGGTGCGTGCGGCGTACCGGTAAACGCGACCGTAGTAAAGGATGTTCTCGGTGAAGGCAAACGCCGCGCCGGAGAGGCCGGCCAGCACGATTCCGCTGAGCCTGCTGACCCATTGGTAGCGCATCAAGATCGCTAGCCAGAAGAGCACCGTGGCCTTGGATGCCTCCTCGACGAACGGAGCGACGTAGATCGCGGCTCGGGCTGCGGTCGCAGGATCGCCATCGCCGATGATGCTGAGATGCCCGGCTGCCCAGGTGTTGACCTGCGCGGAGATGTAGGTCGCGACGCATGCGCCCCAACCGAATGTCATCAGCCAAACCCAGAACCGTTGGGGTCGGTAGCGGTCCGCCCACAGGAAGAGCAAGGACAACGGGATGGCTGTGATCGCGGCGTACTTGGCCGCGATGGGAATTGCCTCGGTGCCGAGCCCAGGTAGCGTGCCACCAGGGACTTCGCGATCCGGCACGACCTGTCGGTAGAGCAGCACCAGCATGGTGACGTACACCAAGATCATAAAGATGGTGAGCCAGAAGAGCTTGTTCTTCAGAAGTCTCTTCGGCAGTGGCTCGTTGAGATCGGGGTCCTCGGGAATCCCGTTCCGGCGCAGCGCGCGGCTCAGACCATCGCGCGCGCTGCGACGCGGCGCCAGAGCCTTCACCGACATGGCACCAAGGATAGGTGGGAAGGTGGCTGGTCCGACTCGACAGCATCCCAGCGCGCGATTGCCGACTGAGACGCTGAAAAAGTCAGTGTAAGGAGCAGCTACTTCGCGAAGTAGGAGATAAAGGGTTCGACGTGCCTCAAGAACTCGCTTGGCCGCGCTTCGTGACCGTCATGGCTGGAATTCATCGAAGCGAAGGTTGCATGTGGGATCCGCCGGCTCAGTTCCTCTAGGCGGTCCTGCTGAAGATGGCTGTTCGCGGCCCCTAGTACGAGTGTGCTGGCTTGGATTTTGGCCGCGCGTTCCCACCAACCCGGCGGCGGGGCGTTCCGCCACCGGTGCACGGCGATGAGCGCTCTCCAGTCGTACTTGGCGCCCGGATCCCGTTTCCGTGGGATCGGCCTCGGCGGTACGGCCGGATCTGGTGGCGGCATCTCCTCGAGGACGAGCAGCCGGATGAGCTCAGGTCGGGTTGCCGCCAGGTCGTACGCCGTAACGGCGCCCATCGAGTGCCCAACGACGATCGCCGCGAGAATGCCCACCTGTTCCATGAACCGCGCCACGTCATCTCGCATCAGGTCAAAGGAGTAGTCCCGCGTCCACTCGCTGCCGCCATGCCCACGGGCATCCGGGGCGATAATTCGGAAGTGATTCCCTAGCGGAGGCGCGACGTTACGCCAGCTCTGACTTGATGAGGTCAGACCATGCAGCAACAGCACTACTGCACCGTCTGGCCGACCCCACTCCCGGTAGTTCAGCGTTGGCCCGCCGGGCAGCCTTACGGTCGCCATGCCCGAAGGCTATCGGTTTGCTCCGTCGAAATCTGTGCATGCTGCGCGCTCGCCGAAAGCGTTGTGTCAGGCGTCGAGATGGGCCAGACGCGACCACTGTGCAGCCCAGCCGCCTTGCGGACCGGAGCAGACCCATATGGGCCGATCGCGCTCTTCATTGTCGGCACCGGCGTTGTTATTGATCATCGCTGCGATGTGGCAGTCGGCAAAATTTGCAACTGGATCGGCAAGGCCGATGACAATCACCGGGCCCGAGCCCTCAGGGGGCGGGCCCCAATCTGCGAAGGCGTTGTGACCGCTGAACACCGGTCTTCCGAGGCCGTACCACTCGAGGGCGCCCGCCTCTCCGTAGTTGCGGGTGAACACCACGGCTGTGGTCCGCTCGTCAGCGGGCAGCGAGTCAACCGTGGTTCGCACGGTGTCGGCGAACTCCGGCCAGCCGATCGTCTCGAGCTGGTCGGAGTCGAGGGCTGGATAGAAGGAGGATGCGTACGTACGGACCGGTAGCACCGGTACAAAGGCCGGCCAGGCGAGAGCAGCTGACGCGGCAAGAACAACAACAGCTGCAATGAGCCGGCGAGCAGGCCAGCGCGCGGCCAGTGCCGTACAGCCTGCCGCCACCAACGGAACGATGGCTCCCGCCAGGTAGTAGCCCTTGCCCCCGGCGATCAGAAAGACGACTGTTGACACCAGAAAGGCCACGCCGATCGGCCGCAGCTTCGCCCACGCAGGCTCACGAAACAGCTGAACGAGCCCGTAGATCCAGACGACGGCGATCACCGGGGAGAACATCGCCAAGGCCTGGCCGAGCAGACCCAACCGGCCGGCAACGCCGCCAAACTCCTCAGAGATGTCGGCACCGAGCGCCAACACCGGCCAGCCGTTCCTCACCTGCCAAACCAGGTTTGGAAGCCACAACAGCGCCGCGACCAGGCCGCCGAGCCAGGGATACGCAGTGCGCAGTTGATTGCGGCAACCTGGCACGACCAGCACGCCCACCAGTAGGGCGAACAACAGGACAACTACGGCTGTCTTGTTGTTCAGACCCAGCCCAGCCAGGACGCCCGCAAGGAGCCAGAGCCGCGGCCGATCATCGAGCAGGGCGTATCCGACAACCAACAGCACGGCGGTCCAGGCCAGCGTGTCGAATGTGGCAGTACTGAGGCGATGACCCAGCGTCATGACGACAACCGCGGCGGCCACAGTGCTGGCAGTAAGCAGCTGGGCAGCCCGGCCACCATCCAGCAGGCGCGCAAACGCGGCCGCGCACACCACGAGCAAAGCCATCGCCAGAAGGCTCGGCAGGCGGAGGGCCAGCAGATTCTGTGGCGCCAGCTCGGTAGCAAGCCGAGCTAGCAGCGGCGCAAATAGCGGTTGGTCGGGATAGCCCCAGGCAAGCCGCTGACCGGCGGAAACGAAGTAGAGTTCGTCCCGGTGCGGCCCGTAATGGTCGACCATGATCAACTGGAGGGCCGTGAGTAGGGTCACAACCGCACCGACCTCCACGACTGCAAACCTTGGTCGCTCGGCACGCTGCACCAGACAATCATCACCCTGAGAGCAGGGGCGTTCGCGCGATTGCGCCGGCACCTGATCAAGGAGTTTCTGCTGCTGCGGGACGGGCGGCCACGCGTTTGCCATCTCCGGACGGGAAACCCGGGCTCGAAAAGCCCAGCAGACCCTCGCTAGTCGTCTCGGGACAGGAAACGCGGGTTCAGGAGAATGACGGTGCAGCCGCTAAGCGCGTTCGGTGAGGAGGATCTCGGCAATGACGCGATGCTCAGGTGAAAGGTGCGGCTCATTGAACCTGACAAGATCCCAGACTGCATTCTGGAGGACACGTCCCAGAGTCCAGCCAACCGCATGTGCGCGGTCTAACCCGAGGACCTCTGTCATGAGATCGAAACGACGCAGCAAGGCGCGAGCCACGTCACCACTTCCGACCAGATCGTCCCAACGGTTCCATAACGCCGGCAGCAGCTCGAAACCTGAGTCGCCGCTGAGCGGTTTTGGATCGATCGCCTTCCACTCGGCTATGCCGTCTAGGGTGGAAAGCGTGTTGAAGTAGTGCAGATCCCAATGCAACAGGCGATTCTCGAGTCGATCTGTGACCAACTCTTGCAATCTGGCTGTGCAATTGATCAAGAGCCGACGCTCGTCAGGATCCGCCACAAGCTGAATCGCCTCCGGCGCACCAGCCAGAGTGCGCGCTGCGACATCCCTCAAGTGACGCATGCCTGCCGGGGCAGGCACAGAGTTGAGTTGCACCAACAGAGTCGCGATGATCTCAGCAGCAGCAAGATCATCTTCCATTGTGTTCAGGTCTCGCGAGGCATCCAGCCTCTCGAGCAGCATCGCACCCGAATTCGGATCGTGCTCTAACAGCCGGACCGCCCCACGTCCCGCCCACGCCCTTAGCGCAGCCGGCTCGCCGGCGGTCTCGTCATCAACCGGCTGCAGCTTGAGCACTGCCTTCGAACCGTCGC
>Ga0075418_10010420_pt1 | contig 10407 bp, 8 predicted proteins | sample SoiMetdeltSBSDD2_FD_81776 | JGI IMG/M metagenome (GOLD analysis project Ga0075418, IMG submission 81776) | Bulk soil microbial communities from a Populus tree surrounding site in Tennessee, USA - Soil MetaG P. deltoides SBSDD2 | ecosystem: Environmental > Terrestrial > Soil > Tree plantation...
ACGGGAGCCACGCGCGAAGGCTTTCGCGCCGCCGTCGAAGCCGAAGACAAGGAGAGCGCCGAGGCGTTCCTGCGCGGCGCGTTTGAGGCGGGCGTGCCACGGCGCGAGATCGAAGATTGGCTCTATGCGGTCGTCGCCGATCACTTCCTCGACTTCGGCCACGCGCTCATCTACCTCGTCAAGGCCAACGAGCTCCTCGATGGCCGAGGCAACGACGAGGTGAGCCGCGACATCCTCACGGGTCTCGCGTACGGGATCGTGCTCGGCACGCGCGAAGATCGCCTGCCATACCTGCGGGGTTATTTCGCTCGCGTGCAACCGTACTCGGGCGACTTCGGACGGATCGATGCGCGCCCTCCGACCGGCGACTGGAACGGGAGCGTGCTGCGCGACGCCGTCCTCGATGGCAGCGCCGCGGAAGCGATCGATGCGGTCTGGGCTGCACTCACCGACGGCGCCGGCGCCGAAGCCGCAGCCGGCGAGCTGGTGGCAGCGGCGGCGCATCGCCTGCTGCGCTTCGATGCACGCTGGGAGTCCGATCCCGAGGTGGCGGAGAACTGGCTCTGGGCGACGCATCGCCTCACGTTCGCGAGCGCGGTGCGGCATGCGGTGCGCCGCATGCACGACGCATCGCGCCTGCAGTTCCTCTTCCAAGCCGCGGCCTTCATCCATTCGGGCCGCCCCATGGATGCGCCGGCAGCGTCCACGTCCTCGACCTCGGCGACGCCGGCCGCCGTTTCGATTCCGCTCTTGATGGAATCCATCGAGGCGCGACGAAGCGAGGACGCCGTCGCGATCGCGCGCGCATTGCTCGCGGACGAAGCATCCTGGGTTCCACTGCAACGGCAGCTCGAAGCTCTCGCGCTCTCCGACCGCTTCGTCCTGCCGATCGTGGTCACGCACGCGATCAAGACCACTCTCGCCGCCATCGACGAGCGCGACGCGCTTCGAGACCACCCGGATCGTGACGTGCCGCTCCTCGGTGCCATCCGATTCCTCGCCTCGCCGGTCCGCGAGCGCGATCTGCAAATGCAGGTGCAGCGTTCGTTGCAATGGGTGGTCGACGGCAAGGTGCCGCGCAAGCTGACGCAGTGATTCAGACCAGGTAGACGACTTCCGCTGGCCCGAGCGCGAGACTCGTGCCCGCGGCCTCGTCGCCGGGCGCGTCGTCGCGGCACACGCGCAGCACGCGCCGGCCACGCGCCGCTTCCGGCAACGTCGCCACCTGGTCGGCGTGCCAGTCCTTGTTGACGACGAGGAATGCGTCGGAGTCCTCGGCCCGGCGTTCGAGAACGACCGTGGCCTCCGTGAGCGGAGTGCAGGCTTCCACCTCTTCGCTCGTGAACGCCGGCGTCTGCTCGCAAACGTCGTGCACACGGCGGATGAAAGCGCACAGATCGGCCTGCGGCTCCTCCCAATGCTCCGGACGTGTCTCGACCACGTGCAGCCGGCGGCTGAAGCCGTATTCGTATCCGATGGGCATCATCACACCGCTCGAGAATGCGGCCGCGAACGCATAGCGCTGGCGCTGCACGGCGGCGTTGCCATGCGTTTCCTCCCACAAGCGCGGCGTGTCGTGCGATTCTGGAAAGCTGATCGAGCGCATGCAGGCGGCGTTCTGAGTCTGTTGCTCCAAGCACCAGGGCTGGTCGAAGTTCCAGTATTTGGCGCTATTGAAATGCCAGCCAATGCCGGAATCGCGCAGCGCCGCCACTTCCTCCAGGCGCGCACCCAATGTCTCGGCAACGAAGAGCACTTCGGGAACCCGCTTCTTCGCCGTCTCGAGCAGGAGAGCCCACGTCGAAGCCGGCACCTTGTACGCGGCGTCGCAGCGAAAGCCCATGAAGCCCAGGTCCAGCGCGCGTCCGAGCCGCTGCACCCAATGCGCGCGCAGGCCCTCTGCATCACGCGAGCCGGCGTGATCCAGCTCCGCCAGGTCTCCCCAGACCGTGACGTGCCGGGCATCGGCTGGATCGATCGCCGATGGGCTCGCGATGCCACCCTCCGCGTCGCGGACGTACCAATCGGGATGCATGCGCACCAGGCGCGCGTCGCGCGCGGTGTGATTGAGGACCAAATCGAGCATGGGACGCACGCCTTCGGCGCGAATGGCGCGCAAGGTGTCGATCAGCAGGCGCATGCCACCGTCGCCATGCACGTACCGGTCGTAGTGGTGGTCGGGATGATCCGCCGGCAACAACAAGGGGTCGATGCGCTCGTCGTCCTTGATCGCATAGCAGCTGCCCGAGAACCCAGGATAGTGGATGGGGTTGAGCAGCACCCAGTCGAAGCCCAGCGAGTGCGCGTGGCGCGCATGCGCCGGCCACCGCCGCATGTCGCCGACGAGCCTGGGGAACAGATTGTAGATTCGAGGCGGTGCGTTCTGTGCGCGCTCCGGCTCTCGAGCAGGGGACGGATCCGACGCATTCATCGAGCGACCTCCTCTCGAACACCTGCCTCGTCTCACGAACTCGGGCGCGATCCGGCGAGCGGCATGCGCAAGGCGAACACGAGCATGACGTGGGCTGGCGACTCGACTTCGAATTCGAAGCGCGTGTAGCGCAAGCCAGCAGCCCAGCGTGTCGTCCGGTACAGGCTGCGCGAGAACTCCGCCGCCGCCGTCCAGACAATGCCGTCCTCGCTGCCGTCGCCGAGGTGGGTCGCCGCCGCCGACCCCGGCTCGACACCGGCAATCCCCGCGATCTCCTCGTGCCCCCAGCCAGCGCTCGCCGCGAGGCTCAAGCTCTCCTCGGGCAAGCTGTCGTGCTTCCACAGTACGAGTCGGAGGGCCAAGGTCAAAGACGAGAATCGCCGTTCGCCGCCGAAAGTGCCCAGTTCCTCGGAGCCCTCGAAGGTGAACTGGGCAAAGTCTCCCTGCACCAGTGCCGCCACACGGCCCATGTCGTAGACCAGCCCGCCGCCGATCCCCAGGCCCCGGCCCCACGCGTCGCTGAAGAACTGCGGCTCAACCGGCCCGCCCACCATGCCGGCGACTTCGACACCGAAGGTTCCCGCTCGCGCGGGCGCCGCCAGAGCGCACATCGCGGCGAGGAAGATGCCGGCGCGACGGCGCATGGCGCGGTCACTCGATCGGGCGCGCATAGACGCCTCGATCCACATCGGAGCCGTCCGGCATGCAGGCGGTGCGGCTCTCGAGTGCGGCCGCAGCAGCCGCTTCCACTTCCTCTTCGACTCTGCGACCGACGTGTTCGAGGACGGTGCGATTGCGCGCCGGACGAGACTCCGGGAGTTGCGGTACTGCCGTCGCGTCGAGACCGTCCTCGAGCACGAGCACGGATCGTTCCAACCAAGCTTCGTACAATCCGAGGGGATCGCGTTCGCCCCAGTGTTGGAACATCGCCGCCGGCATGAGCTGGCGAGCTTCGGCCTCGTCGTGCGTCGCGTGGCCGCCCATGCGAAACGTGTTGGCGAGCAAGAGCACCGGCCCGCGCCCCTTGCGGCAATCGCTCACCGCCTGGGTCGTGGCGGCATAGACATCGAGCACGTGGTTGCCGTCGCAGAGGTATCCCTTGACGCCGTAGGCGAGGTGCAGCTGCCCGAGCGGCGCGCGCGTGTGCACTTCCACACGCGTCCCGAGCGCGATCTGGTTGTTCTGCACGACGACGACGAGCGGCACCCCGAGCGCCGCGGCGAAGCTCATGCCCTCGTGGAAATCCCCGGTGCGGACGCTGCCGTCGCCTACCCATGTGAGCGCGACACGCGGCTCGCGCCGCTGCTTGAATGCGAGCGCGACACCGGCACACACCGGCACGAGGGCCGCCACCATGCTGATGGGGGGAACGATTCCATACGCCAGATCGCCGATGTGGAGATCCCGCCCCTTGCAGCGCTGGTCGGCGGTGCCGAGGTACGACTTGAACACTTCGACCAGCGGCATACCCATTTCCGGATAGGCGCCAGCATTGCGAATCATCGGACCGACGACGTCGCCGCCCGCACCGCGGCGCAGCGCGTGGACGTTGCCCACGGTCACGGCCTCTTCCCCCGTGCCGAGCCAGGCCTTCGAGATCACGCCCTGCTTCACCCAGCGCTTGAGCGCGGTATCCATGCTGCGGGTGCGGAGGAGCCCGGCGAAAAGATCCAGATGCTGGCGCGGGCCGAGCGCATCGATCGCGCGCGCCCGCACGCGCGAGGCGCGCAAAGTGGCGTCCCATTCCTCGAGGATCGCGTCGGACGGTTGCCAGGAAACGTATTCGGGCGGATCGAAAGCGGAGGATCGAATGACCACGCCTCACCCCACCGCGGCAACGATGCGACCGCCACCGACGACGACATCGCCGTCGTACACCACTCCCGCCTGCCCCGGCGCCACGGCGCGTTCGGGCGCGGCGAAGTGCAGTCGCGCCGCGCCGGCGTCGAGCTCGAGGGCGCGCAAGCGGGCCGGCGCGCTGCGCGAACGCATCTGCACCGCCAGGTCGGGGACAGCTGCCTCGCCGTGAAACCAGAACGAATCGAGGAGCACGCCGTCGCTCCACAGCGACTCGTCGGGACCCACGACCACGGTGTGCGTGCGCGCCTCGATGTGGTGCACATAGAGCGGCTTGCCGGCAGCGACCTGCAACCCGCGCCGCTGGCCGACGGTGAAGTTGCCGATGCCATCGTGGGCAGCGAGAGTGTGTCCCGCCAGGTCCACCACGTTCCCGGCTCGGGCGCTGCCGTGCTTGCGCAGGAATTCGCCGCGATCCCCGTGCGGCAAGAAGCAGATCTCCTGACTCTCGGACTTCGTCGCCACGTCGAGACCGGCTGCTGCCGCCACCGCGCGCACCTCGCGCTTCACCCGGTCCCCGAGCGGGAACAAGGTGCGCTCCAGGCACGCCTCGGGCACGCCATGCAGGAAGTACGACTGGTCCTTGGCGCTGTCGGCAGCGCGGCGCAAGTACGATCTCCCGTTCGCCGCACGTGCGATCCGCGCGTAGTGTCCAGTGGCGACGAACTCCGCCCCCAACTCGCGCGCGCGCTCGAGCAGCACCGGGAAGCGCACGGTGCCATTGCAGTCGACGCATGGATTGGGGGTGCGGCCGGCGTCGTACTCCTCGACGAAATGATCGATGACGCGCGCACCGAAGGCCTGCGTCACGTCGAGAAGAAAATGCTCGATCCCGAGCTTGTCACAGACGCGCCGCGCGTCGAGAACGTGCGACAGCGAGCAGCAACTGCTGTCGCCGTCGCTCCCGACATTGGAGTAGCAGAAGTTCTTCATGGTGACGCCGAGAACGTGCGCGCCACGCTGCTGCAACAAGACGGCTGCGGCGCTGCTGTCGACGCCGCCGCTCATGGCGAGCAGCACCGTGCGGCCGCGAAGCTCGCGCTCCGTCCACGGATCGCTCGAAATCAGCATGTTTCGCTCCGGTTCAGCGCGGGACCAGATAGCGCTGCAGCAGCTGGACGTTCTCGGCGGCGCTCTTCCCCAGCTCACTGTCCGGCTCCAGCTTGCTCACGCGCTCCCAGTAGTGCACGGCTTCACGGAAGATACCCGCATCGGCGAATGCGACGCCGATGCTGTACAACGCATGGCTGGCGTTCGGATCGATCTGCAGTGCCTTGCGATACAGGTCCATGGCCTTGGCGTGCTGCTGCTGGGCGTAGTACGAATTGCCCATGTGGCTCCACACATCCGGGCTCTTGGGATCGATCTCGGCGGCACGTTCCAGCGTCTCGATGGCGAGCGTGTACTTCTCCTGCTCGTCGTACATGAGCGCCAGGTTCACCATGGCCTTGAAGTATTTCGGATCGAGCTCGATCGCCTGGCTGTAGGCAACGACGGCGCCGCTGGCGTCACCGGTCTCGTAGTAGGCGTTCCCCAGATGGAAGTAGGTTTCCTTCGTCCCCTTGCCCTCGTCGACGATCTGCTTCAGGTGCACGAGGCGGTCGCGCGCGTTCATCCCCTCCATCTCTTTCTGCAGCGGCGACTTGTCTTCCGCAGCCGTCACCCACGGCAGCACCAGCAGTGCGAGCAGGGACCACATGGTCCGCGTGAGCCACGTTCGGCCCGTCGCCGGTCGACCGCAGTACCGCTTCATCACTTCCATGCGCGCGATCCTTCCTTCCAAAGGGCCACGATTCCAGGCGCGGGCCGCGACCAGAGCATGATAGACCAATCGCTCGGTCGGAGTTCCAGCCCTACCGCGGGCGAGGTGCCTTGCGCAGCCAGGTTTCCTGTCCCGAAACCGAGACCACCACGCGCCAGACTTTTTCCTCGTGACCATTTTCGGCCAGGCTCCCAACCCAGGCGTGTTCCAACGCCAGGTGGAATCCACCCTTTCCCGGAGCCAAAGGCACGCCAAGTCCAAAGTGCACCGCCGTTTCGTGCACGGGATTGCCACCCACCTCCGCCCCCCACGTCCAGCGCGACACGCCGGCCCGCACCGTGGACCAAAGCCCGCGCTTGTACTCCAGACCGGCGCCGATCCGAACCTCGTCGCCTACCGCTTGGGCTTCGTACAAGCTGCCTTCGTAGGCCGGCCATTCGCGCCACAGGGCGTCGCCAGCGAGCAGGAGCCCACGTCGGAGCACGACGGTGGCGCCCGCGCGCACGGCTTGCGGGAATTGCACCTTGGTATTCGTCGTTTCGACGCGGAACGGATCCGCCGTCGACCCCTGGCTCCCATCCTTGATCGTCATCCGGCGTTCCCGGTCGGCGCTGAACTCCGGTGCCCAGCTGCCCGCGACGCGCAGCCAAGGCCACGGCAACACCACGACGCCGAAGTGGGTGGAGGTGCCATGGAACTCATCGCGCCGGCCGGAGGAAATCGGGATCAAGGAGGGGCCGCGCGTGATCCACTGCTCGTCGATCGTCCCGAGGAGGAAGTCGACGCTGGCGCCGACGCGCACGCGCGACCCCAAAGTCGCCGCGAGCGCCACGGGAATCGTGTACAGCGAGCCCTCGCGCTCGAAGCTCTGCACGTAATCGAGGCCATCGATGCTGCGAGGTTGCAGCGCGAAATCGCCGCGGAAGTTGCGCAAGCTCGCGTACCCGGTGGCGAGGACCACCTTGCCGAACAACGGCAGGGCCGCACGAAGCTGCGGGAAGCGCGCGAACTCTTGCTGCGTCGAGGCCGTGGCGGTGCTCGCGTCGCGCCAGCCTGCGACTGCCGCGAAAGAGAACGTCATGTAGCGCAGGCCGCCGAGCGCCGCCGGATTCGACGCCAGCGCCGTCATCGTGTCGTCGAGCGCTGCGCCGAGAACGCCGAGCCCCCGCGCGCGCGCATCGCCGGTCTCGTCGCTCGTCCCCAGGAACTGCAAACCGAAGACCGACTCCGACGCCGCGGCCTTGTCCGTTGCGAGCGCGACGAGACAAGCCACCGCGACCGCCGCGGCGAGGTTCGGCTTCATGGGGCCTCCTCGCCGAAATCGGCCGGCAGGCCGAAGACCAGACGCAAGTGGGGTCGCAACGTCGTGTCGGCCGCCGCCGGCCCATAGAACTCGAAGTGCCGCGCACGCGTGCCTTCGTCGGACAGTCGCAGGATCAGGCCGCGGTTCTTCTTGCCCTCTTGCTGCAGGGCGAGCTCGGTCGTGATGCTGATCGTCACCAGACTCCCCGCTGACGGCGTGAGGGCGGTGACCGATTCTGGCTGAAGAGCGCGGTTGTTCTCGTCGACGGAGTAGACGAGGTTGCTGTCGTCATCCACCGCGCTCGACGGCACGCTGATGCCGATGCCAAGGTTCCGTCCTGTGCCGAAAACCGTGTCCCCGCGCGCGGCTTGCACGAGCAGCAGGTCGGCGCGAAGCATGTACGCCGCCTCCGGCAGCTGTGCACGCAGCTGATCGAGATCGCGGAATTCGACATACGTGTGGAAGCGGTGCGCATCGCTCACCACCCAGTTCGTTCCAGGCGAGTAGGTGGAATCGAACTCGACCACCACCAGCTGGCGCGCGGGCGCGAGCGAGCGCTCGACACCGGTGGTCGTCGCGCCAACGTAGTTGGCGACGAATCGCGGCAAAGGCGCGTTGAGGGCGGTGATTTGCTGGAAATCGACGAACCCGGGCCCGCCGCTGGTGAATCCCAGGAACAAGAGCGCGACGTTGACCTCGAGCGTCTGCCGGCTCGCCACCACCGAGTCGTAGTCGACGAGACTGTGGACATCGAATTCGACGACGATGCGTGGTTCACTCAGTGTGAGATCGGTGCCCGCGATCGTGTCTTCGCCGGCCACGACATCCGGGCGCAGCTGCGGCAGCCGTGTGAGCACGGTGTTATCGTAGACGGCATCGCTGCTCCAGATGCGCGCCGCGATTTCCACTTCGCGCATCCCGAGCCGCATGGCACCTGTGAACGGGGCCTGCGTCACTTGCGTGAGGTCGATGCGGAAATTCCCATCGTCGAGTGACAACGTGTCGCCCTCATCGACGACGAAGGAGGGCACGCGGAAGTCGTAGAGGATTTGCGAGGTGTATGGCCCCTGGGCGCCGATCTGACCGGTGATGCTCGATCGCAACGACACCGGGAGCGAGAACACCGAGTCCTCGACCACCAAGAGATCGATCGCCATCACGGTGTCCGGGGGCGAGCGCAGATCGCTGCCGACGTGGGTCGGATCATCCTCGCAGCCGAGGGCCAGGAGCGCCACCAGCCCCGCCAAGATCGCGGCACCCAACCACCGCCGGCCCATCCCATGCCGCATGCGCCTGCTTCCTTTCATCCGAACGACGCGCGAAGCCCGTCGACGCCACCCACGGCCTCGCCTCGACGGGCTCCTCCGGGCCCGGCCAGTCAACACAGGGACCGCGTGGGCGTCAAGGCGGGTTTCTCGGCGGTGCGCCGCCCGGCAGATAGACGAAGCGCACCGTGACAACGAGCTCGTCGTCGGGGAAATCCGCGGGAAGAGGGCGAAATGGGGCAGCCCCGGTCATGGCGGCGAGGCTCGATCGGTGCAGGGATTCGTGCCCTTCGGTTTGCAGCAGCTCGGGGATTTCGATCGTCCCGTCGCGGTGCACCACGACGCGCACCATGCTCCAGCCGCCTTGAATGATGCCGTACTGCGTGTAGGCCACTGGCGGGTGCCACGCACCATAGAGCTTGGCGCGCATGTGCACCCAATAGGGTTCGTAGTCCCAGGCGTGCGTGCTGAAGGCATACTCGCCGAAAGCTAGAGCACCGGCCTCGTCGAGCTCGCTCGAGCTCCGCGCCCCATGGCCCGGGCTGCTCTCGCGTTTGCCCGTCAACATTTGCTCGACCGTCGCCGGCAGCGCGTCGCGCTGGATGGGCATGACCCCACCTTCGGATTCCTGCGCCGGGGCCGGACTCGTTGCAGCATTGCCGCTCCCAGCCTGGCCCTCGCTCTCGGCCCCCGTGCCCGGGATGCTGTTGTCCATCCCGGCCTGTCCGCCAGCAGGAACCGCCGCGTCTGCATCTCCCGGCACGCGATCCGCTGCCTGTGAGTCGAAGCGCCCGAGGATCTCGGTGGCGGGAGCCTCGTCGACACGGCTCGCCTCGGAGACATCGGCGACGACCTCGTTCAAATGGAATTGCACCAGTTGCGGCGCAGTCGCGTCGTCGCCTTGCAGCGGCGCGAGCAGCTGTCCGAGGAGTGGTGCAAAGAACCAGGCCAGCAGCACGAACAATAAATGCAGCAGGACGGAAAGACCGAGTCCTCTCCCAATCCGCTCTCGCGCCAGCTCCGCGTCCATGAGAACCCTGCTCCGTCTGCCAGGCCCAACCACCTCCAAGAATATCGACATCCCGGGCGGTGCGAAAGGGCCGCGCCCCCCTCTCCGTCCCGGTGGCTCTCGTGGCCCGACGAAGCGTTTCGCGCCTCCCAGCAATGGGCTCGATCACCGTGGGCTCTTGGATCTGTTCCATGCTCGGTCTGTTGCCGAGCAAAAGACAGTCCCTTCATGCCAACGATTCGATCACCTGCCGAGCATGCTTTTCGTGCGACCGATCGTGACACCTGCCGTGCGAACAATTGCCGCGCGAATCATTCGCACATCTGCGGAACCGAATCCATTCAGTACCATCTCACACTACGGCTTGACGCATTCATCACCCCCGGCGAGATTTCTTCAGGGGCTGCAACGAGTACGTCACCTTGAGTTCGAATGAGCGGCAGATTCGTTTTCACTCTATCGACTCACTTGCCAGCGCCAGAGGCACTGACGTTGTCAATTCCGTTCACAGTTGGCTCCGGCATGACGCGGAGCAATTGCATCTTCAGACTCGCTCGCATGCCCATGTCGGCGGCACGAATATTGCACTAATTATTTGGTAGATAGTGACTTGATTCAAATGCACACTTGACATTTGCATCGTGCTTCGCTATATTTAATGAGCAGACCCGACCACCGTTTCCTCCCAGGGACAGGTGCCGTGGGACCCCCCAGATGGATGCGTGCGCCGGCCATGACCGGCGGAGCCACCGCGTTTGCTTCTGCGGCGCTTACGGACGA